>JGI25382J43887_10000534_pt1 | contig 13110 bp, 10 predicted proteins | sample GraSoi013_1_40cm_3_FD_43887 | JGI IMG/M metagenome (IMG submission 43887) | reverse complement strand
GCCGAACACTTCGACGTCATGAACAAACTTTGCATCGAGACCATCTCTGCAGGAGAGCAGGGTCGGCTGAACGAAGGCGGATTCTTGAGGGTTGGCGTCGAGCGGTTGGAACTGCTCATCGCCGCCAAAGAGGACCGAACATTCTTCCTTCAACTTGCGCAGCCCTTCCAGGCAGGATGATTGCTGTGCTTTGTTCACGACTGGCCCCACCTTCACTTCGCTGTTCCGGGGATTCCCGACCTTCATGGAACTCAAGCGTGCGGAGACGGCATCGCCAAAAGCTTTGAGGTGCCGACGCGGAACCAACACGCGGCGGATGGTCGTGCATTTCTGGCCGGCCTTCAGCGTCATCTCGCGAACAACTTCCTTCACGAGGAGATCGAATAGATCTGATCCGGGAGTGCCGTCTGGTCCGAGAATGGCGGAATTGATGCTGTCGGCTTCGATGTTTACGCGAACTGAGCGACGCAGCACATTCGCGTGCGAACGAATGCGCGTGGCGGTATCGGCTGAACCAGTAAATGAGAGGGTGTCGGCTTCTCGAACGTGGTCCAGCAGCTCGCGCGCTGGGCCGCAGATAATGGAAATCGCACCTGACGGTAAGACGTCTGCCTTCACGATGTCTTCAACCATCCTGTGCGCCAGCCAAGCCGTGGGGGAAGCGGGCTTCACCATGATGGGAACTCCAGATAGCAGTGCGGGCGCACTTTTTTCGCAGAGGCCCCAAGCAGGAAAGTTAAAAGCATTGATGAACACCGCAGCGCCTTTCGCGGGCATGAGAAAGTGCTGCCCAACGAACGCGCTGCTTTTGGAGAGTGGAACCACGGCGCCTTCCTTCAGCATTTTTCCTTCAGCCAGCGCGCGACCAATCTTGGCGTAATACTTCATGGTGTAGATGGCTCCGTCCACATCAAACGAGGCATCGGCCTGGGTGGCGCCCAGGTTCAGGAGAGAGAGCCGAAAATATTCGTCGCGGTTTGCGGCTAGCGCGTCGGCGATCTTGCCTAGCAAGTCGGCGCGCTGAGCATAAGTGAGCTGGCGCAGCGCGGGTCCACCATGAGAGCGCGCGTAATCAAAGGCGGCGGAGAGATCGATGCCGTGCGATGAAATTCGGGCTAGTTCGTCCCCCGTAACGGGATCAATGAGCGGTTCTCCGGGGCCAGCGCCCTCGCTCCACTGGCCAGACACATAGTTAGGCAGCTTCATCACGAAAACCTCCACAGAGCGCGGACAGTCAGCTCTCGCACGTTATCGAGACAGAACGCCGCAAGAGATAAAGACGGCCTAGCGAATCCTGAATAATACTGCATATCCCCGTCAGTTAAGTCCAGACTCTTCTTCGACAGGACGATGGTCACGGACCAGTCTAAGAGTATGAAAAATAGACTGTTACGTTTGGACTGCGCTGCACCTGTTCGACCGGTAATTGGTTGAGTGGGAACCCGACGTCTGTCTTGACGGTTTAGCACGAGTATGTATTATAATGCATGTGCATTTCCTGAGAGCATGCATACCCAGGCAAGCACTAATTCCAAAGTTGCGACTCTACACCAAGCGACGGCGAGTCCGGAGGGAGATTTTCTGCTTTCGCTTGGCAAACGCGTTCGGGAGCTGCGCAGCCGCCGCGGCATGACCCGGAAGATGGTGGCGCGGGAAGCGGAAGTGTCGGAGCGCCATTTGGCGCAACTTGAGGCTGGCGAAGGAAATGTATCGATCGTGTTGCTGCGAAGGATTGCCGCCGCCCTCAATGTTTCCCTGGTTGAATTATTCACACCTGAGTCCGAAGAGACATCGGAAAAACAGCTGATACGGCGATTCCTCGAACGATTGCCGGATCATAGACTGAAGGACGTGGTGTCGCGTCTGATTCGGGACTTCGGTCCCGAAGAAAAGCTGCGCAGGACGCGTATCGCGCTGATTGGGCTCCGTGGAGCCGGCAAATCGACCCTGGGTTCAAAGCTTGCTGGGGAGAGCAAGATTCCCTTCATTGAGCTGGATCGCGAGATTGAAAAGGATTCGGGAATGCCTCTGGCAGAAATCTTTTCGCTCTACGGGCAATCCGGCTATCGGGCGATCGAAAGGCGCACGCTAGAGAAGGTGCTCAATGAACAGGAACGGGCCGTGCTTTCAGTGGGAGGGGGCGTGGTGTCGGAGAAAGAGACTTTTGACTATCTCCTTTCCAACTGTTACACGGTTTGGATCAAGGCTCAGCCCGAGGAGCACATGTCGCGGGTGATGGCGCAGGGCGACTTCCGAGCGATGGCGGGGAGCGGCCAGGCCATGGAAGAATTGCGGCGGATTCTCGAGGCTCGGGAGCCGCTGTATGGAAAAGCGGACATGCACCTCGACACTTCAGGCAGTTCCGTTGAAGAGAGCTTTTCCAAATTAAAGGCGGTGCTGCAGGCGAATTTGCAGTAGGAGGATCTCGTGGACGTTGTCGCAACTCAAGAGCCCCAGGCGAAAATGGAAGCGGTGAGCTTCCAAACCGATCCTGCCCATTACAAACATTGGCGTCTCTCCTTCGATGACCCGGTGGCGACGCTGACGATGGACGTGGCCGAAGACGGTGGAATCCGCCCGGGCTACAAGCTGAAGCTGAATTCCTATGACCTCGGAGTGGACATCGAACTGCACGACGCGTTGCAGCGCATTCGCTTCGAACATCCGGAGGTTCGTTCGGTCATCATTACGAGCGCCAAGAACCGCATATTTTGCTCTGGGGCCAACATCTATATGCTCGGCCTTTCTTCGCACGCATGGAAAGTGAACTTCTGCAAATTTACAAATGAAACCCGGAATGGGATTGAAGACTCGAGTGCGCACTCCGGACTGAAGTTTCTTGCTGCGTGCAATGGCACGACGGCCGGAGGGGGTTATGAACTGGCGCTTGCTTGCGATGAAATCATTCTCGTGGACGACCGCTCCTCCTCAGTCAGTCTGCCGGAACTCCCCTTGCTCGGCGTTCTACCCGGAACGGGCGGGTTGACGCGCGTAACGGACAAGCGGAGAGTCCGCCGGGATCATGCGGACATGTTCTGCACAAACCCGGACGGCGTTCGCGGCCAAAGAGCGAAGGAGTGGCGGCTTGTCGATGATGTGGTCAAGCCGCAGCAGTTTGCGGAGTACGTCAAACAGCGCGCAGTCAGACTTGCCGTGCAGAGCGATCGTCCCGCCGGCGCCAAAGGAGTGACGCTAACTCCGTTGAGGCGGACCGTTGATGAAGCAGGGCTGCATTACAGACACGTCGATGTGGAATGGAATCGCGAAGCGCGTACGGCAACGATTACGGTCCGAGCGCCGGAGTCCGCCGTCGAAGACACGTTGGAAAAGGTACTGGCAGCAGGCACGGACTGGTGGCCGCTCGAAATGGCACGAGAGTTGGATGATGCCATTCTGACCCTGCGTACGAACGAACTCGATCTGGGACTCTGGATTCTCAAAACGAGTGGAAACCCCGAAGCTGTTCTTGCGATAGACGATTTCATTTTCAACCACCACGACAACTGGTTCGTCTGCGAAACACTGGGCATGATCCGGCGGACGTTCGCCCGCATCGACGTCACATCCCGGTCGATCTATGCAATTGTCGAGCCAGGATCCTGCTTCGCCGGGACGCTTTTGGAATTGGCGCTGGCCGCTGACCGCGTTTACATGCGTGACACGCAGGAAGGCGAGAGTATCGNCAGGATGACGCTATCAAAAATGAACTTCGGGCCGCTGCCCATGGTGAATCATTTCTCCCGTTTGGCNGTGCGCTTCTATGGAGACGACNCACAAATCGAAGGCTTGCGCAGTCGAATTGGGGCGAGACTTTCGGCTCGCGAGGCNCTTGACGCTGGACTGGTAACGGCCGCGCCGGATGATCTGGACTGGGAAGACGAAATCCGCCAAGCCATCGAGTCGCGTGCCGCACAATCGCCTGATGCTCTGACCGGACTCGAGGCGAATCTGCGCTTTGGACCCACAGAGACGCTTGAGACGCGAATCTTCGGTCGCCTCTCCGCATGGCAAAACTGGATTTTCGTTCGTCCGAACGCAGTTGGCACGGGTGGCGCACTCAAGGTATACGGCACCGGCGCGCCAGTGAAGTTCAACTGGGAAAGAGTTTAAGAGAAGGGCCTCTGCCTGGTGTTCTGATAGGATCGCCATGATTAATTACACAGAGAAGATTCCGAACAACGTCGATTTGGGGAGAGACCGCGTTCTGCAGCGTGCGCTCGAACATTGGCAGCCGGCGTACATGAGCTGGTGGTACGACATGGGTCCGAATGAGAGCCACAATTATGATGTGTACCTGCGTACGGCGGTCAGTGTGGAACCCGACGGCTGGGCGCAGTTTGACTATGTGAAAATGCCGGAATACCGCTGGGGCATTTTCCTGCAGCCGCGCGACGAAAAGCGCCTGGTGAATTTCGGCATTCACAAGGGTCAGCCAGCCTGGCAAGAAGTCCCGGGTGAATATCGCTCGATACTGCGGCGAATCATCGTTACGCAGGGCGATACGGAACCCGCTTCGGTCGAACAGCAGAAGATGCTGGGGATATCGTGTCCTTCCTTGTACGATCTGCGGAACATTTTTCAGGTGAACGTGGAAGAAGGGCGTCACTTGTGGGCTATGGTCTACTTGCTGCACCGCTATTTCGGCCGGGACGGGCGTGAGGAAGCTGAAGCATTGCTCGCGCGCCGTTCCGGAGATACCGATAATCCCCGCATTCTCGGCGCGTTCAACGAGCCTACGCCGGACTGGCTTGCGTTCTATATGTTTACGTTTTTTACCGACCGGGACGGCAAGTTCCAGCTTTGCGCCCTGGCGGAATCGGGCTTCGATCCCCTTTCGCGCACGTGCCGCTTCATGTTGACGGAGGAAGCGCACCACATGTTCGTCGGGGAGACAGGCGTTGCCCGCATTATTCAACGTACTTGCGAGGTGATGAAAGAAAACAATGTCGAAGACCCGTCGGATGTGCGGGCCCTGGGAGTGATTGATCTCCAGACGATTCAGAGATACTTGAACTTCCACTACAGCGTTACGCTGGACCTCTACGGCTCGGACGTTTCTTCCAACGCTGCGAATTATTTCACGAGCGGCCTCAAGGGACGTTTCCGTGAAACCAAGCTCGACGACGATCATGTGCTTGGTGAAGCCGAATATCCCGTTTCCGAGGTCATTGGAGATAAGATCGTTACCAAGAAAGTCCCGGCGCTAACGGCCTTGAACGAACGCTTACGCGATGATTACATCGATGAGATTGCCGATGGAGTTGGCCGCTGGCAGCGGGTAATCGATAATGCGGGCGTCTCATTCCGCTTGACCTTGCCACGCAAGGGCTTCCACCGCGAAATCGGCAACTTCGCCGGTCGTTTCATCAGCCCCGAGGGAGAAGTTTTAACTCAGGAAGCCTGGAAGAAACATGAAATCCAGTGGCTGCCAAGCGCGAAGGATTATGCCTACGTACAGTCCCTCATGAGCGGGCGCGTGACCGAGCCGGGCAAATTTGCGAATTGGATCGCCCCGCCGGTGCGTGGAATTAACAATCAACCGCTGGACTTCGAATATGTCCGTTTCAATTGATGCGCGGGCGTGACGGCGTCAGTTCTGGCCGGGGACGGAACCTTCGTGCAACCGATTATCGATATTCACGTCCATATCATGCCCTACAGCATGATGAAACCTTCAGCGCTCGATTTGATGAAACGCGGGCGCAAGGACTACGCAGAAGTGGAGCGCTATTCGGCCGATCCAAAAGCATTTCTTGCGTTCATGGACAGTCTCGGCGTTGAGCGAGCGGGCCTGATCAACTATGTCGCGCCACAAATAATCGGATTCACGCCCGAAGTAAATGATTGGAGCGCAAAGTACTGCAAAGCAGCGCCTGACCGCCTGATCGCATTCGGCGGCGTACTTCCCGGGACGGTTCCTGATCCAGGTGCGGAGGTGGACCGCATCACAAGGCTCGGGATTCGTGCCATCAAGATGCATCCTTCGCACCAGGTGTTATCGCCGAATAATTATATGGATGGCAATCGTGGTCTGGCCGCCGTTTACGAGCGCGCCCAGGCAAACGGTTTGCCGGTAATGATTCACACCGGAACTTCCATATTTCCGGGGGCCCGGAATCTACATGCGCAACCGATGCTTTGCGATGATGTTTGCATCGACTATCCGAATCTGGTCGTCATTCTGGCACACGGGGGCAGACCGCTGTGGATGAACGAGGCTTTCTTCCTCGTCCGCCGGCACAAAAATATGTATATGGACATATCGGGCATCCCACCGCAGAAGCTGTTGGAATACTTTCCGCGGATGGAAGACGTCGCAGATAAAGTGCTGTGGGGCACGGACTGGCCCGGACCCGGCGTGCCGGAGATCAAGGGAAACATTGAGAAGTTCAATGCGCTGCCCATTGGGAATGCCGCAAAGCGTAAGATTTTGTACGACAATGCGGCTCGGCTCTTTCCAAGTTGAAATCCATTTTCAAACGGCGATGATCGCCAGTTTGGAAGAGTCGATGAGTTTCGGATAACGCTGACAACTTTGCATGAGATGCATCACCTCGAAGTGCAAATCGAAGTCGTTTGCGGCAATGATGCCGAGCGCGTGCGAACGCGTGTCGAACAGGCGATCTACCATGCGCTTTCGTTGCGGCCGACAGTCACCGTGGCGAAACCGGGCGCGCTCGCGCATTTTGAGCTAAGGCCCGGCGCTTCCGGCGGCTCCACCGAACTTGCGAAAATCAGCAGTCCTAATCGAGCCGTTTCTCTGCCCATAAAATCTCCAAGCAAGATGCCCCGTGATGCAGGTTTGACGTCAATGTTCCAGGCATATGAACAGCCGTTCTCTTTCTGAACGGTCGTTCAGAATTTCTTGACACCGGGCGGGCCGAGGTGTTAACTGTAATGAGGTTGCACCCTGGCGGCCGCGCATCATTCGCACTCTGGAGAAGGAGATTGTCAAACAGCCAAGCCAAGAGCCAGCGCAATGGGCATTTGAGGCGGCGCTATCTTGCGCGGCGCTTGGAGATCCTGCGCGCCGCGGGAAAAGAGTTTCGCGTCCGTGGGTTCGCGGAGACCGGCATGCGCGACATCGCAGCCGCGGCCGCCCTTTCGCCTGCAAATCTCTACAACTACTTCGCGGGGAAGCACGAGATTCTGTTCTTCTGCCAGGACAATTCCCTGGATCGTATGATTGCTGCGCTCGACAAGGCCCGCAGGATGCGAACAAGCGCGGCGTCGAAATTGCGTTTGGTGATTGCGTCCCATTTGCGGTGCGTACTCGACGAAGTCGAGGGTTCCACGGCGCATCTCTTGACGACGGCGCTGCCAAGGCGCCAGCAGCGTTATCTTCTGGCCAAACGCGACCGTTATGAAGAAGGCTTACGCAATTTGATCGCCGGTGGCGTCCGATTGGGAGAATTCGTCCCCTGCGATCCGGCGCTGGCGGCGCGGGCCATTCTTGGAGCCCTGAATTGGAGCGTGCAGTGGTTCAGCCCGGAAGGCCCGCTAACGGCGGCGGAGATCGCGGACGGATTCGCAGGTTATCTGATCCGCGGGTTGCTGGCTAAACCGAATGATCTTGAGCGACTTTCATCTGGCAGAAAGCTTCATGAGAGCATGCACGAACCGGTTCGGCAAGACGTAAGAAAGCGTGCAACGGCAAGGTAATCTTTTCGAGAGGTGATTGAGCGTGGCCACACTGCCTATGGAATCCCAAAAGACCTCACAGATACGATTCACGTTGAACGGCGAAGAGGTTGACGTCTCCTTCGCACCGTATAAGACGTTGCTGGAGGTCCTCCGTGAGGATCTCGGTCATACCGGCACGAAGCATGGATGTGAACTGGGAGAATGCGGAGCTTGCGCGGTTCTTCTGGATGGCAAGGCCGTGGTTTCTTGTCTCGTGCTGGCGCTCGAGTGCGACGGAAGGCAGGTACTGACCGTGGAAGGGCTCGGAGAAGAAGGCAAACTTCATCCATTGCAGGATGCCTTTGCCGATCTTGGAGCGGCACAGTGCGGATATTGCACGCCGGCAATCCTGGTGACGGCGAAAGCCTTGCTGGATCAGAATCCCCATCCCAATCGCGATCAAATCCGAGAAGCGCTTTCGGGCAACTTGTGCCGGTGCACGGGCTATCTCCAAATTTTTGAGGCTGTCGAGGCCGCAATGGTCAAGATCGCGGGGCAAAACAACTCTGATACTTAGTTTCCGCGCTACGGTTGCGATCGGACAGGGAACAAGGAGGGTGAATGCCGGAGGAAAAGGATTCGACGAAGTCAGCGGACAGCCATTCAAAGGCGAATGGGGACGAATTTCGTGTGATTGGTGTCCCCCGCCGCCGGGTCGACGCCCGCGCAAAAGTGACCGGCCAGACACGCTTCGCCGACGACATTTTCCTACCCCGAATGGCGCACTGCAAGCTGCTGCGGTCTCCACATCCCCACGCGCGTATTCGAAAGATCAATGCGTCACGCGCGCTGGCTCACCCGGGAGTGTATCTGGTGCTGACGGGCAAAGACCTGCCAATCCAGTACGGAATTCTTCCGGTGAGCCAGGACGAGCAAGCCCTCTGCGTCGATCATGTGCGGCATGTTGGAGATCCGGTCGCTGCGGTCATCGCGCGAGAGGAACTCACTGCATTTGAAGCTTTGGACTTGATCGACGTCGAGTATGAAGTTTTGAAGACAATATCGAACCCCGAAGAAGCTCTGGCGACTCCGGAGCCGCGAATCCACGAATACGGGGAAGAAGGCAACATTCACAAGCTGGTAGCGCTGGAGTTTGGGAATGTGGAAGAAGGCTTTGCCGAAGCGGATGAAATCTTCGAAGACAGTTTTTTCTATCAAGGGAATACGCATCTTCCGATCGAGCAGCACGCGGCGGTGGCCATCAAGGATCCCGATGGAAAGCTGACAATCTGGTCCAGCACGCAGACGCCGCACTACCTTCACCGCGCTCTTGCCAAGGTTCTGGAAATGCCCGCGGCACATATTCGTGTGATTGCCACGCCCAACGGCGGAGGTTTTGGAGGCAAGAGCGATCCTTTCAATCACGAGATCGTCGTGGCCAAGGCGGCGCTCGTGCTGGACCGGCCGGTCAAGATTTGCTTGACGCGTGAAGAGGTCTTTTATTGCCACCGGGGACGCCACCCCGTCCTGATGAAATTCAAAACCGGCGTCAAGAAGGATGGCACGATTACCGGAATGCATCTCCAGACGTTGATTGACGGTGGCGCGTACGGCTCGTACGGAGTCGCCAGCACGTTCTACTGTGGTGCATTGCAAACGACCACGTACCACATCCCGCGCTATCGCTACGAGGGCTGCCGCACCTTCACCAACAAACCGCCCTGCGGACCCAAGCGCGGGCATGGCACTCCTCAGCCGCGTTTCGGCCAAGAGGTACAGCTCGATAAGATCGCAGAGAAACTCAAGATCGACCCGGCTGATCTCCGGCTCCGCATCGTTGAATCTTCGAACGCGGTGACAGCCAATTTCTTCCGGCTGGGAACGGTCAATCTCGCGGAGTGTATTCGCCGCGTGGTCCAGCTATCCGGTTGGAAAGAGAAATTTCGGAAGCTCCCTGAAGGCTGCGGCGTGGGTCTGGCTTGCTCCGCCTATCTGACTGGAGCCGGGCTTCCGATTTATTGGAACAGTATGCCTCACTCCGGCGTTCAATTGAAATTCGACCGCAGTGGTGGCGTCACGATTTTCTGCGGCGCGACAGAAATCGGGCAGGGATCGGACGATGTACTCGCCGGAATTGTCGCCGAAGTTCTCGGTATCGACACGTTTGACGTCCGCTTGTTCACGGGTGATACGGACCTCGGACCAGTCGACCTTGGCTCATATTCCAGCCGCGTCACGCTGATGGCCGGCAACGCGGCCTTGCAGGCGGCCGAACGCGGTAAAGCTTTGCTCGCGGAAGCGGTCGCGGAAAAACTCGCAGTGCCCAGAAAAAGGTTGCGGTTTGCTGACAGGCGCGTGTTCGATTCCACTGCGCCGCAAAAGAGCGTCACCTTTCAGGAAGCGATTTGCCTTGCCGAAGCTCGTTTCGGCACGATTGGAACCGTGGGCTCCTACACTCCGCCGAAATCTCCCGCACTGTACAAAGGCGGCGGCGTGGGACCGTCTCCGACATATTCGTATTCGGCAGCAGTAGTCGAAGTTGAAGTAAACGCCACGACAGGCTGGATCATTGTCCCAAAAATATGGATCGCGCATGACATCGGGCGGGCGCTGAACCCAACGCTTGCGCGAGGTCAAGTCGAAGGCAGCGTGTACATGGGGCTTGGCGAGGCGCTAATGGAGGAGCAGGAGTTCCGCCGTCTTCCGAAGAGACTTTCTCATGCGCTGGTGCATAAGTTCCCCTCAATCCTTGAATACAAGAGCCCGACGTCGCTCGATATGCCCGATGTGATCACCGAGCTGATCGAGGAACCTGATCCGCGCGGGCCCTTTGGTGCAAAGGAAGTTGGGCAGGGGCCCCTTCTGCCAATCATGCCAGCGGTGGCCAACGCGGTCTACGATGCCGTCGGAGTGAGGATCGATGAAGTTCCCATAACGCCTGAAAAAATCATGAAGGCGCTGGCCGAAAAGAAAGCTGGACGCGAACCACGATTTGGACCGAGCCATTTTCCGCATGTCAACTGGCCAGAACCCCTGCGCGTTCCGCCTCCGTGGGAGGGAGGAGATGGAAACGCGGTGAACGATGTTCCCCGGCGCGCGAAACCTCGACCAGAAAAAGAGAAGGCACTCACGTCATGATGCGGCTGCCTCTATTCGAGTTCCGCGCGCCGCGCACACTGGAAGAAGCCGCGCGTATTCTGGACGGCGAGAGAACGAACGCCATGCCTCTCGCCGGTGGCACGGACTTGCTTCCGAACATGAAACGGCGGCAGCAAGTGCCGCGGACGCTGATGAGTCTGCGTCACATTCAGAGTTTGAGCCACGTTGAACTGGGCGATTCGGGCGCGCGACTGGGCACATGCCTCACACTCGCCGATATCGCCGGAGATCGGCGTTTCCGAAATGGATTGACGGCGCTGGCGCAAGCGGCGTCCGTCGTGGCTACGCCGCAGATCCGCAATATGGCAACGCTCGGGGGAAACATCTGCCTGGATACGCGGTGCAATTACTACGATCAAAGCTACGAGTGGAGGAAGTCGATCAACTTCTGCCTAAAAAAGGACGGAACAACGTGCTGGGTCGCACCGGGAAGTTCAAAGTGCATGGCTGTGTCCTCGACGGACACGGCGCCGGCGCTGATGGCTCTCGGCGCCCGCGTCCGCCTGGTGTCGCGCTCGGGAGAACGCGAAATGCCGCTTTCCGAGCTTTACAACAATGATGGTATCGAGTACATCAAACGCAGGCCTGATGAAATTCTGGCGGAAGTGGTGTTAGATTCACTGCAGGGTTGGAAGAGCACGTATTGGAAACTGCGGCGCCGGGGATCGTTTGACTTTCCGGTGCTGTCCGTGGCTGCGGCAGCGCGCTTCTCCAAGAGCGGTGTAGTTGAAGATGCTCGCATTGCCGTGGGCTCCGCAGCTTGCCGCCCGCTGGTTGCTGCGGAAGCAGCAGAGTACTTGCTGGGCCGTTCGTTGAATCAGGAAACAATCGCAGAGGTTGCCACAGTCGCCGCTCGTATCGCCAAGCCACTCGATAATACTGATTTTGATATGACATGGCGGAAGAGGGTTACCGCTGAATTTGTGACCTATGCCCTGCGGGAACTGCGCGGCGATGACATGCGGTCTGTGAATTTGCTTTTGACGCGGCACCAATAAGAGGCTGATTGCAAAACAGGACCGCTTTGACCGGGGGATTCGGCGCATCATCTGCGGCGGAATCAAGAGGGGAGCCTTCGAGCCGACGGACCCCAAGCTGTCCACCTTCGCCATACTCGGCTCAGTGAATTGCATTCCCTAGTTGTTTGATTCCTACGGTGACCTTTGTTCTGCCTGTCATGCTGCGCGTACAAAAGCGCTAAATCGAGGGTGAACCGGCAATCTGGATTGGAGGTGGATTAGCCTAGGTCAATCGGAAGCACAACCAAAGTACCTGGGGGAGCAAAGCGTTGGCTGGGAGGCCTGGACTCGAACCAGGATAGCCAGATCCAGAGTCTGGAGTCCTACCGATTGGACGACCTCCCATCCGTTGGCCAGCTGCTCGGCCGCCGCACGTGGACAGACGACTCAGCCGTCACATTCGAAGGGAACAAAAACGAATCGCTGCACATTCCCGTGGATCGGGACAGCCGCGATTCTACCTATCTAATTTAATCGGGATTCCCGGAGCCGTCAACAGCACGTCGAAGCGGGCCGTTTCCTCTCACATCCGCGTATCTTCGACGGACTATTCCTCGGTTCTGTCTCGCCCACGGATGGGCACCATCCGCCCTTTCCGAATCACATATTCAACATTGCCCCATCGAATGTGATTCGAGCCAAAGCTCGCCAGCCAGACCACGAAATGAATTGCGTCGCGCAGCGGCACCAGCCAAACCTTTCTGCGCAGCACTTCATCCCTCACACCCCAGATTCCGACCGTCCACGCCATCGCGAAACGCAAGATCAAATACGCAACGAGATAGACGCCCGCAATCCATTTCACTGGCGCCACCATAGCCGTGAGCACAGCCCACGGCAGCCCTTGCGTAAAAAGCAGTCCTACATAGGACAGTGGCCTGCACAATCGCACGGTGCGTGCCCACCGCACTTGATGATTCCAGAAGCTGTCGAGGGTCTGCGCGGGATACATCGTCCAAACAGCCTCATGAGAAAGCACGACCTCGCCTCCNGCTTCGGCGATCCGCCGACCCACCTCGTAGTCATCCGCAAGCGCATCGGCAAAGGCCTCAAAGCCCCCAATTTCCCCGAGCCATTCCTTCGTGGTCGCAATGGACGCCCCAAGAGCGAAGCGAATCCCTTCCATCCATTCGGCCATCAGCACTCCAGCGAAAAAATCACTGGAAGCGCCAACGGCTTCGAGCTCTGCCCAGAGACTCTTCTCGGCGATTGCACGGTAAAACGACGTTACAGCTCCAATCCTTCGATCCGTCAACGGCGCCACAACTTCCCGCAAATACCTCGGCCCCACGCGCACGTCGCCATCTGT
>JGI25382J43887_10000533_pt1 | contig 13118 bp, 12 predicted proteins | sample GraSoi013_1_40cm_3_FD_43887 | JGI IMG/M metagenome (IMG submission 43887) | reverse complement strand
GACGCCGAGCCGGTGACGGTGCGGTTTCCGGAGGGCGTGACGCGGGCCTTTCCCGTCCTGCGCTCTGTCGACAACGAAAAGCTCGCCCAGGGTGACCTCAGCCAGGTCGTACGGGGCGACAAGGTGTCGAGCCGCCTGGTGTTCCACTTCAAGGACGGNTCGATCTACGACGAGAGCGTCGTCTTCTCCCAGNGCGACGTGTTCACCCTCTTGAGCTATCGCATTGTGCAGCAGGGCCCCTCTTTCCCGGAGACGCTGGAGGCGGCCGTCGACCGGGACACGGGGCGCTATCAGGTCCGCTACCGCGCGGACGATGACAGTCCCGAAGAGGTCCTCACCGGAAAGTTCGCGCTCCCCGACGACGCCTACAACGGCATGCTCTCCCTGATCGTGAAGAACCTGCCCGCGCGGGCCGAGGAGACGGTCTCGGTCGTGGCGTTCACGCCGAAACCGCGGGTCGTGAAGCTGCTGCTCCAGCCGGTGGCTGAAGAGCGCATGCTGGTCAGCGATTCGCCGATGCAGGCCACCCGCTACCACATCNGGCCGCAACTCGGCCTGTTCGCCTCGCTCCTGGTGACCGACATCCCCGACCTCCGCATGTGGATTCTCCCCGGGGAGGCTCCGGCGTTCCTGCGCGCGGAGGGTCCGCTCTACTTCATGGGGCCGGTCTGGAGGATCGAGCCCTACTAGATCCTCGGAGGGGGCTTCGCCCCCTTCCGCCCGCGCCGGCCCTGATCGCTCTTAGCCGGGTCGTGCTTCCCTGCCCCTCAGCGCTTCAGGCGGCTTCCCAGAGGCCCTCGGCGACGCCGGCGTTCTTGTAGGCGGCCCGGATGCGATCGAGGTTCTTCGTGAAGAGGAGCCCGATCTTCGCGAACGGCTCGAAGACGGGACCCTGGCCTTCGATCAGCGGGAAACTGACATTGGGGAGCTTGTCCCACTGTGCCCGCAGCGCTGTGTTGACCGTCGCCAGCCGCGCGTAGAACTCCTCGCGCTCCTTCGCCGCGCGCTTGACGATCGGCGTGATCAGACAGTCGATGGTCTGGCGCGCCCGCGCCGCCGCGCCCTCGACGGCCGCCTCTGCCAGCGGCACCACGGTCACGCCCAGCTCGCCCAGGAACCTCTGCAGGAGCCGACCGACCGAATCCTGGAGCAGCACCTCGGGCAGCCCGACCGTCTTCAGCTCGCGGTGGCCGAGCTGGTGGGCCTCTGCGTAGAGCTGGTCGCGCAGCCACTGCACGTAGGCGCGGTTTTCCTCGTCCTTCCACCACTGCTTGATCATCTTCTTGCCCCAGTAGCGGATGGCCACGTAGTACAGGTCCCGCTTCCAGAGCTTCTTGGCGATCCCCTGCCAGGAGTAGAACTTGGCCATCGCGTTGATCGCGCCCGTCTGCAGCTCGTAGGGCGACATCCGCCGCGGCTGGTGAACCGTGTGGTGGCCGTCGTAGAAGGACCAGTTCCGGTTGATGACGTACTTGTCGCCCTTGGCGTAAAGGGTGTCCCAGTCGGGCGAGCCCGGGATCGGCGTGAGGATCATGAACTGCACGGAGTCGATGTCGTGCTTNAGCGCGAAGTCGGCGGTGGCGTCGATGGTCTCGAGGTCGTCCTCGTCCGAGCCGACGACGAACATGCCGTGGATCCGGATTTCATGGGCGTGGAAGCGCTCGATCGACCGCTCGATCTTGGCCAGATCCTGCTTCTTCTGGAAGAGCTTGAGCGTGCGAGGATTGATGGACTCGAATCCCACGTATACGTTGAAGCAGTTCGAGTCGCGCATGAGCTCGAGAAGCTCGGGATCGTCCACCGTCTCCGTGCGCACCTGGGCGCCCCACTGAGGCGTGAGGCCGCGCTCGATCATCCCCCGCAAAAGCTCCTTCACGCGCTTCTTGTTGGCAGTGAAGATATCGTCGGCGAAGAAGGTGTAGAGGTTGCCCTTGTGCAGCGNCAGCTCCTCCAGCACCCGCTCGATCGAGTGGGTGCGGAAGGCGTGACCGTACATCCCCGGCACCGAGCAGAAAGTGCAGGAGAAGGGNCAGCCGCGGGAGGTGGCGATGGAGATGACCCCGCCCGGCTTCCAGCCGGTGATGAGCCCGTAATCGGGGATCGGATTCACGTCCAGGTTGGGGATCTTGGGGCGCTCGGGGTTGTGCACCGCCCGGCCGTCCACCCGGTACGAGAGATTCTGGATCTTCTCGAACCCCTCGCCGCGCTGGATGGCGTCGGCCAGCTCCTGGAAGGCGGCCTCCCCCTCGCCCCGGATGACGAAGTCCGCGTGCGCGAGCCCCTCGTCGGGCAGGAAGCTCGTGTGGGTGCCGCCGAGCACGACGATCCTGCCCGCCTGCCTCACCTGGTCGGCGAGACGATACGACTGGGGGGCCGTGGAGGTGATGGCGGAGATGCCTACGAGATCGGCCGAGAGCGCCTCCGTCATGTCCACCTGGTGGATGTCCTCGATGTACACGCGGACGTCGTATCCCTTGCTCCGCATGATCGTGCCCAGGAGCACGGAGCCGAGCCGTGGAATACACACCCGGGTGTACACGTGGAGGTGCGTGGACTTCGGCTCGACGAACACGAGCTTCTTGAGCGCACGCTTCATGGGTGGTTTCTCCCCAAGTGAAGAGGAAAGACGATTTCGCAGATGCGCCAACGCTAGCACCCGCCTCCGCGGCTTGTCAATGTACGGCTGCCGCCTCCTCCCCTAGATATGGGGTGTCCGGCCCGCCGGGAACCCCGTATCTTGGATTTTGGGCTTGACAGGATTTCCGGGCCGCCTCTAGCATGCCGGTGACGTCAGTCGCGTCGCGAGGGAGGTGAGCCGGTGGCGAAGAAGAAGGCCAAGAAGAAGAAGTAAGCGCCGTTGAGGCGCGCGGCCCTGTCGGCCTTCCCTTCCGGCAGGGCCGCACCATCTTTGATACTGAGTTGGGGTACCCCCCTCAGACTCCCCCGCACATTCTTCCCGCAGATTTCCCCCCGCAGATTCTCCCCCCGACGGTGCGAGCTATTTGGTCTTGGCGAGCGCGCGTGGCTTGGGCGCGGGCGGCTTGACCTTGTCCTCTTTGAGGAGCCCCTTGAGCTGGTTCACCGTGTCGGAGAACTGCGAGACGTCCTGGAACTGGCGGTAGACGGAGGAGAACCGGACGTAGGCGACCTGGTCGAGCTTCTTGAGGTGCTCCATCACCAGCTCGCCCAGCTCGTGGTACTTGATCTCCTTCTCGGCGCGCTCGTGGAGCTGGGCCTCGATCTCGGTCACGATCTCGTCGACCTTCTGCACGGCCACCGACCGCTTCTCACACGCCTTGAGGATGGAGTTACGGAGCTTCTGGCGGTCGAAGGGCTCCCGCCGGCCGTCGCGCTTCTCCACGTGGGGCAGCACATCCTCGATGTACTCGTACGTCGTGTACCGGCGGTGGCACTTGAGGCACTCGCGGCGGCGCCGGATGAACTCGCCGTCCCGACCCACCCGGGAGTCGACGACCCGATCCTCCGGGTGGCCGCAGAACGGACACTTCATCGGGGCCCTCCCCTCACTTCACGCGGTCCGGGTAGAGGGGAAACCGACCGCTCAGCTCCTGGACCTGAGCGCGTACCGCCGCCTCCACTGCAGAGGAGCCGAGCTGGCTCAGCACGCGGTCGATGAGCTCGGCGATCCGCGCCATCTCGGGCTCCCGCATGCCCCGCGTCGTCACCGCCGGCGTCCCCAGCCGGATGCCGCTGGTCACCATGGGCCCGCGGCTGTCGAAGGGCACGGTGTTCTTGTTCGCGGTGATCCACGCGCGGTCGAGCGCCTCCTGGGCGTCTTTGCCGGTGATGTTGCGGCCGGTCAGATCGACCAGTATGAGGTGCGTGTCGGTGCCACCGCTCACCAGGCGATAGCCGCGTCCCAGCAGCGCGTCGGCGAGCGCCTTGGCGTTGCGGACGATCTGCTGCTGGTAGGCGCGCCACTCCGGCGTGAGGGCCTCCTTGAACGCCACCGCCTTGGCGGCGATCACGTGCATGAGCGGGCCGCCCTGCACTCCCGGCATCACCACCTTGTCCAGCGTCGCCGCGTCCTTGGCCTGGCACAGGACCATGCCGCCCCGAGGGCCGCGCAGCGTCTTGTGAGTGGTGGTGGTGACGAAGTCGGCGAGGCCGACCGGGGAGGGATGCAGTCCCGCCGCCACCAGCCCCGCCGGATGGGCGATGTCGGCCATCAGGACGGCGCCCACCTCGCGCGCGATCTCCGCGAACGGCCGGAAGTCGATCGCGCGGGGAAAGGCCGAGCCGCCGGCGATGATGAGCTTGGGCTGGTGCTGGCGGGCGAGGTCTCGCACCTGGTCGAGGTCGATCCGCTCCGTGTCCTTCCGGACGCCGTAGGGAGCGATCTTGTAGAACTTCCCCGAGTAGTTCACGGGGCTCCCGGCCGTCAGGTGGCCGCCGTGCGAGAGGTTGGGCCCCAGGACCGTGTCACCGGGCTTGAGGACGGCGAAGTAGACGGCCATGTTGGCCTGGGCGCCCGAGTGGGGCTGGACGTTGGCGTGCTCGGCGCCGAACAGCTCCCGGGCGCGGGCGATCGCCAGCTCCTCGGCGATATCGACCACCTCGCAGCCGCCGTAGTACCGGCGCCCCGGATAGCCCTCGGCGTACTTGTTGGTCATGACCGAGCCCAGCGCCTCCAGCACCGCCTCGGAGACGAAGTTCTCNGAGGCGATCANCTCGAGGTTCCGGTTCTGCCGCTGCGCTTCCTCACGCAGCGCCTTGGCGATGTCGGGATCGACGTCAGCGAGCCGGGGCATCGGAGACGCCTGCGCGCGGGATCGCGCGTTCGAGGGCCGCCAGCTTCTCCACCCGGCGCGCGTGGCGGCCGCCGCCGAAGTCGGTCCCCAGCCCTGTCTGGAGGATCGCGATCGCCGCCTCCCGCCCGGTGACACGGCCGCCCAGGGCGAGCACGTTCGCGGCGTTGTGCTCGCGGCTCATCCGGGCCGCGTGGGTGTCGGCGCAGGCCGCCGCCCGCACCCCGGGAACCTTGTTCGAGGCGACGGCCATGCCGATGCCGGTGCCGCACACGAGCACCCCGCGCGCCGCCGCGCCGATCGTCACTGCCTCGGCTACGAGGAGGGCGTCATCGGGATAGTCGACCGCGTCGAGGGAGTCGGTGCCGACGTCGAGGATCCGGTGGCCCCGGGTGGTGAGCCACGCCTTGAGGTCTTCCTTGAGAGGGAAAACGGCGTGGTCGGCGCCGAGGGCGATGACCGTCATACCTGGCTCACCATACTGGTAGGGGCCCAACGTGTCAAGCCACCTAGATGTCGGGGGTCGAAGCGCCCGTCACGGNTACGCGTCCCGATCGGCGAGAATCGTGCACCGCGGGTGGTTTCTGAGGACCGAGGCGGGGATCTCNGGGCTCGCCGGACCGTCGACGAGCCGCCGGAGCGCGGCCCGCTTGCCGCGGCCGCTCACCAGGACGACAACCTCGCGCGCCGCGGCGATCGTCGAGAGCCCCAGCGTCACCGCTCGGTCCGCGACGGCGCCCCCGGCCAGCGTGAGGTTGACCTGGTCGGTGCGGATGTACTGCACGGTTTCGGGCAGGAGAGGGACCGGACGGGTCACCGAGTCGAAGGGCGCCCCCGGCTCGTTGGACGCCAGGTGCGCGTTCGGTCCGAGCCCCAGCATCACGAGGTCCAGCCCGCCCGCCTCGACGATGACCTTCTCGTAGGCCTGGCACATCTCCTCCAGATCGACCGTGTCGATCCGCAAAGGGTGGCACCGGACGAGCGGCACGCCCGCCCAGTCCAGGAACTCGTGGCAGACTTGCTGCCAGAAATAGCCGCCGGCGGGCGCTGGGGGACAGAGCTCGTCCACCGAGAAGACCCGCAGGCGCGAGAAGTCGACGGGCGCCGTGGCCTGGAGCTNGCGCAGCAGCGCGTACATCCGGCGAGGTGTGCGTCCCGCCGGGACGGCCATGGCGAGGTCAGGCTTGGCCCCGACACGCTCGCGCACCAGCGCGGCGGCGGTCGCGGCCAGCTCCTCGGCCTCGCGGAAGACGATCAGTCGCATCGTCCTCGCAGCGCAGGCCCTCCCCCGGCGGCGACCCCCGTTGGGAATTCGAAGGTCTCCAGCACCGCCCCCTCGACCCCCATGGCGACGAGCCGGGGGATCGGGAGCCGCGCCTCGACCGCGCGCATCTCGTCCGCCGACACACCCGTCGCCGGGTGCTTCGGCACGAAGAGCGTGCAACAGTCGGCATCGGGCTCGATCGAGATCTCGAACGTGCCGAGCCGCTGGGCCTCGGCGGTGATCTCCAGCTTGTCCATACCGATGAGCGGGCGCAGCACCGGCAGCCCCGCGATCTCGTCGATGCGGGCGATGTTCGTGAGCGTCTGGGACGCGACCTGCCCCAGGCTGTCCCCCGTGGTCAGCGCCAGCGCGCCCGCTCTCCGGGCCAGCGCCTCGGCAATCCGCACCATCATCCGCCGGTAGACCACCACCCGGGCCGGTGGCGGTACGCTCAGCACCACCTCGCGCTGGATCTCGCCGAGGGGCACCAGAAGGAGCTGGGACCGGTACTGCCACTCCGTCAGGCGCTCNACCAGCGCCCGGGCCTTGGCCTGGGAGGTGGCCGGCAGGTACGGCACGCTGTGGAAGTGGACGAACACCACACGGCANCCACGCTTCATCATGCGCCAGGCGGCGACCGGCGAGTCGATGCCGCCCGACAGAAGGGCGGCCACGGTGCCGCTCGCCCCCACCGGGAGCCCGCCGGGTCCGGGGACGCGGTCGGCGTAGACGAACGTCTCGGCGGGCAGCACCTCGACGTGGATCTCCAGCTCGGGCTCGCTCAGGTCCACCCGCGCGCCCGAGCCCTTGACGCGCTCCAGCACGAACGCGCCCAGCTCGCGGTTCAGCTCGACNGAGGTCATGGGGTACGTCTTGAAGGCGCGGCGCGCCGAGATCCTGAACGACCGGAACTGCCGCCCTTCGATCAGGCCGGCGATGGCGACCTTCATCGGCTCGACCGACGAGGGGACGCGATACGCGAGGGCGGCGCTGGCCACGCCGCAGACGCGGGCGGCCCGGGCGCGGACGACCTCCGGCCAGTCGTGGCCCGCGAGCTCGAGCACGATGCGTCCCGGGAGCTGCTCGAGGCCGACCCCGCCCAGGTCGGAGGTCGCCCGCTCCAGGTTGCGGGAGAGCTGGCGGAGGAAGCGTGGGCGGTTGCCCCGCTTCAGGCTGATCTCGTGGTAATGGATGACCACGGCGGCGCGCAGCCGGCCCATCGCTGCCTTCAGTACACGCCGCCCGGGAACGTCGAGACCTCCGCGTGGCGGCCGGGCACGCGGTACATCTTCACGCCGGATCCTCCCGCGCCGAACGGCGTGCCGAGAATGCCGTCGTGGACGGCCCAGCTCCGGCCCCGGATCGAGCCGTCGAACCCCCGTCGCCGGAACGGCGTCGAGTCGTCGAGGCACGCGTGGAGGGCGCCGCCGGGCTGAAAGCCGGCGTGAATGGCGTCCATGCGGTCGCGGCCGATGAAGTAGTCGCAGCCGTGGCGCTCGTAGAGGAGCGCCGAGTGGTAGAAGAGCGGCTCGACGAGATAGAACTCGCGCCCCAGCAACCGGCAGAACGCGTCCATGCACTCCAGCACGCGGCCGATCATGCGGAGGCCCCGGCGGACCTGACCGGGCGCGAGGCCCGCCGCCAGAGCCCGTGCCTCCTCGCCGGCGTTGCGGCAGGCCGTACCGAGCAAGGTGTCGTGCCCGTTGTCGTCGCGATCGACCCCGTAGCGGGGCGCCTCCGGATCGTTGATCTGAACCAGCGACAGCTCCGGCGCCCCGAACGCCGACATGCTGACGTCGAGGAGGAGGACCGGGTCGCGATCGTGCTCGCGCGCCCAGAGCTCGATGCGCGCCCAGGGCTTGTCGTCCTCGGCGGTGACCCGCACCAGACGCTCGCCGAGCGGGCCGTGCAGCCGCTGCCGGTCGACCCCGTAGCGTACCAGCACCTCCTCGGGGATGAGTCGCAGGTAGAGCTGGTCACGGACGCCGAGGGGCAGAGCGTTCAGCGCGACGATGGAGTCCATTACTGCACGGCCATCAGGCGGGCTCCCGGACCAGCGCCCGGGCGCGTTCCAGCTCCTCGGGCGTGTTGACGTTCATGAACATGACGGCGGGGTCCCCGTAGCGTGCGATCTCCGCCTCCCCGATCGCAACGACGCGCACCTTGTCGAAGAACCCCACGATCTTCAGCTGCCCGGCCAGCAACCGCTCCTCCATATGCGGCAGGCAGCTCTTCTGGTAGGCGGCGTGCATCGTCTCATACTGATCGCCCACACGCGGNATCACGACGTCCCCGAGCGGGGCGCGCGCGACCACGAGACGGACGACCTCGCGGCGCAGGAACGGCATGTCGCAGGCCACGGTGAACGCCGCCTCGCCGGAGGCCGCCTTGAGGCCCGAGTAGATGCCGCCGAGGGAGCCGTGATCCGGATAGACGTCGGGCACCACCGGCAGNCCCAGGAAGGCGTAGAGGTCCGGTGTGTTCGTCACGATCAGCAGGTCGTCCACGGCGCCTGNNAGCGCCCCCACCACGCGCTCGATGATCCGTCTGCCGCCCAGGTCCATCAGGGCCTTGGGCTGCCCGCCCATGCGGGTGCTCTTGCCGCCGGCCTGGATCACGCCCGTGATTTTCATTCGGAGGGGGCGACTTCACAGGCGCGCCCACAGGGCGCGACGGCCCCCTCCGAGGCCTCCCCCAAGATGGGCGGCGCCGGCAAAGCCGGCGCTCGAACGCGGGCGTCGCCACGGTGGGGCGTCATATCACACGCACGGCGCCCTGGCGGATCATGCGCGGTGGATCGACGGTGACGTCGAGCACCGTGGAGGCCAGCCCACCGGTCGTGGGGCCGCCGTCGAGCACCAGCCCGATCGTGCCGTCCAGATCGCGCAGTACCGCCTGTGCGGTCGTCGGCGGAGGGTGGCCGGACCGGTTCGCGCTGGACGCCGTCACCGGTCCGCCGAGCACTCGGGCCAAGCCGCGCGCGATCGGATGAGGCGACAGCCGCACGCCGACCGTGCCCGTCCCCGCCGTGACCTCCTCCGGCACCGAGGGCCGGGCGGGCAGCACCAGCGTCAGGGCTCCGGGCCAGTGTTGGGCCATGAGTCGGCGGGCGGGCTCGGAGATGACGGCCAGCCGCTCGATCATCTCCACCGAGTCGACGAGCACCAGCAGCGGCTTCGATTCGGGCCGGCCCTTGACCTCGAAGATCCGCCTCACCGCGCCTCCATCCAGCGCCGCAGCGCCGAGCCCGTAGAAGGTCTCGGTGGGATAGGCGACGAGACCGCCCTCCTTCAGCGCGGCCGCCCCGCGCTGGAGCGCAGCGGGGTCAGGGTTCGCGGGATCGACCTTCAGGACCTCCGTCCCCATGCCCTCACCGGCTATTCGCGTGCCTTCATCCGCTCGGCGACGCGGCGCGCCCGCTCGTCGACCTCGGCGGCCAGATGCCTTCGGTAGGCCGCCAGGCGCTCGCTCACTGCGGGATCGGCGACGGCCAGAATCTGCGCCGCCAGGATTGCGGCATTCACCGCGCCCCAGGCGCCGATGGCCACCGTGGCCACGGGCACGCCCTTGGGCATCTGGGCGATCGACAGGAGCGCATCGAGGCCGCCGAGCGGCGTGGAGGCGATGGGCACGCCGATGACCGGCAGCGGCGAGGCCGCCGCCAGAACGCCGGGCAGCGCGGCGGCGCCGCCGGCCGCGCCGATGAGGACGCCGAGGCCGCGCGCATGAGCGGTCGCCGCGTAGTCGTGGGTCCGCTGGGGCGTGCGATGGGCGGAGGCCACCACCACCTCGCTGCCGATCTCGAGCGCATCCAGGACCTTCACCGCCTCCAGCATGACCTCGAGGTCCGAATCGCTGCCGAGCACGATGCCGACGCGCACGGGTCTGTCCACTATCTGATCCCCTTCCTGCCGATGTCGGTGCGATAGTGCACGCCGTCGAAGCGGATCCGCGCCGCCGCCGCGTAGGCGCGCGCGATCGCGTCGGCCAGCCTTGGCGCCGTGGCCGTCACGCTCAGCACGCGCCCGCCGGCGGTGACGAGCTTGCCGTCGCGCTCGGCCGTCCCCGCGTGGAAGACGCGCACGCCCTCCACCGTCTCGGCGGCGTCGATGCCGTCGATGGGGAGGCCCATCGGGTAGCGCTCCGGGTAGCCGCCGGAGGCCAGCGTCACGCACACCGCCGCCTCGGGGCTCCAGGCGACGCGCTCGGGCAGCCGATCACCGCGCGCGGCGGCCAGCAGAAGCGGCACGAGGTCACTCCCGAGCCGCACCACGAGCGCCTGGCACTCCGGGTCGCCGAAGCGGCAGTTGAACTCCAGGACCTTCGGATCAGATCCCTCGCCAGTCATCATCAGCCCGACGAAGAGCACGCCGCGGTAGGGCATACCGTCCTTGGCCAGCGCCGCGATCGTGGGATTGACGATACTCTCCATCACCCGCTGTTCGGCCGCCGCATCGAACCCCGGCACCGGCGAGTAGGCTCCCATGCCGCCGGTGTTGGGTCCACGGTCGTCGTCGAAGACCGTCTTGTGATCTCGGGCGGCGCCGAGCGGCACCGCGGTCTCGCCATTGGCCAGGGCGAAAAACGAGACCTCCTCACCATGCAAGAATTCCTCGATCACGACCTTCTTCCCGGCATCGCCAAATACCCTGAGTTCCATCGCCGCCGATGTGGCCTTGGCCGCTTCCTCGGCCGTCTGACACACGGTCACGCCTTTGCCCGCGGCGAGTCCGTCGACCTTGACGACCACGGGCTGGCGAAGCCCCTGGCAGTGGTCGATCGCGGCCCTGACGTCGTCAAAGGTCTCAAATCTCGCGGTGGGGATCCGGTAGCGCTTCATCAGCGACTTCGCGAACGCCTTCGATCCCTCGATCTGCGCCGCGGCCGCGGTCGGCCCGAAGACGCCGAGCCCCCGCGCGGTGAAGCGATCGGCGAGTCCGGCGACCAGCGGCGCTTCGGGCCCCACGACGGTGAAGTCGATCCGCTCCCGCTGGGCAAAGGCGAGGAGTTCCTGGTGAGCCTCGGCTTTGATGGGCACGCACCTCGCGTGACGTGCGATGCCCGGATTGCCGGGCGCGGCGTAGAGCGTGTCGACCAGCGGGCTCTGCGCGATCTTCCAGGCCAGCGCGTGCTCCCGTCCCCCGCCGCCCACCAGCAGCAGCTTCATTCGGGCGGACCCCCTCCGGGCGGATCCACGACTTCCAGGTGCGCGCGGGCGATGCGGGCCCACGGGCTGCCCGAGTCCAGCTCGAGATACCGCTGCCAGTGCCCGACCGCCTCCGCGTTGCGGCCGGCCCGCGCGAGCGCCGCCGCGAGGTTGAAGTGAGCGTCGGCGTAGTCGGGCGACAGCTCGAGCGCGCCCCGGTAATGAGCGATCGCCTGCTCGGCGTCGCCGCAGTCCTCATCGAGCGATCCCAGGTTGTAGGCGGCCTCGGCGCACCGGGAGTCCTGCTCGAGCGCGGCCGTGTACGCCGCTCGCGCCTCCTCGTACCGTCCCATCCGGTGCAGGAGGAGCCCGAGGTTGTTCCAGGCGGCGGCGTAGGTTGGATCGAGGGCCACCACGCGGCGATAGGCGTCGATGGCGTCCTCCCAGTGCCCGGGATCGGCATCCCACTCGCTGGCCCGCTCGAACCAGGTCTCCGCCTGGGCCGCGGGCGGATGCAGCGGCCGGACCAGCCCCGTGGCGAGGGTCGCCGCCACGTCCTTGGTGAGGCCGCCGGCGTCGAGCGCGAGCACCGTCTGCCCGGTGCGCGGATCGAAGCGGATGCGGTCGGACTGGGCCAGGAGGCGATCGCCCTCGACGATGAAACGCACCTCTGCCAGCGGGTTCTCCAGATCGGGGTCCTGCTTCCGGAGCGCCAGCAGCGCCTCGCGGATCTGGCGCACCGATGCGCCCGCGTCCAGCAGCGCGCTGGCCGCCTTGAGCGCCAGGAGGTCGCGGAAGGTGTAGCCGGCATCGCCACGGAGCAGCTCGAGCCGCCCGAGCTGGGCCAGCCGCCTGGGGGTGAGGCTCAGAATCCGGGTCAGATCCCGGAGCCCATAGATCCGTTCGGGACCCCGTGCCATCCCGTTCAGTGGCGGAAGTGACGGATGCCGGTGAAGACCATCGCCACCCCTCGCTCGTCGGCCGCCGCGATGACTTCCTGATCTCGGAGCGAGCCGCCCGGCTGGATGACGGCCGTGACTCCGGCCTGAACGACGACGTCGAGACCGTCGCGGAACGGGAAGAAGGCGTCAGAGGCGCAGACGCTGCCCNCGGTGCCGAGGCCGGCCTCGCGCGCCCGCATGACGGCCAGGCGCGCGGAGTCCAGGCGATTCATCTGCCCGGCCCCCACGCCGACCACCTGATCGCTTGTGGTCAGCACGATGGCGTTCGATTTGACGTGCTTGGCCACGCGCCAGGCAAAGCCGAGCGCGGCCCGCTCGTCGGGGGTGGGCGCGCGCCGGGTGACGGTCGTGACGGTATTCTGGTCGAGGTCGACCGCGTCCGCCGCCTGCGCCAGCAGACCACCGAGCACGCTCCGGTACTCGACGAGCCCCGCGGGTCGCTCGCCCGGCACCTGGAGCACACGGCACTTCTTCTTCGTCCGCCGGATCTCCTCCAGCGCCTCGGGAACGAAGGCGGGGGCGAAGAGGATCTCGACGAAGATGCCGGCGAGCTCCCGGACGACGGCCAGGTCGAGGGCGCGATTGACGCCGACGANCCCGCCGTAGATCGATACCGGGTCCGACGCCTTCGCCTTGGCCATCGCGGCGCCGACGGTGAGGCCGATCGCGNCGCCGCACGGGTTCGTGTGCTTGACGACGACGGCCGCCGGCTCGGCGAACTCGAGCAACAGCCCCAGCGCCGCCGAGAGGTCGAGCAGGTTGTTGTAGCCGAGCTCGGGTCCGTGCAGCTGCTGCAGGGTGCCGAGCCCCCACGGCGCGCCTTCGCGCGGGCGGTAGAAGGCCGCGGCCTGGTGGGGGTTCTCCCCGTATCTGAGGACCTGCGTCCGCTCTGCCTCCAGCCGCAGCCGCTCTGGGAAGTCCGACTTTCGAGCGCCGGCTTCGCCGGCGCCGCCGGTTCTGGGGGAGGTCTCGGAGGG
>JGI25382J43887_10000532_pt1 | contig 13121 bp, 15 predicted proteins | sample GraSoi013_1_40cm_3_FD_43887 | JGI IMG/M metagenome (IMG submission 43887) | reverse complement strand
ATCGGCGTCTGAGAGTTCTGACTCGAGGACCCTACGCACACGCCGCCCGGCGATCGTGTCAGTGAGGGCGAGGGCAAGCACGAAGACGATACTCGCCAAGAAATATCCCAGCAACGATCCGTCAAGCACATAGCTGATGACCAGAGCCGCAAGAGCCATGTAAGTCAGCGCAACCAAGAATGACAAAGTGAAATTTAGCCGGGCGATGATTCGCACTGATTCGCCGGAGGACATCGACAGGCTTGTGGCGACCAAGGCTACGTTGGCGAGATTTAGAGTGAGTAGTACAGACAAGCGCGATAGAACGGTGAGGTTGTCATGTATCCGAAGTTCGGCAGCGACTGTCGCCGCTACCGAGGCGACCAGCGCATAGATAACCGCATTCACGACGACTGCCTTGACTCCACGCCGGGCGTGGCCTATGGCCACAGCCACTGCTATGACGGTCGCGTGCAGGGGATTCGTCAGAATGACCGCTGCTCCCAAAGCGACATTGCCCAAAGTTAGATGGCCCCGGTCGAGGCGAACAGCGACCAGATTGAGAGCCCACGCTCCAATAAAGAGGTAGATGACCTCTGCCAGCCGGTCCGGATGCGTAACGTCGAATTCGCGATCCCAAACGTTGAGCGCGACAACCGCAAAAGCCAGCACGGCGAGGTAGCCGTTGAACGCGAAGGACCGATTCAATCTCTTCTTGCTAAGCTGCGAGCCATCGCAAAGGCTGCATCAGATCGAAAGGAGCATCGAGTACTCGTCGTCGACGACAGTGTGTTGCCACGCGCTGCCGCACGCACGATGCTTGGGACCGCGACTGGTCTGCGTCTGGTAGGTGAAGCGTCGTCTGGCGCAGAGGCACTCCAGGCCATGGGGCGACTAAAGCCAGACCTCGTGTTGATGGACGTCCACATGTCCGGGATGGACGGACCAGCCACCACAAAGGAGCTCTTGGCCCAGCACCCTGAAACAAAGGTCATCGCGTGGACAGTATCCGAGTCAAGTGACGATCTCCTTCGAATGATGCGTGCCGGTTGTGCCGGGTATGTGCTCAAGGATGCGGGGCCGGCTGAGCTCCAACGCGCGTTGTGGGCGGCTGTGCGCAGCGAGAGTCCCGTACCTCGAAAAATGATCCCAGACGTTCTTCGGCGAGTCGCGGAACAGACACCCCTGTCTGCGGGAACAAGAAGAGTTGCTTTAACCTCCCGAGAAATGCAGATTCTAAGGGGCGTCGCAAAGGGTATCCCGACAAAGCGCCTGGCCCAGCAGCTCGGTCTAAGGGCGCCGTCAGTCGAGACCCACCTCCATAACCTGTTCCGGAAACTCAATGCGGCTAATCGGGGCGAGGCTGTCAGCACCGCCTTGAAGATGGGGCTCATCACCCTGGCTGATCTCTAGGTTTCTTGCTCATGGCTTTCCATGACTGGTGGTCATGGATCTCCATGAACGCTTGTAGTGGGATTTGACGATACCCAACGGAATGCCCTATCGCGAGACTGGTACCAACGTGACTTGGTCGCTGCGGATAGCGGAAATCTGAGGACGGAGGGGTATCTGTCATGGTACGTATGTTCAGGCGCTTGCTGCGAAGCGGAAGTAAGTCCCGCGTTGTCGGGGGCTGGACGATCTAACTCGTCGGAACGATCTGAATTCAACAAGGGGCTCGCGTCGTAGGCGAGCCCCACTTCTGGCCGTTCTGAGTTCAACTAACAAGCCCGCCTAGGGGCCGGCTTCATCTCCTACGCCGACCGCGGATGAGAACCCGCTTCCGCGGTCTAGAATGCCAGCGAAATTGCCCGCTTTTCGAAACCTCCAGTTCTCGGCTAGGCTCTACGTGGGAGGGGTCATCCTCGCTGGGGTGATCCTGACCGGTCTTGGTTGGCTGTTGCATCCAGTCACCAGCGACGCCATCCCGACCCTCCTCTACTTGGCGATTGTCACCCAGATCGGCGCCCTTTTGCCCATTAGATGGAAGGCCGGAATGCAGACGGTCTCAGACCCTCTGCTGGTCGCGACTGGCCTGTACGCCCCGGGCGGTGGAGTTGGGCTCATCGCGTGGTTGGCGCTGTTTGACGGACGTGTTCCAGGTAGGGGCATCGCCTGGTGGGCCTTCTTCTTTAACCGGGCGATGGCCGCATGCACCCACGTGATTCCGTCTTTGCTCGTTGTGCAAATTGCGGGACCCAGCTGGTGGACGCTCCCGCTTAAGGCGGTGGTCTACGTCGTCATGACGGTGAGCCTGAACTACGTTATGACCGCTCGGGTCCTCTCATACGCAAATCGCAGCTCGTTTCTCGAGATGCTATCGCAGAACGTCGGAGCGTCCACCCTTGGGTCGACGCTGGTCCTGGGGTTCTCAGGCGGCATTCTGTTTCTGCTTCTGAAGTCGGGGTTGGTCGGCTACATCATGGCCCCGGGACTCTTTGGCTTCGTTCTTGCAGTCCGAGGCAACGTCGCTGACGCTCAGCGCCAAGGAGAGCTCAAGAATCAGACGCTGGACCTAGCTGCCCAAGCTCTTGACGCTCGCGACCGATACACCGAGTCTCACTCGATTCGGGTTTCGGAACTCGCTGGGTCGCTTGGTGAGCAATTGGAACTCGGCGATCGAGAATGCGAACTCATCCGTACTGCAGGCTCTCTGCACGACCTCGGAAAAATCGGGGTTCGGGATGACATTCTCAACAAACCGGGCCCCTTGACCGAAGACGAGTGGGAAATAATGCGACGACACCCCGACATCGGTGCGGACATGATTGCGCAACACTCTGCATTGGCTGAGGTTGCGCCCCTCGTACGTCACCACCACGAGCGTTGGGACGGGACAGGCTATCCGGCTGGCTTGACGGGCGACGTGATTCCATTTGGGGCGCGAATCCTGGCTGTTGCCGACTCATTCGACACGATCACTGGACCGCGCCTGTACCGCCAATCGCTAATGACCCCGCTTGAAGGCGTTGAGGACATCAGTCGCCGTGCAGATCACTGGTACGACCCGAACGTTGTTGACGCACTCAGGGAGTTCCACGGCCTCAAGCCGTTGGACTTGGCCAACCGGTCTCAAATTCCGCGCCGCATCAGCAGCCTTCGTGTTCTGCGTGCAAACCCAACGTTTGGCAGCTTGCTTACGGCAATTGGAATTTCTGCGATCGGAGATCCGCTAACCCAAGTTGCCACGCTTGTGCTGATCTACACAGCAACCGGCCGCGATGCGCGCGCAGTTGCTCTCGCCTTCATTACTCAGGCAATCGCGACAATTCTCATGAGCAGCGTCTTGGGTGGCGTCGCCGACAAGCTACCTAGGAAGCCGCTGATCGTGACATTGGAACTCTTGCGGGCAACCTTCCTGATCGCAACTCCGGCCCTCGTGAGCTTCCACTGGTGGCTTATCATTCCGGTTCTTTTCATCCTGGGTTGCATCAACGCAATTGTGCAGCCTGCGAGACAAGCCGCGATCGGCGTAGTAGTCCCTGCAGGACAAGTTGGTAAGGCGAACGCGATGGTTGCCGCCACTAACATGCTCGCCGGCGCAGTTGGCTTCGCCCTTGCGGGCGCAATCCTCACCCTATTTCCGATCATGGTCCTCTTTTTGGTCGACGCGGCCACGTTCGCTCTGGCCGCGGCGATTATTCTCGGGATCCCGAGCCTTGGTGGCGGCAGCGTTGCCGCGCCAATCTCTGGTGCGTTAAGGCGCACATGGACGATCGTCTCCGCGAGGCCTCACTTGGTGATTGGCACGCTCGCGGCATTTCTGATTCCAATTTCGTTTCCGGCGCTTCTCTCACTTGCGTACCGAGTCTCTATCAGCGGCGGTCAGACCTATTCGTTGCTGGAAGTCGTTCTGTCGGTTGGCGTCTTGGCCGGCTCGCTCGCTGTAGGAAGGTTCGGGTCAATCGGCAGCATGCGGACTGTAGGAGCCGGCCTCCTGCTGACGGGTGTTTTCTCCGTTGCAATCGCAATGAGCCCCTCACTGCCTATGGTTGCGGTTGCCCTGTTCCTCGCATCCATCGGTAATTCGATCTACACAGTGGCAAATCAGACTGCTCTGATGGAAGCCGCCGACACTTCCAACCGAGGGAGCGTGATGGCTACGCGCTTTGGCCTCGTCCAAACAGCTAGTATCGCTGGCGCCGCCGCGGGCGGGCTTATCACCGCCGCTTACGGACCTTTTGCCGCCTACGGTTTCCTAGGTGTCGGCCTAATCTTGTTGGCCATGTATGCGTTGGCAGCCGGGCGAAGCACGGTTAACCCGATTCACGGAGCAGCGTACGAAGAAGCGCAGATCAACGCGGCCGCGGGGCAGCGCTCAGGCCAAGTCAGTTAACGCCGGTGTAAAGCGATTCTGATGGCGCCCATCCTCGTCATACTGCGCTGATTGCGCAACGTGAGTCACACGGGCCGCNCCCGAGGCAGCGCCCACCAGAGCGAGCCCGACGAACCCCCATTAGCCGCAGTCGGCGCGTCGGCGTTCTCGCTCGATCCGCGGCGCCGGCGCCGATACCTGCAAATCGCCTTCGGTTTCGCCGCTCTCGCGGTCGCGATCGTCGTGCTCTATCTGTTGCGCGATTTCCTCGGCGCTTTCGTGCTCGGCGCCGCGATTGCCTTCCTGATCCAACCTGGCGTCGGGCGTCTAACCAGCATCGGGCTGCCTCGCGTCTTGGCCATCGCGGTGATGTTCGTGGTCATCATTCTCGCGCTCGCCGGTTTGGTCCTGTTGGTGGTCCCGCTCGGGGTAAGTGAGGTCGGGCAGCTCCAGGTCCAGGCTCCCGGCCTGGCCGCAGCGGCGCAGGATCGCATCAACAGCCTCCAGGGCTCGCCTATCGAATTCTTCGGCTTCAAGATCGATCTGCGAGGCACAACCGAGACGATCAGCTCGCACTTGCGCGAGTACCTGCTCGGCCAATTCGGCAATGCGGTGAGCATCGGTCTCACCGCGCTCACGACCGTGCTCCAGCTGGTCCTCACGTTCATCGTCGCTTTCCTGCTTGCACTTGACGCCGCCTCCATACGACGCGTGCTGCGCAGATTCGTGCCCAGTGACTACCGCACCGACTTCGACCAGATCTGGCGCCGCATCCGCAAGATGCTCTACGCCTATCTGCGAGGTCAGTTGATCATCGCAGGCCTGATCGGCATCCTCAGCGGCATCGCATGCGCAGTGCTCGGCCTTGCAGACCCAGTGGCCCTAGGCCTCATTGCCGGCATCACCGCGCTCGTTCCGTACATAGGCCCCTTCCTCGGGGCTGTGCCAGCAATCCTGGTCGGACTCGCGGCTTCACCCACAAAGGCCCTTCTGATCGCGGTCGCCTACTTCATCATCTCCAACGTCATCCTCAACTTTGTCTATCCCAAGGTGATGGGGGACGCCGTTCGCCTGCCTGCGATCCTGGTCATCGTTGCCTTTATCGCCGGCTTCAGCTGGGCAGGCATCCTTGGCATGTTCGTCGCGGTTCCGATTGCCGCAACGCTGCGCATTCTGTTCGACCACATCTATCCGCGGCTCTACGAGAAGCCGGCTTGAAGATCGCGATCTTTTCGGATATCCACGCCAATTGGCAGGCGTTGGAGGCGGTGCTTCGTGACTGCCCGCCGACCGACGAAACGCTTTGTCTGGGCGACGTCGTCGGATATGGGGGTGACCCCAAACGCTGTGTAGACGAGGTCACGAAACGCGGCTGGTTGACTCTCGTCGGCAACCACGACCGAGCATGCACGGACCCCGAAATCCTCGAGTGGTTCAATGACGATGCGGCCGCNGTGGTGAGGTGGACCGTCGATACGATCGGCGAAGACCGAATCGAATGGTTGCGTGCTCTGCCNGACAGTCATGTTGAGCACGATGTGCTGCTCGTTCATGCCAGCCCACGCGATCACATCTACGAGTACGTCCTCGATACGGCAGTCGCATTCGCCAACCTCGAGCTGCTGAACGGCGGCGTTTGCTTCCACGGCCATACGCATGTTCCTGGGATATTCGGGCTCAACGATGGCCAGGTGACTCATGAGTACCGGGTCGACACATTCCCGCTCGGGGGGCCCGCCCTTGTGAACCCGGGCAGCGTTGGCCAGCCCCGNGACGGCAGTCCGCTAGCCAGCTATGGCGTCTGGGATACGGACAACGAGACTTTCGAGTTTCGGCGAGTCCGCTACGACATCAAAGGTGCTCAGCGAGCAATCAGGAAAGCTAGACTCCCAGAACGATTCGCGCTTCGACTCGAAACGGGGCGATGAGCCGCTGGGGCTCCCTCCGCTGGGCCAACATTGGCTATGCGGCTGCGACCGGAGCTGGCGTGGGGTCATTTCTCTTTTGGGCCGGTTACTGGATAACGTTCGTTCGCGGCAGCCTTCAGGGGCCCGACTTCTTTTCCTTCTATTCCGGCGCCAAGCTGTATGTGGTCAAAGGTGGGTCGGCGGTTTACGACCTCGCCCTTCAGAAGCAGTACGAGCTGCAGGTAATCCCCCACCCTGCCGATCAATTCGTGGTGCTGCCGTATTTCCATCCGCCCTACTACACGCTTTTGATCGCACCGCTGGCGTTCATGGATTACCGCGCCGCCTACTACGCGATGGCTGCCTTCAACGTCCTCCTAGCCGTACTGCTGATCGCCCTGTTGGTGCGGGGCAGCGAGCGCATCCACGGACGCGCTGCGATCGTGGCTGCCGCGCTGATCGCTGGTTTCTTTCCTCTCTTCGTCACGGTTCTACAGGGCCAGTCAGACCTCATCGTCCTTGTTCCGCTCGCGGCGGCTTACACCGCCTGGGCGCGCGGACGGCTCGGATGGGCCGGAATCTTCAGCGGGCTCGCGCTGGCCAAGCCACAGCTGCTCTTGCTGGTTCCGGTGCTGTTCCTGGCGCGCCGTGCGTGGCGGGCACTCGCTGGTTTTGCGGCGGTGATTGCCGGCTTGGCTGTGATCTCGATCGCGGGCTTCGGCGCCGGCCCGGTTCTCGGTTACGTGAACGCGGTTGGGCGATGGGCGATCGGGGGATCGCTACAGACCAGCGGCCAGATCGTCTATACGGACACGGCTGTCTACTCACTCAGGAACGTGCTTGAAGCGGTGCCCGGCGGAGGCAAAGGGTTGGCACTGGCCGTCCTGGTGATCCTTCTGGCGCTGGTGGCGCTGTCACTGAGCTGGCGCCCGGACAAGCCACGGCTCGACTTCGCCCTCGCCATCGCAGCATCTCTGGTCTTGAGCCCGCACCAGAACGTTCACGACCTGGCGCTGCTGGTGATACCCGGATTTGCGCTCGCAGACCTCGCCCTGGCCGGCGAGCTGCGTTGGCCGCGAGCGGCCGCCCTGGTTCTCGTTCTCGCATACGCCGCCATCAATCTGACGCTTGCGTTCGACCTTTGGTCGGCGGCGGTGGGTGCAATTGCCATTGCGGCCTATCTGACCGTGGAGAGGATGGCGGTGCGGCCCGATCCGATTCCATTGGGAGACCTGCGATGGAGCGGACCGCGCCCGCATCGTGTGATCGTGCTGCCGGCATATCGAGCGGCCAAGACCCTGGTCGAGGTTGTCGGCGACATTCCGGCCGGTCAGGCTGACCGCATCCTGCTGGTCGATGACGCCAGCGCCGACGCCACCGTCAGCGTGGCCATGGCGCTGCACCTGGATGTGATCCGGCACCAGCGAAATCTTGGCTATGGCGGCAACCAGAAAACTTGTTACCGGCACGCGCTCGCCATGGGTGCAGATGTGGTGGTGATGCTGCATCCCGATGGGCAGTACGACCCGGCGATCATCCCCAACCTGTGTCGGGTGATCGAGGATGGCGAGGCCGACATAGTGCTCGGGTCGCGATGGTTGGGTCTGGATCCAGCGAAGGCAGGGATGCCCTGGTGGAAGCGGCTGGGCAACCGGTTCCTGACCGCGGCCGAGAACCGCGTGCTGGGTCTCCATCTCTCCGAGTACCACACCGGCTACCGCGCATACTCGCGGCGATTTCTCGAGGCCATCCCATTCCTCGAGAACAGCAATGACTTCGTGTTCGACACGCAGGTGTTGATCCAGGCCGCGACGTTCGGCTTCAAGATAGGCGAGGTGCCGGCGATTGGGAAATATCACGCTGACGCCAGTTCTGTGAGCTTCCGCACATCGACGGTTTATGGATTGGAGACGCTGGCGGCTCTTTTCCGATATGTCATCCATCGCGCGGGCTTCCCGAGCCCGTGGCTCACGCCGGCATCAGATGCCGACAAACAGGCGCTTGCGATAGGCCAGGTAGCCCACCACGGCAATGTTGAGTAGCAGCGCGCCGACCTTGAAGAGCGTGACGTGCCGAACGACCTCATACGCCTCGTATGGAATCAGGAAGCCGGTGGCGATCACGGTCAGGTATTCGGCCCAGCGCCTGCGCATGGCGAGACCGACACCTTCGGTGCCTTCGAGAATCGCGTAGGCAATTGCGCCGACTGCAAGCACGTTGATGTGCGCGAAGTTGCCAATGTAAGCGAGCAGCCGCAATAGCAACTGCACGATCACGCCGTGTCCGGTACTCAGGTTGAGCTGCTCTTGCGCGAACTCCGCCCACTCGNTTAGAAGTCCGCTCCGGCCGGCGAAGATCAAGCCGATGGCAAGGNCGATCAGAACGATGGCCTTGACGACGCGCTCGACGATGATGACCTTGATAAAAACGTCGTGCTCGCCGCCCATGCGGCCGAGTTCGGCCCAAAGCCTAGCGAAGTAGTGCGGCCGTTCTTCTGTCGTCACCCGGGCGATTCGATTGACCTTAACAAGCTGGGTTGGAGGGCTCTTGAGATTCTCGTAAGGTGCGGTTATGGTCGGCCGGCTGGGGGAGGGAGCCGAATGGGAAGGGAGGGCCCGCAAGGGAAGGGAGGGCGCGCAAAAGGGCGGCCGGTACGGGCGGCGCGGAGTCCTCTCGAGAGGCTCAGGAGGGGTGTTCGCGGTGCTCGCGAAAGAGCATCACGCGGCACGTCGCGTTCTTGAGCACATAGGGCACCGTCTTGCCCAGGTTGAACTCACCGAACCGTCGCTTGTAGGGCAGGCCCATGACGATCAGGTCGGCCCCCCACTCCACCGCCTCGTCGACCAACGCCGGTCCGGTGTCGCGTGCTTGCACCAGCTCCGTCTCGACCGGCAGCCCGAACTCCGACGCGAGCTGCTCCACCTCATCCAGGATCTTCTCCCCGAGCTCGACCACCTCGTCCAGAACCGCCCCCAGGGGCAGCGACCGGTTGACCTCGATGATGTGGACCCCGTAGAGCCGTCCACCCCCTGGATCCGTCATCCTGCACGCCAGCCGCACCGTCTCCGCATCGATGCTCTGCCCCCCAACCGCGACCAGCACCTTCTTCGACGTCGGAGGATGGGAATGGTCTGCCATCAGTGCTGCGGCCCGCGCCGAACGCGCCGGATCAAGACGTACGCTCCAAAGCCGAAGGAGATCACGGCTGTCAATGCCGCGATGCCCTCAGACAGCGGATCCATGCCCGGGTGAACGGCAAGGTAAAACCCCACCCAAACGCCAATTCCGAGCGCCATAACACCCATGAAAGTGAAGGGGAAGCGCACGGGCCCAAATCCTAACAAGAGCCATTCAGGGGTGCCGCGGTGGCCTCCCTATAATCAACGGGCTTTGAAGGTCCTCATCGTTGGCTGCGGGCGCGTCGGCTCGCAGGTTGCCTCAGACATGGACCGGACCGGTCACGAGGTTGTGATCATCGACAGGGACCCCAACCAGTTCTCACGTGCAGCCGTGCGGGGTGTGTTGACCAATGATTTCAAGGGCAACCAGGTGGTCGGCAATGGAACCGACGCCGATGTTCTCCGTCGCGCAGGCGTCGAGGACGCCGACGGCTTCGTTGCCGTCACCGAGGGCGACAACCGGAACATCATGGCCGCTCAGATCGCCAGGCACATCTTCAAAGTTCCCCGCGTCGTGTGCCGCATCTACGATCCAGACCGCGCCGACGCATACGAAAAGCTTGGCATCCACACGATCTGTCCGACGCTCGAGGGGGCTAAGCACATCGAGAAGACCTTGACGGAGCGATAGCGGCCCATGTACGTGATCGTCGTCGGAGGCGGCACCGTCGGCTACTACATGTCGCGCGACCTTTTGGAGCGGGGACATGAGGTCACGCTCATCGAAAGAGATGCACGGCGCGCTGACTGGCTGGAGACGCAGCTCGGGAGCATCGTCATGCGAGGCGACGGATGCGAGGTGAAGTTCATGTCACAAACGGGCATCGAGCGCGCCGACGCGATCGTCGCGGTCACCGCGGATGACGAGGACAACCTCGTCGCGCTGCAGGTGGCCAAGCGCCACTTCAAGGTCAAGAAGACCGTGGCTCGAGTCAACAACCCGTCCAACGTTGAGATCTTCAAAGCGCTTGGCGTTGACGAAGCTGTATCCGCCACTGAGGTGCTGCTTGGGGCTCTCGAGCCCCCAATTACCACCTGATCGATAAAAAAGGACCGCCCACGCCGAGCGGTCCTCTAGCGAAGCCTGATTACGAGGCTTTGCCGATCCTGTAGATCTTGGTGCCGCAAATCGGGCACGTGCCCACTGTCGCGGGCTTGCCATTCTTCATCGTGATGGGACGGGGGTCCACCATCTCGACCTTACGCTTGTCTTTCAAACAGTAGCCTTCCACGATTACTAAGCCGCCTTACCGATTTTGTAGATCTTCGTGCCGCAGTTCGGGCACGTGCCCACCGTAGCCGGCTTGCCGTTCTTCATCGTGATCGGCTGAGGGTCCTTCATCTCGACCTTTCGCTTGTCCTTCAAACAGTAGCCTTCCACTATTCACCATCCTCGGTAGAAATCCGTTTCGGGGTGCGGGACCCGCCCATTCTAGGGGTCGGTCTTACCCCGATTCAACCCCAATTCAAACCGAATTCAGGCTGATCGTGCGCGAAGCGCAACAAAATGCCCTCAAAACGCCGCCTATTCGTCCTATCTTTCGACGGCGTTAAACGATTCTTCGAAATCGTTTCGCGCGGCATCGCCGAAGAGGACGAAACGAATCTCGTCGGGCTGCCATCCAGCCGTCAGCGCGCGCTCCACGCAGTCGCGCATGACGCGCGCGCACTCATCCATCGGAAAGCCGGCGATGCCGGTGCCGACCGCGGGCACCGCAATCGTGCGCACTCCATGCTCGTGTGCGAGTCGGAACGCATCGTCCATCGACGAGCGCAACGCATCGATTGTGGTGCGGCCACCCAGCTGCATGCTCGCCGCATGGATGACGGAGTGCGCGGGCAGCTCTCCCCCACCTGTGATCGCGGCCTGGCCAACCTTGATCGGTCCATGAGCATCGCACTCGCGCTGGATCGCCGNACCGCCGCGCTCGCGAATCGCGCCGGCCACTCCGCCGCCAAGCAACAGGTCGTTGTTGGCCGCGTTGACGATGGCATCAACATGCTGCTCCACAAGATCTCCCGCAATGATCAGGATGCGCGGCGCAGACATTCCTCGACCTCTGCCACTCTCTCCTCCAATTCCTCGCGGGTTGCCTTAGCGATGCCCTTGACGCCAATCGATGAGATGGTGATCGACGCGCACGCCACTCCCCACACCAGGGCGTCCTGCAGCCCGCCTGGCTGTCCGCCGGTGCTCAACCATCGCGCGAGCATGCCACCTGCCAGCGCATCGCCTGCGCCGGTCGTGTCCACGACAGGCCTCTCGGTNAACGCAGGAACATGCATCACACCGTATTCCGTATACGCGGCGAGGCCGAGCGCTCCTTGCTTGAGGACGAGCCCCAACAGCCACCACTGGCGGCGGAACTCGTCGGGATCCCTGCCCCCGAGCGCCGCGAATTCCTCCTGGTTGCAGAAGAACCAACCGGCCCGCCGAAGGACGTCCCTGGATTCAGGGGGTCGCGCCTGGACGTACGACAGCATGGCGTCGGCCGCCAGCAGCTCGACGTGATGCAGCATCCCCGTGAGCTGCGCCTGGCGGTCTGGCCGCATTGACCCGACGAAGGCCCAGCCCTTGAAATCGGGCGGCAGGCTTGGCTCCCAGTGGTCGTAGATGCTGTCGCGGCTGCCGAGATCGACGTTGCGCCCATGTACCTGTCGCGCCCGCCAACGGTAGGTTGGCGCGTCCAGGATCTGTAGGAACTCGGTGTNNATGCGACGTCCGCTGAACGCCTGAGCGACGCGCTTGGCCCCATCGACGCCCACCGGAGCGACAACCCTGACCGGCGTGATCAGGCTCGCGGCGAGTGCGAAATACACGGCCGACCCGCCGAGAGCCTCTTCTACCTTGCCAAAAGGACCCTCGCGAGTGTCGAGCGCCACCGAGCCGGCCACCAGCAGGTCGGAGCCGGCCAGCGCGTTCACGCGCGGCGTCCCGTCCCGCTTTCGGCCGTGACCACGTGGCGCGCGGATCTCAATTTGGCCAAGAAGTTCTGCACGTCCGCATAGGGTTCCATCTCCATCCAGGTCCGTCCGAGCTCGTGGACGGAGTGTGCGTCTGACCCTGTCGCGGCGACCTTGTTCAGTTCGGCAGCGACGGTGGCAGCTGCAGCATTGGCTGCGGCGTCGCACCACGGGTTATAGACCTCGATGATGTCGATGCGGTCAGCGAGCTCGACGATCCGCTCGGCGCGGAAGTGAGAACGATTGCGATCAAAAGGGTGCGGCACGTACGTGAGACCGCCCATATCGTGCACGAGGTCCATCACCTCTTCCGGGCGGAGATACGGGGGCAGGCGTCGCGTGATGAAGAGTCCGATGACCTCACCTTCCCGAGTCTTGGCCTCTTCACCGACGATTGCAAGCTCCGGGGCGATGCGTGCGAGCTCGATCGCGCCGTCCACAGCGTTGTGATCGGTCAGGGCGATCCGGTCGAGCCCGCACTCGCGGCAGCGCTCGACCAATTCCTCGAGCGTGGTCCGGCTGTCGTGAGAGTAACGCGAGTGAAGGTGAAGATCGACCCGCACCGCGGCCGCTCTACCCTTGCTTAAACGGTGGCTTCTGCGAGCTGGCGCTCGCGCGCCCTTGCGAACAGCGGAATCACCTCAGCCGGGCCGCGGCTCCGGCATGCCTGCTCCATCAGCGCCGCTTGCGCGTCATAGATGATCTCCATCACCTGCTCCGGTCTGCGCTCGCGACCGAGCCGGCCAGGCAGGTCGGAGTGCGCGCTGCGCAGAACGA
>JGI25382J43887_10000529_pt1 | contig 13144 bp, 13 predicted proteins | sample GraSoi013_1_40cm_3_FD_43887 | JGI IMG/M metagenome (IMG submission 43887) | reverse complement strand
ATTGATTCCCAATGTCGTCATCACTGACGCCGCTGTCATTCGGGACTACTATTGGAAAACCTACCAGAAGCGATCTGTGATGATTGCCTACGGATCGTGTTGTGACCGCTCAGAGACAACCGCCGCACTGGATCAACTCGGAGTTCGACCGCGGGACTACTTTCTGTATGTGAGCCGCCTAGAACCGGAAAACAATGCGCACCTCGTCGTCGACGCGTTTGAGCGGGTCGAGACCCCCAAGAAACTCCTCATCGTGGGCGACGCGCCATACGCTCGCGCTTACATCGAGCGGCTCAAGTCCACACGCGATCCGCGAATCCGTTTTACCGGTGCAATCTATGGTGCCGGCTACCGCGAACTTCAATCGCATGCCTACGCGTATATCCAGGCGACGGAAGTTGGAGGCACCCACCCCGCTTTAATCGAAGCAATGGGTGCGAAAAACTGTGTGATTGCGAAAGACACTCCGGAACACCACGAAGTCGTGGGCGATTGCGGCTTGTTCTTCTGCGACTCTCGCGACCTAGCCCAGAAAATACAACTTACCCTCGCGGACGAGGCACTGGCCGAAAGATTAGGCCTCAAGGCCTGGGAGCGTGCGAAGAACTGCTACTCCTGGGATGCGATAACGGAAGCTTACGAAAAATTGTTTCAGCAACTGGTCAACGGCTCTCCACTTTGAATAATCGCCGTTTCACACGACTAAAAAAGTCGTGTTGATCGCGACAAACACCATCGCACCGCTGCAAATTCTCCTTGATTTCTATGCTTTCGCAATGGCACGGAACGTTCTATTACGCCTGTCGCCCGGCCCGACAATTCACACGGGAGAAAGAAAAATGGAAACGTTGAGAAATGAAGAATTGTTCGAAATTGAAGGTGGTGGCTTCTGGGACGGTTTGGCGGCCGCTGCGTACGCATTTGTGACCGCGCTGGTTTTCCTCTAGTCAGCCGGGCCAATTGCGCCAATTATTTTGTGGAATTGGCGCAATTGGCGGCCATAATGAAAGGAACATCGTCACCGACAGCCGGATCCACAGGCTGAATGGAAAACTCGAAGCCATACGTTTCTTGTGAGGTGTGCGGGGCCGCGAAGCCGCGGTTTGTTCTGGAGTCCAACGGCCTGGACGGACCGTTGGTGCAATGCACNGGGTGTGGATTTCGATATGTCGGCAANAGGAGATCCGACCTTACCTTTGGAAAAGAATCGCCAGAAACAACAACAGCCCGAGTCCGAAATGCGAACTGTCATTTTCGAGCTCTTCAAATGGAAGAAGAACGGCGGCTCGCGGGTTTGAACGCAAAGTGGAGACTGGATCTCATCCGGAAAGTCAAGACCTCAGGAAAATTGCTCGAAGCCGGCTGCGCGCGAGGAGATTTTCTACGCGCCGCGCGAGAATGGTTCGACGCGTACGGTGTGGAGCCGAATCCCGAATTGGCGGCCGCGTCGAGCGCGATCGCTCCAGTACATCTGGACATCATTGAGCGTTTGCCCTGGACAGATTTCGATGTCGTCGCAAGTTTTCATGTCATCGAGCATGTGAATTCGCCGCGAAGTTTTATTCGAGCTGCAGCTGAGAGGATGCGGCCGGGCGGTCTGTTTGTCATCGAGACACCCAACATCGACTCGCTGCCTTTTAAAGTCTTCAGAGCGCGGTGGCGGCAGTTTATTCCAGAGCATTATTTTTTCTTCGATCCCAAAACGATCGCGCGATTGCTGGCAGAGTACGGCTTCGAGACAGGCGAGGTCCTCAGCATCGGTAAGTACGCAAGCTTGAATCTCGTGATAAACCGGCTTTCCCGATACGTGCCCTGGATGCCTCGGGCGGGCGGTGTTTCCCGCCTCACGTTCCGAGTGAATCCGTTGGATATCATGCTGGTGTTCGCGACAAAACATGCGTAGCACCGTTGCAATCATCAATTGGAATTCAGGAGACTTGCTGAAGGTGTGCATCGAGTCGGTAGTCGCCACAACAACAGGTGTCAAAATCCTTGTGATCGATAATGGTTCGAAAGATGGTTCGCTCGACTGTGTCCCCGACTTTGCTCCCGATGCCCAATTGATCGCCTCCACTGACAATCGTGGCTTTGCGGCTGCGGCAAACAAAGCCTTCATCTGCAGCTCGACCCCTTATGTCCTGCTTGTCAATCCTGACATTCAGGTCCTTCCCGGCACCATTCAGCTTCTTGAAGAATTCATGGATAAGCATCCAGGCGCGGGCGCCGCCGGCGGTTACGTTGGCGTGAAATACCTGCCTCGGCCTTTCCCAACGGTCCGCTCGCTCGTTCTTGAGAATCTCGGACTTCAGGATTTGCCTCTGCCGGCGCCTTCAGAACCCACTCTTGTTGATCAATTGGCCGCCGCTGCCATCATGATTCGCCGGAACGCATACGAAGAAACCAGCGGTTTCGACGAACGATTTTATCCAGCATGGTACGAAGACGTGGATTTCTGCCGCCGGCTCAAATGGCGCGGCTGGCAAGTCTTTTTTGTGCCTGCCGCCGTGTTCGGCCACGCGGGAGGTTACAGTACAAAAGCTCTCGGGGAGGCCAGATTCCTGCGGGCATACTACGGCAATCAAATCCTTTACGCCCGAAAGCACTTCGGCCGGCTGAACGCTGTTCTTGTCCGGGCGTCGATTGCTGCCGGAATGATTGGCCGAATGATCTGCCGGCCGCGTCACGCGATTGCGTATGCGGCGGCATTCTATGAAGCGCTGAAGATACCGTGACCTCAAGAGTCGCAGTGAACATCGTCACATTCAACAGTGCCGGTGATATTGCGGCCTGCCTTGAAAGCGTTCGCGCACAAACCTTTCGCGACTTTCGAATTCACGTCTTTGACAACGCCTCTGTCGATGACACGCTGAAGACCATCGAGCGCTTTGATATTGATTATCTGATGCGTTCGCCCCTCAATACGGGCTTCTGTAAAGCGCACAACGACCTAGCCCAGCGATTTCCATCCGAATTTGTTCTATTCCTAAATCCGGATACCATACTCGGTCCCACATTCATCGAAGAACTTATGCGCGCTCTTGAAGCGCGGCCCGATGCAGCTTCGGCCTGCGGAAAGCTGCTGCGAATGGATGGCAAGACAATCGATTCGACCGGCATCATCATGCGGCGGGAACAACGCCATCTCGATCGGGGCGCCGGAGAGCTGGACTCAGGCCTGTTCGATCAACCGGACGACATTTTTGGTCCAAGCGCCGCCGCGGCTCTATACCGGCGCGCGACATTGGAAGATGCCGCGATTAACGGCCAGTATTTCGATGAAGATTTCTTCGCCTATCGCGAAGACGCGGATCTCGCCTGGCGCTGCCGGTTGCTGGGTTGGACATCCATCTATGTGCCTGCTGCCGTGGCGCAGCACCGACGCCGGGTAACGCCTGAGCGGCGAGGCGAACTACCCAAAGAGATCAACTACCACTCTGTAAAAAACCGTTTCCTTCTCCGCATCAACAATATGACGGGAGATCTCTATCGCCGCGATTTCTGGCAAATCACGAAGCGAGATCTCGCCGTCATCGGCTATGTCCTTCTTCGCGAATGGTCTTCGATTCCCGCCCTCTGGTACGTCGGCAAAAATCTGCCCCGCTTGGTCCGAAAACGGCAAATCATTCAAAGCAAACCGCGCTTCAGCACGACAGGCTTGCAGAAATGGTTTATGTAGCTCCTGTACCAGCTGACTAAGCACCGGTTGAATGGGCGGGCGTGCTGGTAATAGTCCTGGAGTCAAACCCGCGTTACAATTGAGACGTATGGCTGAGAAGCTCATCCGCAGCTTGATCTACGGCGAGCATGAGACCCCTAAAAAATCGCGACCGTGGCAGCAAGCGTTAAAAGTGCCGGTAACCATCGGCTTGGTTCTGATCTTCATTGGCGGGCTCGCGTATAAATTCGCCAATTTCAGAGAAGAAGGGCGCGTCCGGCTGTTAATTGAAGCTATAAGAAACGCACAGTACGATGTTGCCTACCAAAATTGGGATGCCGACGCGCGTTACACAATGAACGACTTTCTACAGGACTGGGGTAAGGACGGTTATTACACCAAGGGTATGCACGATGCGCGGGTGACCGATTCGAACGGAAAGGGGAGTTCGGTTGTGGTGTATGTCACAATCGATTCTTTAAAGTATCCTGTTGCTTTGCGGGTGGACAAGGAAACCTTGAAAATTTCATTTTCACCTATCAGCAAATATCCATCTCCATGATGATTGCTTCCTTTATTTTATTCCTGGCAGCCAGCACTGTCGATCTCGATATCATCGCGGTCCCGCTCACAAATGACATCAAAATATTGCTAACGCCGGCCGGCCGCTCCGAGCTAAAGCGTGACGGCAACGTGAGCCAGGTAAAAATTGAGATCGACCGCATCGCTGCTCCCAAAAGTCTTGCGCCTGCTTTCAATACGTATGTGGTATGGGCGGTTTCCCCGGAAGGAATCTTCGACAACCTGGGTGAGCTGCAGATCAATGGAAACAAGGGCCAGTTCACGGCCACCACCCGATTCGGTCAGTTCGGAATTCTGATCTCAGCGGAACCGCACTACCTGGTCGATCGTCCAAGCTCGGCCGTTGCCTACCGCGGCCAGACGCCCAAAACCGACGTTCGCCGTAAAATGGTTTCGGTCGAGGTCGGCTCTTATGACTATTCTTCACTGGCAGCCCCAAGTTCTATCGGCCTTCAAGGCTGGATCGTCCAGGCTCGTGCCGCCTTCCAAATTGCCAGGAACGCGGCGGCAGACCGGCTTGCTCCTGAAGAATTTCGGAATGCGCAGGTCGCTATCGGTTCACTGGAAGAATTGATCATGCGCGCCGCTCCTGCCGACATCTTGTGGCCTACCGCCAACGAAGTCATCGGCTGGTCGCAGCGCGCGACCGTGGCGGCTCGCGCAAGAAGTAAGAATTAGCCACAAAAAAGCACAGAAGACAGAAAGACTTCTGAATTTTGTGCCTGTTTGTGGCTAATCTTCTGTACCTCGTTTGTAGAGCTCCTCGATTTGCGGGACAACGATTCGAATATCGAAATGCTTTTCCACGCGTTCCCGCGCATTACGGATGATTGTGGACCTGCGCTCTTCATCTGCTGAAAACGATTGAATCGCGTTTGCCAGAGCGCATGGATCGCGAGGTGGGACGAGCACACCTTCTAAGGGCGAAGAAATAATGTCGACGGGGCCGCCGCGATTGGTCGCGATTACGGGAATACCTGACGCCATGGCCTCCAGCAACACGATTCCGAATGGTTCTTCCCAGGACGGCACAATAAGCACGTCGGTCTTCTGAAAGAAATCGGCGAGCGACACGAATCCAACAAATTCTACACGCAGTCCAGCCGCCCTTTTTTCGAGCTTCTTCTCATACGATATCTCGCCCTTTCCAGCAACAAACAGCCGGACATTGCCGTCCAGCTGGCGCAAAGCCTCAATCGCATCGTCGTGTCCCTTATGTGGTGCGACTTGCCCAAGCAACCCGACGGTAAACGGCCGATGCACGGGATGCGGACGAAACGGAAATCGGTCGAGGTCAACCCAGTTCGGAATGACTTTCGTGGCCTTGGGCGCGAGTGGTGCGAGAGTTTCCAGAATTTGCGACGTGGGGGCGATCCAGACATCCACTCGACGATAGAAAAAATGAGGGCGGACGGGACGCAGTAAATGCCGCGTGAATACGACCTTGACTCCCGGGATGTTCCACGCCGCCGCGGCGACAATCGTATAGTCGCGAGCCACGTGCGCATGAATGACGTCAACTGGTTCTCTTTTGAGCCTGGTTCTTAACCGGATTGCAGTGATGAAGTCCGCGGAATTGAGAAACGGCAGTTGGATCTGGGCCTTTAGAGCGCCATTCGAGCGCCCGGCGACCGCGACATCGTGGCCACGTTTTCGAAGATATTCCACTAGTCCGGCGAGGTGGGTTTCGCCGCCGCCCCAATTCTCCGCCGAACTAACCTGCAGAATGCGCATTGTGAGCAACAAAATCCGAGAGAAGTTCGGACCGGCAGAGCGTCGCGGTTCCGACCTTGCCGACAACGATGCCCGCAGCATGATTGGCCAGTGTTGCGCACTCTTCGATGCTCGCTCCGGCCGCGTACGCCAAACAAAGCGTGGCGATCACGGTATCCCCGGCGCCGGTCACATCGAAAACTTCGCGCGCGAATGTCGGCAGGTGGTGGGAATTCACGGCGTTGAAAAGGGACATTCCATCTTCACCCCGCGTGATCAGTGCATAGTCACATCCAAATTTTTCCAACAGCTTGTGCCCTGCCTGCTCCAACGATGCTTCGTCGGAAATGGACGTCCCGGTGAGCAATTCCGCTTCACGCTGATTCGGAGTGATTATCGTTATCGGCCGGTAATAGTCGGCATGCTCGATCTTCGGATCGACGAATACCGGCACCGCGGCACTGCGCGCTTGCGGCAATATGCCGGAAAGAACCTTCGCGCTGACGACACCCTTGTTGTAGTCGGAAACGATCACAGCGGATGCTGAGGGAAGGTGCCGCAAAAACCTCGTCACGACTTCGGCCGTCACATCAGACGAAACCGGCTGTTTGCTTTCCCGATCTGCGCGGACGACCTGCTGGCTATGGGCAATGATTCTTGTCTTAACTGTAGTTGGGCGGTTGTTTCGAACCAGGCCGGAGATGTCGATGCCTGATTGGTGCATCAAATTGACGACCTGGTCGCCGGCGGAGTCCTGCCCGATGATGCCGATGGGGATTGGCGTACCGTCGAGCGCACGTATGTTGGCCGCCACATTGCCTGAGCCGCCCAGCCGATATGTCTCTTCTGATACTTCAACAACAGGGACTGGGGCCTCCGGAGAAATTCTGCATACTTTACCCCAGATAAATTCGTCGAGCATGAGATCGCCGATAATCAGGATGGTCTTTCCCGAAAAGCGATTCAGAATCTGCTCAACTCTGCTTCGATTCATAACGAAAAGTCAGACTTCCTGACGTGGTGAAATTCAGGATGACCTAACTGTAGGGGTTGCCCATGAAAGTGTGAAGACCGCCCCTACAGTTGTGCTGGATTTGCCAGTAACTCCTCGACAGCCGCATACACCTGCTCAACCGTTACCGATTCGATACAAAGCGGTGAATCCGCAACGAGGCAACGATAGCCCGGACACGGGTTACACTCAAAAGGATTCTGGACAACGCGGTGATCGATATTCCAGGGCCGCCATCGCCGCGAATCCGAAGAACCCCAGATTGCGACTACCGGCGTGCCAACCGCCGCCGCAAGGTGCAGTGGGCCCGAATCGTTGCCGATATATAGACGCGCTCCGCGAATCAACTCGGCAAGCTCGGGAATACGGAGACCCAACACAATAACTGCTCCCTCAATTTCTCTGGCGGCTTCGCTTACCCATGATTCCTCTCCAGGACCTGCCGTAAGGACCATCGTCAAGCCCCGCCTCGCCAAGCATCCAGCCAATTCGCCGTACCGACGCGCTTGCCATCGCTTCGTTTCCAAAACCGATCCAGGATGCATGACAGCATACGGGCGGTCATTCAATTTTTGCCGCATGTGGGCTGCTTCCTCTGGATGAAATTCGTAGCGAAGCTTGGGCGGCTCGTCGCTTTGTAGCCCCAGCCATCGCATCAGCGCCATTGTGGACTCCACTGTGTGGGCGTCCGGCGCGGGGCGCGGGACAACACCCTGGTAAAGTCGCGCCGCTTGGTAATGTTCTGCGCCGATCCGGTTTCCCCAAGCCAGACAACTGTACAGCAGACTCGTCGGCCCGCCATGAAGGTTTACGATGGCGTCGAAGCGCCTGGTGAGCAGCCGCGCCGCAAAGGACCACTTGTCCGGAGCACTCAGGATTTCATCGACATCGGGATTGGCGTCAAAGCAATCCACGAATCGCGGTTCCACGAGAATCGTGATGCGGAATGCCGGAAACTGCGCCTTCAACGCCCGGATGGGGGCCGTCAGCAGCAGGCAATCCCCCATGGAACGAAGACGAATGAAAAGGATACGGGCTCTCGGAGAAAGGCGCTGAAACAGGTCTTTAGTCAGCATCGGGCCCACCGTCCGGATCGTTTCGGTACACGGCTACGCCGCCTCATTACTACCGGCCGGTCCTCCCATGCCTAATCTTCAATCTTGGCTTCGTTGATCAGCATCACCGGGATGTCGTCGCGAATCGGATACACACGGCGGCACTGGCTGCACTTCAGACCCTCGCCATTTTCGGTGAGGTTGACCTGGGCTTTGCAAAGCGGGCATACGAGAATCTTCAAGAGCTCGGGATTCACCGCCATGGGCCAAAGATCTTAACACATGGACATTCCTCTCCTCACAGAGGTGGTCTTTACCTTTTAAGCGCATGAACTCACAGATGTTAACCGTCAAATGGCCGGTTGTGCGATGTGTAATGTACTTGTTCTCGACCACCAGATTACCGAATGACCCAAAGACAGATTGCCATCTGGCGATTCGGTAACCGCACCACGAACATCGCAGAACGAGCCATTTTACAGTTGAATTGTAGCGCTGATCCTTATGTCCAGCCGAGACTTATGAGTAAAGATCATTCCTCTGGACCAGGGGCTAAAATTCATCCGTGTGCTAGACTAGCCGTCTGTGAAAAGAACCGTTTTGCTTGCGTTTTTTCTGTGCTTGTTCGCAGGCACCCTTGCGCGCGCTACGACTGTCGAACCGCTGGCGCTCGAAGACCTCGTGAAGAGAGCTCACCATATCGTGTCGGGGAAGGTTCGAAATTCACGAACGTATTGGAGTGCCGATCGGGCGCTGATTCTTACCAGTTATGCCCTCGAAGTCGACGAATCCATAAAGGGCCGGCCGCCGCGGGCCTTCGAATTGACGACGATCGGCGGAAAGATCGGCGATCTTGAACTTCACGTCTCCGGAATGCCGTCCTTCGCGAAGGATGAAAACGTCATTGTTTTTACCGAATCCAGCGGACCCTANGAAGTGGTCATTGGTCTGGGCCAAGGCAAATTTACTCTTGAAAATGGCGAAGTATTCAATGATGTAACTGGCCTTTCTTTTCCCAATGGCCGTCCCGCCAAACCGATGAAGTTGCCAATCGAGATATTTAAGCGTCAAATCCGAACCATACTGACTCGTTAGCTTGAAGAAATACGGTTTCATCTTTCTTGTAATTCTCTTTTCCCAGCCCGCTAGAGCCTACACTCGCATCACAACGTCTTCAGGACAGAATCCAAAATGGCCATCGATGCCTATCCCGTATTGGATCCATGAGAAGGGCGCGCCTCGTATCTCAAACGGCAGCGACTTCGCGGCCGTTCAAGCCTCGTTCCAGACGTGGGAAAACATCCAGACTGCAAACATCAAATTCGCCTTCAGGGGCACGACGACTGCTGGAATCGTTGGCCATGATGGAATGAATGTCGTAACGTTCACNGANACTTCTGCACCACTGGGTTCATCCACGATAGCTGCAACCTTTTCATTCTTCAGAACTGAGAATGGCCAGACCATGTTCGACGAAGCCGATATCGCGTTCAACCCGGCAATCGACTTCTCGACAAGCGGCGAGACCAACAAATTTGANATCCAAAGCGTCCTTACCCACGAAATCGGACATTTGCTGGGTTTGGATCACTCCGCTCTGGTCTCTTCCGTGATGGTTCCCTTTGGTGTGCCGTCACAACTGGATCAACGCACTCTCGCTNACGACGACGTTGCCGGCNTCATGGAAATTTACGGGACAGCGTCGGGAACCGGCCAAATTCGAGGAACAATCGAAGCCGACGGAACGCCCGTATTCGGCGCGCACGTTGTTGCGGTGGACAGCGATGGGACTCCGATAGTTTCGACGCTTTCGCAGCGAGACGGCAGTTATATTCTTCGATTTCTGCCTCCGGACACGTACGCTGTGTACGCGGAATCCTTGGACGGGCCAGTAACACGGCTCAATCTCGGAGGCGGGTCCACCGGCTTCTTTTCCAGCGTCAGAACGAATTTCGGTACCACTTATTTTGGAAATGTTTCTGGACTCTCAGAAGCAGCGAAAATCGCTGTCGGGCCGAATGGTGTCGCTACGGCGGATATACGCATGTTTCCGCCAAGCGCAACCGGCNTGAGATTGACACGGCCGTCGTTTGGNATTCGCATGCCGCGAGGACNANCCGTAACGGTAACCGGCNGCGGAGTCGACATCACGGACGGGGTCCTTCTCACCGGCTCGAATTCCGGTCTTCAATTCGGCCCGATGACATTTGGCGGCCGCATCACCTCCACAGCCCCGACGAGCGTATCGGTTCAATTGACGGTCCTGAATTCTACGCCGCTCGGTCCGAAAAATCTCATCGTCAATCGCGGGACCGACACTTCGATCCTTTCGGGAGCTTTCGTTATTACCGACAGTTATCCTTCGGGAATTTCCGTAAGCCCATCAACNGGTCCCGTTGAAGGCGGCACCCTCGTCACGGTCAACGGTACAAACTTTCGTTCAGGGGCTCGGGTGTTCTTCGCCGGGCTTGCGGGCGCAGATGGTCGTGTCATCGATTCAAACACGATCCAGGTAACGAGTCCTGCGAATGTCTCTGGTGCGGCAAATGTGGTTGTCGTCAACCCCGATGGAACGTGGGCGGTCGGCTCGCAAGTATTCGGTTATTCCTCGCAACCACCAACGATCAGCCGTGTCTCACCCCTCGATGGACCGCCGTCGACCCGAGTCGTGATCGAGGGGGACCACTTCGACTCGCGCACACAAAATATTGAGGTCGCATTCAATGGCACCACTGCGAAGATTATCAGCGCTAGCGTGAATGCGATCACAGCGGTTGTGCCGTTTGGCGCAACGACGGGTCCCATAACGGTTTCGGTTTTCGCCCAGACGGCAACAGGCCCAGCGTTCACGGTGACGGCGGCTCCAACAAGCACGAATCTTGCGGGGCGCAGTTTCAACTTCATTGACGCGAGTAGTAGCACTGGCGGAACAGTTCTGACATTCAGCAACAACGATGATGCCATCGCACTTGTAAAACTACCATTCGATTTCATCCTATTCCGGGATATTCATGTCGCAGATTCTCAGATTTCGATATCGACGGACGGGTTCCTGAGTCTTGAACCGCTTTCGATATCAGAGTGGCAAAATGCACCATTGCCCTCGACTACAGTCTTGAGGCCTAGCGGTAGCGCCGGGACCGTTCCTCCCTCATTGATTGCGCCGTTTTGGGATGACTTAATCATGCCACCCCAGGCGGCAATCACGACCAAGACAGTCGGAGCGGCTCCAAACCGCCAATTCATCGTGCAATGGTCGAATATGAGCCTCCTCGACGAGAACGGAAGAGACTTGAATGCCAATCTCACGTTTGAAGCCATACTGTTCGAGGGAACCAATGACATCCAGTTCCTGTATCGCAGTATGAGCGGTCCGCGCTCCGATGGGTCAAGCGCAACGATCGGCGCGCAGAATTTGAAACGCGACACAGCAATTCAAACCGGATTCAATCAGCCCATTGTGGCCAGCGGGTATTTCACAACCTACCATTTCCAAAACGGCAGTTATGTGGAAGCCGTGCCGGACGCAACGCCGCCGTCGAAACCTCTGGTAACGGATGAAGGCCCATTGACTTCAAATAGCACTCAACTCGCCGCTTCCTGGATGTCGAATGATCCCGAATCGGGTATTCGCGAGTACCGGTACGCCATCGGCAGCACTCCGGAAGGCGCCGATGTACGTCCATTCATCTCCACAACGCAAAGTTCGATCGTCGTCAGCGGACTGAATCTTCAAGTTGGAGCGACATATTACTTCGCTGTGAAGNCGATTAACNGCGCTGGTTTGGAGAGCGAGGTGGGCGTGTCCGCCGGTGTCCGGTTTGATCCAACATACCAGCCGCAGGTGAAGATCATCCCATCAAGTCCCCAAAGCGCAACGGTATTTACCGGTATTGCGTTTCTCGCCAAGACCGGGATGTCGGTCGTACTCAGGGCTTTTGATGGAAACGGTAATCTCGTTGCCGGACCCGGAGTTCGCAACCCGTCGTCAATTACGCTCGCGGCGGGACAGCAATACGCGAAGCTCGTTTCGGAATTATTTGGCCTGCAATCGTTTGATGGCTGGATCGAAGCGGATGCCTCGGCTCCGGGGCTTGGGATTTTCGTCGCCACAGGGTCGTGGGATATGCTGCAGCTGGATGGAACTGTTCCGCGAGATCCTTCAGCGGACTTTGTCCTCCCACATGGGGACGCATTGGCGGTGCTCGTTAACCCCTCTGCGCGTCCAGCTACTGTCACCCTTACGGATTTCGCGTCCGCGCAAACCCAGTCTCTGACCATTCCGGCACGTGGCAAAATCGTGATGCCTTTAGCTGGTGCTGTCCGGGTTCGATCTTCGGAACCCTTGGCGACAGCGGGCATTCCGGTATCCGATGCACAGTCCACTTTGGTTTTCCCTCAGGCTGTCGTTGGCGGCGGCTATTCATCCACGTTGAGCCTCGTCAATATCGGAACGGCTCCGGCGAATGCGACGGTCACATTTGGCACAGCGTCGGCAAACATATCGTTGTCTGCGAACGCCGCTGCACGTGTTTCGATTTCGGACCTGCTGAAATTGTCCGGCGACACAATTCGTACCGGAGCGGTCCGTGTCACANGTATGTCGTTGTTCGGAGCGAGTCCCTCGCTTATCGGCATACTTGATATCCAGAATTCCTCCGGCGGCGCCTCAGTAGCCGCGAAAGCTACAGGAACCGACTTCACGTTTCCGTATGTTGCAAATGCGAATGGCTTCTTTACGGGCTTGGCATTTGCAACTGGCAGCGAGCCCGCGAAAATTACGATCGATGTTTACAGCGCCGATGGCGGCACACCGAAATCTGCGAGCATCACCCTAGCTGCAAACCAGCAATTCAGCGCTTTATTGAGTGACCTGGTCGCGGCGTCAGCGGCACAACTAGGCGGATACGTTCNCATCCGTTCAGACCAACCGATCTGGGGGTGGATGATTTACGGTACCGATAAGGTGCTGGTCTCAGGTCCGCCGCTTTAGGAAATTCGGGGTCGAATTTTCCTATTCCTCTTCTTCCTCTTCGGCAGCACCGGCCTTAGCGCCGGCAATCACCTTCTCCGAGAGGTGGGCGGGAACCTCGTCGTAATGGTTGAATTCCATCGTGTAGCTGCCGC
>JGI25382J43887_10000527_pt1 | contig 13154 bp, 9 predicted proteins | sample GraSoi013_1_40cm_3_FD_43887 | JGI IMG/M metagenome (IMG submission 43887) | reverse complement strand
CCGGCGACGAAGGTCGAGGTCAGATACGCCGGCAGAAAGAGACTGAACGCCAGCGCGTTCAGCCCGAGCCCGACGAACAATGACGTCACGGCCGCGCGGGGTTCGCTGGGCGGCATGCCCCAAACGACGGAGAGCGCCGCGCCCGTCGCCGCCACATAAAGAAGCGGGAACATGACGGCGACCGCGGCGAACGCTGGATCCTTCTCCGCGGCGCCGAGGATGAGGCCCGAGAGATAGACGAGGACGCCCGCTGAGAGCGTGAGGACCACCGCGCCTACGTCAAGCACCAGCGCATAGAGGGCGAGGCGCTGGCCGTGACGGCGGAGAAGCAGGACGAGACCGATCGTCCAGAGCGGCGCGGCCGCGAGGAAGCCGACGTCCACCCAGGGATGCGAGAGGAACGTCGCACGCCCGACCTCCGCCGCGTCGCGCGCGAGCTGACCGAGGAGCCACGCGATGGAGCCGGCCAGGAAGCCGAACCAGGCCAGGTGGTCGTCACGTTTTGCCCACCGGAACGCGCGCGCCGTGCCGAGGACCGCGCCGAGCGCGGCAACGGTCCACGCGAGATTGGCAAGGACGCAGCGCGCATCGGCGTCAGTTACGACTTGCTCGGCGGCGTACACGACGGCCGAGCCGATGATGGCGGCGAGGTAGGCCCGCGACGATCGACGCGCGAACACGCCCCGGACCCTAGCTGGGATCACGACAAAAAGGCTAGGTGCGGGACGGGGTCTGGCGGAAGCCGCGAGAACGTACCGCGCCGAGCGCGCGCGGGGGAGGCGAACGGGGGAAATCCGCGCGAACTCCCCCATTCGCGCTACCACTGCGGCACCCGGTAGCGTGACCTCATGACGGCGCCGCTCGCGTTCACGATCCTGGACGCGCTCGTGTTCCTCGCGGTCATCGTCCCATTCGTAGCGCTCGTTCGCCATCGGCGTGCGATCCCACGACTGCCGCCGGCTCGTGCCGGCTTCCCGCTACCGACGCTCTCCATCGTCGTGCCCGCACGGAACGAGGCCGTCGTCATCGGCCGCGCGATCGGATCGCTGCTCGCTCAGGACTATCCGGACCTCGAGATGATCGCTGTGGACGACCGCTCTACGGACGGGACCGGCGACATCCTGCGCGATCTCGCGGCACGCGACCCGCGTCTTGTCGTGGTCCGCGTCGACGATCTTCCCGCGGGATGGCTCGGGAAGAACCATGCCCTCTGGCGAGGGGCGGAGCGCGCGACCGGCGAGTGGCTGCTCTTCACCGACGCGGACGTGATCTTCGCGCCGGATACGCTGCGGCGCGCGCTCACATATGCGGTGGCCGAGCGGCTCGACCATCTCACGCTCGCACCGCGGCTCATCGCGCGCGGCATACTCCTTCGCGCGTTCGTCGCGTTCTTCGGCTACGCCTTCATCACGCTCTGGGGCGCGTACCTCGCAAACGATCCGAAGAGCACGCGCGGGGTGGGCGTCGGCGCGTTCAACCTGGTGCGGCGCGACGCCTACGAGCGCATCGGGACGATGCGCGCACTCTCCGTGCGTCCCGACGACGACATCCGGCTCGGACGGCGACTACGGGGCTTCGGGTTCAAGCAGCGCATCGCGAACGGCATGGAGCTGATCTCCCTGGAGTGGTACCCCTCGCTCCGAGCGGCGCTCGAGGGCCTCGAGAAGAGCATGTATTCGAGTCTCGAGTACCGCGTGAGAGACTCGATCGCGGTCGTTCTCTTCATCCTCGGGACGATGGTCTGGCCGTACATCGGCGTCGTCGTGCTCGTNGGCGTCGATCGGATCCTGCTGCTGGCGGTGANCGCGTGTCTGGTCGTCGGGCTCGCCGANACGTATCGCCAGTCGATGGGTCCGCTCTCGCCAAGCGCGCTCNTGATCGTCGCCCTCCTGCCNTTCTCGGCGCTCTGCTTCGGCTACGCCATCGCGCGGTCCGTCTTCCTCGCCGAGACGCGCGGGGTGCGGTGGCGCGGGACCGTCTATCCGCTCTCGCTGCTGCGCGCTCAGTCCGGGCTCGAGGGGACGGCCGCGAAGCGCAGCATGTAGGCCTCGAGGTCGGCGAGCTCGGCATCGCTGATCCGATCCTTGCCGTACGCCGGCATCCCGCGATCGTCCCCCTTGCGCACGATCTCNGTCTCGATCCGCCCGCGGATGGCGAGGTCGCCCGGCGCCTCGCCCTCGGCGCCGTGGCAGAGGTGGCATCCCTGCGCGTAATAGATCGCCGCTCCGCGTGCCATTCGATCGCCTCCTGGGTCCGCGAGCAGGAGCTGCGCCTGCGTAGGCGTGGGTACGTCGATCGAGCTCGCGCCGCCGCGCTGAAGCGCGCGGAGATAAGTGACCATCGCCCAGATGTCCTCGTCCTTGTAGACGTCGCCGAACGCCGGCATCGCGGTGAATCCAAGACCGTTCTTGATGATCCAGAAGAGCTGCGCGTCGCTCTTGCGCTTCGCCGCGTCCCCGGTGAGGTCCGTCGAGTCCGGGTAGGTCGCGGGACCGAACGCTCCGCGGCCGTCACCCTTCGCGCCGTGGCACACGCCGCAGGATCCGGTGTACGCGGCGCGTCCCGCGGCGAGCGCGCGCGGCTCGTTCGCACGCGGATTGCCGGCGTCACCGCCGAGGATCCGCGAGACAAGCGACACCGCGGCATCCCCGTACGCGCGTTCCAGGGGGAGGTCCTGCCGATGGGTGAGCGCAAGTGGAAGTCCGATCACAAGGAGCGCGAGACCGGTAACAAGCGCCCCGAGCGCGCCGGCCAGGATGAAGCGGCGCTTGCTCAACTTCCAGAAAGTACGCGTCCGCGGATGCGGCGCGTCGTTCAGCCCGTCCGTTCGAGGACGACCACCGGGATCTAGCGCGTGGTCCTTTGCTCGTACCCTTGCAAGCCCGGCCTGCGCAGCTAGGCGCGGCGTATCAGCGCGCGGACAATCACGACCGACATGGCAGCGCACACGACGAGCACGAGCGCGGAGAACAAGAAGCCGACGACGGACTGCTCCTCGCGCGGCTTGCCCAACACCGGGAGCAGAGCTCCGAGGAACAACGAGGCGATGAGTACGCCGGCCAAACTCCCAGGCAAGGCGAGCGCGAGCCCCGATCGGGACCCGCCGAGGAGCCCCGCGCCGCCCGCGACGAAGAGCACCGCGAGGCCGAAGGCAATCTCGCGGTTCGGCGACTGCCCATATAGTCCGGTGACCCCGGCCGCCAACCCCAAGCCGACGTACGCCGTACCGACGATCGACGTCAGAGGCGCTCGATGTTCAGACCTTTGAGTGGCCCTCCTTGTCTGCGCTGTGAGTCACGAGGTCTGAACTGACGATGCCCGCTGACACCACGGGCTTCATCTTCTTGCGTAGCCGCACGTATGGCCAAGTTTTCGTGTGAGCCAGGAGAGATTCGAACTCTCGGCCAAGGGATTAAGAGTCCCCTGCTCTACCGCTGAGCTACTGGCCCGTTTCCAAATGGTACCGACGGGCCAGCAGCATCATCAACTCANTTGATCACAAATCCGGGTTATCCGCGGGCGTGCGAACCTCTTCCGCTCGCGGGCGCGCTGATCTCCTTCAGCGTTTGGCCGGTCGTGCGCTCGTTTTCGGTTCGCGCGATCTGCGCCGTCACGAGGATCCCGACGAGCTTGCCGTCGTCGACGACCGGAAGGCGACGGATCTGCCGATCCGCCATCACCTTCTCCGCATCCTTGATGCTCTCGTTCGGCCCGACCGTGACCGGATCGGCTGACATCACTTCGTTGACGCGAAGGGTCTTGGGGTCTTTCCCCGCCGCCACCGCGCGGATGACGATGTCGCGGTCGGTGACGATGCCGACGAGACGCCCATCCTCGACGACGGGGATGGAACCGCAGTCTTGCTGCTTCATCAGCGTGGCCACCTCGCCCAACGTCGCACCCGAGTCGACGGTGGCCGGGTCCTGAGTCATGAGCTCGCGAACTTTCATAAGGCACCTCCGAATGCCGGAGGCCGCCGCAGGACGCGTACCGGCTCTACGTCGACGCGCCGATCTTGAAGATCTTGGTCCCGCAAACCGGGCACGTGCCTTGTGTCGCGGGGCGGCCGTTCTTCATCGTGATCTGTTGCGGGTCTTTGATCTCGCGCGTCGCTTTGCACTTTACGCAATAGCCACTGGCCAACGAGCACCTCCGTACGCTTCGCCGCAGCGTACCCTAGCCCTCTCATCCGGCTGCGCGACCCCAAAAGAACCACAAAACCCCGTCCTTGCGGACGGGGTTCGTGGTGAGGAAGGGAAGGGTTGGGATTTCTTCTTAGCACCGTCAAAACATGCAAGTCGCGTGCCAAAGCGACCAGGCAACCGAATGCGGGCTGAACTCCTCTCAATAGGTACGGAACTTCTGCTGGGCGAGATCGTGGATACAAATGCCGCCTACCTTGCCGGCCGGCTAGCCCTGCTCGGGATCGATTGCCTGCATATGCAAACCGTCGGTGACAATCTGGGCCGGGCCAAGGAAGCGTTCGAGCGAGCGCTCGCTCGAAGTGACCTCGTCGTCGCAACGGGGGGGCTCGGACCAACCGAGGACGACCTTACGCGCGAAGCGATCGCCGCGGCGATAGGCGAGACGCCCGAGGTCGAGCCGCAGCTCGAAAGGGAGCTCCGCTCCTGGTTCGCCGGGCGCGGGCTTCCGATGCCCGAGCGCAACCGCAAGCAGGCGTGGCTCATCCCGTCCGCGCGAGCTCTCCCCAATCCGAATGGCACCGCACCGGGCTGGGACATCCAAAGAAACGGCAAGCGGATCGTCGCGATGCCCGGGGTGCCACGCGAGATGATGCCGATGTGGGAGGAGCTGGTGGAGCCGACGCTCACCCAGGGCAGCGCGCTCCGTCGCCGAACGCTGAAGCTCCTTGGCATCGGCGAGAGCGCCGTCGAAGAGAAGCTCGACGAGCTCGTCCATTCCACGAGCCCGACCGTGGCGACGTACGCCAAGAACGACGGCGTTCACGTGCGGATCGCCGATAAGGCCCCCACCGGTGCGGAGGCCGACGCGCGGATCGCGCGCGTGGAGGCCGAGGTTCGCGTCCGTCTCGGCGAATACGTATGGGGCACGGACAGCGAAACGCTGCCCGGTGTGATCGGCCGCGGGCTGCTCGCGCATGGCTGGAGCCTCGCGGTTGCCGAGTCGCTGTCGATGGGCGACATCGCGCGTTCGCTCGCGGACGCCGGCGACGCGCGGCGGTGGTTCGCAGGAGGACTCGTGCGACTCGGTGCGGACGCCGAAGCGCTCGAACGCGAAGCTCGCGCGCTGGGCGGGGAGGTGTTCCTGCTCACGCCCGCGGGGAGCGAGGAGAGCGAGCTGCGCGCGATCACTCCGGAGCGCACGCGCCAGCTCACGGTCAAGTTCCGCTCGCCCGCGGACGGCAGGCGGCGCGCTTTGCTAGGCGGCCTGGATCTGTTGCGCCGCTCGCTCGCGGGTTAGCGCGCCGCGGCGATACGGCCAGAGCGACGACGCGATCGCGATGAAGAACGCGACCGGGATCGCGACGCTGAACGTCTCATCGTGGCGCGCGACACCGATCGCGTAGAACGCCAGCGACACGACGAGAAGAGTGACGGCTCCGCCGAGCGCGAGCATTCTCATCGCTCGCTCGCGTCCGGCTGCGGCGAGCACGCCACAGGCGATCGTGAGAGGAACGAACAACAACACCTGGTCGTAGGACCAGCTGTAGATCGCGCCCGCGCTGGAGAGCGCAAGCCAGACGGCGAGCCACGCGTCGCTTCCGGGCACGAAGCGCGAGGCGAGCGCGACGCCACCGAAGATGACCGCTACGGCGAGCACCCTGCCCGGCGTGCCGAGCACCTGACCGAACGCGGAGAGCAGCACCGCCGAACGACCGGTCCGGCGCGGTGGGATCTCCGCGAGCCACGCCGGGAACCACTCCGGGAACGCGAGCCACGTGCACACCACGACTGCGCCGCCGAGCACGACCGCGTAGCGCACGAAGCGCCGGTACCGCTCGTCGACGACCGCGGGGATGGCGAGACCGAGCGCGGTCCAGACGAAGATCTGCGGCTTCGCGAGGAACGCGAGAGCGGCGAAGGCCGCGCGTCGCGCGTGACCCGCGCGCACCGCGAGCACGACCGCCGCTGTCGCCGACATGAGCAGCAGCGCCCACTGGCCGAGGACGATCGAGTGGAAGCCGGGCTGTCCGACGAAGAGCGCGAGCCCGAGCGCGCCATGGATGAGAGGCCGGCGGGGCACGAACGCACGCAGAAGCGCGCGGAGCGCGATGACCGCGAGGGTCATCGAGAGGATCATCCAGATCCACCCGGCGACCTCCAAGGGGAGCACGGCGAGTGGAAGGAGCGCGACGAGGACCCACGGCATGTAGTCATAGACGTTCGCGTCGGGCTTCTTGGTCCCGAGCTGGACCGCCGTGTCGACGTAGCTCGTGGGGTCCCAGGGATCGCCGCCGACCAGAACGGTCCGCGGTCCGGACCAGAAGCCGGAGAAGTCATTGAAGTGCACCATTTCGAGGCGGCGGCCGAGCGGTCCGAGCAACGCGATGAAGAGGACGCCGGCCAGGATCGCGACGAAGAAGGCCGCATCCGCGCGGCGAGCGCTGCTCACGACGCCGGGATGCTACGGGGCGCTAGCGCCGGGGCGGTGTCGGTGAGGGAGTTTTCTTGCTGCCTTGCTTCGCCTTCTGCGCCGCGGCCTTGGCCTCGTCGGCGGCCTTGCGCGCGGATTCGGCCGTGCGCTCGTTCTTCGACGTGTTCGGTTCGCGCGTGGTCTCGGCACGGCGCGCCTCCGTCGGGCGAGGCGACGGCGTCCTCACGCTGGCCGTCGCCGTCCGGCGCGGCGCCGCGGTCGCCTGCGCCTGCCCGCTCGAGCGCGGCGCGACCTTCTCCTCGGCCGCCGTCGCGGCCCGATCGGCGGCGTCCGCGGCCTGCTCGGCGATCGCGGCGGCGGGGCTCAGATCCCGTGACGGCGCGCTCGCCGTCGCGAGAACGGAGAGCGCCGCGGCGGCCGGCGCCGTGCTCGGATCGTCGGCCAGCCGCGCGACGACCGCGGCCGCGGTGGCGCGATGCACGTCGATCTTCTGCTGCAGCTGCGTGACGAGCGTCGCGGTCTCCGGAGTGAGGGATTCGACCTGCGCGAGCTCCGCGGCGGCGTTCGCCAGGTGCTCACCGTACTCGCTGGTCGCGACGATCACGTCATCGTCGTAGCCGCCGCTCGCGAGCGTGGCCGCTTCAGCGAGCCGGTGCTCGGCGATCGAGAGCTCGACGATCGCGCGATCCTCAGGTGTCGCGGCGAGCGCGAGGCGGACCTGTTCCGACACGAGCTTCACCGAGTAGAGCGGGTCATCCGCGACCGTACCGGCGCTTACGAGGGCCGTGCTCGCGCCGATGCAGACGACGATCAGCGCGATCGCGAACGCGCGCATCGCGTACGGGGCGGGCTTCGCGAGGATCTCGAACGTGACCACGACGCGATCCGCAAGCGACGCCGACCGGGGACGGAGCGTCTGGAAGACTCGCGACCGAATTCGGGAGCGGGTCTTGGCGTCCGGGCCGCTGTAGGGATCCTTGTGTAGCCGGAGCGCAAGCCGGACCGTCTCGCGAAGCTCGGGGTCCGTGATCTCCTCGAGGAGCCGCTCGCCGCGTGCGACCTCCTCGATCAGCGCTGCTGTGTCCTTGGCGGTCCGACCTCCCACCACGCGTCTAACGGCCTGTCTGCTGGCTCGTTATCAGGCTCGCTGTCAGGGCGGTCTCGGACCCGAAGCTAGGGCGTGGGCGGCGTCGCGGGCGTCTCCGGCGCCGGGAGCGGACCACCCCAGACCGGCGCGTAGTGGCTCGCCAGGAAGTCCTGATGCAGCACCTTGCCGTTCTCATAGACCGTCCGGCTGCGGAAGACGTCGCGGCCGTCGACGCTCACGCCTCTCGGGAACGCGGGATCGGCCGGCTGATCGGCCGCCGGGTGGACGAAGTTCTTCTGCAGCGGTGCGCTGACGACCACCGTGCGCCCGGTCGGGATGCTCCACACATCGATCTTGAGCCAGGTGTCGCCGCTCCACGAGTAGATGAAGACCGGGTTGGCCGTGTCGTTGCGCCACTTAAAGTCCACGCCCGGCTGGAANACCGCTGCGTCGTAGCCGATCGGATAGCGGTCGATGTAATAGCCGTGCGCGTGACGCTCGACGATCTCGTAGCCCTGCTGCGAAACGGCGTTGAAGATCGTCGTCGACACCTGGCAGAGACCGCCACCGATCACGTTCTCGTCGGACCGGTTGTTGATGATGGCGCCGGCGTACGCGTATCCGCGCTCGACGGTGACCGGACCGAGCAGCTCCCAGAACGAGAACGTCTGGCCTGGCATGATGACGACCCCGTCGAACTGCGACGCGCCGGTCGAGATGTTGGCGTGCCGCGCGTCGCTCGGGGGGTAGTACGTCGTAAAGGTCGACGTCAACGAGAGCGTCGCCGCGAGCTCTTTGGCCTGCCCCGTCGTGAACGCTGGTGCATCGACCGCGGCAGGAGCCGCGACCACACGCGTCGCACCAGCCGCGGGACGGAGGAGCTCGTCAAGGAGGAGCGCGCGAAGCTTGTCCTGATCGACGCGCACTCCGCTCTCCGAGGGAACGACGCTGATCGCGCCCTCGGCGCTCACTTGGTACTTCGCGCTCTTGCCGGGATGGTCGAGGACTTTGCCGAGCGCGGACGTCCAGGGCCCCACCCGCTCGGTGGCCAGAGACACGACGTAGCGGTAGCGCGCCGGCGGCGCGATCGCCTCGCCGGGAATCGCGGGCAGCTCGCCGGGCTTTGCCGCGACGCGATCGATGACCAGAAGCGTGGCGAGCCCACTCGCGACCTCGCCCCATGTCCGATCCTCGACGGTCACGGTGAGCGGCGTCACCGCCGCCGACGCGCGCGCGTAGGCCTCGTCGAAACCGGACGCATCGACGGCGGGATAGGCCGAGCGAACGTGCAGCGCGACGACGCGATCGCCGAGGGATTCCGCGGCAAGGAGCGACGCGACGGCGGCAACCCGGTCGAGCTCGCGGCCGAGTGACGGCTGCGTCGCCTCGACGCCCCTGGGGGTGACACGGAGCTCGCCCGACACAGGCGCTCGATCGACATCACGCGCCACCGCGGCGACCCAGCGATCGAGGGCGTCGCCTCGGGCCCGCATCGCGAACGGGATGCTCGCGTCACCGCGAAGCGCGTCGATCCAGGCGCCGACGCGATCGAGCGCGCTGCCCGTCTTGCCGTACGCCAGCGCCGCGGCGACCGCGGCGTCCAGGTCGGGAGCGACACCGAGGTCCGCATTGGTCGCGCGCCACGTTCGCGTGCCATCGGACAGCGTGACCGTCGCGGCGGCCCAGGGCACTGCGAGCTCGCTGTCGAGGCGCAGGCGGAGCGCGGCCTTCTCGAGCGTCCCAATTGCGATCCCGCCGACGGACACGCCGGGGAGAGCGCGTTGCGCGAAGGCCGCGTCCGCCGCCGCGGCGAAGCCGAGCGCCATCAGCACGACGACAAGCGGCGCGAGGACGACCTTCAATGGAAAGCCACGGCGCGCGGAGGCTCGATCGCCGCTTCGCGCGAAGACCGCCATGTGCGTTGGTGCCTCCCCGAGCGTTTGTTCGCTCATCCCACCTGATCGAGCAAGGCGCGTGCCGCACAGCGGTCGCATGTCTGCTCGCTGGTGAATGTCTACTTCTTTAGACGAACGAAGTGTCAGCCCCGTTCCGTAGTCCGCGCGACTGATTTGAGACGTCGATAACTCTTACGTCTGTCGCGCACCCGACATTCGACCAGCAAAACGTGGCGCCTCGTTATCCACAAATTGACGTACCGACCTGATAAAGGATTTCGTACCAGTGAAAAAAAGCCCCGGCACCCCAGGGGAGCAGGGAGTGCCGGGGCAGTAGGCAGAACTGGCCGACGGGCGGGTCGGCCAGGGCCTGACGAAGAAAGTTAGCTACACCCTGTCGTCTCTCCGCAGTTCTCGCACTTGTGGCAGGTGCCGCTGCGTACGGTCAACCAGCCGCAGCGCGGACATGGGGGCGCGTCGGGTGTGGAATTGAGTCGGCGATGCGCGGGCGCTTCGGCGGTCTGCGCGTGGCCGTTTCCGTTCGCGCTCTTCTCCGATGGTTCCGGAGCGGCCAGCTCGACGACGCGGTTCAGCAGCTCGAGCTGCGGCTTCACGTCAGCGACTTCGGAAGTGCGAACGAGCCCGAGCTCGGCTCGCTCCTGCTGCGTGAGGAAACGGTTGCCCAACCAGCGGAAGACGTAGTCCACGATCGACTTCGCGAAGCCGATCTCAGGGTTGCCCGTCCATCCCGAAGGCTCGAAGCGCATGTGACCGAACTTCTCGACGAGGTGCGAAAGCGGTACGCCGTACTGGAAGAGAAGCGAGATGCTCGTGGCGAACGCGTCCATCATCCCGGAGAGGGTCGAGCCCTCCTTTGCCATGGTCACGAACAGCTCACCGGGCGTGTTGTCCTCGAAGAGCCCGACGGTGATGTATCCCTCGTGCCCCTCGATCGAGAACTTGTGCGTGAGCGACGCGCGTGTGTCGGCCAGGCGCCGGCGCGACGGTCGCGCGACCTCGACGATCCGCTCCACGATGGCCTCGGCAGCCTTGCTGTTCGCTTCTTTGTTGCTCGTGTTGACCGGCTGGACCTTCTTGCTGCCGTCGCGGTAGATCGCGATCGCCTTGACGCCGTGCTTCCATGCCTGGACATAGGCGTCCATCACGTCCTCGACGGTCGCCGTCTCGGGGAGATTGACTGTCTTGCTGATCGCGCCTGACAGGAAGGGCTGGACCGCGCCCATCATCTTGATGTGTCCCATGTGATGGATGAAGCGCTCGCCTCGCTCGGGCTTGAAGGCGCAATCGAACACCGCGAGGTGCTCGGCATCGAGACCCGGTGAGCCTTCGATCGTCCCGTACTGCGCGATGTAGGTCGTGATGCTGGCAGTCTCGGTCTCGGTGTAGCCGAGCTGGCGCAGAGCGGCGGGCACCGTTCCGTTGACGAGCTTCATGGTCCCGCCGCCGACGAGCTTCTTGTATTTCACGAGCGCGATGTCCGGCTCGACGCCCGTCGTGTCGCAATCAAGCATGAAGCTGATAGTTCCAGTCGGCGCGAGCAGGGAGACCTGCGCGTTGCGGTATCCGCATTCTCTCCCGAGGGCGATGGCGTCGTCCCACGATTGGCGCGCCGCGGAGAGCAGGCTCGCCGGGACCAGCTCGTCTCGGATGCGGTACGCGAACTGCCGGTGCATCCGGAGGACGTTGTCGTGAGGCTCCCTATTACGTGGGTACTCGTCGTAAGGTCCGACGACCGCGGCGATGCGCGCCGACTGCGCGTACGCCTCACCGGTCATGAGCGCGGTGATCGCCGCCGAGTAGGCGCGACCCTCGTCGGAGTCGTAGGGGAGTCCGCGGTACATGAGGAGCGCTCCGAGATTGGCGTAACCCAAGCCCAGCTCGCGGTTCGCCCGCGCGTTCACGGTGACCTCGGGTGTCGGGTAGTCGGCATGACCGACGAGGATCTCTTGCGCGGTGATGAGCGTCCCGACGGCGCTCGCGAATCGCGAGGTGTCGAAGTCGCCCGCGGCATTCACGAAGCGCATGAGGTTCAGGCTCGCGAGATTGCATGCCGTGTTGTCGAGACTGACGAACTCCGAGCACGGGTTCGTCGCGTAGTTCCGGCCGGTATTGGGTCGGGTGTGCCAATCGTTGCAGGCAGTATCGAACTGCATCCCCGGGTCGCCGCACTCCCAGGCCGCCTGGGCGATCTCGCGAAGCAGGTCTTTGGCGTTCAGCGTTTCCAGAACGCGGCCGTCGACGCGCGCTGTGAGAGCCCACGATTCGCCGGCGACGGCCTTGCGCATGAACTCATCNGTGACCCGGACCGAGTTGTTGGCGTTCTGGAACTGGATNGAGTGCCACGCCTCGCCATTGAGGCTCATGTCGTAGCCCATCTCACCGAGCGCCCAGGCCTTCTTCTCTTCCTTGGCCTTGCACCAGATGAACTCGTGCACGTCCGGGTGGGCGGCGTCGAGGATCACCATCTTCGCCGCACGTCGCGTGGTCCCTCCGGACTTGATCGAGCCCGCGACCGAATCCGCGCCGCGCATGAACGAGACCGGACCCGACGCATAGCCGCCNCCGGAAAGCTGCTCCTTCTGGGAGCGGATCTTGGAAACGTTCACACCGGAGCCCGAGCCGCCCTTGAAGATGACGCCTTCGTTGCGGAACCAATCGAGGATCGAGTGCATGTCGTCCTCGACCGAGAGGATGAAGCAAGCTGACGCCTGGGCTGGAACGCCCTCGACCCCGATGTTGAACCACACCGGCGAGTTGAAGGATGCGTACTGGTTGACCATGAGGTACTTGAGCTCGTCGGCGAAGGCGCTCTGGTCGGCCTCACTCGCGAAGTAGCCGCCTTCGGAGCCNGCATGGGCGATCGTATCGACCACTCGGTCGACCATCTGCTTCACGCTCCACTCGCGGATCGGCGAGCCAAGCTTGCCGCGGAAGTACTTGGATGCCACGACATTCGTGGCGGTCTGCGACCAGAACTTAGGAACCTCGACGCCCTTCTGCTCGAAGACGTTGCCACCCTCACCTGGGATGGCCGAGTCGCGAAGCTCCCATTCGATCTCGTCGTAGGGATGGACGCCCTCGCGGGTGAAGCGGCGCTCGATGCGAAGCCCGTTGGGCTCAGCGCGTTGGACCGATTCCGGCGCGATTTCGGCTATCGCCATTGCGCGTCAGAAAGCCGCGATATTGGAAGCGCTGGAAATGACCTTTAGTAGAAGGAGAAAGAGCCTTTCCACCGAACGTTGGGGGCGAAAACGCCATCGATCCATCTTCTTCCTCCTCGAGTGGGCACCCATTGTGGCTGGTGACCCGCTAGCCACAACATCTTGTATGACGAGTCCCGAAGACTACCGAACGATTGGCCTCTGTCAAGAGCCACCTTGAATCGACCTTTTCGGGACTCACGGATGGCGGACGTGTGCTTAGCCTGGCTGCCTCCGCGTGGGCACCATCGCGGGCCGCTATTGGTCGCGCGTCCCTCAGATAGGCAAGAGGAGCGGCGCTGCGAGCACCTGGTACCCATACCGTCGCTCGCGGAGCGTCATGGTGATCGACGCGGAGGAATTCAAGTCAGAGAT
>JGI25382J43887_10000526_pt1 | contig 13171 bp, 8 predicted proteins | sample GraSoi013_1_40cm_3_FD_43887 | JGI IMG/M metagenome (IMG submission 43887) | reverse complement strand
CAGCTCCACGAGGTCGAGGTCGCCGTCGATGGCGACGGCCGGATCCTCGCCCTGCGCGACCGGTTCGTCCACGACGCCGGCGCTTACACCCCGTACGGGATCATCGTGCCGCTGATCACCTCGACCCAGCTGCCCGGTCCCTACCGGCTGCGCCATTACGCCGTCGACTTCGACGTCGTGTACACGAACACGGCGATCGTGACGCCGTACCGCGGTGCCGGACGTCCCCACGGTGCCTTCGTGATGGAACGGGTCATCGGCCTCGTCGCGCGTGAGCTCGGGCTCGAGCCGGTCGAGGTGCGGCGCCGGAACTTCATCCAGCCTGACGAATTTCCCTGGGACGTCGGCCTCACCTTCCAGGACGGCGGGCCGACGCGCTACGACAGCGGCGACTACCCGCGCGGGCTCGAGATGGCGCTCGAGACGATCGGCTTCCGGGAGTTTCGCGCTCGCCAGGCCGACGCTCGCCGGTACGGACGGCACCTCGGCCTGGGCGTGGCCTGCTACGTCGAGGGCACCGGCATCGGTCCCTACGAGGGCGCCCACGTGCGCGTGGAGCCGAGCGGCCGCGTGCTGGTCGCCACCGGCCTCACGACCCAGGGCCAGGGTCACGCGACCACGTTCGCCCAGATCGCCGCCGACGCGCTCGGCTGCGATCCCACCAACGTGACCGTGATCACCGGCGACACGCGGCGATTCAACTGGGGCGCCGGCACCTTCGCCAGCCGCGCGCTCGTCACGAGCGGGAACGCCGTCGGCGTCGCCGCGCGCAAGGTCCGGCAGAAGGCCCTGAAGATCGCCGCCGAGCTGCTGGAGGCGTCGCCGGACGATCTCGAGGTCATCGACGGCAGCATCCGCGTGCGCGGTGCGCCGGCAGCGGCGCTGACGCTCGGCGCGCTCGCGACGGTGGCCAACCCGATCCGTTACGCTTACGGCAAGGAGGCGACCGATGCGGCGCTTCGGCTCGTCAAGCCGCGGCCGGGCGCTGTCCTCGCGCCCGGGGAGGAGCCGGGACTCGAGGCGCACGGTTACTACGCGCCGCCGCACGCCACGTTCGCCAGCGGCTGTCACGCGGTGATCGTCGAGGTGGACCTCGCCACCGGAGACGTGAAGATCATCAAATACGTCGTGCACCACGACTGCGGTCGAATGATCAACCCGACGATCGTCGAGGGCCAGATCCGCGGCGGAGTGGCGCAGGGCATTGGCGGCGCGCTCTACGAGCGCATCGTCTACGACGGCGAGGGCCAGCCCTTGACGACCACGTTCATGGACTTCCTGATTCCCACTGCGATGGAGGTCCCGTCGATCGAGATCGTCCACACCGAGACGCCATCGCCGCTCAACCCATTGGGGGTCAAGGGTGTCGGCGAGGCCGGAGCCATCCCCGGGCCGGCGCTGCTCGCCGAGGCCGTGGACGACGCGCTCGCGCCTTTCGGGGTGCGGGTGCGCGAGATGCCGCTCGGCCCGGGTCGGCTGCGTGAGCTGATCGCCGCCGCGCGGCGGTAGAATCCCCCCGCACTGGTCATGACAGCGGGTCACCTCGGCTGGACGATCCGGCGAAGCGCGTACTTCGACTCCGTCGCGCTCATGCGCGTGGCCGAGCAGGCGCGCGAGATCCCCGGCGTGATGGACGTCGCGGTCGTGATGGGCACGCCGGCCAATCGCGCGATGCTGCTCGCGTCGGAGCTGTGGCCAGCCGACGGGCCGACCACCGCGGCCGACGATCTGCTCATCGCCGTCCTGGCGAAGGGCGAGGACGCCCTTCGTCTCGCCCTCGCGCGCGTCGAGCAGCTGCTCGCGGCGCCGCGGGATTCCAGCCCGGTCTCTCGAGAGGACGTGGCGCCGCGAACGATCGTGAGCGCCCGACGCCGCGCGGCCTCGGCGAATCTCGCCCTGATCGCGGTGCCCGGCCCCTACGCGGCGATCGAGGCTCACCAGGCGCTGTCGGCGGGCCTGCACGTGTTCCTCTTCAGCGACGGCGTTGCGTTGGCCGACGAGGTGCAGCTCAAGCGTCGCGCGCGGGAACTCGGCCTGGTCGTCATGGGGCCCGAGTGCGGCACCTCGATCGTCAACGGCGTCGGGCTGGGGTTCGCGAACCGCGTCCGCCGTGGTGTCATCGGTGTCGTCGGCGCCTCGGGCACGGGCATCCAGGAGGTCACGAGCCTCGTCCACCGTCTCGGCGCCGGAATCTCTCACGCGATCGGCACCGGCGGGCGTGATCTCGACGCCGCGGTCGGCGGGGTGACCACGCTGAAGGCGCTCGAGTGGCTGGCGGCGGACGACGACACGGGCGTCGCCGTCATCGTGTCGAAGCCGTCGTCGCGGGACGTCGCCGATCGCGTGCTCGCCGCCGCGGCCCGGATGGGAAAGCCCGCCGTCGCCTGCCTGCTCGGCTACGATGGCACGGTCCCGAAGGGTATCGACGCCGTGGCCACGCTGGAAGAGGCGGCTGTCTCGGCCGTTCGACTCAGCGGCGGCGACGGGCGTGGTTTGGCCCGCCCAGCGGTCATCGCCCGGGCCGGCACGGGTGGCGCGATCGTCGGCCTCTATGCAGGAGGCACGCTCTGCGAAGAGGCGCGCCGCCTCATCGGTGACCGCGGGCGCTTCATCGACTTCGGTGCGGAGGAATACACGCGCGGCCGACCACACCCCATCATCGATCCGAGTCGCCGGCACGCCGCCGTCGTGGAAGCGGCGAGCGATGCCCGAGCGTCGGTGATATTGCTCGACGTCATTCTCGGGGACTGCGCTCATCCCGATCCGGCCGGCGCGCTCGCTCCCGTGCTCGTCGACGCGCGTGAGCACGCGCGACACGTCGGCCGCGAGCTGAGCGTCGTCGCTCACGTCGTGGGCACCGACGACGATCCGCAAGGGCTCGGCGCCCAGGAGGACGCGCTCCGCAAGGTCGGCGCCATCGTCTGTGCGAGCAACCGCATCGCCGCGCTGACCGCCCGAGAGATCGCAGGCGACCGCCATGCTGGCTGACGTGTTGCTCGGCGCCCCCCTCAACGTCATCACCGCCGGGCCCGACCTGTTCCGCGCGGCCGTGGCCGCTCAGGGCGTGGCGGTGACGCCTGTGGACTGGCAGCCGCCGGCCAGCGCCACCGGCCTCGCGTCACTCTGGTGTGACGCCGTGGACGCCGCCAATCGCATCGCCCTCGAGCGACTCCTCGCTGCTCAGCCAGTGCTGGTGGACGTTCGCCCCGCGATCGAAGTCGTCCCCGGGATGACGCAGGACACGATCCTCCACGCCGGACCGCCGATCACGTGGGAGCGGATGAGCGGCCCGCTGCGCGGCGCCATCGCCGGCGCGCTCGTGTACGAGGACCTTGCCGCCACGCGGGAGGAGGCGGAACAACGGGCGGCACGGGGCGCCGCCGACTTCGATCCCTGCCATCACCACGCCGCGGTCGGGCCGATGGCCGGTGTGACCACCGCGTCGATGCCCGTCTTCGTCGTGGAGAATCGGGCCGCGGGCAACCGCGCCTACGCGACATTGAACGAAGGCCTCGGCAAGGTCCTTCGGTACGGCGCCTATGCTCCCGAGGTCATCGATCGGCTGCGGTGGTTCAGGGACGTGCTCGGCCCCGCGCTCGGCGAAGCGGTGCGTCGTCTCGGCGGCATCGACCTGCGCGCGCTCATCGGGCAGGCCGTCCAGATGGGCGATGAGTGTCACAATCGCAACCGCGCCGCCTCGGCGCTCCTCATCAAGGCGCTCGCGCCGGAGATTGCCGCGCTCGATCTCGCCGCCCGTGAGCGCGCACGGATCCTGACCTTCACGGGCGGCAACGAGCACTTCTTCCTGAACGTCTCGATGGCGGCGTGCAAGGCGGCGCTCGACGCCGCCCACGGCGTGCCCGACTCGACTCTGGTCACCACCATGGCGCGCAACGGCACCGACTTCGGCATCCGTGTGAGTGGACTCCCAGACCAGTGGTTCTCGGGCCCGGCTGAGATACCGCAAGGACTCTTCTTCCCGGGCTATGGTCCCGCCGACGCCAACCCCGACATCGGCGATAGCGCGATCACCGAGACGGCGGGCCTCGGCGGCTTCGCGATGGGCGGCGCTCCCGCCATCGTGCAGTTCGTGGGGGGCACAGCGGCCGAGGCGCTCCGGTACACGCGCTTGATGTACGAGATCACGCTCGCCGAAAACCCTGCGTACCGGATCCCCGCGCTGGACTTCCGCGGGACGCCGACGGGGATCGACGTGCGGCTGGTGGCCCAGACCGGTATCCTGCCTCAGATCAACACCGGCATGGCCCACCGCGAGGCGGGGATCGGTCAGATCGGTGCCGGCCTCGTCAGGCCGCCGCGCGTCTGTTTCGACCGCGCGCTCGAGGCACTCGCGCGCGAACATCGTCACTGAGGAGGATCGAGGTATGTACGCTCAGGCGTTCAAGGTCGGCATGCGCGCTCCCGACGACGTCAGTGAAGCCGCGCGACTCCTCGATGCGGCCGCGTTCAGCGCCGAGCACGTGGTCGCCATCCTCGGGAAGACGGAAGGCAACGGCGGCGTCAACGACTACACGCGCGCGCTCGCCACGCTCTCGTTCCAGATCCTGCTCGCCGAGCGCTCGGGCCAGAAGGTCGCGGCCATCGCCCGGCGCGTGCCGATCATCTGGTCGGGCGGGACCGAGGGCCTGATGAGCCCGCACGCGACCATCTTCACGCGCGAGCCCGACCGCGGCGCGCCGAGCGGTCAGAAGCGCTTCGCCGTCGGCACCGGCTACACCCGCGACCTGCTCCCCGAGGAATTCGGCACGGCGATTCATGCCCGGGTGGCGGCCGAGGGCGTGCGCGCGGCCATCAAGGACGCCGGGATCGATTCGCCCGCCGACCTCCACTTCGTCCAGATCAAGACCGGCGCGCTCACCACGGAGCGCGTGAACGAGGCGCGGCGTCGCGGCAAGTCGGTCGTCACGACGGACACCTACAAGTCGATGGCGTACGGGCGGGCCGCCGCGGCGCTCGGTATCGGTGTCGCGGCGGACAAGCTCGATGGCGGGACGCTCACCGACGCGGTGATCGGGCACGACTTCTCGATCTTCTCCGAGGTCGCCTCGACCTCGTCGGGTGTGGAGCTGATGAACTGCGAGGTCATCGTCCTCGGCAACGCCGCGCGCTCCACCAGCGGGCTGATCATGGCCCACGCGGTCATGAAGGATGCCATCGACGCCACCGCCGTCCGCGAGGCGCTGCGCCGGGCCGGCCTCGCCGTCGAGTGCGAGCTCGCCGCCGCCGATCGGGAGCGCCTGATCAACGTGTTCGCAAAATGCGAGCCCGATCTCTCGGGCTCGACGCGCGGGCGCCGGCACGTGATGTTCGAGGACTCGGACATCAACGCCACACGCCACATCCGCGGCGCCGTGAACGCCGTGGTGGCGTCGGTGACCGGCGACACGATGTGCTACGTGTCGGCCGGTGCCGAGCACCAGGGACCGCCCGGGGGCGGCGTCGTGGCCGTGCTCGCGCGCGCAGCCGCAAGCCGATAGGGCGTATGATGACCGCGTGCCCGTCGCGTCACTGACGGGTGAAGCCGCGGCGACGCGGCCAGCGTAACAAGGCGAGGTGGCAGCAGCGGCCCTCGCACCGTCGCCACGGATAGCCGCCGGAGTAACGTCCGGCCGGCGGGCACACCTTCCGATGTCGACGGGTCCGCGCTCACGTCCCGTGGCCGACGTCATGGCGTGGCGCGGGTGTCCAGAAAGCGAACACCACGTTAACGTGCCATCCGCTCGGAGTTGCCAGGGTGCAGCACGCGATGGAATCGCCGTCGAACATGCGCCGTGGCGCGTCCATTGCACTGTTGCCGCCGGCAACCGGCCATGGACCAGCGGTGGCTTCCCGACGAAGTTCTGAGTGGCGTGAGCGTGGTCCTGGTCGAAGCCAACAGCGATGACCGCGCGGTCCTGACGGCGCTCCTCTCGATGTACGGCGCGGACGTCAGGGCGGTGAGCTGCGCGCGCGAAGCCGTCGGCCTCCTGCACTCGGCGGCGCCGGCGGTGGTGGTCTGCGATCCGGGCGTCGCGGCCGAGGATGGCGTCTGGCTCCTGCATCAAGCGCGAGCCTGCTCGAACGAGGACGGTCGGACGCGCCGGATTCTCGGATTGTCCAGCACGTATACGGCGCGTGACAGCTCACGAGTCCTCGCCCTCGGCTTCGACGGATTCCTGTCGAAGCCGGTGGACGTTCAAGTGTTCTGTGCGATGGTGGCCGATCTCGCCCGCCCCGAGGTGTAGCGAATTCGGCGTGCCGGTCGATGTGAAAATGTTTTCCTACCGTCCGCATTCGCCCCGCCCCGGCCTCGCGCTCTTTGGTACCATGACGCCTGTTCTGCCCGACTTTGATGCATTGGATTCGTTGTCTCGTGCGCAGGGCGTCGCTGAGGATTCGGGGAGTCACGATGACGGCACCATTTCAATCCGACGAGGACAGGGCTGCCTGGGCGGCGGCGATCGTTGACTCGTCGGACGACGCCATCGTCAGCAAGACGCTGGACGGCATCATCACATCGTGGAACCGGGCGGCGGAGCGGATCTTCGGCTGGACGGCCGCTGAGGCGGTCGGCCGGCCCATCTCGATCGTCATCCCGCCCGAGGGTCTGAGCGAAGAGGAAGACGTCCTCGCCCGCCTTCGGCAGGGCGAGAAGCTCGAGCACTTCGAGACGGTGCGAATGCGGAAGGACGGCAGTCGCTTCGAGGTCTCACTCACGGTTTCCCCGATCAGGAACGTCAGGGGCGAGATCATCGGGGCCTCGAAGATCGCCCGCGATATCACCGAGCGCCGGCGCGCCGACGAGGCGCGCGCCCGGCTGGCGGCCATCGTCGACTCGTCCGACGACGCGATCGTGAGCAAGACGCTGGACGGCGTGGTCACGTCGTGGAACCGCGCGGCCGAGGCGATGTTCGGCTGGAAGGCGGCGGAAGCCGTCGGCCAGCGCATCACCTTGATCATCCCCCGCGAGCGGTGGCCCGAGGAGGACGACGTGCTCGCTCGTATCGTGAAGGGCGAGACCCTCGACCACTTCGACACCGTTCGCGTGCGCAAGGGCGGCGAGCGCATCGACGTCTCCTTGACCGTGTCGCCCCTGCGGGACTCCCGGGGCCGGGTCATCGGTGCCTCGAAGATCGCACGCGACGTGAGCGAACGGAAGCGCGCCGACGCCGAGCGCGGGGCGCTCCTCCGCAGCGAGCAGCGCGCGCGGGAGGAGGCGGAAGAGCTCAACCGCAGCAAGGATCAATTCCTGGCCGTCCTCTCTCACGAGCTTCGAACGCCGCTCAACGCGATCTTTGGCTGGGCCCGGATGCTCCAGAGCGCGGGCATCGACGCGAGCACGACCCGGCGCGCGATCGAGGCGATCCTCCGCAACGCCACCGCGCAAGTGCAGCTCGTCGAGGATTTGCTCGACGTCTCCCGCATCATCACCGGCAAGATGCGGCTCGACGTGCAGCCGCTCGATCTGAAATCGGTGATCGAATCGGCACTCGACGCCGTGAACCCGGCGGCCGCTGCCAAGGGACTCAAGATCGAGACCATCCTCGATCCCGACGCCGGGCCGGTCGTGGGCGCGGCCGACCGTCTTCGGCAGGTGGTCTGGAACCTGCTCATCAACGCGATCAAGTTCACGCCCCGCGCCGGCCGGATCCAGGTTCAGCTGCGAAAAGTCGATTCCCACGTCGAGATCGTGGTGAGTGACAACGGCGAGGGCATCCGGTCGGACATCCTGCCCTACATCTTCGACCGGTTCCGCCAGGGCGATAGCACGACGACGCGGCCTCACGGAGGCCTCGGCCTCGGACTGGCGCTGGTCCGGCACCTCGTCGACCTCCATGGCGGGCACGTGCGGGCGGCCAGCGACGGCCCGGGTCGTGGGGCTACCTTCGTGGTCGAGCTGCCCGTGGCCATGGTCGGCTCGTCGGTCGAGACGGCGGAAGCCGCAGCGAACGCGGCGACGCTCCCGCTGCAGGGCGTTCGCGTCCTGCTGGTGGACGACGACGCCGACGGCCTCGATCTCACCACCGTAATGCTGACCAACAGCGGGGCCCAGGTGAAGTCGGCCGTCTCGGCCGCCGCCGCCCTGGAGATCCTCGGCTCCTGGCCGGCCGACGTGCTGGTCTCGGACATCGAGATGCCCGGCGAAGACGGCTATAGCCTGCTGCACCGCATTCGTACGCGGGAGCGAGGAGGCTCGAGCCGACTTCCCGCCCTCGCGTTGACGGCCTACGGACGCCCCGAGGACCGCAAGCGCACGCTCGGCGCCGGCTTCAATCTGCACCTGGCCAAGCCGACCGATCCCGCCGAGCTCGTCCTGGCCGTCGCCAACCTCGCCGGCCGCACCGGCTGAACGTCGTGTTCGTGATCGGGGTCGTTGCGGCGCTGGTCGCGATCGCCGCACCGGTCTGCGGTGAGGTGCTCCTGCCACCCGGCTTCACGGCGAGCGTTTACGTCACCGGCGACGGCTTCGCTCAGCCGGGCGGCTTGCCCTCGTCCTCCACACTGGTCGTCGACGGCGCCGGTGTGCTCTATCTCGCCCGGACCGGACGCCGCTTCACCGCCGGGGAAGTCGAGGATCTCTTTCCCCTGTACCGGATTCCCGTCGGCGGCGTGCGCATGACGCCGGCCACCGAGGCGCGCTACTTCTACGGGCCTCCGCTGCCGAACCCGCAGGTGGGAGCCGCCCGCGGTCAGGACCTGCTGGTGACGACCTTCGATCGCGAGCGCAAGATCGGCGTGCTCTATCGGCTCCGCGACGGTGCCGCCGAGCTTCTCGCGGGTGGCACACCGTCGCGGGGCGAGATGCCGCTGCTTCGGCAGCCGGAAGGCGTCGCCGTGGATGGAAGCGGCAACATCTACGTGGCCGATCGCGAGCAGGGAGCCGTCGTCAAGCTCGACGCGTCCGGTCGCGTGGTGCAGCGCCGATTTGCCGAGATGATGCGGCCGCGCACGCTCGCGGTGGACGCCGCCGACCGCGTGTGGATCGGCGCCGACGTCGGCGCCGAGGCGCCCTGGCAACAAGGACCGGGCGAGATCTGGGCCGTGAGTCCGCAGAACGGCGCCCAGCTCGTCTTGCGGGGCCCGCTGGCAGCNGGTCTCGTCGCCGCCCCGTCCGGCTACGCCATCGTCGCCAATCGTCAGGCCGCCGCGGTGGTCGTGGTGACAGCGGACGGTCAGACGCTCGAGCTGGCCCGGTTCACCGAGGGCGACGTTCCGCGCGGCCTGGCGCTGGCGCCCGTGACGCCCGAGACACGCCGCGCCGGGATCGCGGGAGATCTCTTCGTCGTCGTCATCCGGCGCGGTGTCTTCGCCGTCAATGAGGTCTTGCGCGTGGCCGGCCCGCTCGAATCGTTCATCCGCGGTGGCGGCGCGCCGCGACGGTGAGGGCGAGGATGCTGACGAGACCGGCGCCCCCGCCGGCGACGCAGGCGGTGGCCACACCGGCGCGCTCGGCGATCGTGCCGACCAGGAACGATCCGATCGGCGTCATCCCGACGAAGACCATCGCGTAGAGGCTCATCAGTCGGCCCCGCAGCTCATCGGGCACGGCGATCTGCACCGTCGTGTTNCAGCTCGTCATGAACAGGATCTGGGCCAGACCGATCACGCCGAGGAGGCCNGCGGTCGAGGCGAAGTGGTGGGCGGCGGCGAGCGCCATGGTGCCGATCGAGAGGATGAGCGCCGGCACGATGACCATCGGCAGCGACGGCCACGGCTGACTGAACCACGCCATGATGACGGCGCCGGTGACGGCGCCTGCGCCGAGCGCGGCCATGAGCAGGCCGAAGCCGTGGGCGCCTTCGCCAAGGACGTCGCGCGCGATGAGTGGGACGAAGACGTTGTAGTTGAGCACGAAGAGGCTCACCGTCAGCAGCAGGCCGAAGACGAGCGCGACCCGCGGCGTTCCCACGGCGTAACGGACGCCTTCAGCGATCTCACCGATGAGGCTCTTCGCCTTCCGCGGGCGGGGAAGGCCGTCGTTGCGCACGGCGAACAGCGCCACGATCACGGCCACGAAGCTCGCCGCATTGACGAAGAACGCGGCCGCCGCGCCCCAGCGCGCCACCAGGAGGCCGGCCGCCGCGGGTCCGATCACCCGGGCACCGTTGAACATCGCCGAGTTCAGCGCGATGGCGTTCATGAGATCGGCCTTGCCCACGAGATCGGCGACGAACGCCTGACGCGCCGGCATGTCGAACGTATTGGCGATGCCGTAGACGGTGGCGAGGATCGCGACGTGCCAGTACTCGACGCGACCGCTCGCCACGAGCACCGCCAGCGCCAGCGCCTGCAGCATGAGCACGGTTTGCGTGGCGATGATCATCCGACGCTTGCGGACGCGGTCGCTGATGGCGCCGGCGGCGAACGAGAAGAGGAGCATCGGCCCGAACTGAAGCGTGCCGATCATCCCGAGACGGAAGGGCGAGTTCGTCAGCTCCAGTACGAGCCAGGCCTGCCCGACGCTCTGCATCCAGGTTCCGACGAGCGAGACCAGCTGACCCGCGATGAACAGCCGGAAGTCGCGGTGGGCGAGGGCGCCGAGGCCCCGGGGGAGGCCGGCCATCGGTGTACTGTAACTCCGTGCTTCTGCGGTATGTTCTATGATGTGAGTAGTGTGCCGGGCGTCCCTGGCTCTCCCCCGATGGGCTCGACCGTCACCATCCTCTTCAGCGATATTCGGGGCTTCACGGAGTACACCGACCAGTACGGCGACGAGGCCGCCTTCCAGGTCCTCCAGGAGCACAACGAGATCGTGCGCCGTCACATCGGGGCCTTCTCCGGGAAGGTCGTGAAGACCCAGGGCGACAGCTTCATGGTCGCGTTCACCACGGCGCGCGGAGCCGTCCTGTGCGCGGCCGCCATCCAGCGCGCGATCGCCGAGCGAACGCAGGCCGAGAGCGGCACGCGGATCGCGGTCGGCATCGGCATCAACACCGGAGAGCCGATCTACGAGGGCGGCGACTTCTTCGGCAGCACGGTCAACCTGGCCGCGCGGGTCTGCGCGACGGCCGGTCCCGGCCAGATCTTCGTCTCCGAGACCACGCGCCACGTGGCCGGCCGGCTCGACGGCGTCGATTACATCGATCGCGGCCTGCACGAGCTGAAGGGCTTCCAGGACCAGCAGCGCCTGTACGAGGTCGCGTGGAAGGCAGCGCAGCCGGGAGTTCCGGACGAGGCCGAGATCAGCGCCGTCGAGGGCGCCGTGCAACGCGCGCTCGGCGTGCTCAATCGCGTCCTCGGAATCGGGCACCGCGACGACCCGGCATTCCGTCCGCTGCTCGAGTGCCAGGCCAAGGCCAGCGAGCTCCGGTTGACGCTGTCGCGCGCCGTCGCCGAGCAGCGGGGATACACGGTCAAGCAGGTCGACCAGGCGATGCTTCCGTTCGCCGACCTCCTCACGCTGGTGACGGGGCGCGAACATCTCGACGACCAGCGGTGGGGTCAGCTCGAGTCGGGCGTCAGCCGTGCGTTCGGTCGGCCGCTGGTGGCCGCCGCCACGCGAGGCCGCCTCGTCGTGGGCGCCGAGCGCGAGGCGCCGAGAATCGCGGTGCCTCCGCCGCCGCGAGAGCCGGAGCCGCCCCGCGCCGAGCGGCCACGCCGGGTGCCGGTCGTGCCCGAGCCGCCGCCGCCAGTGCCCGTCGATGCGCGGGCCCAGGGGGTGCGGTGGTGGGTGTCGCTCCTGGAAGCCTGGCAGGCGTGGAAGGCGTCGAGCATGGCGCAGGCGCATGCGGTGCGCGCGGCCGTGACCCGTCATCCCCACCTGCTCGGCGTACAGCTTCGGGAAAGCCCGAACCACGACGGCGGCCTGCTCTGCGCCGGTTACTTCGCCCTGCTCGAGCACGTCGAGGACCAGTCGCCGAGCTTCGTCAGGACCGCGGTGGACCAGGCGGCAGCCGCCGTCGGATCGGGCGACCCGGCGGCGCTCGACAACGCGCTCTACGGGCTGCTCGTCGGCCGGGGGCGCCTGCGCGAGACCTACGCCGACTTCGTCCGCGAGGTGATGGTGGCCGCCATTCCCATGCCCGGGCCGTGGGCGGATGCCACGGTGACCGAGCGCGAGGAGTCCACGTCGGTCGTGACGCGCCCGAGCGCGACGGTNGGNGACTCCGGCGAGGCGCGGCAGGAGCTGACGGAGGCNCAGCACCGCGCCGGCGAGCGCCGCTTCGCGCTCACGATCGCGCCCCTGACNGCGCGGTTCTTCTGCTTGCGCGGCGTCGAGCTGCGCACCCCGCGTGACGTCGAGCTCCGGCTCACGCGCGCCGGCGAAGGNTCGGACCACGCCTGGTCGCTTCAGGTGCGGACNGATCAGCTCCTGCACTCGCCGCCCCGGCGGCTCAATCCAAGCGGGACCACGCTGCCCGGGCTCGGCCGCAACTACGGCGACCTCTGGATCGGCGTGTTCAACCCCGAGCCGGCGGCGGCCGCGGTGTACGAGCTGACCGTCACGATCCGCGTGCAGAGTCCGCCCGGGGTACGCCGCACGACGTTCTCCCCGCTCGGTCGCGGTCCCCGCTGATCATTCGAGGTGATCCATGACTGCTGACGACATCATCTGGCGCCCGCGCCCCGACGTGGCCGAGCGCTCGCGCATCGCCGGCTTTCTCCGTGCCCACTCGATCGCGTCGCTCTCCGAGCTGCAGCGCCGCTCGGTGGCCGATCCCGAGTGGTACTGGAGCGCTGCCGTCGAAGATCTGGGTGTGCGCTGGCTGCGTGCGCCCCGGCGCGTGCTCGACGATGCGCGCGGCCCGGCGTGGCCGGTGTGGTTTCCCGGCGGCCTGATGAACTTCACCGACTGCTGCGTGGATCGACACGTCGACGGCGGGCGCGGGGAGCATCCCGCGCTGATCTGGGAGGGTGACGACGGCTCGACGCGCCAGGTGACGTACCGGGAGCTGCTCCGCGAGGTGAGCCGCCTGGCCAACGCGCTGCGAGGCCTCGGCGTCGGAGAAGGCGATCGTGTCGGCATCTTCTTGCCCATGTCGCTGGAGGCGGCCGTCGCGACGCTCGCCGTCGTGCGCATCGGGGCGATCTACACGCCGTGCTTCTCCGGCTTCGGCTCCCAGGCGGTCGCCTCGCGACTGCAAGACAGCGAGGCGAAGGTGCTCATCACCGCCGATGGCTTCCAGCGTCGGGGCCAGGTCGTGCGGATGAAGGAGACCGCGGACGAGGC
>JGI25382J43887_10000525_pt1 | contig 13183 bp, 9 predicted proteins | sample GraSoi013_1_40cm_3_FD_43887 | JGI IMG/M metagenome (IMG submission 43887) | reverse complement strand
AGCGATTCCACGCAAGCTCGACGTGATCTTCGGCTGGAACTATACATACGCGCTCGGCCGGATCGAGACGCGGAACCCGACGCAGCCGACGGGCGGCACGGCGGGGCAGAACCAGCAAGCCAAAGCCGCGCGGTTCCCGGCGTTCGAGGACGAACTGCTTCGTCTCGACATCGGGGCCACCTACCATCTCAATAAGAACTGGAGCGCGACGCTCGGCTATGCCCTCGAAACGTGGCGGAAGCAGGACTTCCGGACCGATACGCTGAACCCCTTCACGCCCGGCATCTCGTCGATCTTCCTGGGTGAGGACCTCAAGAANTACACCGCCCACATCCTCGGCGTGACCCTCGCGTACCGGTTCAAGTAGTGTTGACCGTGGTGCNGCGCCGTTGTTCGCCCGCCGCCATCGCGCTCGCGTCGGTCGTCGGCTTCCTCGTGCTCGGCCCGGGCCCGTCGGCGCCGCCCCCGCTCGCGCCGGCGTCGGCGCAGGCACAGGGACCGCTCAAATACACGGGCTCGGGGTCGTGCGGCGCGTCGAAATGTCACGCCGACCCTAATCCGCGGGGTGAGTATCCGCGGCTGAACGAGCACCTGATCTGGTCTCAGCGGGACAAGCACTCCACAGCCTACGCCACCCTGACGAACGAGAATCTCAAGTCGGGCGTAAGCCCGTCGAAAGTCGCGGCCAAGCTCAACGTCGCCAAGCCGGAGACGAGCGACCGCTGTCTCGACTGCCACACCCTGAACGCCAGGCCGGACATGCGCGGACAGAAATTCGACATCACCCAGGGCGTGCAGTGCGAGGTGTGCCACGGCCCGGCGCAACGGTGGCTGGAGCCGCATACGAAGAAGGGCTGGAGCCACGAGGATTCCGTCGCGGCGGGCATGTACGACACGAGGAACCCGCTGCGACGGGCCGAAAAGTGTGTCGCCTGCCACCTCGCCATCGATGCCGAGATGGTGGCCGCCGGCCATCCCGACCCGATCTCGTTCGAGCTCGATACGTTCAACCGAGAGATTCCGCAGCACTGGCGCGACAAGGGAACCTGGTTCAGCGCGCGCCTCTGGTCGATAGGTCAGGTCGTGGCGCTGCGGGAAGCGGCCAGGCGACTGGCGGATCGCGCCGGGGCCAATACCGCGCCAAAGCTGCTGCAGGAAGCCGGCGAGAAAGTGGTCGGGCACGGCGTCATGGTCAAGTACCTGCTCGGAGTGGTCGCGTCGGGCGCCGAGAAGGCAGTCGAGGCCGACGTAGCGGCGGCGGGGAACGCGGCGCAAAAGGGCGACCGCGGGGGCATCCAGGCAGCGTCGGCCAAGATCGTCGCCGCCATGACCCAGCAGGCACCGAAGGTCGCGGGTCGCGACATGGATCAGGCGACGGTCCGGAAGATCATCCAGGCGATCAGCGCGGACGGCGAGGCGATCGGGTCGAGTGGGTTCCGCGCCGCCGAGCAGGGCGGAATGGCCCTCGACCGGCTGGTCGCGAACTACACCAGGGTGGCCGGCGCCAACAAGGAGGCCGGTGAGGCGCTGGACAAGGTCTTCGCCACCATCAAGGATCCCGCGAAGTACGACGCGAAGGCGTTCGCCGCGGCCGTGAAGGAGTTCCAGAGTAAGTTCAAGTAGTCCCCGAGTCGGCGCCGCTAGGCCTTAGTCTTCGCCATCAGCTCCGCGAAGCGCTCCACGTCGATCTCGCCGACGCCTGAGCCTCGACTGCTGGACGCCCGGAGCCGCGGCGTGGACCCGACCGCGGCGCGTAGCTTCGCGGTGGTGCGGGGCCGCGGGCGCGGGGTGCCGCGGGGCCGTGTGAGACCCGTGTTTCGGGTAACGCGTCGGACCCGGCTGACCATCGGTGCACGTTGACAGGCGCAACGCGTCGTCGATTTGCGTGGTCGAACACGGCCCCGCGGCGCCCCGCGCCCGCGACGCCGCGCTAGACCTTCCGCATCAGCTCCGCGAAGCGCTCCATGCGCTCGAGGCTCTCCTTCGGCTCATCGCTCCGAAAGTCGAAGATCAGCTCGCTGACGCCGAGCCCGGCGTAGGTCGCGATGTCCTCCAGCACCCGATCGGTCGTGCCCGAGAACGGGCGGCGCACGCCGCCGGCGGGCACGCCCGCGTCGTAGAGGGGCGCCTTGTAGGAGATCGTCAGCGCGCGCGGGTCGCGGCCCTCGGCCTCGGTCAGCCGGCGCAGCTCGTCGAGCAGCGTCTTGAACTCCGGCGGCGCGAGCATGGCCGCGGGGTTGGCGCCGACCGGATGCCAGCCGTCGCCGTGCCGGGCGGCGCGGCGCAGCGCGGCGCGGCTGTGGCCACCGACCCAGATCGGCGGGTGCGGCTTCTGCACCGGTTGGGGCAGGCACCTGAGATCCGCGAACCGTAGAACTGGCCGCTGAACGACGCCGGGTCCTGCGTCCACAGCGTCTTGAAGACGCGCAGATACTCGTCGCTGACGGCGCCGCGGCGGTCGAAGTCGGCGGCGCCGAGGGCGGCGAACTCCTCCCGCAGCCAGCCGACTCCAACCCCGACCGTGACACGGCCCTTCGACAGCACGTCGATCGTCGCCAGCATCTTGGCGGTGAGCACGGGGTTGCGGTGCGGCAGGATCATCACGCTCGTGATCAGGCGCAGCCGCGTGCTCTTGGCCGCGACGAACGACATGAGCGTGAGCTGCTCCAGCGCGTCGCCGCCGCCGGGGAACGCGCCGCTCACCGTGTACGGGTACTTCGACGCGATCGCCACCGGGAAGACGACGTGGTCAGCGATGACGGTGGAATGGAAGCCGAGCGCCTCGCCGCGCTCGACCAGCGCCTCGAGGGCGTCCGGCTCGGCGCTGCGGCCGCGCGTGGGCAGGTAGAACCCGTACCGCATGGCCGCCACGCGCCGCCTACCTGGGAGGGCTTCCGGCCGACCGCGAGCCCTTGGTGAGCTGCGGCACAGCGAACGGGCCGCTTGGATCACGCTCCTTCGCCTTGTCGTGGTAGATGTGGCACTCCACGCAGCCGGCCCGCGCCCCTCCGCCCTGCCGATGACACTCCCGGCACACGGTGATCGAGGGCAGCAGCACGTCCGTGGTGTCCGTGCTCACGGTCGCCTTGTGGCACTCGGTGCAGGCGAGCGGACGGTGCGCCCCGTGATCGAACACGCTGTGCGGCAGCCACCTCGCGGGGATCGCGGTCGGCGCCACGCGAGGCAGCCGATCGGGCGCGGAGCTGAGGGTGTGACAGAACTCGCACTTCTGCTTGAACATCACGCGCTCGGCGCCCTGGAGCTGCGCCGACGCCCACTCCAGCGCCGATGGGCTCGGGGCCCGCGGCGACGGCGTCTCCTTCTCGGCGTCGGCGGGCCGGCCCAGGCGACCTCCGCGCGGCCGGTCCGTGGTCTCTGGCTCGGCCTCGACGGACCGGCCCAGGCGGCCTCCACGCGGTCGATCCGCCGGCGCCTCCGGCGCGCTCTCGCTCGGTGGGCGACCGCCGCGCGCGGCGGACGCGGATGCCGCCCTGACGAGCTCGAGGTCCTGGCACTGCTTCTTCAGCTTGTCCGCGCCCGCGCCGGCCGGCCCGGGTTGCGCGAGCGCCTGGCACTGCTCGAACACCTCGATGAAGAGCGTGCGGAGAAACGCGTGGACGATCTCCGGGGTGTCGTGCGGGGCGACCACGTCGGGCAGCCGCGCGTCGACGTCCAGTGGATGGCAGCCCGGCCCACAGTGCCTGATGTACGAGATCGGCTGCATCGAGGCGCGCGACGCCTCGGGCTGATGACAGAAGGCGCAGGCGAGCTGGAGCCCTCCCGCCTTTTCGAGGATGCGAAACGGCCCCTTCAGCGTCCGCAGCTCGTCGAGCCCCTTGAGTCCGACCTTGAGGTGCTTTTGATGGTTCAGCTTGACCTGGGCGAGGTCCTTGAGCTCCGCGCCGCGGTTCAGAGGCACGCGGCGCACGACGTTCTGCTCCTTGACGGCGACCGCGAATTCCGGATGGCTGGACCCGAAATCACGGACCCGCGGGGCGACCGTCGGCGGCGTCCGGCTCATCCGCGTCAGATCGGCGTGACATTGGCTGCACTGTGCGTCGGGCAGCGCGGCGAGCACGACGTCCCCCTTGTGCTCGACGTGACAGCTCGCGCACCGGGGATCGAACGCCTGCGACTCGTGATGGACCGGCGCATCGTGGCAGGCCAGACAGGCGCGATCGCTGACCCGCACGAAGAAGGCCGAGGTCGGAGTCCCGCCCGGCGCCGCGGCGCGGCCCGGCCCATGACAGTCCGCGCACTGCGTCCCGAACATGGCGTGCCCGGTGGACAGCGGGCCGCTCGTGTAGATGCGCTGATCTCCCCGCGCGGCGTACGCCACGAGCCACGCCGCCGCCACCACCGGGACGGTGATCGAGAGAATGAGCCTCCAGCGGCGGAAGGGATGCAGACGCTTGAAGTACTCCGGCTCGATGCGCTTGGCGCGCGTCTTGGTGCTGTAGCGTGGCTCCATCACGCGGCCGCCTCAGTACCGGAGGGTCACGATGGCGTGAACGACCGAGAGCAGCAGCAGGGCCATCGACAGCGGGACGTGGACCAGCAGCCAGCCGTGCAGCCAGTGATGCAGCCGCACCTGGACGGCGAGCTGCCGCCGCTCCTCGCAGATGGCCTGCAGGTCGTCGACGACCTCGCCGAGCGCCGCCGGCAGCTCCATTCTCAGGTACAGGAAGACGGCTTCGCCGAGCCGCGGCGGAAACAGGCGACCGGTCCGAGGCAGCCTCAGGGCCAGAAACGGTCGGATGTCGGTCATGTAAGCGTCCCTGAGCACGGCGCTCTCCGGCAGCGCCGTCGTCCACGTCGGTGCGGCGCGCAGCAGGGGTCGGGCCAGCACCTGCCCGCGTGAGAGCCCGCCGCCCCCGCGCCGTTCGGACGCGCGGACGGGGTCCGCCACGGGCAACGGCCCGGCCACCGCGGTCACCAGCGCGTCGGCCTCCGAGCGGAGCTGGGCCACGATCGAGTCGATTTGCTCGTACACCGTCTCGAGCGGCAACTGCATCAGCATCATTCGCGGCACGATGTGCTGCAGGACGACACCGTAGATCCCGCTGAGGACGACCAGGGTGAAGAGCACCATGAGCGTGAACGTCAGCGGNCCGCCCCACCGGAAACCGCTGTGGAACAGGATCAGCACGTAGCTGAGCAGGCCCAGCCAGAGATGCCCTTTCATCCATGTCGTGGCGCGTCCGATGCGCCAGGTCGGAACCTTGCGCCGGGCCCCGAGCAGGCCCGCATACAGCATGAGCGCGAGGCCCGCCGCGCCGAAGATCAGGCCGGGCCAGCTGCCGCCGCTGGGCCCGTGCAGCGCGCGGTAGACGTAGATGAGATACGCGGCCAGGGCCAGGAGGGCGGTGACGACCGTTCCGACGATCCAGCGGCGGTGATCGGCGCCGATGAGCATGAACGGGGTCAGGAGCCGGGCGGCTTCGAGGGGCCGAACTTCTCGGCGAAGAACGTCAACGGCTCGACGCGGATGGCGGCGTCGTGCGGGCACGCGTACACGCACGCCGGCTCCTCGAGCTCCCGACTCAGATCGCAGGTCGTCGCCTTCTCGCGGACGACGGCCTTCTTGCGGCCCGGCTGCAGCTCGTCGTCGGCGGCGACCGTGAAGGCGTGCATGTTGATGTTGCCGTAGGGACAGCTCTCGGCACACAGGCCGCAGCCGATGCACCAATCCTCGATGAGGATCTCGAGCGAGTCGCGACGGCGGATCGAGCCCACCGGGCAGCCGATCATGCAGAGCGGATCGCGGCACGAGCGGCACGACGTCGCCACCAGGTACTTGTCGAAGCGCAGGCCGTCGCGGACCAGGCGGGTGACGCCCTCGTGCGCGTCCGCGCAAGCGCGGACGCAGAGATCGCAGCGGGTGCAGCGCTCGAGATCGATGAGGAGCAGGTTCTGCGCCTCCATCAGCCCCTGCGTGAGAAAGTCCGCGATCGGCACCGTGCTGACCTGCTGGTGACGCTCCTGATCCTGGGCCAGGAGGCCGGCGGCGACCTCCTGCAGCTTGGCCCGGATCTCGGGGAAGCGCTCCAGCATCGCGTGGAAGTCCTCGCCGCGGATCTGGATGACCTCCACGTGATCGAGCGCGCTGCAGGTCGCCGTGCGGACGCCGGCGCCCAGCAGGCCGATCTCCCCGAAGTAACTCCCCCGGGCGAGGTAGCGCAGCACCATCTCGCCGCCGGGGAACGCCTGCGTGACCTTGACGAAGCCGATGCGGACCAGGAAGAAGCTGTCGGCCGGCTCGCTCTGCCGGCAAATCACCTGCCCCGGCTCGTAGCGGACCAGCTCCACGCGGTTGCGGAGGTGGTCGAGGAAGTCGTCGGTGAGACCCGCGAACATGGGCACGCTGCGGAGATGCGTGACGAGGGCGCGTTCCCGGTATCGCCGGTCGAGGTCGGCCTTGAAGCGCTTGTTCTTCTGCAGCATGTGGAGGACGTTTCGGAGCATCTCGAGGACGACCGTCTCTTCCACCGCGCGCACCGTCGCCGAGCGCGGGTAGAAGCTCATGCACGTCATCTCGCCGAAGATCTCGCCGGCGCCGAAGCGCGCCACCGGATTGCCGTAGTCGAGGTCGACGGGGCCGTCGATCGGGATGAACCGCGGCTCCTCCTCGCGCTGGTCCTCTTTGTTGCTCACGAGCCGGCTGAGCCGGCGCAAGAAGTTCGCGACGCCCACGCGTCCCGTCCGGCGGCCACTCTTCACGTGGGCCATCGGCGTGGAGATCGACACCTCGACCTGGCCGCTCAGCACGTAGAAGGCGGTGGACCCGTGCTCGCCCTCGCGGCAGATGATCTCGCCCGGCCGGAAGCGCCGCCGGACGATCGAGCCTTTGTTGAGGGCGAGGAACGTTCCCGAGCTGCCCGCGAAGATCGGAAGCCTCAGCAGCTCCTCGGGAGACAGCAGGTCTCCCTGCGGCAGCCGGACGTCGAGCACGCTCTTGTTGGTGAGCGCTCCCGTCGGACACGAGACCATGCACTCGCCGCATCCCACGCACGTGGAGTGCCCCATGGGGACGTCGGCATCGAACGCGATGCCCGCCCCCGACCCTTTGCCCATCCGGCCGATGACGAAGTTCTGCTTGATCTCGCTGCAGGCGCGGATGCACCGGTCGCACAGGATGCAGGCGGAATGGTCGACCTTGATGATCGGCGACGAGTCGTCGATGCCCCGGGCGCTGAGCCGCGGCGTGAATCGCGACGTCTGCAGTCCGGCGCGACGCGCCTGATCCTCCAGCTCACAGTCCCCCGTGGCCGTTTGCCGCAGGCAGGGACTGGGATGGTCGGCCAGCAGCAGCTCGTAGAGCATGCGTCGGGCCCGCTGCACGCGCTCGGTGTTCGTGCGCACGTCCATGCCCGGCTCGACGGTCCTCACGCAGGAGGCGGCGAGCACGCGACCGCCGGTCACCTCGACCGTGCACACGCGACAGACGCCGACCGGTCCCTGGTGCTGGGCGTGACAGAGGGTCGGGATGTCGACGCCGATGCTCCGAGCGGCGTCGAACACGGTCGTCCCTGCGGCGACCGCGACCGGCGTCCCATCGATGGAGAGATTGACCACGCTCATGCTCACGCCATCGGGCACACGCCGGACGGACATCGCTGCCGGGCGACGTGTGCCTCGATCTCCTCGGGGAAGTGCGTGATGACCGACTTGATGGGCGCCGGAGCCACCTGGCCCAGGCCACAGATGGACGTGAGGGCCATCGCCTCCGACAGCTGGTCGATCGTCTCGAGGTGCTCGGCGTGGCCGCGGCCGTGAGCGATCTCGCTCAGGATGTCGACGAGCTTCGCCGAGCCGACACGGCAGGGCACGCACTTGCCGCACGACTCGTTCTTGAAAAACCGCACGGCATTGAGCGCCATGTCGAGCATGCAGGTGCCGTCGGCGCAGACGACGATGGCCCCGGACCCCAGCATCGACCCCGCCTGCTGGAGCGATTTGAAGTCAGCGGCACGTCGACCATCGACGCGGGGAGATAGCCCGACGACGCACCCGACGGGGCGAACGCCTTGAGGGCCCGTCCATCGAGCACGCCGCCGGCGCGCTCGACGATCACCTCACGCGCCCGGGTGCCCATCGCGATCTCGTACACGCCCGGGCGCTCGACGTGACCGCTCACGCCCACGAACTTCGGGCCCGCCGCGCCGCCCCGCCCCAGACGTTTGAACGCCTCGGCGCCGGTCGTCAGGATCAGCGGCACCAGGGCGAACGTCTCCACGTTGTTGATGACCGTGGGCTTTTGCCAGAGCCCGTGCGTGCCCGGGAACGGCGGCTTGTTGCGCGGCTCCGCGCGCTTGCCCTCGAGCGCCTCCAGCAGCGCCGATTCCTCGCCGCAGATGTAGCCGCCGGGGCTGACGAAGATGCTCACGTCGAAGGGCACGCGACCGCCGCGCGCGCCGTCACCGAGGAGGCCGCGCCGTCGGCAGTCGTCGATCTCGCGCTGCAGCACCGCCGCCTGGGCTTCGTACTCGTGGCGGATGTAGATGATCCCGGTGCGGGCGCCCGTCACCATGCCCGCCAGGATCATGCCCTCGAGCACGAGGTGGGGAGCGTGCTCCATGAGGAAGCGGTCCTTGATCGTACCCGGCTCGCTCTCGTCCGCGTTGCAGACGACGTACTTCTCCGGGCCCGGGGCGGCCCGGACGATCTCCCACTTGACCCCGGTCGGAAAGCCCGCGCCCCCGAGCCCGCGAAGCTCGCTGGCCTTGAGCGTGGTGAGCACGCCGTCGATGTCGCGACTGGCCAGGAGGCCGTGCAGCGCCGCGTAGTGGACGCCCGCCGCGTAGGGGTGGATCCCGAGCGGGGTCGAAGCGCGCGTGGTCTCCATATGCGGCAGCGCGGCGCCCGCCGCCGCCGCGCCGACCAGATCCGTCAGCCGGGCCGGCGTCAGCCCCGGGACGATGACGTCGTTGATGGAGCCGGCCGGCGCCCGATCGCACTGTCCGAGACACGACACCGGGCGCACGACGACGCCGGAGAGCTCGCGGCCGGCGAGGTGGGCTTCCAGCGAGCGGCTGAGCTCGTCGGCGCCGCGGAGATGGCACGACATGTCGGCGCAGACGCGCACGTCGACCGCGGGTGGCGCCGTGAGCCGGAAGTGCGGGTAGAAGCTCGCCACTCCGTGGACGTCGTAGAGCGGAATGCGCGCGCGCTCGGACAGGGCCCGGAGGGCGGCGGCGGGAAGGTACCCGTGCTCCCGCTGGATCGCGCGAAGCTCGTCGATCAGCATCGCTCTCTCAGACATGGCCCTCACCGGCAGATTTCGAATTCGGTGCGCGAAACCTACGCTGGTGCCCGGGCCAATGTCAACGACTCCCCACAGGCGGGGCTGCCGGGCAGCCGATAACCTTTACCGGTCCGCGAACTCGGGATAGGATTGCGGCCTCACGGCACCGGGTTGGGCACCGCACCGCCGCACAGGACGGGGGACCGAGGAATGGTCGCGCTGATTGTCGTGGCCCTGGCCGCGCTTCCCGCCGTCTCCGGCCAGCCGACGGTGACCGCGCCCGCGTGGGCGACGCCAGCGCCCGTGCTCCTGGCCCAGCGCCCGCGGCGTCCCGGGCCCGATTCGCCGGAAGAGACGCCGACCCCACCGCAGCCACCACCCACGACGACGCCGCCACCGGCTCCGCCGAAGTCCGAGGACAAGCCACCCGGCTTCACCGGTCCGAGCTCCAGTCGGCCGGTTCCGATCCAGACCAGCCCCGACTTCGTGCCGATCCTCGACCGCTGGCGCCTGGGATTCCCCGACTGGAACCGCTACGAGCGGCCGCTGGAGGCGCCGTACGTGCGAGGGCGCTGGTGGGATCCGTACAACCAGAACGTCCTCAAGGGCGATTATCCGATCTTCGGACAGCGCTACTTCCTGAGCGTGTCGGCCATCAGCGACAGCCTGCTGGAGCTGCGGCGGATCCCGCTGCCGAGCAACGCCAGCGCGGCCGAGCCCGGCAAAGCGGAGTTCTTCGGCACCGGCGATCAGATCTTCGTCAACCAGAACTTCATCCTGTCGTTCAGTTTCTTCAAGGGCGACACGGCCTTCAAGCCGCGGGACTTTGAAATCCGCGTGACGCCCGTGTTCAACCTGAACTACCTCGACGTCCGGGAGACGGGCGTCGTAAACGTCGACGTGCGCGAGGGCACCACGCGCTTCGACAGCTTCAAGAGCCTCCAGGAGCTGTTCGTCGAGTACCACCTCGGCGATCTCAGCCCGCACTACGACTTCATTTCCGCCCGCGCGGGGATCAGCCCTTCACCAGCGACTTTCGCAGCTTCATCTTCAGCGACGACCAGCTCGGCTTCCGCCTGTTCGGCAACCTCGGGTCGAATCGGTATCAGTACAACGCCGTCTACTTCCGTCCCCTGGAGAAGGACACGAACAGCGGACTGAACCGGCTGCTCGACACGCGCTCGCAGCACCTCGGCATCGTCAACTTCTTCGTTCAGGACTTCCTCACGCCGGGCTACACCCTGATGTTCAACCTGCACGTCCTCAACGACAGCGGCGACAAGCACTTCGACACCAACGGGTTCCTGATTCGACCCGCCCCGGTGGGCACGCTCAGCCGAAAGGTCGTGGATGCGGTCTGGCTCGGGTGGAACGGCGACGGCCACATCGGTCCCATCAACGTGACGCACGCGTTCTACCAGGTCGTGGGGCGCGAGAACCGCAATCCGATCAATGACCGCGCCCAGGACATCAGCGCCCAGATGGCGGCGCTCGAAGTGTCCACGGACCTGGACTGGCTCCGGCCGCGTGCCTCCTTCTTCTGGGCCTCCGGCGACTCGAAGCCCGCCGACCGCGTCGCGCGGGGGTTCGACACGATCTTCGACAATCCGAATTTCGCCGGCGGCGGCTTCAGCTACTGGGTGCGCCAGGGGCTGCCTCTCACCAGCACCGGGCTCGAGCTGGTGGGCCGCAACAGCCTCGTCCCCAGCCTTCGCAGCAGCAAGATCGAGGGCCAGCCCAACTTCGTCAATCCCGGCCTCTTCCTGTTCAACGTGGGTGCCGACGTCGAGCTCACGCCGAAGCTCAAGGCGATCCTGAACGTGAACTACCTGCGCTTCCATCACACCGCGGTCCTCGAGCGCCTGCTCTTCCAGCCGAACATCCGGGAAGACATCGGCATCGACTACAGCCTCGGTCTCCGCTGGCGGCCGTTCCTGATCGACAACGTGGTGATCACGGGCGGGGTGGGCGTGCTCCAGGCGCTCGGCGGTCTGCGCGACGTGTACACGAACGAGACGTTCACGTTCACGGCCCGGGGGCTCGAGAAGACCACCGGATTCCCCTATGACCTGCTGTACTCGGCCTTTCTCTCCATGACCTTCACGTTCTGAGCACGATGCACCACGCATGAGCGCGTCGTCCCGACGATGGCTGTGGCGCTCCTTGGCGGTGGTGGCGGTGGTCGCCGCCGCCACGCTGTCGACCCTCGCGCTCGCCGGCTCCGGCGAGCTCGCGCAGCGGATCCGGCGGCCGTCCGAGACGCCCGAGGTGCCGCCCGTGCCCTCCCCAGCGCCGGAACCCGCGACGTCGGAGGGACCCGACCTGAGTCGGCAGAGTCAGGCGGACGTCGACCGGAAGAACGTCGGCTGCGTGAGCTGTCACACGGCGACCGACGCTCCCACCATGCACACGGCCACCACGGTGAAGCTCGCGTGCGTGGACTGCCACGGCGGGCGCGGCGATGTCGCCCGTGCGGCCGCGACGCAGCCCGGGTCGACCGCCTACGACGAGGTCAAGAAGAAGGCGCACGTCCAGCCGCGCCTCGCCGAGCTCGCGAAGAGCGCCGCCAACCCGCGCGCGTACGTCCGCCTCGCTCAGGAGAGCGCCGACTATGTCCGCTTCGTCAACCCCGGCGACCTGCGAGCGGCGCGGCTGGCGTGCGGCCAGAGCCGCTGCCACGCGGCCGAGGTGGCGCAGGTCGAGAAGAGCATGATGACCACCGGGCCCATGCTCTGGGCGGCGGCCCTCTACAACAACGGGAGCTTCCCGCTGAAGCGCCCCCTCTTCGGCGAGAGCTACACGGAGANCGGCGAGCCGCGCCGGCTCTACACGACGCCGCCGCCGACGCTCGNGGAGACCGTCGGCAACGGCGTGCTGCCCTGGCTCGAGCCGCTGCCGCGCTTCGAGATCGGGCAGCCGAGCAACGTGCTGCGCATCTTCGAGCGCGGCCAGCAGCGGCCGCTCGAGCTCGGGGTGCCGAACGTCGACGAGGCGCCGGGCCGGCCCGCCAACCGTCTGAGCGCGCGGGGGCTCGGCACGCTGAACCGCATCGACCCCGTGTGGCTGAATCTGCAGCGCACCCGGCTGTTCGATCCGGCCCTGTCGTTCCCGGGCACCAACGATCATCCCGGCGACTACCGCTCGAGCGGCTGCACGGGCTGTCACGTCATCTACGCGAACGACCGGTCGCCGGTGCACTCCGCCGCCTACGCGCAGTACGGCAACCGCGGACGCAGCGCCACCGCCGATCCGACGATCGCACGGAACGAGTCGGGCCATCCCATCAAGCACGTGCTGACGACGTCGATCCCCTCGAGCCAGTGCGTCGTGTGCCACCACCATCCGGGCACCACCGTCACGAACAGCTTTCTCGGCTACACGTGGTGGGACAACGAGACCGATGGCACGCTGATGTATCCGGGCGAGGAGCCCAAGCTCACGGCGGAGCAGATCGACACCATCGAGCGGTCGAACCCCGACGGAGCGGCCGTGCGAGGCCGATGGTCCGATCCCGAATTCCTCGCCAACGTCACGGAGCTGAATCCCAAGCTCACGCGGACGCAGTTCGCCGACTTCCACGGCCACGGCTGGGTCTTCCGCGCCGTCTTCAAGCAGGACCGCAAAGGGCAGCTGCTCGACGGCGCCGGCGCCGCGGTGCAGCCGGACGACCCCGAGCGATTCAAGAAGGCCGTGCACCTGCGCGACATCCACCTCGAGAAGGGGATGCACTGCGTCGACTGTCATTTCAAGCAGGACGTGCACGGCAACGGCAAGCTGTACGGCGAGACGCGCGCGGCCATCGAGATCACCTGCACGACGTGTCACGGCACGATCCAGCAGCGGGCGACCCTCAAGACGTCGGGGCCCGCCGCGCCCGCCGGCGGGACGGATCTGTCGTCCCTGCGCACGCCGTTCGGCCAGCGCCGGTTCCAGTGGCTC
>JGI25382J43887_10000523_pt1 | contig 13201 bp, 15 predicted proteins | sample GraSoi013_1_40cm_3_FD_43887 | JGI IMG/M metagenome (IMG submission 43887) | reverse complement strand
GCAACCAACGAAATCGATCGACTCTGCTGCGCATCATCAATGTCCTCTCATTTAACGACGTTTCTTCGCAGCGTTCCAAGGTTGGCGTTGCCCGTCGTCGCNTCGCGAGAGGGGTGACGAAGGGCGGTCCACGCGAAGGCAGGTGACGCGGTCTCAGGATTTCATNCAAACGGCGTGCTCCCTCTCTCCCGGGGACTCGGAAAGTAAAACGCTGAGCGCAGGCCGTCAACAGGAAAATCGAGAAGTCCTAGGACTNAGGTGGCATTATGCCTTTGGACTAAGGTCGAACCTCGGTGCATAGCGGCGCCCAAGCGGCTGTCGCCGTGGTGAAAAAGAGGAGCGCACTCTGTCATCATGTGGTTTGTAAGTTTGTGAAACGGCATGTGACGCTGTACCATCGTTCCGCGCTCGGACGAGCTTTCCCTCCACTGGTGGTCGCCCTCGTGGTGACACTCGCCGGCGCCTGCAGCTTCCCGGTCCAGGGCGAGTTCATGGGCCGGGAACTGCCCCTGCCGCCCGAGCGGACTCGGACGATCCTCGTCATTTACAACCACGGGTTCACGAGCGAAACCGCCGGCACCTACCGTCCACAACTGCCACCGATCCTCCAGACCCTGGCGCGCCGGAACCCCGATGTGGTCGTCTTCTCCCAGGTCCGCAACACGAGCCGCCTCGATGCCGTCCACCACATGAGCTACATCGAGGCCGCGATCGAGCACTTTCACCGCCAGCAAGGCATCCCACTCGGCAACATCGTGCTGGCCGGGCAGAGCTGTGGGGGCTGGGGCTCGCTCCAGGCCGCGGCCTACTCCTATCCGCAGATCGGCGGCGTCGTGGCGTTCGCACCGACGTGTCATGGCCGGCTCCCGCACTCGACGCAGACGCGCATGCGCCGGCTCCAGGAAATCGAACAACTCGCGCGGCGGGCCCGGTTCCCCGGTCTTATCTTCCTCTACGAGGGCGACTCCTACTACGATGTCGACGACTGGGCCGGATTCNACAAGGCGTCAGGCTTGCCGGCCGACGGGGTCCATATCGTGCGTCTGGGCCGCGACGCCGTCNTCCGGGTGTGCGCGCGCTGCACGCTCGACAGCCATGGCGNCGTCTGGGACCGACAGTTCGACGCCGCGTACTACGAGAGCGAGGTGCAGCCGCTCGTCGAGCGCGTGCGCGAGCGCATTCGAGCAGCGGCGGGCCCCCGCTGAAGCGCACGCCCCCGAGCCGCGTTCGAGCGCCGGCTTTGCCGGCGCAACCGAATCCTGGGGGAGGTTTCGGAGGGGGCCGTAACGTCCGCCCCCTCCGACTTAGAGGAGCCCGCGGATCGCGGTGGCGATGTCCTCCTGGGTGGGGATGGTCGCCCGCTCGAGGTTCTCGTTGAAGGGCATCGGCACCGGCCGGGCGCCGACCCGTACGATGGGCGCGTCCAGGCAATCGACGGCCTTCTCGGCGATCACCGCCGCTACCTCGGAGCCGAAGCCGCCCCGCTTCACGGCCTCGTGGGCGATGACCAGGCGGCCGGTCTTGGCCACCGAGCCGATGATCGTCTCCTCGTCGAGCGGCGCCAGCGTCCGCGGATCGATGACCTCGACGCTGATACCGTCCTTGGCCAATTCTTCGGCGGCGGCCAGCGCCCGGTGGACCATCACCTGNGTGGCGACGACGGTGACGTCGCTGCCCTGNCGCTTGACGTCGGCCTTGCCGAGCGGNATCNCATACGACGCCTCTGGCACCGCGCCCTTGAAGGGATAGAGCACCTTGTGCTCGAGGAAGATCACCGGGTTGTCGTCGCGGATCGCCGAGATGAGCAGGCCCTTGGCGTCGAAGGGCGTGGAGGGGGCGACGACGACGAGGCCCGGCACGTGGATGAACCACGATTCCAGGCTCTGCGAGTGCTGGGCGGCCAGCCGGATGCCGCCGCCCTGGGGCCCGCGGATCACGAGGGGGACGGTCGGGGTGCCGCCCAGCATGAACCGGAACTTCGCCGCCTGGTTCACGATCTGATCCATCATCAGCGCGACGAAGTCGAAGATCTGGATCTCGACGATGGGACGCAGGCCGGCGATGGCCGCGCCCACCCCCGTGCCGAGGAAGGTGGCCTCCGAGATGGGCGTGTCGCGCACGCGGTCGTCGCCGAACTGCTCGCGCAGGCCGCGGGTGACGGCGAAGATACCGCCGATCAGGCCCACGTCCTCGCCCATCACGAACACGCGCTGGTCACGCTCCATCTCCTGGCGGTGCGCCTCTCTGAGCGCCTCGAAGAACNTCAGCTCGCGGCCGAGGGGTGGCGGCGGGGCCGGCTCGCGCACCTCGATGTGGGGCGCGTAGACGGCGGCCTCCATGAGCTCGACGGTGGGCTCGGGACTGTCCATCGCGAACTTCACGGCGCGGTCGAGCTCCAGCTCCACCTGCTCCCTGAGCTCCTTGAGCCGCGGGGCGGTGGCCACCTTCTGCTCGGCCAGCGTCGTCTCGAAGCGCCCGATGGGATCACGCTCCCGCCACTCCAGCTCCTCGGCCTCGGTNCGGTACGCGGGCAGATTGGCCCGCATGCTGTGCCCGCCCCAACGGTAGGTGACGGCCTCGATGAGGCTCGGCCCCTCGCCGGCCCGCGCCCGCGTCACGGCGGCCTGGGCGGCCTCGTACACGGCCAGCACGTCGTTGCCGTCCACGCGGACGCCGGGCATGCCGTAGCCGGCGGCCCGCGCCGCGATCGAGTCACCAGCGGTGGCCCGCGTGGTTGCCGTCGACAGCGCGTACTGGTTGTTCTCGCAGAGGAAGATCACGCCGAGCTTCCACACGGAAGCCAGGTTCATGGCCTCGTGGACCACGCCCTGGTTGGCCCCGCCGTCGCCGAAGAACGTGATCACGACCTGGTCGGTGCCCCTGAGGCGCGCGGCCAGCGCTGCGCCNGTCCCGATGGGCAGTCCCGCGGCCACGATGCCGTTACAGCCCAGGATGTTCTGGTCCAGCGCGGCGATGTGCATGGAGCCGCCGAGGCCCCGGCAGTAGCCCGTCTCTCGCCCCATGAGTTCGGCCATCATCCGGTCGATCCGGGCTCCTTTGGCCAGACAGTGCCCGTGGCCCCGGTGGTTGCCGACGATGTAGTCATCCCCCCGGAGGGCCGCGCAGGCGCCNGCGGCGACCGCCTCCTGGCCCACGTAACTGTGGGCGGTACCCTTGACGTACCCGGCCTGGAAGAGCTCCACCGTCTTCTCGTCGAACCGGCGGATCGTGACCATCGTCTGGTAGAGATGTTCCAGCGCTTTGGCGTCGACCTTCATGGTGTCTCCTCGCCCCGGGATGAGCCGACCGGACATCTTTGCTTAGATCACGAGGGGAGCGGCTCCGTCAAGGATATGATCAGCCGCCCAGAAAAACGCGGCGTACTTCCGCCGACCGCAGCAGGTCCTCCGACCTCCCCTCCAGCACCGTCCGTCCCGACTCCAGCACGTAGCCCCGGTGCGCGAGCGCCAGCGCGCGCTCGACGTTCTGCTCGATCAAGAGCACGGTGACGCCCCCGCGGTTGATCGCGCGGATCACCTCGGTGAGCTGGTCGACGACCCGCGGGGCCAGGCCCAGGAACGGCTCGTCGACCATCAAGAGACGCGGGCGGGCCATGAGNCCGCGCGCGATCGCCACCATCTGCTGCTCGCCGCCCGACAGCGTGTGGGCGAGCTGGTCGGCGCGCTGGCGGATGACCGGGAAGAGATCGCTCACCCAGTCGAGCTGATCGTCGCGTGTCGCCCGCGCCGCCGGGCTGTAGGCCCCGAGCAGGACGTTCTGCCGGACGCTCAGGAAGGGAAACAGCCGCCGGCGCTCCAGCACATGGCTCAGCCCCTCGCCGACGATGCGGTGAGCCGGCAGGCCGGCGATCGGCCTGCCCTGGAAGAGGATCTGGCCGGCCTGCGGGCGCAGCAGGCCCGAGATCGTGTTCATGAGGGTGGACTTGCCGCTTCCGTTGGGGCCGAGCAGCGCCACAATCTCGCCGNCCGCCACGGACAGGCGCGCCCCCCAGAGGACCTGATAGTCGCCGAGGAGCACGTCGAGCCCGCGCGCCTCCAGCATCATGCCGGCCGCCAGCTCTCGCCGAGGTAGGCGTCGATGACGCGGGGGTGACGCAGGATCTCCGCGGGCTGGCCGTCGGCGATGACCTCGCCCAGCTGGAGCGCGACGATTCGCTGGGCCAGCTCCATGATGACCTGCATGTTGTGCTCGATGACGACCAGGGCGGGCCCGCGCGCGTGCAGGTCGCGCACGAGCCGGATCAAGCCGGGGATGGCGCCTTGATCCACGCCCCCCGTGACCTCGTCCAGGAGAAGCAGGCGAGGACGGGTGGCCAGGGCCCGGGCCAGCTCCAGACGCTTGCGCTGACCCGTCGAGAGCGCCCGCGCGTGGGCGTGGGCGCGCTCGGCCAGGCCCACGCTCGCTAGCGCCTCCTCGGCCGCCCGGCGGGCGGCGCCGACGTCGGCGGTGCTCTGCAAGGCGCCGATCATCACGTTCTCGAGCGCCGTCATCTGATGGAAGGGCCGGAGCTTCTGGAAGGTCCGGGCGACGCCGAGCCGGCTGATCTGATCGGGTCGGAGCGCAGTGATGTCCCGCCCGTCCAGCGTGACGCGGCCGTCGTCGGGGCGGGTGACGCCCGTGATCAGGTCGAACAGCGTGGACTTGCCGGCGCCGTTGGGGCCGATGACGCCGACCAACTCGCCCGGGCGCACCTCGAAGGAGATGTCGCGGTTGGCGACGATGCCCCCGAAACGCTTGGTGAGTCCGGCGACCGCCAGCAGCGTCATGTCCGCCGGAACCTTCCGGCCAGCCCCACCAGCCCGCCGGGCTGGAAGACGGCGATGAGCACGATGAGCGCGCCGTAGATGAGCAGGTCGAGTGCTTTGCCGCCCCCGCCGAGCCAGACGCGGGTGCCCTCGCTGAGCGGCACCAGGACGGCGGCGCCCACCAGGGGGCCCCAGAGCGTGCCGACCCCGCCCAGGACGGCGACGAGGCAGATCAGGATCGAGAGCGACAGCGGGAAGACCGACTCAGGGTCGATGAAGAAGACGTACTGGGCGTAGAAGGTGCCGCCCAGCGCGGTCAGCGCGGCGGAGACGGCAATGGCCCAGTGCTTCTCGCGCGCCACGTGGACGCCGAGGCTGGCTGCCGCCTCCTGGTCCTCACGGATCGCCCGGAAGAAGTAGCCGCGCCGCGAGCCCTCGATCCAGCGCGTGACCCCGAGCGCCAACAGCAGCAAGCCCAGCGCGATGAAGTAGTAGACGGCCTTGGACTCGTGGAACTGGAAGTTCACGAAGCTGTCCGGGCGCTTGATGGGCACGAAGAGGCCGCGGGCCCCGCCCGCCCAGTCCCAGTTGATGACCAGCGCCTGGATGATCTCGCCGACGGCGATGGTGGCGATCGCGAAGTAGTGACCGCGGAGGCGGAAGACCGGGTACCCGATGAGCTGCGACCCCACGACGGCGATCGCGGCGCCGGCCAGCATGCCCAGCCAGGGTGAGAGCGCGGCCTCGCGGATCAAGAGCGTGGAGGTGTAGGCGCCGATGCCGAAGAAGACGGCGTGACCGAGCGAGATCTGCCCGCAGTAGCCCGCCAGGATGTTCCACGCCGTGGCCAGAGCCCCGTAGAGGAAGATCATGATCATCAGGTGGCGCGGAAACGGCTTGGTGAACACGAGCGGAAAGGCCGCCACCGCGCCGAGCAGCAGCAGCGGGACCGCGCGCGCTAGAAACGGCCGAAGAGGCCCTGCGGCCGCCACAGCACGACCCCCAGGTAGAGGAGGAAGACGACCGCATACTTGAGCGCCGGCGCGATGAGGAGCCCGGCCAGCGCCTCCACCAGGCCGACGATCACGCCGGCCAGCAGGGTGGCGGGCACGTTGCCGAAACCGCCGAGGGCGACCGTCACGTAGGCGAGCAGAGCGAAGGCGGCGCCGACGTCGGGGAAGACGTAGAAGAACATCGTCAAGAGCGCGCCGGCAACGCCGACGCACCCGGCGCCGATGGCCCAGCCCAGGGCGAACATGCGCTCGGTATCGATGCCCATCAGAGCGGCGGCCTGGCGGTCCTGGGCCGTGGCCTGGAGCGCGAGGCCCGTCTCCGAGCGGGCCAGGAAGAGGTGGAGCGCGACGAAGGCGCCCAGCGCGGCGACGCTCGCGGTGAGCTGGGGCAGCCCCACGAACACGCCGCCCAGCGACGCGCGCCCGCCCAGCAGCGGCGCGCTCACCACGCGGAAGTCGACGCCCCACAGAAACTGGGCCGCGCTGCGCAGGAACACCGCCAGGCCGAAGGTGGCGAAAATCTGGGCGAGCATCGGCCCGCCCAGCACCCAGCGGATGATCCCGTGATAGGTCGCCCAGCCGAGCCCGGCCAGGACCAGGGCGGCCAGCGGGAAGGAGACCACCGGGTCGAGCCGGGCCAGCAGCCAGGCGAAGAAGGCCACGTACATGGCGAGCATGAGGAACTCGCCGTGGGCGAAGTTGACGATCTCCATGAGGCCGAAGATGAGCGAGAGGCCGGCGGCGATCAGGGCGTAGACGAGCCCCGTGAGGACGCCGCCGACCGCCGCCTGCAGGAAGACGTCGAGTGTCAGGCTACTTGCGGTCCTTCCACGCGGGGATCGGGTAGATCACGTCCCGCGTCGCGATCTCGAACGGGTACACGGTGTAGTACTTACCGCCCTGGAGCTGCTGAATGATGGCCCGGACGCCGATGTTTTGCCCCGTGGCATCGAAGCGGATGTGGTCCCAGGTCATGATGAGCTGATCGCCGGGGATGTTCGTGGCGACGAGCGCCTTGCGGATGGCCTCGGGATCGGTGGTGCCGGCCCGATTGATGGCGTCGAGCAGCGTCATGATCCCGGTGAACGCGCGGGCCGGCAAGTCGTAGATGTTCTTGCCCGCCCGCTTGGCGTAGAGGTCGTTCACGGCCTTGGCGATGGGCCGCTTGTCGAGCAGGTCGTCGGCGAAGGGTGAACGGGTCATGGTGCCCTCGGCCTCGCGCCCGACTTCCTTGACGAAGTCGGAGGAGATGTGGCCGGAGTCCTGGGCCATGATCATCCGGGGGTTGTAATCCAGATCGCGGGTCGTGCGGACGAAGAGCATGGCGTCCTGCTGGTAGGAGGTCGGCATCCAGACGTCGGGATTGGCGGCCTTGAGGCGCTGCACCTCGGCCTGGAGCGACGTGGTGCGCTGCCGGTAGGCGAGGTCCACCACGACTTCGTAGCCGTACTTCTTGGCCAGCTCCCGCTGGACCCGCGCGCTATCGCTGCCGAACAGCGTGTCCTCGTAGGTGAGCCCGAGCGTCCGGANCTTGACGCCGCGCCTCTTCTGGAAGTCGCGGAAGAAGTCGAACATCACCTGCGTGAAGTGCTCGTCGTGGGGCGAGGTGCGGAACAACCACTTGAACCCCCTGGCGGTGAGGCCGGGCGACGATGACTCCGCGTTCACGAAGGGGATGCCGTACCGCTCGGCGACCTGGCTGGCGGTGGCGGTGACGCTGGAGGCCCAGCAGCAGACGAGGGCGTGGACTTTCTCCTGCGTGATCAGCCGCTCGGCCTCGGCCTGCCCCAGCTCCGGCTTCGTCTGATGGTCGGAGATGATCAGCCGGACCTTGGCGCCCTTGAGCCCGGGCATGCCCTTGAGGCGCTGGTAGAAGGGGAAGGGCAGGTCGAGCGTACCGTTGGCGATCTCGGCGGCGATCTCGAAGACCGGCTTGTCGTCGATCCCGGCCTGGGCGTTCGGTCCGCTCATGGGGTACGCGAGACCGATGACGATTTCTTGCGACTGGGCGCTGGCTGGCAGCGGCGCGGCCAGGGTGGTGGCGAGGGCGACGGGCAGGACGAAGAGGGCGGCGATCAAGCGAATCATGGCGGTCCTCCGTGCGCGGCATGCTAGCACGGAATCCGCGTGGCGAGCCGGACCCTCGGGCGTGGCGAGGGCCGGTCCTCAACCCGCCTGCCGCCACAGGGCCCAGGTCAGGCCTTGCAGTGNGGACACGACCAACCAGACCTCGTCGTCGAGAAGATACGCGGACATAAAGTGTCCCGCCAGGACGCGCGCGATGAGAATCACCGCCGCCGCCGCGCTGAGATTCACCACCGTGAAAATCGCCGCTGTTCCCAGGCATTCCAGGAGTCTCCTGATAGCCATCCACAACCCGGCGCTGGGCAACCCCAGCCACCTGGATGCGATCACATAGGCGCTCGCCGATGTGAGGGCCACGACACCCGCGATGAGAAAGTCCATTCATTCCTCCGGNCTAGAGGTATTGGGCGACGCGGTACGAGAGCAGCGCCAGGATCTCGAGCAACGTCTGGCGCGCCAGTTGGAGGCGCGCCTCGGGGGTGTCAGCCTGCGGGGGGAAAGCATCCGCTGGCGCGGCCAGGACCTCAAACCCCGCCCGCTCGAACAGCGGCTTGGCGCGGACCATGTGCTGCGCCCCCGTGACGAGGAGGATTTTTCGGACGCTCCGAGGCCGCAGGAGGCGTTCGATTCGGACAGCCTCTTCGCGCGTCGTGTGAGCCGAGACGGTCAGGATGGCAGCGTCGGGCACGCCGAGTTGTCGAGCGAGCTCAGCCCGGCTCTGGCTTTCTGGAGGGGTCTCGTCCTCGGCACCCGAGAAGACCACGAGTGGGGCGAGCCCCCTTCGATAAAGAACGATGCCGCCCACGGGCCGATAAAGCTCAGACGCGCCGCCGCCCGCCAGGATGACAATGGCGTCCGCCGGTCCAGGCTCCGGGGCAAGCGCGACGCATTCGGCCAGCAGGTTCGGCAGTGGGGTGAAGGCGGCGGAGACAAACAGCACGATGACGCCGAGCCCCAGCCAGCAAACGATCGGCGCGTCACGCCTTGACTCGTTCATGGTCATCATCCCCCCGATCGGTCTCGCCGATCGTGTCGCGCCGAGCGCCAGCGGTTCAGGGCGTCGTCTCTCGCCAACCGGAGACGTTCAATCGCGAGCTACGGGCTCGGCGCCGTTCGTCAGCTCCGGTCTCGTGTTCAGGGCCGACGTCAGGCGATGTCGAAGTGCAGGTGGGCGTGCGCCTCGCGGAGCGCCTTCTCGACCGCCTCCGGCGTCTCCGCGCGCGCGAAGATGAAGCCGAGGTACTGCCAGCCCTCGGGCAGCGGCATCAGCTCCTGGCCGAGGTGCGCGGTGATCGCCACCTCCTCGATCCCCTCCACCGCCGCCGCCGGCTCCTGGCCGTGCACCGCCTGGAGCCGCCCCGCCCGGGGGATCGGGATCATCATCACGCCGGCCGGGCGGCGCTCGCGGTCCAACGAGTCGATCGTCCAGCCCAGCGCGTGGCGCAGGATGAGCTCCTCGAGGCTCATGCCGGTGCCGAAGCGGAGCGTGCGCGAGCAGAGGCCCCCGATGGAGCGGGCGGCGACCTCGATGACCCAGGGGCCGTCGTCGTTCACCCGCAGCTCGGCGTGCACCGGGCCTTCCCGGAGACCGAGCGCGGCGCAGGCCGCCGCGGTCACCTTCGTGATCCGGCGCTGGATCGCCTGGGGCAGGCGGGAGGGCGTGACGTAGATCGTCTCCTCGAAGAACGGGCCGTCGAGCGGGTCGGGCTTGTCGAAGAGCGCCAGCGTGTGGAGCGTGCCGCCGACGAGGAGCCCCTCCAGCGCCACCTCGAGCCCCGGGACGAACTGCTCGGCGAGCAGGTACTCCGCGGCCTCGCCGCTCACCCCGACGTCGTCGCGGTGGAGGATGGCCCCGATGCGGTGAAAGGCGGCGATGAACTGGTCCACGGTGTTGGCGCGGACCACGCCGCGGCTCGCGGAGAGCGCCAGCGGCTTGAGGACGCAGGGGAAGGCCACGCCGCGCGCCGCTGTGAACGGGTCGTCCTTCAGCGCCAGGCGCCGGAAGCGTGGGACGGGCACCCCGGCGGCGGCCAGGCACTGGCGCATCTGGTACTTGTTCCGCGCGGCGGCCACCGCGGCCACGGGGTTCGCGCGCAGGCCCAGGCGGTGGGCAATCGCCGCCGCCACGGTCGTGGTGAGGTCGTCGACCCCGACGACCGCGTCGAGCGGATGCCCCCGGCTCCACTCGGCGACCCTGGCCGCGGCGCCCTCCGGGTCGGCGAAGTCGAGCGTCAGCAGGGTGCCGGGGGCCAGCTCCTCGAGAGTGCTCGGGCGCTCAGAAGCGCAGACGAGATCGACGCCGAGCTTGTGCGCGGCGTGGACGAAGGCCTCCGTGCGGTACGTCGTGGTGGGCAGGAGCAATAGTAGCCTGGCCATGTGCCTTTTCGAGCGCCGGCGGAGCCGGCGCAAGCGAATCCTGGGGGAGGTCTCGGAGGGGGCCGTCGAGGCCCCCTCCGACAATCACGCCTTGCCGGGTGTGTAGTACGGGTTGCTGCCGGCGGCGTGGTCCGTCGTGTCGAGCACCTCGGCGATCTCCGGGATCTCTTCCTTCAGCAGGCGCTCGATCCCCGCCTTGAGCGTGACGTCGGCCGCTCCGCAGCCCTGGCAACCCCCGCCCATCTGGAGATAGACGCGGTTCTCCTGGACGTCGATCAGCTCGACGTAGCCGCCGTGCCCCGCCACCGCGGGGTTGATCATCGTGTCGATGAGGTCCTGAACCCGCGACTTCAGGTCCCCGTTCTTGCCCGTGCTCTCGGTGGTCATGACGTCACCTCTCAGATGCGTATGGTACCAGATTCCCAACGCTCGAACCGAGCGCCCGTCCATGCCCGCCAGGCCACCGCCGCTCGGGTCGCGCCCGATCGGTGGAGTTGGGCACGTCCTTCGAGACCCGTGGTTCAGGGGGATGCCGGAGCCTCGTGTAGTGAGAAGGCACGCCGTGCTTGGTGGATAGCGTGGTCGAGAAGGGCGTGCCCAACTCCACCGATCAAGGCCCGACCCGCTCGGCGAGGGCCAACTGGCCCTCGGTCGGCTCCGCTCAGCAGAACCAGGGCTCGGTCAGCCGCGGCGGGCGCTTGCGGTCGGAAGGCGGGGCCATGGGCACGGCGCGCGCCGGCCGCCCTGCCGCATCGTCGGCCAGCGCCCGGATGCGCGCCGAGGTGACCGCCGTGTCCTCTTTGCGATCGGCGGCCTCGGCGACCAGTTGCGCGACCGGCTCCTGCAGCCGGTCCATCCGCGGATCGGGATGCATCCACCGGTAATAGAAGGAGCCCTCGATCAGCGGGCCCAGATACGGACGCATGGCCGGGCTGTCGAGGAGCAACGAGCCGGGGGGAACGAGCAGCCGGATCGAGTACTGCACAGGGTCGACGTGATCGATCAGCCCCTCACGCTCGACGAAGTCGAGCATCTCGCGGTAGTCGTCGAGCGTCGTCCACGGCGTGAAAGGGACCCAGGTCGGCCGCAGCGCGATGCCCGCCGCCCGCGCGGCGCCCAGCGCCTCCAGCACGTCGGCGCGGGTGTGGCCCTTGTCGAGGTGCGCCAGGACCGTGTCGCTCAGCGACTCGACCGCCGAGACGATGAACACGCAGCCGAGCGCGGCCAGCTCGCCGAGGTGCTGCCGCTGGCGCAGCAGGTGCTCCACCTTGGCGGTGAAGTCGAAGGTCACCGCCGGGAACTCGGCGTGCAGCCCGCGCGCGACGGCCAGCGCGTGGCCGGGCCCGTTGAGGAAGTCGGGGTCGCCGAACGTGATGTGGGTGGCGCCGGCCTCCACGAGCTGGCGGACGTCGGCGAGGACGACCTCGCGGGGGACCACGAAGAAGCGCCCGCCGTAGACGGGCGGGATCGGGCAGTGGCGGCACCGGTGCTTGCAGCCGCGGCTGGCTTCGACGTACCCGGTGAGCTCGAGCCGTCCCTCGCGCTCGAGATGCGCGTACTTCTTCAGCGCGGGCAGCTTCGCCCGGCTGGGGAGCGGGAAGTCGAGCTTCTCGAGCCACGGGCTCCCGGGCCCCGGTCTCTCGCCGGCCTTCAGCGTCTGCACCAGCTCGACCAGCGCCCGCTCGAGCTCTCCGGCCAGGACGGAGTCGGCGCCGTGGGCGAGCAGGTAGCCCGCGTTCAGCGTCGCGTAGAGCCCGTAGAAGCAGATGTGACAGGAGGGATTGACCTGACGCACGCGCGCGGCCACGCCCACGCCCAGGCGCAGCGCCGTGTGCATGGGCACCGAGATCGCCACAACGCGCGCGTGGCGGACCTGCTCGGCGTCGAAGGGCTCGACCGAGACGTCCATCACCGCGGGCGCGTAGCCGCGCCGCTCCAGGAAGGCCGCNGGCCAGGCCACCGCCAGCGGCTGGTGACCCAGCTCGTAGCAGGCTATGAGGAGAATCGCGCCGGGCTCCTTCATGGACGTTCTAGTCTACCTCCGGGCCTGGACGGACGCGTGGTATGGTACGACGGCAGCACACCTGAGGAGGACGCGATGACCGTCAAGATCACCTGCCGTCCCAACGGCCCCTACTTGGTGGAAGGCGACGTCGAGATCTACGATCCGACGGGCGCACGCGTCGATACCACCGGCCGCCCCCGCATCGCCCTCTGCCGCTGCGGGGGCTCGACGACCAAGCCGTTCTGTGACGGCACCCACAGCAAGGTCGGCTTCAAGGCCGCCGAGGCCGCCGTCGCCCAGGAGAAGAAGTAGCTCAGTCTTCCTCTTTTTTTTCTTCGGCGACGTCCGTCAGCAGCACCCAGTCGTTGGGGGGATCGTCGGGCGGGCGGGTCTTGGGCTCCGTGGTGACCGTGCGGCTGCGGCTCGGCGAGAACCACTCCCAGCGCCCCTCGGGCGCGCCGGCATCCTGGACCTCACCCATCTCGGGACCGGCGGCGCCGCTGGCATCCCGCTCGGTCTTGCGCTGCTGCTTGGCCTCTTGCCGGGCTTTCCGGAGGTCTTCGCGGCGCCGGCGCTCGAAGCCGTAGTTCCGACGGCGACTCATCGACGCCGCAGGTGGGACGTCGTCCGACCGAACGGCCGCGGGCGGACCGAGCGATCGTCGACGTTGAGCTCCTTCATTCGCTCCCGCCCCTCGGCCACGGCGGCGGCGATCGAGCGGAATGTGCCGTGCGACTCTTCGACCACCTCGCCGGCGTTGTTGACGATACGCCAGCGCCAGTCGGGACGGGACGGAGTGGAGAATGCCATCACGTTCATTCGACGCTCCTCGGAGCCGGTGAACGGCCGGAACGGGAGCGCGGCTCCCGCCTCAGGCCTCTCGGGGCGCGGGGCGAGGCTACCAGCGCCCGCGGCCGGATCCGCCGCGCTCGGAGCCCGAGTGCGGTCCGCCGCCG
>JGI25382J43887_10000519_pt1 | contig 13225 bp, 16 predicted proteins | sample GraSoi013_1_40cm_3_FD_43887 | JGI IMG/M metagenome (IMG submission 43887) | reverse complement strand
ACTCAAACTAGAGCATGCTCTAGCAGCAAAGAAAACCATACAGTGAACCCCCAGCCATGACCACAGCAAAGAGAAAGACACGAAAACTAAGAGGCTCAAGATGCCACGGATGGGGACGCTCAGGCCAACACCGAGACTCCGGCATGCTAGGCGGACACGGCAACGCTGGCTGGAAACGGCACAAGTGGTCCGCCGTAATACGGTACGACCTCCAGATGGGAAGCAGAGGCTTCCACCCCGTCAGGCAGAAGATAACCAACGCGATCAACGTGAGCGACCTCGTTCTCCAGTTAGACCGGTTGATAGAAGAGGGATCCGCGAAACAAGCCGGCAACATGCTCGAGGTTGACCTTGGAAAAGCAGGATATCAGAAACTGTTGGGAAATGGCGGGATAAGCCAGCCGCTGAGAATAATTGTTGCAAAGACTCCGAGCGTGCCCAGGAAAAGATTGGAAGGGCAGGCGGAGAAATCGTCCTCCCAACAAACAAGAAAGAGGACTGATCCCCAACGGTCAGGTTCATAGAGCTATTCCAACCCCTGACCAGAATACTGCCCGGAGTAAGATCGCCAACAAGAGACGTTGGCTTCACCGAGAAACTGATCTGGACCGCAATCACACTCGTCGTCTATTTGATAATGGCCGAGACCCCCATTTACGGAATCACACACACCGGCAACATCAACGACCAGTTCGGCCCCCTACGAGTCATATTCGCATCCAACCGCGGAACACTAGTCGAGCTCGGAATCGGACCCATAGTCACAGCCGGCCTAATCCTCCAAGTCCTCTCCGGCTCGAAGATGATCAACGTCGATTCTCAAACCCCGCAGACAGAGCATTGTTCACAGGCGCCAGCAAAGTACTATCGGTATTCATGACGATCTTCGAGGGAATAGCCTTCTTGATAGGAGGAGCATACAACGTCACAAACACCGCTGGACAGCTAATCACGCCTAGTCTACAATCTCAATTCCTGATTCTTACCCAGCTCGTGGTCGCAGGAGTCGTCATCATCCTATTGGATGAGATGCTTCAGAAAAAATGGGGATTCGGCAGCGGCATCAGCCTCTTCATCGCCGCCGGAGTCTGCCTCTCCATTGTATGGAGCACCATCGGACCAATAGCACCAGTGTCAGATGGAAAATATCTCGGCGCGATCTTCGCCTTCGCCCAGTCCATAGGACCAGTCCTATCGAACCCGGGAAGCTTCTCTGCATGGCAGAGCGCACTCTACCGAGGAGGAAGCGGACTTCCAGACATGATCGGACTGTTCACAACACTAGGCGTATTCGTCCTCATAATCTACCTCAACGGGCTACGCGTCGAAGTCCCAGTCTCGTACGCCCGATACCGAGGCTTCAGAGGACGCTTCCCCATCAAGTTCTTCTACGTATCAAACATACCCGTCATCTTCGCAGCCGCCTTGTTCGGAAACATCTTCTTCATCGGACAACTGCTCTTCCAAAGATACAATCCCACGTGTTCGAGCACGGGACTGAACTTCTGGCTAAGCCTATTCCCAGGCTGCTTCGTACCAACTAGCGCAACCAACCAACAACTCGTCCCCAGCAAAGGACTCGCATACTACACCTTCGCCCCGAGATCCATCACCGTCGTGCTGCAGGATCCCATTAGAGCCGCAGTCTACATGGGCATATTCGTCCTAGCCTGCGTCTTCTTCGCCGTCACATGGGTCGAAGTCGGCGGCATGGACTCTAAGACAGTTGCGAAGCAACTGATCGACTCCGGAATGCAAGTAGAAGGATTCAGACGCTCCGGCACCACCATAAGACAGATCCTCGACCGCTACATCCCAACCGTAACCGTTATCGGAGGAATCGTTATCGGCACAATCGCGGCAGGCGCCGACTTCCTCGGCGCCTTCGGCACCGGAACCGGAATACTCCTGACAGTAGGCATCATCGAACAATACTACGAGATACTGGTGAAGGAGAGAATTACCGAGATTTACCCTGGAGTCAAAGGATTCCTCGGACAGTGAGGCAGGAAAATTGTCACGCACCATCATAGTAGCAGGTATACCTGGGGTAGGCAAGACCACCGTTCTCCAAGAACTGGAAACCGTCGCACGTGAAAAGAACATCCCGTTGAAGATCATCAACTTTGGAAACGTGATGAACGAGCTATTCAAAAAGCGCGGAAGAACAGTTCATCGCGACCACATGCGCCGCCAAGACCTCGAACTCCAAGCCAAGGTCCAAGAACAGGCCGCGCGCCAGATCGGAAAGACAGGAGGCAAGTCCGCCCTCGTGGTTGACACTCACATGTTTGTCAGGACCAAAGATGGAATATGGCCGGGAACACCGCGAAGAGTCTTGGAAGCACTTGACCCAGGTCTGATCATTCTGATCGAAGCCGATCCCGAGGATATCGCCAAGAGAAGGAACGCAGACCGAACCCGCGAAAGAGACAGCAAAACCGTAGACGAGGCCCGCGCAGACCTAGAATGGTCGAGATACATGGCAAGCGCCAACGCCGTCCTCGCTGGGGCCCCCATCCAAATAGTCCTGAATCCTGACGGACATCAGAGACGAGCGGCGGAAGACCTACTNGCGCTAATTCAGAAGCGGACCCTNCAATGAGCTTCATAGACGATATTCTAAACACATTGGCCGCACCTCTCCTCCAATACGATCATCCTCCATCCTCAACACTCATGGTACTCGCGGCGGCAATCGTTCTCTCTCTGATCACAATGTCCGCGAACAGGTTCCTTGTCAATTACAAGATGATTGCTAACTCAAGACGAGAGTATATGGCCTGGACAAGCGCAGTGCGGAANGCCAAGAAAGAGGGAGATGAGAANGCGCTCGAGAAATTGATGAGGCGACAATCTGCNATGATGAAGATGAGCTCGCGATCAACCTTCGAGCAGTTTAAGACATACCCGATTACGATCATTCCTTTTCTCTTGATCTACTATACCGTCGTCAGAGCGATTGGCTCAATCCCGGTAGCATACGCACCGCTAGTGCTACCATTCACCACACCGACTACAAACGGCGTCTATTCAGTACTGTCCCTGTTCTACTGGTATCTAATCTGCTCATTCACTCTGAGCATTCCATTGTCAAGGCTGTTTGGAGTCCAATCTTCGTTCTCGATGACTCCAACAACGGGGGACTCTAGTTGACGCGACCATCGCAGAGGACGAGCGGGCGTCGAAAGAAGGTGCTTACACTACCGTCGGGTATTCGGACTATCCACTTTGAAGCGAAGGCACATCGGACCGCTCAATGTTCTCGATGCGGATCTGAGTTGCATGGAGTGGTGACAGGGAGACCAGTCGGGGTGGCAAAGAGCTCGCGCGTTCCCTCCCGTCCATTCGCAGGAGTGCTGTGTGGCAACTGTTTGGCGTCTGAGATTAGACGAGTTGCTCGCGCGTCAGGTTCCNCCGATTGATTGTGACCGTTAGCGGGCCACACGGGTCTGGTAAATCCACATACGCTGTGAAACTTGCGGGATCACTTGGTCTCCGCCATGTGTCCGCTGGAATGCTGTTCAGAAAGCTAGCTGAGGAGAGGAAGGTTTTACTGGAAAAATTCCAGGAGATGGCTGCCGCCGACCCGAGCATCGACAGGTCAGTGGATGAAAGAACCATGCTAGAGGCGGAAGGAGGCAGCGTGGTATTGGATGGGCAGCTAGCAGGGTGGGTATTGAAGGAGGTTTCTGACCTCAGGATCTTGTTGACCGCGCCTCTAGTGGTGAGGCTGGAGAGGATTGCGGCCCGAGACCGCATTAGTCTCGAGGAAGCGCGAAGGCAGACCTTGCACAGGGAAGGAGTGCAGGCGGAGAGATATCGGAAACATTACGGGTTCAGCGTCGATGACTGGTCGATTTACCACCTAATCCTCGATACGAGCTTTGGCTCCATAGAGGACACGGCCAAGATCCTTCTTGCCGCGGCTGTGACAGCTAAGAACGCCAAAACGGGGAAGAGCCCGGAGAAGAATCCAGGCCCCCAGCCGATTCCGGCAGGCACTAACCGGCCATAAACCAACTCCACTACGACGAAGTAGGGCTTTGCCGAGTGAACACTCAGAGAGCCCCTAGCAATGACTCTCTGACGGAGCTATCGTCCAGTAACAGCATGCTCATTCCGGGGAACAGAGTGATATCGCATGCCCCTCCGGAAACGACCCGACCTTGGCAGTCCAGAGCACAGAGCTAGTGGTTGAAGAGACAGGGAGCCGAGGCGCCGAACTCGTCTTTGGCTCCATTGACGGCTTGTTCTCCGTCCTAGGAATCATATCAGCGGCAGGCTCTGCAGCCCTGATACCAGTCCAGATCTTCGCAACGGGCGTAGGCGGAGCGGTTGCAGGCGCGCTATCTGTTTTTGCAGCGGTCTACCTATCTGAGACGCATGAAAAGAAGACGCAGTTGCTGGAGGCGATAACGCGGACAAATCGCCAGCGGTCAAGACAAACCAATGGCAATAAGAAAAAACCTATCCCCCTCACAACAGAGCATCCGAAGGTCCACCGATTGCTAGGAAAGATCAACCGGAGAGCATTAGGATCTGGAATAGTCACGGCTATTACATCCGCCCTTGCATCACTGGTGCTGCTGTTTCCACTGGTACTCTTCCCCGAAGCTTATGCGGTAACGGCGTCCATAATCATCGGAGTCATGATGCTCTTCTTGCTTGGAGCATTCCGAGGAATCACCCTGAAACAGTCAGCCGCGAAGTCAGCGATGAAAATGGTAATCCTAGGAATTCTCGTAATCCTGACGAGTAAGCTCTTAGGGTCCTACGTGCTAAAACTCGTAACCTAGTAGCTACGGGATGCCTCCAGCAAGAATCTTCCCCAACTTTGAAGAATCAATATTGCCACCAGACACAATGCAAACAATTTTTCCAGACCCAGCTTTGCCCGTCATGGCTGCAGCAACAGACGCTGCTCCAGCGCCCTCTGCAACGATCCTGTTTCGCTCTATCAAGAGCTTAACAGCCAGGACGATATCCGAGAGAGAAACAACCAAGGGGAGGAGCAGATGTCTTGCTCGTTCCCACATCTCCGGCAGAACACTCTTTCCCCCGATACCATCAACAAAACTGGGAACTCTCTCGATCTCTTGGGCAGAACCAGCCGCGAAAGAAGCAGACAATGGCGCCGCGGTTTCTGGCTCCACAGCGTAGACTTTGGTCTGGGGCTTCTTCGCATGGATCGCTGAGGCGATGCCTATCGACAGCCCTCCGCCGCCGAACGGTATCACCACCGAGTCCACATCGGGTAGATCTTCCAAGACCTCCAGCCCAGCAGTTCCGTTTCCGGCCATCATTCGAACATCCGCAAAAGGATGGATGAACACCGAGCCCTTGAGAGGAGGGTAATGATGCGTTACGACTACATTCCAGACCTCGTCAAACGAGGCTTGAATGATCTTTGCGCCAAACCGCCTGATCGCTTCGAGCTTTGTCTCAGGAGCGTTATCTGGAACGATTACTGTGCATGGAATCTTGTTTTTCCGGGCCTCCCAAGCGAGTGCCTGGGCCATGTTTCCGGCACTGCAGGTATATACTCCGCGCTTCTTGGCATCTGGACCGGCAAGGGCGATCGCATTGCTTGCGCCTCGAACCTTGAAGGAGCCGGTGGGCTGCAAATTCTCCAATTTCAGAAAGATCTCTGCGGGTGCTTCGTCGACGTTCAAGCGGACGAGAGGAGATCGTAGAACTGCGCCCTTGATCCGTTCTCGAGCCTCTTCAATCAGGCTCAGGGGTAGCGGGCCGGGAATTTCTGAGACTGAAGAGGCCTTGTACTGCACGAACCGTCAGTTATCCACTGTTATCTCTCAACTCTTAAACACCCAAGAAGGGGAACCGACCGGGCGAATCGAATGAAGAAGGAAGCTGTGAAAACAGGCCCTGCACCGCTAGGTCTTCCTTTCTCGCCCGCGGTCAGGTTTGGAGAATTATTGTTTGTCTCAGGACAAGGGCCTATCGACAAGAGCGGGAAAGTCATCCTTGGAGATATCACAACCCAGACCAAGGCTACTCTAGAGAACCTCAAGAGGATCTTGGAAGCCGCTGGGTCCAATATGGACTGCGTACTCCAGACGACAGTATACTTGAGGGATTTAGCAGAGTATTCTGGAATGAACGAGGCTTACTCCAGCTTCTTCCATGATCCCAAACCAGCGAGGACGACCGTCCAGGCTGGTAACCTGCTCTTTGGGATGAAGGTGGAGGTCCAGGGCATAGCTTATGTCCCAGAGAAACAGAAACAGTAACCGTTAGCAGCGGCTTTCAGAAGGATTGTTTCTGAAGGACAGCAAACACCAGTTTCTCTATCTCACTACTGAGGGCTGGAAGACTANGGCACCTCACAGAATCGAAATCTGGTATGTCCGACATCAGGGACGATTCTATCTCGTCTCGCAATTCCGTCACGAGGCTCACTGGGTACGGAACATCAAGAACCATCCCGGAATTTCGTTCGAGGTGGACAGTGACAAGTACTTGGGACTNGGCCGGATCATCGATCCGGATGATGAGCCTGAACTGGCTAAGAAGGTATCGGAGCTGATGGAGGCCAAGTATCAGTGGAGCGATGGACTAATCGTAGAACTTCGACCTGAACCTGGAGTCCTTCAGAAATAGTTCTCCCTCGGTTTCCCCTCGCAAATTCAGATAATCTAGCTACATACAGACTCGTCTTGTTTCGCCGAATCGCAAAGTCAAGGGGTTTGTGCTTATATCACGCGTTCACAGGTGTTCTCGGGAACTGCGTTGACGGTTTCAAGCCAGCTTTCTGAGGACAGGAGTGTGGAGCTCGTTGAGTTTCAACGCTTGAAGGGTTTGTCGGACAACAGTGCGGTTGAAGCTCTCGCGAAAGACCTGGGAGTTGTATATGTGACGGCGATCACGAGAGACGGCTGTTCAGGTTGTATGGAGCAGAAACCTTTGTTCCGAGAGCTTGCCAGAGAGATGACTTCGGATCTCGCTGAAAAAGTCCATTTCTCGAATGTTCATGTTCGTTATGTGGATAGTGATAGGGCGGAGTCTTGGGAGAGCAAGAGGATGTTTCGACACGCCGCGTATCCAACCTATCTGGTGCATGTAAGATCAAGGGAGGGTGTTCTGGAGGTCTTCAGGGCTGTGTACCCGACGATGGAGGAATTGAGAAAGCAGACGCACGAATCCCTTGACCTAGCGAAGTTCTACAAGGAAGAAGCGTAGACTGGAGAAACGTCTAGTTCATCGCGGCTTCAAGATCATACAGGCCAGCTAGAACTTCATGCATACCGGGGTGGTCGAATAACCGAAAGAATCCTCCTACAACGAGGAATAGNCCGCCGAGCTGTAGACTGAGGACAGCTCGGGAGTAACCGAGCGTGCGGGAACCTAACAGGAGCGAGAAGAGAGTCAGGGCGAGGCCGAGGAAGGCGATAATCCTAGTTCTTAGCATGCGAGCACTACAGCATCAATCACAAGATATGGAACGATGCAAGTGGCTATAATGCTGACCCAACCTTCTCACGGAATAATAGTAAAAACAGAAAGGCGGATTGACCACTCTTGCGTTGCGAGGTCGAATCGCTTAGACCCCCCTCCTCCCGTGAATANTTGCTGTCTGGCAGNGGTTATGGGCGAGACAGCCGATTCAGGGCACAGTTCAGGCGTGGACCGCATGGCGTTTTGTCGAGGCGTCAAGAACGATTTGCTAGGAAATCTAGGGGACGGCTTCCAGATTCGAAAAACAGGGCTGAAAAATGGGCGATATCCGAGAAAAATATGCGATAGAATATACTTTAGGCTTGAACCGCCTNCCTGCTGGTCTGATTTGNCATGCCGAAAATCTTTCTGACAGTAGAGCTGAAGGAATTGCATGACCGGGCTAGCGAAGCAACCCAGTTCCTGAAATCGAACCTCGAGGGCAAAATGAAAACGAAAGGGACACAACTCCAGATCGAAGGAGCCCGACACAAGGAAGTCAAGCTGCAACTCCATAAGTTCCTTCATCATCAAGGCCTGGATCATTACAGAGTCCTCAGCCAGAGCGGGGTCCTAGAGGTTAGGCAGCCGGAGAAACATGAAATGCATCCGCTGGAACGTGGAGGCTCGCCACCGACTACGGCTCAGACGATGCCGTACTTGTTCCCGCAGACCCCGGTTCTGGGGCCGGAGAAAAAGAAAAGGGCCAAGCCGAAACATAAGCGGGAGTAAGGCTAGAGCGCTATTCGCCCTTCGAGGGCTCGCCTGGTTTCAAGGGGCCCACAATCTCCACAACGTAACCTTCAGGGTCCTTGAAGCCTGCTGCCCGGGTGCCCCAGGGCCGGTTCGCGGGAGGGTCCACGAACTTCACGCCCTTTGACTTGAGAGACCAGTAGACTTCATCGACATCGTTGACTTCTAGGTGCACTTCGATTGTTGCTCGGGAGAGGGGCAGGGCCTTGGTGAGCCGGTGGAACGCGAGCCGTGACCCTTTCGTGTCGAACATGACGAAGTTCTCATTCTCCTGGGCGACTGGAAGACCGAGAATTTCCTCGTAAAAGGCCTTGACCTGATCGAAGTGAACTGCCCATAAGGTCACGTAGGAAAGCTTGGTCAGCCTCATGTGGGGATTCGAAAAACTGACTCGTCAGATCGCGACTATTAGCCTATTCCAAAGAGACCAGTAACCTGATCCTATCAGGATCTTCGGAGCTAGAACCGCCTAGTTATGTCCCTCCCACACGAGACCTCTGCTCATAGAGAATCACGATTCTCTTCGTCTTCTAGACGTAGAAGTCAAAGACGACGCAGGGATACGGGCTGAGAACATGACTCTATTAGGGGCGGCAACGCTATTACCGGGTATTATTTTTGACAAAATTCATGATGTCGCTTCGCGACGAGAATTATCGCGTCTTGACCGGCGCTGCAATAGATCGAGGGATTTCCGTGCAAGAGCTTCTCCGAGCCGTCATTATACCAGACTGGGTCAAGGAGACTCCCAGAGCAATAGTTGCCGAGAGCTGGCCCTCTATGAGAACCCGTCGCTAGCAAATTCGGCGCTGACAACACAGTCTTCCTCTCACCGTTCGAGTTGGGACGACTACGAACGATCCGGGCGAGCAAATATGGCGAAACAAGTAGTTCGCAAATGCGGCTTTACGACACGCTACCTTTTGACGATGAACCCGTGAAGCGCCAAGACGATAACAGATCTCGAACGGATGAAAGAGTTCGAGATGGAAAGGGCCCAGATAAGCCGAATTGAACTCAAGAAACCAGGCCTCTTAGGGACTGACCACATCATAATTGCTTCGAAGGAGGAAAACCAGAGAAGATTACTCTCCGCCANCGAATAGCCTATGATAGACTAATGACTCTCATGCAAGTCTTTAGCCCGGAACTAGTTAGCTCTTCTTAGAAGNATCNTTCTGACAAGTGGATCGGCAGGAACCCTAGCAAATCTTAAAACAGCGCAGCCTTGCTTCTTCCAATCAAAGGCGCGTGAGTGGGGCCTTCCACCCGTTGCGCCATACAAACCCCGGAGTAGGGAGGCAAATGAGAAGAGAAACCAAAGATAGAATTGCAGTTTCCCGTTCGAGAAACCTCGCACTAGCAGCCGTATTTGCAGCACTCTACGCAGCACTGGTCATCGGATTCGCGCCAATCAGCAATCTTCCAATACAGGTGAGGGTCGCAGACGTTCTGATGCCTCTCGCCATTCTGTTTGGATGGCCAGTGATCCTAGGGCTGGGGATCGGAACCGTAGTCGGCAATTTCGCCGCGGATTCAATAACCGGATTCCCATCAGGCTCGCTTGGACTGGACATTGCAGGGGGAAGTCTCGTTAATCTTTTCGCGGGATTGCTAGCATGGAAGATTGGCCAGCGAAGATGGAGGATTGGCAATCGGAACGCGAGCTGGTTCACTGCTACCCTTGTCGAGACTGCGCTGATATCAGTAGTGGTTGGAGGCTACCTCAGCCCTGTTTTCTCGATACCGCTGGATCTATCGATTCTCGGCATTCTCGCGGGAGAGGTGGTGGCCATAAACATCGGCGGCTTTGNGCTTCTCAACATCACCGGAAGAGCAAGGAGCCTAGACCTCTTTAGATCATGGGGATTACAGATCTACGAAACAGATCGAGACCAATAGTTTGTCAGCCAAGTCTTACTTGCTTACCCTCAGCTGGCTTCAGATCAGATAGCCTAACCCCGACCAGCCTCATCTTCCGCCGGTCTTTCTCGAACTCTCTGAATAGCAACGTAACATAATCCCGAATTACTCCTAGGTCATCTGAGTACCCCGTATGAGTCTTTTCTCGGGTGAACGTGACGAAACCTTCGAATCGCACCTTGATGCCAACAGTGCGATACCACAAACCTTCGGCCAAAAGTCTGTCGTGAACTTCGCGACTTAGAGACTCCAACGCGTCCCTGACTACCCTCTTGTTCTGAACGTCTCTCTCGAATGTTTGCTCAACACTGATTGATTTCCTCAGTCCTCTCTCTTCCACCGGGGTCTCCTCGATTCCATTTGCTATAGCCCAGAGCCAGACCCCTCCTTTTCCGAACCAGTCTGTGAGCTTCTTCGCCTCTACGTCGCGAAGCTGACCGATTCTCTCGATTCCTTTGTCTTGGAGAAATTCAGTTGTTTTCTTTCCTACTCCGCTGATTTTATTGACGGGCAGCGGTTCTAGAAATTTGTCGACGTCTTCTGGTTGAACAATTGTAAGCCCGTCTGGTTTCTGCATGTCCGAGGCCATCTTCGAGATGGATTTGCTAGGTGAGATCCCAACGCTGACTGTGAGGCCTTCTCGAGCTTTGAGGGACTCTTTGAGTTTGGATGCTACAAGTTTGGCCTCATCATACGTCTTGCATCTCCTGCTGACATCCATGTAGGCTTCGTCAATGCTCGTCTGCTCAAAAACATCCGCAAAGCCCCGCATGATATCCATCACTCTTTCAGACGTTTCACCGTAAAGTTTGAAGTCGGGCGGGACGAAAACACCTTGTGGGCAAAGTTTCCAAGCCATACTAATGGGCATCCCGGATCGAACTCCGAACTTTCTCGCCTCGTACGAGCAAGAGGTGACAACTCCGCGACCTTTGCCGTTCTTCGGGTCCGCGCCCACGATCAATGGCTTATCCCTTAGTGAAGGGTCCCTGTGAATCTCACAAGAGGGATAGAACGCATCCAAGTCGCAGTGCAGTATGATTCTTGTTAGAGCACCGGGGGACATCTTCTAAGGTTCGTAGTATAGGTCGAAGCCCCGATGTCTTAGAGGTTTCAAAGTGCCGGATTCAGAGTCCACTCTTAGTCCCAGGCCTTCCAAGAACTTTGCTCCCAAGACAGGCCGAGCCCCGTCAAAGTTGACAGTGCGGCTCANGTCCTCGCGTCCGTGAGCCATTNCGACGAGAGAGTAGACCTCGGACNCGACACAACTGTCATGATCGAACTGAAGCCTCACCTTCAGAGACTCTGGAAGAGCTCCTACATNAAACAGGATCTCAGAAGGAAGGGTTGTGAAGAAAGCTTCTGGATCAATCCGAAGATCATGAATCCATATCTGGCTCTTCTTTCCCTTGATCAAGAGCTTTGCAAAAGTAACAGGCAAGGCAAGAACCAATTGGGGATTAGGATTTCCTGCCAAATAAGCCTCCAATGCACGCTATCCGGAATGACCTGTCTCAAGCTTCGCTCTAGAAGGTCGATTGGCCATTCTGGTTTAGAACAGCCAGGAACGGGTCGGTCTGGAATGTCCCCGCTTCCACGACATAGTTGGCAGTGAACAAAACCATCAGGCTTCCGCTGTTTGCTGCTGCTTCGAAATAGTCTCCATATTGGGGCACGACGAAGGATGACCCGAGGCCGGCTGGTGCTAGGTAGTTGTACATATTGGGGTCGGAATCAGGCTCGTTTGACACTTTCGTAACTCGGAGCAGGTGGAAGTTTTGCCCGCCGTTACTTGAGATTGACGCGACAACATCGATACGGTGGTCAAATGGGTCGAACTGAGTAGTGTAATAGAGCACGTACAATCGTCCGGTTACGGAGTCGACTGTGACGAACGGCTGGTCATTTACTGCTGGCTTTGAGAGTGTGACTGGACTTGACCATATTACGCCCCCGTCGATGGATCTAGAGAAGAGTACTGCTGATCNCCCGCAGTTTCCAGGGTTGTCGGCTGCACCTCCCGTGAATACTCGCGGAATCACGTAGTAATGGCCGGAGATGCAGACTTGGACAGAGAAATAGAGGTTTCCGGACAGAGGACTTGTATCGGCTGTGATGCTGATTAGCCCGGCCGCAATTCTGAACTGTTCTGTTGCCCAGCCGACAACTACAGTGTCGTTTGGCAGTGTCGTCCCAGTACCCATGTAGCTCAGTATGTTCTCAGTCTGGCCGAAACCCATCCCGCCGGGTGGGGAGGAGCGCATTCTGCAATTTACTGGTCCGAATGTGATGAATGTGCCGAAGTTGCACCAAGCGACAATGACGTTGCCGTTCTTGTCCACTAGCGGGGTGGTCCATGCCACGAATAAGTCGCTACCTGATAAGACGGGCTGGGTTAGGCCCGACACTATCGTGCAACTCGTTAGGTTACCGTCGCAACGAGCCAAGTAACTAGAGCTNGTTCCGTCTATCACGAAGTGATCCCATCCAATGTAGACAGAGCCGAAGAACGGAGAGGATGGATCGTGATCCACTGCTATCCGATCCTTGTCCTCAAACGTGAACGTTGGAAACCCGATGTTTCCAAAGACGAGTACCGNAGTCCAGCAGGAGTTGGCGGTTGGGTTGAACAATGACGTAGTGCACGAGACATTTCGATTGAAGAGATTCGAGTTTGACTTGGCGATCATTACGCCGTTGCCAAGCAGAGTGTTACGTGGGTCGATAGCTAAGGACGCATAGAAGAAGTTGCCGTCAACGCTTGCTGCAAGGGACGGATCTCCCCAAGAGACGAGAGAAGTTCCGTTCACATCGAGGTCGGGAATATGTTCGCTCTTCGCAATCGTAATGCCCCCGTCTTCGGACGTAGTGAAACCGCTTAGCGATGCCGGGAAGGACCCCCCGCATTCAAGACGGATAGCTCCGCAAAGCAGAAATTTTGCGTCGTTAAACCCACCAACGACACGGCTCGAGTTGCCAGAGTCAACCGCTATTGTTGTTTCCGACTGAGGGAGAGAACTGTTGTCTATTATGAACCGCAGCGCGTTCTGCCGAATGGTCTGAGGTCCAGATGCAGACGAAGATGATGATG
>JGI25382J43887_10000515_pt1 | contig 13243 bp, 14 predicted proteins | sample GraSoi013_1_40cm_3_FD_43887 | JGI IMG/M metagenome (IMG submission 43887) | reverse complement strand
AGCTCGTAGCCGTAGCGCTCCTTGAACGCCTTCTTCAGCTCCGGTCGCTTGAACCAGTCGTACCGGAACCAATAGAGGTTCGCGAACTGCTGGTCGGGCAGCTGCCACAGCTTGCCGTCCGGCCCNGTGGTGAATGACTTGCCGATGAAATCGTTGACGTCCAGCGTCGGCAGCGTGACGTCTTTTCCTTCGCCGGCCATCCAGTCGGTGAGGTTGACGGCTGACTGCAGCCGCGAGTGGGTGCCGATCAGGTCGGAGTCGTTGATGTACCCGTCGTACAGGTTCCGGTTCGTCTGCATCTGCGTCTGGACCGCCTGCACGACCTCGCCTTCGCCGAGCACCTGGTGGTTGACCTTGATCCCGGTGATCTCCTCGAAGGCCTTGGCCAGGACCTTGGACTCGTATTCGTGCGTCGGGATCGTTTCCGACAGAACGTTGATCTCCATGCCGCGGTACGGCTTGGCGGCGTTGATGAACCACTCCATCTCCTTGAGCTGCTGTTCCTTCGACAGGGTCGAGGGCTGGAACTCCTTGTCGATCCATCTCTTCGCTGCAGCGATGTCGGCGCGGCCTGCCGTTGCGAATGCAAGGGCGAGGAGGACGCCGATCCTGAGTGTGAGTCGGTATCGGATCATGTTGGCTCCGTGCGCGGATTGGGCGACCGCCGAGTGCGGGTCGGGCCTCGCTCATACTACAAAAGCACAGACGTTCGTTCGGGGTGCCGCGTAAATAGTGGAGACAGTTGCGTCAACACTCTGAATTCATTTTGAAAATTAGTCTCCATCGAGAGTCCGTGAGACGCAAGCAGGACAAGTTCTGAGATGAAGAACGGAACTGGTCCACTCGCTTCCCGGTCGAGAAATGGGAATCGAAGTGGCCCTTGATGGAGCAGCTCGTCGCCAATGCAGCGTTCGGATCGGGACATCCATACGCACGGTCCCCACTCGGAACGGTCGACAGCGTCANACCGATGGGCATCGAAGAGGTGGTCGANCGGCAGCTGGACGTGTTCGTCCCGAAAGGGGCCACGCTTCTCGTCGCCGGCGACGTACGGCCCGATGCCGTGGCGGCCGCGGCGAAAGCTGCCTTCGGCCGTTGGGACGGTGAACCGGCTTCGCCACTGGCTGTCGTACCGCCTCCGAGGGTAACCGCCGGCAGCACGGAGGTGGGATTCCTCGAGCGGCGCTCCCGCCAGCACCCTGCTGGTCTGCGCTACCCGCCCGCTCTCCGACATCCGCGCATCGGATGCCGCGCTCGACGTTCTCGCCAACATCCTCGGGCGCGGTCCGGCCAGCCGACTGGGTGCGACGCTTCGCGATCGCAACGGCCTCACGTACTGGACGAGTGCGCGCGTCGTCCGCCGGCGGCATGCGCGTGCGTTCGTCGCCTTCCCGCCGCTCAGGGCCGATCAGGCCGACGTCGGCGTGCGGCTCTTCCGCGACGTGCTCGAGCAGATGCGCGAGGCTCCCCCGACCGCGCAGGAGATGCAGCGGGCAAAGGCGGTGCGGCTCGCGGAACTGGATGCCGCCTACGACGACGTGCTCGGCACGAGCCAGGAGTGGATCCGGGCGCTCGTGATCGGGACGGGAGTCCCGCGCATCGAGGAAGAGCGGGCGGAGATCGGGAGTGTGACCGCGGCGGACGTGCACAAATTGGCGCGCACGATCCTCGCCCGCGGCAGTACACGCTGGGTGGTTTCGGGCGACCGATCGGCGGCGGCGCGAGCCGTACAGGCGAACGCGCTCGGCCAGCTGCACCGGATGCTGGCGGGGCGCTGAGCGTTCACGCGCCTGCGTGGAGAACCGACCGGTACGGAGGGGTGTCCGAGGCGGACGCCTTGGTGCGATTCACTGTTCAACGTCGGACGATGCGCGCGCCGAGTGTGACAGCGCGCACAGCGCTCGCGCACCAGCCGCCACTACGTAGCCGCACGCCCATGTCGCGCTGGAATGGGCGGNCCATGGCTGCGATGGCANAAGAGACGGCGTATTACCTGAACACGAGGNTTCCAAGGCTGGCGTTGATCGCCAAGGGCNTACGGTTCCCGGCGGGCCAATGGATCCGCATCGCAGGCGGCAGCGTGATGCCCTGGCACGTCGAGGAGCTGGTGCCGGACCTCTTTCCAGCGCTCCGCGGAAGACCGGTCCCGTTCCGCGTCCTGCTTACTGATTTCGACGTGACCGAGTACGAGCGGGAGGTGCGTCGGTTCGAGGGGCCGACGGTGCTGTGAAGACCAGGCCTTCCTCCTCGACGCCGGGAGGGCGTCTCGGTCAAGGTGGCCTCCAGCGCGGCTCGCTGAAGCTGCAAGCGCCGGCCGCAGCGCCAGCAGCGAAAGCGACCTGGCTTGCCGATTACGCCTGAGCGGTGGAAGAACGGAACGCGACCGCAGACGCACTGGCCGTCGAGCGGCCAAGACGGGCGCCGGGGTTGTTCGCCACCCGACGCCGTTTTTCACGGTGCCGGCACCGCCGTGTCTCCCGAAGCGGAGGGACGGAAGGATGCCGAGAGTGGTCCTGGTGGGAAGCGATCTCAAAGTGCGTACGCAGCTCTTCGGCTTGCTCGCCGAACATGGCATGTCCGTCGTGGCGGCGGACGACGCGGCGGATGCGATCGCCCGCGTCAACGCGATGGATGCCCCGCCGGATCTGGTGCTGGTCGACCGCCGTGTCGCGCGCGAGGGCGAGCGGGAGCTGCTCGACTGGATGAGGTCCCGTTCCCGATTTCCGAAGATGCCGGTGGTGCTCTTCACGGCGCACGGTGGCAGGTCGGAGGGGGCCACCTCCATCGACGACCTCAGGGAGGCATTCGACGCAGCGCTCGTGCTCGCCATCGTGCAGGCCATCTGCGAGCCGCCCTAAAATAGGTCGCCTTCCAGCCCGAGCTGGCAGATGTCCCAACACAACCCGGGCAGGTAGTGGGTCCTGCCGCCTTGTGCGTGCACNCCCCCTACGTCGAGTGCCGGACAAAAAAGCGACGAGGCAGTCCGATGCTGGACAGCGAAAATGCGCCTCGTCACTTGCAGTGCGTGGCACGGGTGGTCGTCCATACGTACGCTCCNGGAGGTGGCTCAGGTCTACTTCACGGTGGACGCGGAGATGCAGCTCCGACGCACGGTCGGGCTGCGCGCCCGGACCAAGCGCGCGGTCTTGGAAGTGCTGGAGGCGGCGCTGGAGATCTGCAGGCTCGGCATGGGCCACGTGCACAAGGATGCGCCGTTGATCATCCGGGTGGGCGCCCACCTGGTNACCTACTCGCTGGATCTGGAGAGCGAGTTCGCCACCATCTGGGGAGCTGAGCCGGTGCGTGAAGCAACGGCCTGAACCGTGGGATCTCCACAACCGCTGTCGATCGGGACGTCGGTCCAATTCGCCCGGCTGCAGCGCTCATTCGCGCGCGGCGAAGCTCGCGCGTTGGCCACGCAGCTCGCCCAGGCTGCAGCGCAATCGACGACCGAAGAATCGGATGAGAATGCTTGCCGCGGGCCACCCTACATTCCATCCCTCGAGGGTGGACTGCCGCCTGGTCCACCGGGCGGCAGTCCACGCGTGCGGCGCCGTGCGATGCGAGCGGTGGTCGCTCCCAAGACCACGCCGACAAGCATGCCGAAGCCGGGGATGGTGACGAACGCGTCCTGGTGCGACGCGCCTCGTCCTTGCGAGTTCAGGTAGGCTTGGCATCCCAAGCCGCCGGCCACGTACCCAGCCACCAATCCCGCAACTCCGCATAGCGTGGTGAACGCCAAGGCTGCGAACTTTCGCATCTCCGAAACTCTATCCCGAAGCTCGCGGCGAGGGCTCACCTTCGTGCGCCCGCTGCTATTCTGGTGCTGCGCGAGCGCCCGACGCCCAAATCACCCCCGGCGAAGGGCCCTGCGTCATCCCTGTCACCATCCTTTCGCTTACGAATTGCTTACGTCGACGTCGGTCCAAGGGCGCCGGGATCGCGTAACCGTGCTACATCACAGGCACGGAGGAGTGGCCGAGAGGCTGAAGGCGGCGGTCTTGAAAACCGCTGGCCCGAAAGGGCTCGCAGGTTCGAATCCTGCCTCCTCCGCCAACAATTTCGCCGGTTGACCGACCGCAGTGCGCGCTCGCTGGATGCTTCCAGCTCGGTTTGTAACTCCACCGTAACTTTCGGTGCAAAGTTCCTCAACCGGCGCCCGGCTGAATTCCTGCGCGGCGGGTCGTCATCCCGCCGATCTCTTGCCCAGCACCTGTTCGTGCTGAACGAGTACGCCGTCTTTGTTGGCGACCTGGGTGAACACCCTGGCATCCGATACCACGTAAGGTTGGGGAGCTTCGCGTCCTTGCGGTCGCCGCGATCTTCGCCGCCGTCATCCGCTTCGAGACGCAGCTCGAGAGCAATATGTGCCTAATCAAGTTGTAGCCGCGTCCGCGAGCGATGCGGCCACGAGCTGCGGTCGGCCAACCCTCCTCAACGCAGGCTCGAATCCTGCTCCTCCGCCAAGAATTCCACCGCCCGATCAGCCGATCCCCGGCCGACGCCGAGGTGCCGTCGAAACGAGTTTGCGCCGCCAGCGTAGCTCGCACGGCAGGGTCTTCCTCACTGCGCGCACCGCCGCGCCCGCCACCTGCGCCGGAGGTAGACTTCGCTGCCTGGATGCCATTTCCGATCTCTCTTGCCGGCGTCGTAGCAGTTTCGGGGCTTACAGTGGATGAGACCATCGCGCGTCTCGAGAGGGCGCTCGCAGGGGCCGGGGCCACTGCGCTCAGACGCGAAAGCAATGGACTTCAGTTCGGAGGCACCGCCTTCAGGCTGGTCTCGAACTGGAACGTCTTGGTGCCGATCTCGACAGGCATCATCGAGGTCCGGTCGCGGAATGATGGAATTACTGTCTGGTATCGCCTGCGCTTCACTTGGGTGCTCGTAGCGGTCACGCTACTCGTCACGGGCTTGTTCGCTCCGATCGCCGTTGCCTCGAATGCACCGATGGCGGGGCGCCTCATCTTTCCAGTCGTCGGCTGGCTGTGGCTGTTCGGAGGCAACTTCGTACTGACGCGCTGGAGGTTTCCGCGCTTCCTCACGCGGTCCTTGTTGCATGCCGCGGAATCAGGCAAAGCTCGATGACCGCGTGGAGAAGCTCGGCGAGCTGAAGTTCCAGCTCGCCTGAGCCTCAGAAGGTGAAGATCGCCGACGCGGCCAGGACCAACCCGAGCGTCACGACCGTGATGGTCAGCTCGGCGAGCGCGCCGACCACGAAGGGCCGAACCCCCTGGCGCTTGATCTCGCGGAAGTCCGTCTTCAGCCCGACGCCGGCGAAGGTGAGCAGGAACGCCCAGCGAGACAGATTCGCCAGCGAGGCGATCTGCGCCTTGTCGAAGACCTGGAACGTCGCAAGGAGCGAGACGAAGAGGAACCCGAGGACGAACTTGGGGAACTTCTGCCAGAGGAACGCCGCCTTGCCTTCCACGGCTTTCGCCTGCCCGCGCGAGGCCCAGTAGATCGCGTATGCCAGGACGACGAACCCGATCATCGCGTTGCGCGTGGACTTGGTCAGCACGGCGATCTTGCCGGCGGCGTCCGAAAAGATGGCGCCTGCCGCCGCCGCTTCCGCGGTGTTGTCCACGGCGAGTCCGGCCCAGACCCCGAATGCGTGATCGCTCATGTGCAGGAGATGGCCGAGCGCGGGATACGCGAACAGCCCGAACGCCCCGAGCGCGAGGATCGCCGCGATGGCGAAGGTGGCATCGTCGTCGTCGGCCTCGATCGCGCCTTTGGCGGCGATGATCGCGGAGACGCCGCAGATGGAGGATCCGACCGCGAGCAGGCTGGTCAGCTTGGGCTTGAGCCGGAACCAGCGGCCGAGAAGGGTCATGATGCCGATGGCCACCGCCAGCTCGATCGCCACCAGCGTGAGCGAGACGCCGCCGAGCTTGAGCACGTCGCCGAGCAAAAAGCGCGCGCCGAGCAGCACGATGCCGGCCTTGAGCCAGAAATCGTACGTGGCGACGCCTGGGCGGAACACCTGCGCGACGCCCACGGTGTTCGCGATCACCATGCCGAACACGATGGCCCAGAGCACGTACTCGATGTTCGGCAGCGCGAGGTGGTGCGCCTTGCCGTAGTCGCGCAAGAGGGCCTCGCTGAGCTTGCCGGCATACCCGATCGAGAACAGCAGCGCGACGCCCGGAAGCAGCCGCACCAGACGCCAGGGCAACGCCACCGCCGTGGGCCGCTGGAATGCAATCGCCTCGGTCATCTCACCACCCCACCGTCAGGTTGATCGACTTCACCAGGGCGACCGCGGCCAGCGCCGCGATCACCGCCCACCAATCCAGGGACACTCTCTTCAGCACGGTTGTCTCCAGGTTTACGCGGCGCACTCGCCTTCCGAGGTCTGCACCTCGAACGCCTTCTGTTCGCCGAGATCCACGAAGTCTTCCGGGGCCGGGTTCTCCAGCGGTTCCAGGTCGGCGAGCAGCGCCGAGATGCGCTCGGGCGCCGCGCGGGCCAGGAACTGCGCGGCCGATTCTCCGGGGGCCGCCTCGCGCGCAGCCAGATCCGCGAGCCGGCGCACTGCCTCCGGCACCCTGCGCGCCGGCACCTTGGCCGCGAGCCGTCCGAAGCTCGCCTGCTGGGTACCGAAGCTCCCTCCGACGTAGAGGTGGTACTGCGGGACGGGACGAGCGCCGACCTTGCGGACCGAACCCTGCAACCCGATTCCGGCGACGTAGTGCTGCCCGCAGCCGTTCGGGCACCCGGAGATCTTGATCGGCAGCGAATCGGCGCGATCGGCGAGCGCGGTGGTCAGCGCGTCCGCCATGCCGCGCGACTGGGTGACCGCCAGCCGGCAGGAATACGCCCCGGGGCAACTCACCACGTCCGAGATCGTGACCGCGCCCGCGCGTGCCAGGCCGGCGTCGGCGAGGGCCGCATGCAGCGAGACGAGGTGCGTCAGGCCGACGAAGCGCAGCAGCACGTTCTGCTCGACGGTCGTGCGCACCTCGCGCTCCGCGCTGAACTCTTCCGCGATGTCGGCGAGCGCGCGGAACTGCGCCACGCTCAAGTCGCCGAGCGGGAGGCGGACTGTCGCCGCGACCAGCTCAGGGTCCCGCTGCGGACGTACGTTGCTGCGCGCGAACTCCTCGAATCCGGGCCTCGGGGGACGCCGGCGCGGGTTGGCGAGCGGAGGCCGCGCAGCGGCGGGCGCGAATGAGACCGGCCGCGGCTCCAGCGTCTTGCGCTCCTCGTAATACTGCCGGAGAAACTCCTCCGCTCCGAGCTTCTCGACCACGAACTTGAGGCGGGCGCGATGCCGGTGCTGCCGGTCGCCGGTCCGGTTGAACACCCGCACCACCGCTTCGCAGACGTCGATCGCCTCTTCCGCCGGAGCGAACTCGTGCGCGACGATCCCGGCCCGGCGCAACGTCGAGAGCCCGCCGGCGACGGTGACCCGGAAGCCAGGCTTGCCGTCGCGCACGCGGGCGAGGAAGCCGATGTCGTTGAAGGAAGCGCCGACGCAGTCGTACCCGCAGCATCCGCCGAAGGCGATCTTGAACTTGCGCGGCAGCGACGCGGAGAGCGGCCCGCGCAACAGGTGCCGCGTCACCGCCTCGGCATAGGGCGTGGTGTCGAACGGTTCCAGCGCCGAGGCGCCGGCGTAGGGACAGGCGGTCACGTTGCGGACGGAGTTGCCGCACGCCTCGCGGGTGGTGAGCCCGGCATCGGCGAGCACTCGCAGCGCATCGTCGGTTTCCGCCAGGTGCACGAAGTGGAACTGCACGTTCTGCCGCGTGGTGATGTGCCCGCGGCCGGTGGAGTACTGCTCCGCCACATCAGCCAGCGCGCGCAGCTGCGCGGGCGTGAGGACGCCCTGGGGGATCTTGACGCGCACCATCATCGCGTCGCCTTCCTGCCGCTGGCTGTAGACGCCGTTCACCAGGCGGAACTGCTTCCACGCATCGGCGGAGATCTCGCCGCGCTCGAACTTGCCCAGCATGGAGATGAACGCATCCAGATCCTTCTCGTCGGCGAAGCCGAGGCGGGTGGGACCGAGCGTCTTGCTATCGAGCAGCGGCACGTTGACCTCCTTCGTGGGCGGTCTGGAGCTGGCTGGCGAGAGCGACGGTCGCTCCGATGACGATGATCCCCGGAGCCTCGCTCCGCGGAGCGGAAGCGACGCCCGCGAGCGTCCCTCGCCAGGCGAATGCATCGGGTCGCGAAGCGGAGAAGAGGACTGCGGCGGGAGTGTCGGCCGGCCATCCCCGCGCGAGCAGCATCGCGGAGGTGGCCGCGCGCGTCGCGATGCCCATCAGGATCACCAGCGTCGCCGCTCCCGGCGCGAGCGAACGCAGCACGGGACCATACGCTTCCTCGGCGTGGCCGGAGACGACTACGAACGCGGAGGCCAGCCCGCGGTGCGTGACCGGGATGCCGCTCAGCGCGGGCGCGGCAACCGCGGACGAAACCCCGGGCACGATCTCACAGGGGATGCCGGCGGCTGCGAGGGCAAGCGCCTCTTCTCCGCCCCGGCCGAACACCACGGGATCGCCGCTCTTCAGGCGCACCACGCGCTCGCCGCGCAGCGCCCGGCGGATCATCACCCGCTCGATGGTTTCCTGCTCGATGGAGTGGCGCCCGGCNCGCTTGCCGACGTANGCCCAGCGCGCCTGNGGAGCATGGCGGAGCGCGGCGCGATCGACCANGGCGTCGTAGAGCACCAGATCGGCNNCCCGCAGCCGATCGACNGCGCGCAGCGTCAGCAGATCGGGGTCGCCCGGACCTGCTCCGACGAGTGAGACGAAGCCNCTCATGCGGCCTCCCGGTAGAGCTCGTTCAGCGCTCGCAGCAGCAGAGGCCGCCGCCGNGCGATGGCCACGCCATCCGCTTTCCAATGCGCGCGCAGTTGCTGGGCGATCTCNGCCCACGACTCGAGCTCGTCCGGCAGCAGGGCCTGGAGCGCCTCGCGCAGCAGCCCCGCAAGCGCCGGGGCGCGGCCGTCCGTCGAGACGGCCACGGTGACCCCGCCCTTGCGGAAGACGCCGCCGAGGTACGCGCTGGCGGAGTCCGTATCGTCCACCGCATTGACGAACAGGGCCCGCTCTTCGGCTGCGCGCGCGACCGCCCGGTTCACCTCCGGCGGAGCGGCAGCGACAACGAACCACTTTCCCTCCAGGTCGGCCGGAACGAACTCGCGCTCCTCGACCTGGACGCCGGGTCGGCGGATCGAGTCGAGGATGGAGGGAGCGACGACGGTGACGCGTGCGCCGGCCGCGAGCAGCGCTTCGAGCTTGCCAGCCGCGACCTTGCCGCCGCCGACGACGAGAACGGAACGGGACTTCAACTGCAGAAAGACGGGGTACAGATCCACGGAAAGCTCCTTGCGGGAAAGTCACGGCGTCGACCGGAAGCCGGGGCGGGCAAGGAGCGGTGGGGCGAGGAGACGAGGTCGCCGTCAGGCTCGTGCGCGCGCCCGGCACGACATGCCGGGGCGACAACAACAGGCGCACTTGCTCTGCATTCGACGCGACATCGTCCAGCATCGATAACGGACCAGGCGGCAGGATGTCAAGCGCCCCTGGGCGGGACGACGAAAACGTCGTCACCGCACGGGCTTGGAGCGGATTCTTCGCAACAGGTCGTCCACGTCCTTGCGGACGTCGGGGGAGGCGCGCAGCTCTCCCCGGCGCCGTAGCCGGCGGGCGGCGCTCAACCGCGCGGGGAGCTTCCAGGCCAGCGCGCCGTCGAGCGGTTTCACCGGTAGGAGGTTCAAGAGGAGCATGACGCCGTTGCGGCGTGTGAACGCCTCGTGCAGGTCAGCGGGCATCGCGACGAGCGCCGCAAGCGCAAGGAGGACCGCTTGCGCCGCGACGCCCGAGAGCGCGATGACGGATCGGCGGACGGGTGACACCTCGCCCGTGCCGAGCAACTCCCCCCCGAGCCCATGCAGCATCGCGCCCTCGACGCGCAGCCGCGTGCCGGCGACGGCAAGCGCATGCCCGAGCACGTGCGCGAGGACGACCGCGGCGTATCCCACGACGAGCAGCGGCCCGGGCTGGAGCGCGCAAAACAGCGCCGCGCCGAGCAGAAGGCTCCAATGCAGCCGTAGCGGTCCAAGACCAAGCACGGTTTCAGCCCAGGGCCGGAACCGGGCTCGATCGTCCGCCCGGCGGTACCGCGTCTGCGAAAGTGTGCACGGTGGTCAACTCGTCGAATCGGTGTTGGAACCCAGTCTCGCGCCGGAAGAGGCTGGCGTCGACTACGATCGGATACTTGATGTGCGCGAGCGCGCCCCGGGAAAGACGCGGCAGCCCGGCGCGGCCCACCAGCAGCGCGAGAACCGCTTCCGGCAACGGCAACGTCCGCCGGCGCGCCTCGTGTGCGATCACGCTCAGCGGCAGCGGCTGTGGCCCGGCGACGTTGTAGATTCCACGCAGCTTCGCCGAGAGCGCCGCCACGATCGCGTCCGCCGCGTCGTCTTCGTGGAGGAACTGGAAGAGCGGGTCGAATCCCAGAACCATGGGCACCAGCCGCGCGCTGAGGAAGCTCGCCAGCGTTCCATGCCCGGCCGGTCCCAGCGTGTAGCAGACCCGCAGCACCGCCGTCTGTAGGTCCGGCAGCCGCCAGAGCGCGTTCGCGGCGTACAGATCCGCCGCCACCAGGTCGGCGAGCTCAGGGTAGGCACCGAGCTCCTGCGGCGGCTCGGCCTCGGTGTGGTAGAGCGGGGCGTCGGGCCCTGCGCCGTAGTAGGTATGCCGGCCCACGAAGACCAACTGGCGCACGCCGTAATTCGCGCAGTGCTCGAAGACGGCCCGCGTGCCGCCGAGATTGATGCGGTATCGCTCTTCGGCGTCCGCGAGCAGCGCGGAGATGGTGGCCATGTGGATCACCGCATCGGGCCGGTGCCGCCGGAAGACATCCTCGGCGGCGCGCTTGCGGATGTCGACCGCGTGCAGCTCGATCTCCGCGGGCGCGCCGGGCCAGCCCCGCGGATCGATGCCGATCACTCGATGGCCGGCGTCGAGCAGGCGCCGCGCTACGTTGCGCGCGAGCAGCCCGGCGATGCCGGGGATGGCGACCTTCATCGGCGGCCCCGCTCGATCAACTGCGCGATGCGCTCTTTGACCTCGGCGACATGACGCTGGATCGTGTCGTCGTCCTCGCCGCCGGTCCCCTCGAGCCGCACCGGCTCGCCGTAGTGCACGGAGAGCGACACCGGCAAAGGGAGCGGCAGGAGCCAGGGGGTGACGGGCAGGTAAGGAAGCCCCAGGAGTTTGCCGGCCTTGTACAGGTTGGTCACCGTGGGGATGGCATCGCCGCCGCCCAGAAACGCGAACGGCACGATCGGGCTCCTGGTACGAAGCGCGAGTCTCATGAACCCCGTCCCGAAGGCGACGAGCGAGAGGCGATCCTTCCAGAGCTTGGCGGTGCCGCGCGCACCCTCTGGAAACACCAGCAGAAGTCGGTCCGACTCGAGCAGCCGCTGGGCGTGCTCGGGCAGCCCGGTGAGCTGGCCGCAGCGCGATGTCCAGGTCGATGCGAACGGAAGGCGGTTGATGAACCTGTCGGCCATTGCCTGGGCGAGACGCGGCGGGTCCATCTCCAGGAAGCAGGAGGCGATCACCATGGCCGCGTCCAGCGCGATGCCGCCCGAGTGATTGCCGACCAGCATGACGCGCCCGCGCGGCGGCACGTGATCGATCCCGGAGCAGCGCACGTTGAAGTAGTTTCGATAGAGGAACGAAAGGGCGCGGAAGAGAACGGTCAGGTGCCATTTCGAGACGCCGTAGTCGTCCACGCCGCGAGCATCGAACGGGAGCTCCAGCCGATCGACGCGCGCCGCGATGTCGTCGGTCATGGGGCGGGGAGTCTACAGGAGCGCCACCGCGCCGCACAGGTCACGCTTTGCCGCCGCGAACGGCGTTTGCGTACAATGGCGAGCCCCGAGGGAGGACCCGCATGCGAATTTTCGCCGCCGCTCTCGCGCTGTCCCTGCTCGCCGCGCCCGCCTTCGCCCGGACCCGCAGCTCCAACAAAGGCCCGCGCGCGGGCGGCTACTGCGCGAAGAGCGCCGTGGGGACGACGACCACCGACAGCAAGGGGAACACGCTGGAGTGCAAGGCGGACAAGAGGGGTCGCGCGCGCTGGACGAAGAAGTAGAGCGGGATCGCTGAACGTCTCGGCGCGACGCTTCCGCATGCCCGGTGCTTCCATCCGGAGCCGGCCGCGTGTTTGATGGAGCGATGACGCGTCGCAGGGTCTTCGTTGTTGCAGCCGAGTACAGCGCGAGCCCGCGCGATCTCCCGCCCGCCCGCCGGCGGCGCGACTTCTTCGGCGGTCCGCATCCGGAGCTCCGGCCGGCAGAAGCGGCCCACCTGTTCTTTCGTTATCCGAATCGCGGTGAAGAGGGACGCACGCGTCCGGACGACTGGAAGAACGCATTCGGCATCAGCGAACCGATCGCGCTGCCGGATCTGCTCGCCTCGGCGGCGCATCGCGCGCTGACCACGCTGCATGTCCTGACCGGCGCCGATTGGCGCCGCACCTGCGACTCGATCACCGACATGCTGGTCACGGCGATGCCCGGGCTCGATCCCAACGAGCGCGTGAACATCGGGCTCGTACCCCAGGCGCTGCAGGTCCAGCTCGGGCTCTCCGCCCGGGCGCGGGCGCAGTTCGTGGTGGGAACGTCGGACAGCGGCGCGCAGGCATTCTCCGAGGCAGTGCGGGCGGCGCGGACGGCGGAGCGGCCGGCCACCATGCTGGTGCTGGCCGGACAGATCATCCCCAGCGGGTACGTGTCGCAGTACCAGATCCGCACGGTGCTCGGAGAGGACGATCAGGCGAAGGGCCTCGACATGCTCGCGGTGGGCGACCTGGTGATGGACGTCATGCGCCGGAGCTTCGCTCTTGCACCCCCTGAGCTGGAGGCGTTCCTCGCGCGCGTAGCCGCCCGAAAAGCGCAGGTGGGCGCCAACTACCCTGCCGGGATCAACGCAGGAAAGCCCTTCAAGCGCGATACGCGCCGCACGCCCTGGTTCGACGCCAGCGACATCGCNGTGCCGTGCTGCGGGGCGGCCGCCACCATCGTCACCTCCGACGATGCGCTGATCGAGGCGATCGCCTCGTCGAGGACTTCCCGCTTCCGGACCGCCCCGTTGACCGAGGTGCTCGGCCTCGGCGACGGCTCTACCAATCCCGACCTGCTGCACCGCAAAGCGCCGCTCCTGTTCGCGCCCGCGGTGTACGGCGCGCTCGCCGCATGCGCGGACGACGCCCAGGT
>JGI25382J43887_10000509_pt1 | contig 13297 bp, 12 predicted proteins | sample GraSoi013_1_40cm_3_FD_43887 | JGI IMG/M metagenome (IMG submission 43887) | reverse complement strand
GGCCAGGAAGAGCAGGCTCACGACGGTGCCCAGGAGCTGGATCGGCGGGATGAAGAACGGGCCCCACACGATGGGTTCGTCGGGGATGGGCAGCGGCAGCGGCTTCGTCTCGGCGCCCCACATCAGCGGCCCGAAGCCGCGGAGGATGGCGGCCAGACCGATCGTCGCCATGATCACGGCCACGATGGGCCGCCCGATCAGCGGGCGCAGCATCACGCGCTCGAGCCCGAAGCCGAACGCAATCATCACCGCGAGGGCCAGCGCGACGGCGAGCCACAGTGGCGCGCCATACGCGCCCAGGGCCACCGCGATCAGGAAGCCCGCGATCATGACGAACTCGCCCTGGGCGAAGTTGATGGCGTCGGTCGCCTTGTAGACGAGGACGAATCCCAGGGCGATNAGGGAGTACATGAGACCGATCAGCACGCCGTTGGAGAGGAGGAGGGCGAAGAACTGCCAATCAACCATGAACGGCCGCTCCCTCGACGTCCTCGATGCGGACGCGCGACGGGACCGTCCCCCGCCGCCCGTCCTCGTAGGTGATGGCCGTGACCAGCGCCACTTCGTCCTGGCTGGAGTAGAAGGCGTCGATGATCGCCGCGTACTTCTCGGCGATGAAGCGGCGGCGGAGCTTGCGCGTCCGCGTGATTTCGGCGTCGTCGGGGTCGAGGTCCTTGGGCAGGAGAAGGAAGCGCCGGATCCTGGTCGATTCGGGCAGGGTGGCGTTGCACGTGCGGATCTCCTCCCGGATCAGCGCGCGAACCTCGGGCTTCTGGCTGAGGTCCATGTAGCTCGTGTAGGCGATCGAGCGCCGCTCGGCCCAGTTGCCGACGGTGTTGAGGTCGATGGCGACCATCGCCGCCACGTACGGTCGGTCGTGGCCGACGGCAACCGCCTCTCGGATGTAGGGGCTGAACTTCAGCTTGTTCTCGATGAACTGGGGCGCGAACGGCGTGCCGTCGGCCAGCGCGCCCACGTCCTTGGCCCGGTCGATGATCACCAGATGCCCGCGCGGATCGAGGAACCCGGCGTCGCCGGTGTGGAACCAGCCCTCGGCATCGATCACCTCGCGCGTCGCCTCCTCGGCCTTGAAGTAGCCGCGGAAGACGCCGGCGCTCCGGATGAGCACCTCGCCCTTGTCGGCGATCCTCACCTCGATGCCCGGGCACGGGCGGCCGACCGTCGTCGGGTTGGCTTCGGTGTCGGGCTGGAGGGAAACCAGCGCGCTCACCTCGGTGGAGCCGTAGACCTGCTTGAGGTTGACGCCGAAGGAGCGGAAGAAGCGGAAGGTTTCGGCGCCCAACGGCGCGCCCCCGGTGTAGGCCCAGCGGGCCCGACCCAGGCCGAGCTGGTCGCGCACGGGGCCGTACACGAAGAACTCGCCCAGCCCGTACACCAGACGGAGCCCCGGCGGCACCGGCTGGCCGTCGGCGCGGAGCGTCTCCACGCGCTCGGCCACTGCGCGGAAGCGCTCGAAGATCCATCGCTTGAGGGGCGTCGCATCGGCGGCACGCACCTGCAGCGAGGTCAACATGTTCTCCCAGATGCGCGGTGGCGCCAGCACGCTCGTCGGCCCCAGCTCGCGCAGGTCGCGCTGGACAGTCTCAGGGCTCTCCGGGCAGTTGCACGCAAAGCCCGCCGTGAGGCTCAACGCCAGCGAGTAGATGGAGTCACCGATCCAGGCCATCGGCAAGTACGACAGCCATTCGTCGGTCGGGCGGACGTCCTCCGTCCTGGCGAAGGTCCGGGCCGTCTCGATGACGTTCCGATGCGTGAGCATGACCCCTTTGGGATCGCCGGTGGTCCCCGACGTGTAACAGATGGTCGCGACGTCGTCCGGCTGGCCCCTGATCAGCTCGGCCTGGAAGTAGCCCGGATGCTCGGCGCCGAACCTCCGTCCCCGCTCCTCCACCTCGGTGAAGGAGCGGAGCCAGTCGAACCGGTAGCCGGCCAATCCGCGCGGGTCGTCGTAGATCACGTGACGGAGGGCGGGCAGCTCGGCGCGGAGCGCCAGGGCCTTGTCCACCTGCTCCTGATCCTCGGCGACGATGACCGAGACCTCGGCGTGGTTCCAGACGTAGGCCAACTCCTTGGCGATCGAGTCCTGATAGACGGGGACGGCGACGCCGCCCAGCGCCTGGGCGGCGATCTGCGCCCAGTAGAGCCGCGGGCGGTTGTCGCCGATCACCGAGAGCTTCTCATCCCGCGTGAATCCGAGTGCCGCCAGCCCCAGGGCGAAGTCACGCACGTGATCGCGGTAATCCCGCCACGCGTACGACTGCCAGATCCCGCGGTCCTTCTCCCGGATCGCCGTCTTCCCGCCGTACCGCTCCGCGTTTCGCAGCAGCACCCCGGGCAGCGTGTCCGGCTCAGCCACGCGTGGTCTCTCCCAAGTCACGCACGGCGTGACTCTCCCAAATAGGCCTTGATCACTCGCGGGTCGCTCCGCACCTCGTCGGGCGAGCCCGAGGATATCTTCTGGCCCATGTCGAGCACGGTCACCCGGTCGGAGATGTCCATGACCACGCCCATGTCGTGCTCGATCAGGATGGTGGTCGTGCCCCACTCCTCGTTGACGTCGAGGATGAAGCGCGCCATGTCCTCCTTCTCCTCCTGGTTCATGCCGCCCATGGGCTCGTCCAGGAGCAGGATCTTGGGATCGAGCGCCAGCGCGCGGCCCAGCTCCACCCGCTTCTGGAGGCCGTAGGGCAGCGAGCCCGTCGGGCGCCGGCGCAGGTCCTGGATCTTCAGGAAGTCGATGATGTCCTCGACCCGCCGGCGGTGGGCGACCTCCTCCTTCTGGGCCAGCCCCCAGTAGGCGAACGACGCCAGCACGCCTGATTTCATGTGGACGTGCCGGCCCAGCATAAGGTTGTCGAGCACGGTCATGCCCTTGAAGAGCGCGATGTTCTGGAAGGTCCGGGCCACGCCCAGCTCGGCGATCTGCGAGGGGCGGTGGCGGGTGATGTCGGCGCCTTCGAGCGCGATGCGGCCGCGGTCAGGATGATAGAACCCGTTGATCATGTTGAGCAGCGTGGTCTTGCCCGCGCCGTTGGGGCCGATGACCGAGAGGATCTCGCCCGGCGGCACCTCCAGGCTCAGGCGGGCCACGGCCTGCACGCCGCCGAACGCCTTGGAGACGTCCCGAATCTCGAGCTGCGCGCTCATGACCTGCTGCTGAGGACGCTGCGGACACCGGGGGCGCCCGCCCCAACGCGAGCGCTCACGACAACCACCGCTTGCGGCGCCGATAGTGCTTCACGTCCCGGTAGCTCTTGCGCTGCCCGAGGCCGGTGAGCCCCAGGTAGAACTCCTTGATGTCCTCGTTCTGGCCGATCGTCCTGGCGTCGCCGTCGAGGACGACCCGACCGTTCTCCATCACGTACCCGTATTGCGCGAACCGGAGCGCCATGGCGGCGTTCTGCTCGGCGAGCAGGACGGCCACGCCTTCCTCGCGATTCATCCGGCTGACGATGTCGAAGATCTCGTTCACCAGCATCGGCGCCAGCCCCATGGAGGGCTCGTCGAGCAGCATGAGCTTGGGCCGCGCCATGAGGGCCCGGCCGATGGCCAGCATCTGCTGTTCGCCGCCCGAGACGTAGCCGGCCTTGACCTGGCGCCGCTCGCGCAGGCGGGGGAAATAGCGGTAGACGAGATCCAGGTCCTGGCTCAGCGCCCGGCCATTGCGCCGGGTGTAGGCGCCGGTCAGCAGATTCTCCTCGACCGTGAGGTGCTCGAAGACGTGACGGCCCTCCATCACCTGAACGATCCCGCGCCGGACCACCTCGGCCGGGTCCTTCCGGTGGATGGCCTCTCCCAGAAACTCGATGTTCCCCTTGGTGACCTCTCCCCGCTCGGTCCGCAGCAGCCCCGAGACGGCCTTCAGCGTCGTGCTCTTGCCGGCGCCGTTGCCCCCGAGGAGGGCCACGATGCCCCCCTCGGGGACCTGGAGCGACACCCCCTTCAACACGAGGATCACGTGGTCGTAGATGACCTCGATGTTGTTGACCGAGAGCAGCGGCCGGGGGGCCCCGCCCACGCCGCTCACGTCCCTACTTCTCCTTCGCGCAGTCGCGCATGGTGTAGCTGAGCTTCTTGGCCTCCTCCACCGCGGCCGCTTCCAGCTTCGGGCGCACGACCTCGCGGATGGGCTCGATCCAGTCGGAGACGATGGTCCATTTCTTGCCGTCCCACTGCTGGACCAGGGCCAGCCCGTTGCCCTCGTGGTTCTCGCAGGTGACCCGGAGGGGGCGCATCATGCCCTTCATGCCCAGCTCCTCGAGGCGCTTCTCGGTGAGGTTCAGGTTCTCGAAGCCCCACCGCACCTGCTCGCCGGTGAGCGGCTTGTTACCGTACTTCGTCATGGCCGTGCGGATCGCCTCCACGTTCAGCATGGTGTTGATCGCCATGCGGTTGTAGAGCACCTCGCCGACCGCCTCGCGCCTGGCCGCGCCCTTTCCCTTGTCGTAGACGTGCTTGAGGATGTCCTGGTGGACCTTGAAGTTGGCCCCGGGAGCGTGGAACGTCATGGACTTGTAGCCCTTGGCGCCATCAGCCGCGGGGACGACGTCGGCCTCGGTCCCCGTCCACCAGTTGCCGATCACGTGGTCCATGGGGAAGCCTTTGGACGCGGCCTCCTTCACGGCCACCTGGTTCATCACGCCCCAGCCCGAGATGAAGATCCAGTTGGGGTTGATACGCCGGACCTGCAGCCAGGTGGCCCCCTGCTCCTGGCCCGGGTGGTCGACCGCGAGCAGCGTGAGCTCGAAGCCGTACTTGCGGGCGAGCTCCTCCAGGGTGGGGTTGGCCTCCCGACCGTACGGGCTGTTGTGGTAGATGTGGGCGATCTTCTTGCCCTTGAGCTTCTCCACCCCGCCTTCCTGCTGCCCCACGTACTTAACGAAGGCCGAGGCCTGGCTCCAGTAGGTCATGGGGAAGTTGAACACCCAGGGGAACCAGCGCCCGTCGGCGGAGGCCGTCATGCCGTAGCCCATCGAGTGGATGACGACCTTGTCGCCCGGGGCCTTGGGGATCAGCTGGTAGGTGATCCCGGTGCTGTAGGGGTTGACCAGCACGGGGCTCCTGGACTTCAGCCGCTCGTAGCACTCGACTCCCTGCTTGGTGTCGTACTGGGTCTCGCACTCCTCGTAGGCGATCTTGACTCCGTTCACGCCTCCGTCGCGCTCGTTGACGAGGTTGAAGTAGTCGCTGGCGCCGTTGGCGATGGGAATGCCGCTGGGCGCGTACGGTCCGGTCCGGTAGACCAGGAGCGGGATGAAGATCGACTTGTCCTGGGCCGGAGCCACCGCCGCCAACGGCCCGNCGGCGACGGCCAGCGCCAGCAGGACGCTCAGGAGCACCTTCACGCGCATGGGTTGCCTCCTCTCTGTCAGTGGGGGAACGGCCAGAGACGCAGCTTTTCCTTGGTGATCTGCCAGAGCCGCGCCAGTCCGTGTGGTTCGACGATGAGGAAGAAGATGATGAGGCCGCCGAAGATCATCAGCTCGATGTGCTTCTGCAGTGCCACCGACATGTTGAGGCCGAGCCAGTGCGGCGCGTTGGTCAGGAAGATCGGCACCAGCACGATGAAGGCCGCGCCCAGGAAGGATCCCAGGATGCTGCCGAGACCTCCGATGATGACCATGAAGAGCACCAGGAACGATTGGTTGACGTCGAACGCGAGGGTCTCGGCGCTGCCGAGATAGAGGAAGACCAGCTCGGCCCCGGCCACGCCGCAGTAGAACGAGCTGATGCCGAACGCGAGCAGCTTGGTCCGCAGCGGGCGGATCCCGATGATCTCGGCGGCGATGTCGCGGTCGCGGATGGCCATCCAGGCCCGGCCCAGGCGCCCGCGCACCAGGTTCTTGGCTACCAGGCCGAAGATGGCGACGAACGCCAGGGCCATCACGTACCGGGCTCCGGAGGTGGCGTTGGGGCCGGTGACCAGCACGCCCAAAACCTCTCGGTCCGGAGCGGTGATGGTGCCGGAGGGCGCGTAGTTGACGAACCAGGCGACCTTGTTGAAGAGCCAGATGAGGAAGAACTGGGCGGCCAGGGTGGCCACCGCCAGGTAAAAGCCCTTGATGCGGAGGCTGGGGATCCCGAAGAGCAGCCCCACGCCGGCGGCGACGAGGCCGGCCAGGAGGAACACGGCGACGATGTCGAGGTGGGGGAACGCCGTGGACAGCTTGAAGGCGCTATACGCCCCCACGGCCATGAACCCGCCGGTGCCGAGCGAGAGTTGCCCGGCGTAGCCGGTGAGGAGGTTGAGCCCGATGGCGGCCAGCGCGTAGACCAGAAGCGGGATGAGGACCGCCTGCAGCCAGTACTCGCTGGCCAGGGCCGGCGGGATCACGAAGGCGGCCACCAGAGCCAGGGTGACCACCACGCGATCCTGGACGATCGGGAAGATCGCCTGGTCGCTGGCGTAGGTCGTCTTGAACTGGCCGGCCGTGCGGTAGATCACGGCATCACACCCGCTCGATGATCTTCTCGCCGAACAGCCCCTGCGGCCGGAACAGGAGGAAGACCAGAGCCAGCCCGTAGGCGAACCAGTTCTCGATGGCCCCGCCGACGAGAGGTCCCCAGTACACCTCGCCGATTTTTTCGCCGACGCCGATGATGAGGCCACCGGCGATGGCGCCCGGCACCGAGGTGAAGCCGCCCAGGATGAGGACGGGCAGCGACTTCAGCGCAATGAGCGAGAGGCTGAACTGCACGCCGCTCTTGGCGCCCCACATGATCCCGGCGACGATGGCGACGCCCCCCGCCACCGACCACACGATGACCCAGATGGTCTTGAGCGGGATGCCGATACTGAGCGCCGCCTCGTGATCGTCGGCGACGGCGCGCAGCGCCCGGCCGATGCGGGTGCCGTGGAAGAAGACGGCCAGCACGGCCACCAGGATGGCCGCCGTCAGTGCCGCTGTGAGCTCGAGCCGGTTCACGAGGACCCCGGCCACCATGAACGACTCGTCGGGAATGCCGACGTCGAGCCTCTTGACGTTGCTCCCCCAGAGCATCTCCCCGAACCCCTCCAGGAAGAAGGTGAGCCCGATGGTGGCCATGAACAGGATGATGTGCTCCTGATTGACCAGCGGGCGGAGCACGACCCGCTCGATGGCGAAGGCGAGCAGGATCATCACCAGCACAGTGAGCCCGAGGGCGAGGACGACGGGCACGCCGCGCTCCATGAGCCCGACCAGCGTCAGCGCCGCGAACAACACCATCACGCCCTGGGCGAAGTTGAAGACCCCCGAGGCCTTGAAGATCAGGACGAAGCCCAGGGCCACCAGCGAGTACATGAGGCCGGCGGCCACCCCGCCGATCACACCTCGACGAAGAACGCCGGGCTGCCCGCGATATCGCGGAACGGTGCGACCAGCCCGTAGAGCACGTCCATCAGGCGGCCTCTTCGAGCGCCGGCTTCGCCGACGCAACCCACCGCTGGGGAGGTTCGGAGGGGGCCGCGAGGCCCCCTCTGACTATGGATCTCGGAGGGGGCCGTAACGCCCGCCCCCGCCGATCAGGACGCATGGGGCACCCCCAGGTAGGCGTCGATCACCGTCTGGTCGGTCCGGACCTCGGAGGGCGGCCCCTCGGTGATCTTCCGGCCGTAGTCGAGAACGACGACTCGATCGGAGATGTCCATGACGACGCTCATGTCGTGCTCCACGAGCACGATGGTCGTGTCGAACTCGTCGTTCACGTCGAGGATGAAGCGGCACATGTCCTCCTTCTCCTCCACGTTCATCCCCGCCATCGGCTCGTCGAGGAGCAGGAGCTCCGGCTCGGCGGCCAGCGCCCGGCCCAGCTCGACCCGCTTCTGGAGACCGTAGGGCAGGCGCCCGGCCGGTGTCTTGCGGATCGCCTCGATCTCCAGGAAGTCGATGATCCGCTCGACGAAGGCCCGGTGCCGCAGCTCCTGGCTCATCGCCGGCCCCCAGTAGAGCGCCTCCAGCAGGAGATTGCCCCTCGCTTTTATGATTCGGCCGGTCATGATGTTGTCGAGCACCGTCATGCCCTTGAACAGGGCGACGTTCTGGAACGTGCGGGCGATGCCGAGCCCGGCGACGTCGTAGGGCTTGAGGTGGGTCCGGTCCCTTCCCGCGAAGCGGATGCGCCCCTCGTACGGGTGGTAGAACCCGCTGATGACGTTCAGCAGCGTGGTCTTGCCGGCGCCGTTGGGACCGATGATGGCGAGGATTTCGCCGTGGCCCACCGCGAGGCTCACCCGGCTCAGGGCCAGCAAGGCGCCGAAGCGGACGCTCACGCCCTCGACCTCCAGGAGGGGGCCGGTCCCGTCGGTCGCGCTCACCGCGCCGCCTCCCTTATCCGAAGGTCGGCGCGCACGGTGCCGGTCCGGCCGTCCTCGTAGGTCACCTTGGCCTCGATGGGCACGTGCCCATGATCGGAATAGAGCGCGTCGATCAGCGCGGCGTACTTCTGGGCGATGTACCCCCGCCGGACCTTGCGCGTTCGCGTGATCTCCTCGTCGTCGGGGTCCAGCTCCTTGTGGAGGATCAGGAACTTCCTGATCTGGGCGCCGCGCAGCACGTCATCCGCCTGCAGGCTCCGGTTGACCCGGACGACTTCCTCGTGGATCAGGTCATAGACCTCCGGCTTCTGGCTGAGGTCGGTATAGCTCGTGTAAGCAATCCCCCGGCGCTCCGCCCAGTTCCCGACCGCGGCCAGATCGATGTTGATGAGAGCCGCCACGTAGGGCCGCGCCTGCCCGGTGCAGACCGCCTCCCGCACGTAGGGGGAGAACTTGAGCCTGTTCTCCAGGTACTTCGGGGCAAAGATGGTCCCGTCGGCCAGGCGGCTCACGTCCTTGGCGCGGTCGATGATCTTCAGGTGGCCATCGCGGTCGAGGAAGCCCGCGTCGCCCGAGTGGATCCAGCCCTCCCGGATGACCTGCTGCGTCGCCTCGGAATTCTTGTAGTAGCCGTGGAAGACTCCGGGGCTCCGATAGAGGACTTCGCCCTCTTGGGAGATGCGGATCTCCACCCCGGGCAAGGGCGTCCCGACGGTATCGAGCCGGACGTCTCCGTCTTTATGGATCGAGATGAGGGCGCTGGCTTCGGTCATGCCATAGAGCTGCTTGACGTTGATGCCGAGCGAACGGAAGAACACGAAGATCTCGGGACCGATGGCCTCGCCGGCGGTGTAGGCGATGCGGATGCGCCGCATCCCGAGGTTGTCCCGGAGCGGGCCGTACACCAGGAGCCGCCCCAGCGGATAGAGGAGGCGGCGCCACAGCGCGACCGGCTGGCGGCCGAGCCGGCGCCGCTCGCTGTCCTGGGCCAGGTCGAGGAAGAACTGGACCAGCTTCCGCTTGGGCCACGCCGCGTCCTCGATGCGGATCATGACGTTGGTCAAGAGGTTCTCCCAGATCCGCGGTGGCGCGAAGAAGCAGGTGGGACCGATCTCCCTGAGGTCCGGGAGCACGGTCGCCGCGCTCTCGGGGCAGTTGACGGAGAAGCCGGCGACGATGGACTGGGCGTAGGAGAAGAAGTGGTCCCCCACCCAGGCCATGGGCAGGTAGGCCAGCACCTCCTCATCGCGGCGGAAGCCTTCGGCGGCGATGGCGTTGCCCGCCGTCAATATTAGATTTCGGTGGGAGAGCATGGCGCCCTTCGGAGTCCCCGTGGTCCCCGAGGTGTAGCAGATGATGGCGATATCATCGGCGGTGCCCTTGGCGACCTCGTCTTCGAAGTAGGTCGGGTTGTCGCGGGCGAACGTGGCGCCGAGCTCCTGCAACCGCTCGAGGCTCACCAGGAACGGCTCGGTGTACGCTCGCAGCCCCCGCGGATCCTCGTAGATGATGAACTCGAGGTGCGGACACTGCTCCTTGATGTGGAGGAGCTTGTCCACCTGCTCCTGGTCCTCGACCACCGCGAACCTCGCCTCGGCGTGGTCGACGATGTACGCGAGCTCCTTCTCGATCGCGTCCTGGTAGAGCGGAACGGGCACGCCCCCCAGGGCCTGGGTCGCCGCCACCGCCCAGTAGAGCTGGGGGCGGTTGTCGCCGATGATGGCCGTCTTGTTGCCGCGCGCCAGGCCCAGCGAGGCCAGGCCGAGCGCGATGCGCCGGACCTGCGCGAGGTAGTCGCTCCAGGTGTAGGACTGCCAGATGCCGTACTCCTTCTCCCGGATCGCGACCTTCCGGGGGAAGCGTTGCGCATCGTGCCTGACGAGCTTCGGGAAGGTATCGAGCCCGTCTCTCACCGTCGCGAGTACGTCCAAATCGCCTCCACGCTGGTGCTCACAAGCGGACCGCCGAACTCCCGGCTGGAGAAAGGGTGGCGTCGAGTGGCAAAAGTCTAGCGAAGGCCACCTGGGCTGTCAAGCATTTGGGCCGGAATGACGAGGACTTACGTGGGGGTCGGCCCTTGGAATCCGCGCTAAGAGCCGACGGTCACCGCAGCGCCTTCTCGATCAGCGGCAGGGCGAAGTAGACGACGAAGGCGGCGGAGGTGAGGTAGACCATCCAGTGCACCTGGGCGCCCTTGCCGTTGAGGACCTTGATGGCCGCGTAGATCACGAAGCCGCTTCCGATCCCGTTGGTGATCGCCCCTTGCCTTCGAGCCCGGGCACGCCCGCGAACCCCAGGATCAGCGGGTTCACGAAGATGATGTAGGCCATGACCATGAAGGTGGTGAGACCGGCCCGCAGCTCGGTTCCCAGGTTTGCTGACCGCACGATCGGGCCGCCGCCGGCCATGGCCGGCGGCGAGTGTACTACGTCAGAGCGACTGGAGAAACGCGATGAGCGCGTCGCGATTCGGGCTACAGCGAGCGGAGGAAGTTCAAGAGGTCCTGCTTCTGCTCCTCGCTGAGTCGGTTGAAGTTGTCGACGACGGCATTGGCCTCGGACGCCGGGAACCTCAGACTGGGCCCGCTCTGGTGCGCCTGGATCGCCTTGAGCAGGTCGGTGGTGCGGCCGTCGTGGAGGAAGAAGATGCGCTCCCCTAGACCCCACAGCGGCGCCGTCCGGAACTCGTCCGGACCGGCCCGCCCCTGGACGATGTCATCCGCGAGCCTCGGCCCCATGTTGTGCAGCAGCAGGTCCGAAAAGAGGTGGACCTTCTTGTCCCGCAGTGCTGCGACGGCGGCGTCGCCCGTGGTGAGCGTCGGCGTGTGGCAGAGCACGCAGCCGATGTCCCGGAAGAGGGCGCGGCCGTTGGCGATGGAGGTGGCGCCGCCTGGCATGGCGAGCGACCGGGCCGGCGGGGCCAGGAACCGCATGAAGAACGCGAACTTCTCGATGGCGCTGAGGGTGTCGACGCCGGTGGCGCCATCGGTGTTGGTGATGTTATTCGGCGTGGGTGCGAACTGGCAGTTCGGCGTTTCGTCGCGCTCNGTCTGGAACAGCTCGTTGCTGATNCCCATCTCGACGTTGTATGCCTCGCCCGAGAAGAGCAGCAGCGACTTGTTCTGCGCCTTCCACCCGAAGCGCGCGATGGTGCCGTCGTTGCCGTTGCGGTTCGGCCGGCCGGAGATGCCAAGGGCGGACTTGGTCAACGCGTTGGCCGCGCGGTTGGCGACGATCACACTGTCGGGGATCTGCTCGATCAAGCCGGCACCGAAGACCGGCGTCGGGATGCGGAAGATCAGGTTGCGGTTCTGGGCCTGGGCCAGGAAGTCCTCCTGCCTGATGTCGCACCCGCTGGCGTCACCGGTGCTGTCGACCCGGCCGCTGATGACGAACAGGGCGTGCACGCCGCCGTCGCGCGTCCCGTTAGCCTTGTACTGGAATCGCGCTTCGCGTACCGGGCCGTCGGGCTTGACGAAGAATGGGACGTAGTTGCGGGCGCCGTAGGCGGTGGCCACGGCGACCTGAGGGTTCACGACCGGGCTCGTTCCCCCGGTCGCTGGCTGCGTGTGGCAACCGGCACAGCTGTCCAGGTTGAAGCGCGGCCCCAGCCCCTCCCCCAAGCCGTCGGCTTCCTCGAACTCGTCCTTGCCAGCCTGGAACAGTGCCAGNTGCGAGCCCGTCAGGCCATCCAGCGGCTTGCCGGTTTCCGAGGGTTCGCCCCGGACCCCGGGATCACTGGCGAGGAAATCCGCCTGCGGAACACCCACCAGACTCACCAGAAAGATGGACAGCGCCGCCAGCACCTGCCGTGTTCTGGTTGCCAGTCGGAGGACGGACGCGGTGACGATCACCAGCGTCAGTCGCGGTGCAGACATCATGGCGCTCCTCCCCCAACGCGTGAGGAGCAAACCCATTGCCAGACGTCGGACGACCCAGGAGGCGGGCGGGCATTCGCGCGAGATGATTGAAGAACGCGGCGGACCCTGGCGGCCGCGCCAGACCGGGTGAACGCGAGCGTGTCCGCAGGCGGGACGTCAGCGCTCCGACCCGCGGCGGAGGGGCATTCACGCGAGATGATTGAAGAACGCGGCGAAGCCTGGCGGTCGCACCAGGGTCGCGTGAGCGCGAGCGCGTCAGCAGCAGGACGTCAGCGCTCCGACGGTACTGTGACAACTCGTCCCCACACCCGCCGGATGAGCTATCGGTAACTCCGACTTCGTGTGCCGACTACTTGCGGAACTTTCGATAATCGACCGGCCGCTTCTCGACGAACGCGTTGCGCCCTTCCATCGCCTCCTCCGTCTGGTCGTAGAGGTGCAGCGCGGTGGAGGCCACGCCGGCCTTCTTCTCGGAAAGGATGTCCGTGTACTCCATCTCGTTTCTCCAGACGCTAGAGCGGTTTCCTGAGGATCCGGGCGAGCTCTCCCACGACGCCCCGCCGGAAGGTGAGCACGCAGACGACGAAGATGGCGCCCTGGACGATGGTGAGCCAGGAGCCGATCTGGGCGAGGGAGTGCTCGAGCGTGATCATGATGAACGCACCGACGACGGGCCCGAAGACCGTGCCCAGCCCGCCCAGCAGCGTCATGAGGACGACCTCGCCGGACATGGTCCAGTGCACGTCGGTCAGCGAGGCGAGCTGGAAGACCAGGGCCTTGGTGCCGCCCGCCAGCCCGCTGAGCGTCGCCGAGAGNACGAAGGCCAGCAGCTTGTAGTGCTCGGCCCGGTAGCCGAGCGAGATCGCGCGGGGCTCGCTCTCGCGGATGGCCTTCAGCACCTGGCCGAAGGGGGAGTGGATTGCGCGGTAGACGACCAGGAACCCGCCAAGGAAGATCGCCAGCACAACGAAGTACATNGTGTAGGGCTGGCGGAGGTCNAGCACGCCGAGGAGCGTGCCGCGGGGCACGGCCTGGATGCCGTCCTCGCCGCCCGTGAACTTCGCCTGGATCGAGGAGAAGAAGACCATCTGGGCGAAGGC
>JGI25382J43887_10000506_pt1 | contig 13329 bp, 14 predicted proteins | sample GraSoi013_1_40cm_3_FD_43887 | JGI IMG/M metagenome (IMG submission 43887) | reverse complement strand
CCGTGCTGCGCTTCGACGTGCGCCGGGGCGGTGAAGCGCTCCGAGGCGTGCGCCAGCGGCACCACGCCCCCCGCGATCCCCTGGATGACGAGGAGCACCGTNGCGAGCGGCGCGGTCCAACGTGTGCGGTGCACCCGGGGTACGATCACCCTTCTCCTACGGTCTGGGCGGCACGCCTNTTGGCGCGCGCGTAGGCTCTTAGCCGTCGCAGCATCCGCCGGTCGTTCCGGACCGGATCGTCGCCCTTGGGCGTCTCGATAATCTTAATCACCGCCGCCAAGCGCGCGTCGCGCATGATGCGTCGGAACGGCTCGGGCCCGATCTCCCCCTCCCCGATCCACTGGTGGCGGTCGAGGCGCGAGCCCCGCGCGCCCTTGGAGTCGTTCAGGTGCAAGCACTTGAGCAAGGGGAGACCCACCACGCGGTCGAACTGCTGCCACACCGCGTCGATCGCGCCGGCCACGTCATACCCCGCGGCATGGAGATGGGCCGTGTCGAGGCAGAACCCGACCCGCGCCCGCACGGCGGCCGGCAGCGCGTCGCGCAGCGCCTCGAGCTCCTCGAACGTCGACCCCAGCGCCGTTCCGGCGCCGGCGGTGCCCTCGATCAGCACCCCGACGTCGTCCGGCGCCGCCGTGAGACAGGCGGCGTAGGCGCGCGCGTTGCGCTCGAGCCCGGCGGCGCGATTGTCCATGTAGTTGCCGGGGTGCGACACGACCCACGGGATCCCGAGCGCGTGGCAGCGCGCCAGCTCTCCGGCAAAGCAGCGCATGCTGCGCGCCCGCAGCCGGTGGTCCGGCGAGGCGAGATTGATCAGGTAGCTGTCGTGCGACACGGCGACCCGGATCCCGCCCGCCGCGAGGCCGGTGCGGAACTGCGCGACGTCGGCGTCGTCCAGCACGGGCTCCCGCCATTGGCTGGGCGTCTTGGTGAAGACCTGGACGGCGGTGGCGCCGATCGCCAGCGCCCGGGCGGGCGCCGTCCCGACCCCACCGTGCGTCGACACGTGCGCGCCCAGCAGGTCGTCTCGACTCGGCTTCAGTTCCGGTCTCCTTCCGTGAACGCGAGCCGCGAGATGAGCGGCACGAACCGCACGCCGCCGGCGCGCCGCTCGTCGAGCCCGGCGGGCGTCCGCGTGAGTATGACCAGCTCTTGGGCGCCCAGGTCACCGATCGGAATGACCAGCCGGCCGCCCAGCGCCAGCTGCTCGACCAGCGGTGGCGGCACGCCGGGCGCAGCGGCCGTCACCAGGATTCCCTCGAACGGGGCGCGTTCGGGCCAGCCGCGCGCGCCGTCGCCCAGCCGGGTCTCGATGTTCACGAGCCCCAGCCGGCGGAACCGCTCTTCCGCTTCGACGAGGAGATCGGGGAGCCGCTCGATCGTGCACACGCGCACGCCCAGGTGCGCCAGGATCGCGGTCTGGTACCCCGATCCGGTGCCGATCTCGAGCACCAGGTCGCCGCGCCGCACGGCGAGGCATTGGGTCATCAACGCGACGATGTACGGCTGGGAGATCGTCTGGCCGCTCCCGATGGGGAGCGGGGCGTCGTCGTAGGCGTCCTCGGCGAGGTGCGGCGGCAGGAACCACTCGCGCGGTACGCGCGCCAGCGCCGCGAGCAGCCGCCGGTCGGTGATGCCGCGGGCCGCGAGCTGGCTCGCCACCATGCGACGGCGCTGGCGGCGCGTCTCAGGCGCCGGGACGCTCACGTGCCGCGCTCCGCGGTTGCCGTCCCATACCGTGAACTATAGCTTGACACGCCTCCAAACGTGCGGGAGACCGGTTGCCCGAGCAAACGCAGTTTCGCATCCTCCTCGTCGGCGACCCAGCCGCCCGGCCTGACGGCCTCGAGCGCTTCCTGGTCCGCGGCGGATTCCAGGTCACCGAGGCGGCGTATCCGCCCCCGGCCACGGACCGGCCCGACCAGAACGCGCCCGATCTGCTGATCTTCGCCGTGGGCGCCCGGGAGGCGCGACTCTCGGACGCGGTGCGCGACCTCGCCACCGCGCCCCGCTTCTCGGCAGTCCCCGTGATCGTCCTCGTGGCGGACGGCGGTGCCGAGGCGGTGACGGATGCGCTCCAGGCCGGCGCCGAGGACGCGATGGCGAGCCCCGTGCATTTCGGTGAGCTCCGCGCCCGCATCGACGCCGACCTCCGCGTCCGGCGGGAGTTGCAGGAGGCACGCGAGGCGTTGCGCACGCGTGATCTCCTGTTCGACATCTTCCAGGAGGTCTCCGCCGCGCTGCGCGCCGACGAGATTTTCCAGACGCTCGTGCGACGGGTCGGCCAGGCGTTCGGGTTGACGCACTGCTCCTTCGTGCTCACCGCCCCGGGCGAGGACCAGGGGCGCGTGGTCGCCGTCTACGAGAACCCGGCCATCCGCGACTTGCGGGTGGAGCTCGAGCGGTACCCTGAGATCCAGGAGGCCATCCGCACCGAGCGCCCGGTGATCATCCACGACGTGCGCGACCACCCGTTGTTCGACGCGACGCGGCGGCGCTGGGTGCAGCAAGCGATCGAGGTGAACGTGCAGTCGGCCGTAGCGCTCCCCGTGTTCGTGCAGGGCCGGGCGGCCGGCGTGTTCTTCCTCCGGACGGTGCAAGGCGACCCGCGGCTGCGCCCCCAGGACGTGGCGTTCGCCAACACCATCGCGCAGGCGGCGGCCCGCGTGCTCGAGAACGAAGAGCGGCGCGCCGCGATCTACCGGCGCCAGATCAGCGCCGGGGTGACGGACGTCCTCACCGGCTGCGCCAGCCTCGACGCCCTGGACCGCCGGCTGCGCGACGAGTTCGAGCGCGCGCGTCGCTATTCACTGCGCTTCGCGGTCGTGGTCCTCGACATCGACCGGTTGCGGGACATCAACGAGCGGCTGGGCCAGCAGGCGGGGGACCGGGTGCTCGCCGAGGTCGGCGCGATGATGCAGCGCGAAATCCGCGCGCCGGACTTCGTGGCCCGCTATGGCGGCGACGAGTTCGCGCTCATCCTGCCCGAGACGGATGGCCCGGGCGGCCGGCAGTTCGTCGAGCGTCTCCGCCTGGTGCTGGCGCGCCACACCTTCCCCGATCTCGGCCCCGGTGAGCTGCCGAGTGTGTCGGCCGGCGTCGTCGCGTTCCCGCATTCGCAGGTGCTGCGACCGGAGGATCTCTTCGCCCAGGTCGAGGCTGCGCTCGCGCGGGGGAAGAAAAGCGAGCCGGATCGGATCGGCGTGTCGGGGGAGAATTGAGACGTCTGACGTCTCAGTCAAGCGTCTTCCTGAACCGCCGCACCGACAGCACGATCATGAGCGCCGCGAATCCCGCCAGCACCAACACCTCCTGCCACAGCGCCTCGAGGCCCACCCCCTTGAGCAGGATGCCGCGCAGCACCTTGAGGAAGTGGGTGAGCGGCAGCAGCAGCCCCATCCACTGGAACACCTCTGGCATCGCCTGCCGCGGGAACATGAAGCCCGAGAGCAGGATGTTCGGCAGTACGAAGAAGAAGCTGACCTGCATCGCCTGCTGCTGAGTCCGGACCAGCGTCGAGATGAACAGGCCGAGCGCGAGGCTCGCGACCACGAAGATCAGCGCGATCGTGTATAGCAGCAGCACGTTCCCGGTGAGCGGCACGTCGAACACGAAGCGGCCGAGCGCGAGCACCGCGGTCATCTGGATCAGCCCCACGCCGACGTACGGCGCGATCTTGCCCAGCATCAACTCGGTCTTCGTAATGGGGGTGACGATCAGCTGCTCGAGCGTGCCGCGCTCCCGCTCGCGCACGATCGCCATGGCGGTGATGAGCACCATCGTGATCGTCAGGATCACGCCCACGAGGCCGGGCACGATGTAGTTCGGGCTGCGGAGCCCCGGGTTGTAGCGCGGGCGCACGCGGACCTCGACTGGAACGCTCGCCCGCCCCGTCGCGTGCGACAGGATGGCGAGGTTGCGAACCTGGGCAACGCCGGCCGCGGCGCTGATGGCCGCNTGCGACGCGAGCGGGTCCCCGGCGTCCACGATGACCTGCAGGGTCGCGGTCGTGCCGCGGCCGAGCCGGCGGGGATAGTCGTAGGGGACGATNATCCCGGCCTGGGCGTCGCCCCGCGCGATTGCCCGGTCGAGCGCCGGCCGGTCGTCCACATGGGCCACGATCCGGAAGTTTCCCGTGTTCTGGAACGCCGCGATCACGTCGCGGCTCTCCGGGGTGCGCGACTGGTCGAGCACGACGGTCGCCAGATTCCGTACGTCGGTCTGGATCGCGTAGCCGAACAGCAGGAGCTGCACGACCGGGATGCCGATCATGATGCCGAGCGTCAGCCGGTCACGGCGCATCTGGACGAACTCCTTGCGGAACATCGGCCAGAAGCGGGACATCATCGCTCGTCCCGCTCCTGCAGNATGATGAACGCGTCCTCCAGTGTCCGCCCACCCACCTGCGCCGCCACCTCGCCGGNNGTGCCGAGCGCGATCAGGTGACCGCCGCTCAGCATGGCGAGGCGCCCGCAACGCTCCGCTTCGTCCATGTAATGGGTCGTGACGATGACCGTGGTGCCCTGGGTCGCGAGCNCGCTGATCGCGCGCCAGAAGTTGCGCCGGGCCGCGGGGTCGACGCCCGCCGTCGGCTCGTCGAGGAACAGCACCACCGGCCGGTGCAGCAGCGCGCAGCCGAGCGCGAGCCGCTGCTTCCAGCCGCCCGAGAGCTGGCTCCCGAGCTCGTCCAGTCGCCGGTCCAGTTCGAGAAACGCGATCACCTCGGAACTACGGGCGGCCCGTGCGGCCTGCGGCAGGCCGTAGATCCCACCGTAGAAGTCGAGGTTCTCGGCTACGGTGAGGTCTTCGTACAACCCGAACTTCTGGGACATATAGCCGATGCGCTGCTTGACCTGTTCGGGCGCAACCGCCACGTCGATCCCCGCCACCAGAGCGGATCCCGTGGTCGGCTCGAGCAGCCCGCACAGCATGCGGATCGTCGTCGTCTTGCCCGAGCCGTTCGGTCCCAGCAGCCCGAATACCTCGCCCGGCTCGATGCGGAGGGTGAGTTGGCGTACGGCGACGAGCGTGCCGAACCGGCGCGTCAGATCCCGGGTCTCGACGGCGGCCTGACTCACGGCAACAGCGGGATCTCGATCGTGACCGGCATACCCGCTTTGAGGCGTCCGCCTTCGTCCCCGCCGTCCGTTTGCGCCTTGATCCCGAACACGAGGTCGGCCCGCTCCCGCTCGGTGAGCGCGGCGCGCGGGGTGAACTCGGCGCGCGGCGCGATCTCCACGATGCGGCCCGGATACGCCCGCGGGTCGCCGTCCAGGCGCACCGTCACGGCCTCGCCGACCTTCACCAGCGCCACGAACCGTTCACCCACATACGCGCGGATCCACGGCCGGTGCACCAGCCCCACCGACACGACCGGCATCCCGGCCGCGACCGCCTCACCCCGCTCGGCGTAGCGGGTGAGCACGATTCCGTCGGAGGGGGCGACGATGGTGAGCTGATCGCGCGCGGCGAGCATGGCGGCGAGGGCGGCGCCCGCCGCCGTGGACTCGCTCGCCGCCGCCCGCACCGCCGCGAGCCGCGCCGCCGCTGCGGCGGCGGCCGCCGTGAGTGCGTCGTACTGCTGCGGCGATACGATGTTCTGGTCGCGCAGCCGCTGCGCACGCGCCAGGTCATTCGCGGCGCGGACGCTGTCGGCGAGTGCGGCGGCGATTTCGTTCACGCGCAGCCCCGCCGCGCGGGCCTGCGCCCGGCGCTGGGCGATCAACGCCTCCAGCCCGGGCTGCTCGAGCACCGCGATCGTGTCGCCGCGGCGGACGCTGTCCCCCTCGTCCTTGAGGAGCCGGACCAGGCGACCCGACGTGAGCGGGGCCAGCTGGGCTTCGCGGATTTCCACCGTTCCTGAGACCCGGAGCATGCTCGCGTCGCGATGACAAGCGGCGAAGAGCGTTACATAAACGACGTCACGCAAAATCGTCGCGCAAAGGCGCCGCCCGAAACCGTGGTGGGACGCCTCTGCGTGACGTCTGCGCGTGACGTCTGTGCCCGACGGCTTCGCTCGACGCCTCACGTCTATTTGTGAGTCTTTAGCCAATTGCTCGGATCGAGCGCGATCCCTCCCTGGCCGCGGATCTCGAAGTGGAGGTGCGGACCGCGGTCGCTCGACTCCCCGCCGACGTGGCCGATGATCTGCCCTTTGACCACGCGCTCCCCCTTTGCTACGGCGGCGTCGCTCAGGTACCCGTAGAAGCTGTAGTAGCCGCCCCCGTGGTCGAGCAGCACCGACGTGAGGTAGGTCCCGAGTGGGCCGGCGAGACTCACGCTGCCGCTCGCGATGGCGCGCACGGGCGTCCCCTCCGCAGCGGCGATGCCGATCCCGTGCCACGGGATGCGCGTGTTGTTGGGCCCGACAGCGGTGCCGAACTGGTAGACGATCTTGCCGTCCACCGGCCAGTCGAGCTGGCCCAGGTCCGCGGTCGTGATCGATGCCGCGGCGCGGGCGACGCCGCGCGCCTCGGCTTCGCGGCGCGCGCGCTCGAGGGCGGCGACCCGGTCGTTCAGGCTCTTCTCGTCGCGCTCCAGTTGGGACAGTCGCTCCGCCGCCTCGCGCGCGCTGCGGCGGGTTTCCGCGAGCGAGGCCTCGCGCGTGTGCTCGAGCGCCAGGTAGCGCTGCAGCTCGTCGGTCCGCTCGTGCTTGCGGCGGCCCAGGGCGTCGCGCGCGTCGACCAGCGTCTGGCGCTCGCGTGCGATGCGGCGCTGCAGCTTGAACATGTCGTTGGCGAGCAGGCGATCCTGCCGGCTGACCAAGTAGAGGTACTTGTAGCGCGACAGCAGGTCCCCGAAGCTCTCGGCCGCGAGCAGCACCTGGTACGCGTACAGCGGCCCGCGCTTGTAGATGTCCACGAGGCGGCGCTCCAGCACGGCGCGCTTCTCCTCGAGCGCATCCTGGGCGAGCAAGAGATCCACCGTGGTGCGGTCGATCTGGTCGGAGAGGCCGTTGATCTGCCGGTCCAGCTCGTTGACGATGCGGTTGGTGGTTTCCTTTTGCCGCTCGATGTTCGCGAGCTCGTCGGAGAGCGAGTGGGCCTGGGTGCGCAGCCGCTCGAGCTCCTGCTCGACCTGGGTCCGCTCGCGGCGGATGTCTTCCAAGCGACGCTGGTTGTCCCGCAGTTGCTGATCAAACGGTTGCGGCCGCTGCGACGCGAGGGGCGTAGCGAGGACGACGTAGCACAACGACGTCACGCAAAGACGTCGCGCGACGCCGTAAACGCTTTGACGCCGCCGCGTGACGTTTTCGCGCGACGCCTTCGCGCGACGCCTCACGCTTGACGCCTCATACTCGGCGCAGGTGCCGTCCTACCGACGCGGCGCTCCCAAAGAATCCGATCAGCATCCCGAACCCGACGATCGCGACCGCCTGCTCCTGCGAGAAGAACTCGGCGTGAATCAACCAGCGGTTGATGAGCGCGTAGGCGCCGTAGGAGAGCGCGACCGCTGCCAGCCCGCCGAGCATCCCCTTGAGCGCGCCCTGGAGGAGAAACGGACGTCGCACGAAGCCGTTGGTCGCACCCACCAGACGCATGATGGCGATTTCGCGGCTGCGCTGCAGCACCGCCATCCGGATCGTCGTGCCGATGATGATGATCGCGACTGCCGCGAACGCCGCGCCCACCACGAGCCCCACGGCGGCCGCGATCTGCCGCAGCCGATCCAGCTTCTCCACCCAATCACGCCCGAATCGCACGTCATCCACGAAGCCGAAGCCCCGCAGCCGCTCGGCGACTTCGTTTACATGCTCGACGTCGCGGAAGTGGGGCTTGAGCTTCACCTCGATCGAGGCGGGGAGGGGGTTGCGCTCCAGCTCCTGCAACACGTCGCGGAATTCCACCAGCTCCGTGCGCGCGCGCTGCAGCGCCTCGTCCTCGCTCACGTAGGCGGCCGCCTGCACTTCGGGAAACGCCTCGATGTCCTTCTCCGCCAGCGTGATGGTTTCGATCGGCGCGCCCGGGAGCAGGTAGGCGACGATCTCCACCCGCTCGGCGACGTCGCGCAGGGCCTGTTGCAGGTTCACGGCGACGAGCCCGAACAGTCCGACGACGAACAGCGAGAAGGCGATCGTGGTGACGGAGAGGGCGGAGAGGAGCGGGGCGCGCCGGAACGCGAGCAAGGCCTCGCGGATCACGAGGTTCACGGGCTGGCGGCCTGGTCGCGCGGCTCGTCTACCGCGGAGTCGTACACCAGGGCGCCCTCCTGCAGCTCGATCACGCGATACGGCGCTTGCCGCACCAGGTCGAGGTCGTGCGTCGCCATGACCACGGCGGTGCCGCTCGCGTTGATGTCACGCAGCAGCTGGAACACGCCGCGCGTGGCACGCTCGTCGAGATTGCCGGTGGGCTCGTCGGCGAGCAGGACCGTGGGCTCGTTCACGAGGGCGCGCGCGATCGCGACGCGCTGCTGCTCACCCCCCGACAGCTCGCGGGGGTAGGCGTGGGCCTTGGCAGCGAGCCCCACCTGCGTGAGCACCCGCATCACACGCGCGGGGATCGACGCACGCCGCGCCCCCGTCACCTCGAGCGCGAATGCCACGTTCTCCTCCGCCGTGCGGTCCTCCAGCAGCCGAAAGTCCTGGAAGACGATGCCGAGCCGCCGGCGCAGCATCGGGATGTCCTTGCGGCGCGCCTCGGCGAGCGTGAAGCCCGAGACGCGCACTTCGCCGCTCGTCACGGGTTCCTCCGCGTAGACCAGCTTGAGAACCGTGGATTTCCCGGCGCCGGAATGGCCAGTGAGAAACACGAACTCGCCCTTCGCGATGTGAAACGAAACGTCCTTCAGGGCGAGCCCCCCTTTTGGGAAGGCCTTGAAGACATTCGTGAACTTGATCACTTACAGCTGCGCCAGGGCCTGGGCGAAGTCCGCGATGATGTCGTCGGCGTCCTCCAGTCCGATGGAAAATCTCAGGAAGCCGTCCGGAATGCCAGCCCGGGACCGCTCCTCCGGTGTGAGACTCGCATGGGACGTGAGCCGCGGTTCGGACACCAGCGTCTCCACGCCGCCCAGGCTGGGCGCGTGCGCTGCGACCGTGAGCGCCCGCAGGAACCGCTCCGCCGCCCGGGCGCCCCCCTTCAGCTCCACCGCCAGCATGCCCCCGAACCCGTTCATCAGCCGCTTCGCGTCCGCGTGGTCGGGATGGGAGGGGAGCCCGGGGTGATGCACCGCGCCGAACTGCGGCTGCTTGCCGCACCACTCCGCCACGCGCAGCGCCGTGGCGTTCTGGCGCTCGACGCGCACCGCCAAGGTCTTCATACCGCGGTCGATCAACCACGCCGCCATCGGATCGATGGCCTGGCCCCACACCTGCATCAGCTTGCGCACCTCCTCGATCACGGACTCGGTCCCCGCCACCGCTCCGGCGATCACGTCGGTGTGCCCGTTCAAGTACTTCGTCGCGCTGTGGATCACCACATCGGCGCCGTGCTCGAGCGGCCGGAAGTTGATCGGCGTCGCGAACGTCGAGTCCACGAGCAGGGCGAGTCCTTCCGTCTTGCATAACGTCGCGATCGGCTCGAGGTCGAGCACCCGCAGCAGCGGGTTGGTCGGGGTCTCCACGAAGATGGCGCGCGTGTTCTTCTTGAGGGCGCGTTTCCAGGTGCGGGACTCGAGCGGGCTCAGGAACGACACGTCGATGCCGAAGCGACCGAACTCCTGCGCGAACAGGCGGTGCACCCCGCCGTAGATCCATTCGCTCGACAACAGGTGGTCGCCCGGCCGCAACACCGCCAGGTGGGAGAGGGCGATGGCGCCCATCCCGCTCGCGACGAAAATCGCCGCCTCCGCGCCCTCGAGCGCGGCGAGGCGCTTCGCGATGGCCGTCTGGTTGGGGTTGTTGCCGTAGCGCGTGTAGAGGACTTCCGCCGTCGAACCGACCGGATTCGTGAAGGTGCTACTCTGGTACAGCGGCGTCACCACTGGTGCCCAGTCGGGCCGGGCCTCCGGGTCGCCGTGAATCGCTCGCGTCGAGAAGCCGAGGCGGCGCTTCACGCGAGCGTCAGGGCGTAACTGCCTCCGGGCGTGCGCGCCGCAAAGCGCCGGGCGACGAGCTCGTCCAGCAGCGCGGCCGCCGCCGCGGCCGCCCCGAGGACCTCCAGGGTGCCGTCCGGCCGCTCGATCAGCGCCGCGAGGCCGTGGCCGGACAGGACGGGCTCGATCGCTTCGCGATGCCCGTCCGTGATCCCCGACAGCACGAGCACCGCTGGCCGGTCGCGCAACAGCTTCGCCACGATCTCGTCGGCGCATGAGTAGTCGATGCAGCCGACGCCGGTGAAGTCCATGCGGGCGACCGTCACCTCGCCGGTCCGCTCCCGTCCCGCGATCGCCTGCTCGATCCGCTCGCGCACCACGCGCCCCGTCGGACGCGTGACGAGGTCCGCGTAGACGCCCGAGACGGACGCCTGGAGCACCGCGTGCATGTCGATGTACTGTATCACCGCTCCGCGGACCCCTGTTCAGGGATGATGATGAGCACCTGGGCGCCCGGGAAGGGCGGCAGGCCGTCTTTCAGCGGGACATCGTCGTCCCACTTCGGCACGATCGCGATGCGCGCCGTGCCGCTCCGAATCGCGATCTTCCCGTCCCAGCGGACGAGATACCGACGGATCCCGGCGAGTCCCTGGCCACGGCCGGGGTCGCGAAACCGGCTCACGCCCTGCACCAGCGCCGCCTCCAGCGCCGCCGCGTCGCCCCAGCGGTCGCCGAACCGCTTGCTCTGGGTCGGCTCGAGGGAGTGCCGGAATCCCACGCCCGCGTCGGCCACCGCGATCACGACCACGCGCCGGGCCAACTTGCGACGCCAGTGGTATGCCTGCACCGCCACCCACCCGCCCGTGCCGGCGTGTTCTACAATATTCTGACATGCCTCCGAAAGCGCCATAGCGAAGCCCATCGTCGCCTTCGGATCGAGGCTCAGCTCGGACGCCAGGATGGCAGAGGCGCGCTGCTGGATCGTGCNGACCACCGCGTGCACGTCCTCGGCCGCGCGCACCGGCGTCACGGGCAGCAACACTTCGCTTTCCTCCGCCGCTCTCGCTCGAGGTACCTTGCCGTGGATCTCGAACAGCTCGGCGGCCTCGCGGAAGAAGCCCGCTCGGGCCCAGTAGCTCAGCACCTCAGCGTGGGTCGGCGCGGTGAGCAGCGGCCGCTCGACCGTTCCGGCAGCTGCCGCGCGCCGGGCGGCCTGCCCCGCGGCGAGCAGCCCCACCAGGCCGTAGGGCGACGCCCATTCCGCGGCGTGCGCGTCGAACAGGAGTCGCTCGTCATCCTTGTTTGCATCGGCGAACGCCCCAGCGAACTGGTCGAACGAGCGGTCGTCGAACTGCGCGGGCACCTCGACGAGACGCGTCATGCCGTCGTCAGTCGGCCGAGGAGGTGATCTCGCAGCCCGGTCGCGCCGCGGTAGGTCACGTTGCGGGCGCCCATCCGCGTGCCCCGCTGCAACGCCTCTTCCAGCGGCGCTCCGGCGAGCAGCGACGCGACGACCGTCGCCCCGAACACGTCGCCGCAGCCGGTGGGGTCGCCGGCGTCGAACGCCGGGCCGCCTGGGGCGGCGATCCGCGCCGTGCGCACCGGCCGCCCGGTGAAATACGCCGNCCCCCTGGCACCCAGCGTGACGAGCAGCGTCTGGCACCCCTGCGCCAGCGCGGCGGCGGCGGCCGCCAGCGGATCGTCTCCCAACTGCTTCATCTCCTCCTCGTTGAGCTGCACCACGTCGAAGCAGCCGAACCAGGCTGGCGCGTCGGGGAGCGGCTGCAGGACGCGCGTCCCGTCCGATTCTTTGCCGAGGAAGAGGCTATGCAGGTCGGCGTAGATGAAGTGGCGGAACCCGCGGCGCAGGAACTGCGCCGTCTCGACCGTCATCTCATAGCCGGAGATGAAGTTCAGGTAGAGGGCGTCCAGGTCCGCTANCTGAGGCCCGAGCTCGGGCCACGTCCACGGCGGCACGCCGCCCGTCATCTGCTCGCAGCGGCGCTCCGACGAGTAGTACCGCAGGGTGACCCGGTTGTTGGCCTCCGGCACCTCCATGAAGCGCGTGCCGGGCGCTAGGTGCCGCAGGGTGCGCAAGAAGGCGTTCGCCTTCCCGGCGAGGTCCCGTCCGACCTTGACGATGGGCACCATCACCCAGTCGTCCGGCAGCATGGCGTCGAGGGCGGCGCAGGCGTACGAGATCCCGCCCCATTCCTCGACCGCCGGCTGCGCGGGGTCCCGACCAAAGATGGTGTCCCACACCATGGAGCCGATGACGCCCAGTCGCCTCACACGCGGCCCCACGTCCGCTGTATGAAGACGGCGGCGGCGCCGTAGACACCCGCCGTTCCGGTGAGCTCTCCCGGGACGATACGGCAGACGTCCACCGCGGGCTTGAACGCCCGCCGCTTCACCTCGCTGCGCAGCGGCACGAACAGCCGGTCGCCCGCGAGGGTCACACCGCCGCAGATCACCACTACCTGCGGGTTGAACACGTTGATGATGTTCGCCACGCCGGCGCCCAGGAACCGCGCCGTGTCCTTCACGACCTCCAGGGCGAAGTCGTCGCCGTCGTGCGCCGCCTCGTACACGACCTGCGCCGTGATCTTCGACATGTCACCCTGCACGTACCGGGGGAGGGAGGTGTCGACCCCGGCCTCGATCCCCTCGACCGCCCGCGCCGCGATCGCGGGCCCCGACGCGTAGGCCTCGAGGCAGCCGTAATTNCCGCACTTGCAGCGTCGGCCCATCGCGTCGATGGTCATGTGGCCGATTTCGCCCGCGATGTCGGACGCGCCGCGGTAGATCGCGCCCGAGAGCACGATACCGCCGCCGATCCCGGTGCCGATCGTGAGCCCCACGACGTGGTCCGCCCCGCGCGCCGCGCCGCGCCACCACTCGCCGAAGATCGCGCAGTTGGCGTCGTTGTCGAGCGTCGCCGGCTTCCCGAGCGCCTGCGTCAGCCGGTCGCGCAACGGGTAGTTCGTCCAGCCCAGATTCGGGGTAAGCAGGACGACGCCGGTCTTCGTGTCGAGCGGGCCGGGCGAGCCGATCCCTACGCCGGCGATCTCCTTGCCGCGCGCTGCTTCCATAGACGCGCGCGCGAGCTTCACGATCCGGTCGAGCACGGCTTCCGCGCCCTGCTCCGAAATCGTCGGCGCCGAGACGAGTCCCAACAGCTCTGAGCCGTCCTCGGCCACGGTGCCGACGACGATGTTGGTACCGCCGATGTCAATTCCGACGATGTAGCGCACCGGTCTCCTCGATGGCGAGCAGGACGTCCTCGACCGACAGCGATTTCATGCACAAATGATGACCCAGCGGGCAGCTCGGCGGTCCGTGCGCCGAGCAGGG
>JGI25382J43887_10000504_pt1 | contig 13336 bp, 12 predicted proteins | sample GraSoi013_1_40cm_3_FD_43887 | JGI IMG/M metagenome (IMG submission 43887) | reverse complement strand
AGATCGAACTGGCTGTGGAGATGATCTGCTCAGAGCTTTCCAGCATCCGCTCGAGAAGTCGGGTCGTCGGGCCAGGATGCAAGGCGCTCGCGAAGAAGCGCGTGCGGCCGCGCTCCCTGACCACTTCCGGGAGCGCGGCAGTTACGTGGTGAAGATCGCCCGCGGCACACGCGTGGACGCCGGCGTTCCGGTCCAGCCATTTTGACGCCTCCTGATGACCGCGAACGAGGATTTCCCGGACTGCCATTTGTAGCGTCCGCTCCTGCCTCATACCGACTGCTTGCGCCCCAGGTGCTCCACACCATTATCATCAGGTCCACGCGGAGCGAGCATAGCGCGCATGGTAGGCAGACCCTCAAGTGCCACCGGCCGTCCATGACTGCTGAAGACGCCAGCGACGCCGCACATGTCAGCGCTCCCCCGATCTGCGCACTGCCGCGTCAGTCTCGCCAAGGTGAAGAACAAGCCTTTGTCCCACGCGGTCCGGCCGCTGGCAGGCCACTTGCCACCCTCGGCACCCGCGCTCGGCGGGGATCATTTTGAACCGCGGGGGCCGCCTCTGGTGCCCCCACGTGCTCACGGGCGATGCTTTGGAGCTCCTGCGCACGGCGCTGCCAGGCGAATTCCTGGTTCAGGATCTGGCGGGCCGTCCTCAGCGCGGGCTCGTATAGCGCCGGGTTTGCGAGATAGGTTAGGATGTGCTTCGCCATCCCCTCTTGCGTATCTGCCACCAGCAGCTGGGACCGCACGACGGGATCGAGAAACTCGACGGCCCGGCTCGTCGCGACCACATAGCGGTTGGCGCCCATCGCCTCCACGACCTTATTCTTGAACCCGCTGCCCGACACGAGCGGTGCTACGTACAACATGCTCTCCGCGATCTCACGTTCCATGTCCTCGACGAACCCCGTGATGCGTACGTTGCGGCTGCTTCGTCGCAGCAACTCCGCGGGCGGATTGGCGCCAGCTACGACAAGGACGATGTCCGGCTGGCGCAGGAGGACGAGCGGGAGGACATGGTCGATGAACCAGATCGCACCGTCGCAGTTCGGGGGAAAACTCATGTTCCCGGAAAAGATGAGCCGGTTGGGGATGGGCGCGATGTCGACGCGCGCGCCCCGTATCGCGACGCCGTTCAACAGGACGCGATTGCGATCCGGCCGACGGTTCACGAGATCAAGACATCGCTGATCGGCCGGAGAGGCCGTTAGATTGACGAGGCAGCGTTTGCCGTAGTAGCTTTCATCAGCATACGCTTCCACGAGGCTGCGCAGGACCGAGCCCATCGGGGTGAATTTCCGCTGGTTGAGGGTGAGCGCAGTTTCTCGGAGCAGGAAGAGCACGAACGAATCGATCCAGTCGATGAACACCGGCCGCAGCCGGCCTATCGACGGCACTAAGAACAACAGCTGCCGACTGGACACGATGCAGAGATCGATGCCCGTCCTGACCACGAACTCCTCCACGAGTGCTCGCACCGGCTCCTGGTGCCGCCGGAGAATACGGTTGACGAGGCCGGGATACACGGCGAGCTGGCCGAGGCGCCGGACCCTGGCTGGCGGCGCGTACGCCACCTCGAGATGACCCGAAATGACCCGCCCATCGATGAGCTGGCGCACATACGCTTGCTTTTGGACGGTGTCGTCCGTCGACCGCCGGTGAGTGATGAAGTACACCTCGTGGCCCATCGTTATCAGTTCACGCGACAGGTTGAAGAACCGCAGATTGGCTCCGTGACGGAGGCCGAACTCGTATTCCAGCCCGATGATCCACAGGATCCGCATCGATCGCCGCACACCTCGAGAATCAGTCACGTTGGCCCGCGGCCCGACCCAGCGTAACGGGGACCAGCCAATGCCTGATTGCTTCCCGCTCCCTCGCCGTCGACACTCTCAGCACCAACACGGCCCCCAGGTAAACGCATGCGAACACTCCAGCGCAGATGGCGAGCAGCGGCGCCACCGCCAGCCCATTCGCCAGGAGAATTGGTCGAATGATAGCGGCGGTGAACCCAGCCACACCCGCTGCGCCACTCAGCTTCGCCACATCCTTGAACTGGCCCAGATCACGCCACGTGATGCTCAGAATGCGCGCGACCTTGATCGCTCCCGCCACCCGCTCCACCACGTTCACGCCAACCACTACGGCAATCACACCGACCAGCCCGAGCCGCTCGGTAGCGATCCATAGACCACCCAACAACGGGACGAGCAATACCGTACGGACCTTGAGGAGGAAGGGAAGGTGTTCTGGATATGCGCGAAACACTGCGTCGCATGCCGGGGCGACGATGCTCAATGGGATCAGGGTGAGGTTAACCGCGAAGATTGGCCAGCTTTCACGATATCGCGCCGTAAAGAGGACGGTGATGAACTCTCGTCCGGCGACGAGCAGCAAGGCGTACATGGGGAGCACCACGGCGGCCAGCGAACGCACCGTGCTGGCGAGGAGCCGTAGGATCTCTCGCGTTTCGTTGCGGGTGCGTAGCTCGCTCACGCGTCGAATCACGACCGATCCGACCGACTCCAACAAAATCCCCACGATCGGTAGCTGAAAACATCCAACGGCGTAGACTGCATACGCGGCGGCCCCGTAGTGATTGGACGCAAAGTAATTATGGACGCTCGTCTGCAGCCACCACAGGAGCCCGACATACGTCAGCGGCAACGCGTACCTTAGCTGCGCGCGCAGTACAGACCAGTCGACCGACCATCTCGTGTCTAGGAATCGCGAGCCAACATACCACACCATGACCGCGCTTTGCAGACAGGCGGCCACCGCCGCGGCGTAGGCTAGGGCGCGAACAGACCCGAGGAGCACGCCAGACGAGACGAGCAACGTCCCCCGCAGGAGCTGCATCCCCGTGATGATCAGCGCAGCCACTTTCGCCTCCCCGTTGGCAACGGCGATGTATTCGAGACTGGACGACCCGACCGCCAGAAGCATGGCGATGCCGATCGGCACTGCGTACGCAGCCAAATCGCGCGAGTTCAACACCGTGGCCAGCAGCCCGGGGAAGGCCATCACGATCAATCCCCCCAGCCCCCCCATCAAAGCGTGGACAAGCAGAATGTTCCCCACAATTTGCGCCTTGCGCGTGGGCTCACGGGCGAAAAAGTAGAACGCGCTCATGGCGAACCCTAGGGGCAGGATCACCGTGGCGGTGTCAAGTAACAGGAAGACCTGCTTGTAAACTCCGAATTCCCGGACCGTGAGATGTCGAACGAGCAGCAGCGGCACGGCGATGCTGAGAGCGAACGCGGCGGTCTTTGCGACCATGAGCCACAGGGCGCTCCTAGCTAGAGACAGATCCNTGTGCGTTCTCGGCGCGTGCATGTCCTTGTANCAGTTGACCGCCCGCTCGGTCGGTTCAGCGGGGANGATCACACCAGCTGACCTCGGCCTATCCTGAGGCCCTCACTTGCTTGCACCGNNGNCCACTCACGGCGGACAAACGGCATGGTCGATCGCTCCGCCTCTCGGCGCGCCTGGCGGTGTGGCGAGAAGCGTCCTGGGTTCTCTTCGAGAGACAGCAACGGCGTTGACCATGGGCCCGCTCTCGGGCGACGCCACGAGGCAGGTCTCGCCGTCGCGAACAAGCGCCGCAAGGTCTCTTGGCGTGAAGACGACGGGCTGCCCCGCGACCGCNTAATAAGTGATCGATCCGCGCAGATAGACCAACGCGACCGCAGTGTCGCGCGTAAACGTGCCGACCACGATCCCGCTCCCGACAGCCGCGGCAAACCGACCCGTTCCGCCCGTCACCCGGAAGGTCCCGTGGTAGACGTAAGGCGAGCTTGGCCCCGCCTCTTCACACGCGAAGCCCGCGTGGTTGAAATAGATGCTGTCGCCTCCCGTCTCGGTGAGCGCACCCAGGAAGCTCGCCGGCACGCAGACCCCTTGAATAGTACTCGGGTACCCGTTGAGCGAGTTCGGACTCCCTGTATCGAACCTCAGGGAGAAATCCCCCGGGAGAATGGGGGTCCCCGTCATCTTCCCGGTCGCTGTAACCGTGCAGCCTGGAAAGAACGTGCCGAAGCAGTTCGTCTCGACCGTCCCCGTGCCAGTGACCTCGAACGCGGACGGGTCAGCCGCGGACAAGGGGGCTGTAATGAACGCGACGAGAATCAGTTGCAGGATACTGAAGTTGATCCACCGTGATTTCATTGTTCTCCCCTTTCTCGATGTGGGCTGGTCACGCAGATCCCCAGGTCGCCGAAGTATCACTTGATGAGCTAGCGCTGAAGCCCCACTTGATCTGACGCCGCCTCTGCATTCTTGCTGCCCGAGTAGACTGCCAGCCACTCCTGACGGACACGCGGCCAGGTGTGCCGTTCCGCCTCTTGCCGCGCCCGGCGCGCCATAGCGCTAGCGCGATCGTGGTCGCCAAGAAGCCTCACGATGGCGCCGGTCATGGCCTCGGGATCGCCGGACGGGACGATCAGCCCAGTTTCCCCGTCTCTGATGAGTGTCGCAAGATCACCGACCCCTGTGGAGACAACCGGGAGCCCTGCCGCAAAAGCTTCGAGCACCGACACTGGTTGGTTGTCGAGCACGGACGAATTGACGAAGATGTCGGCTTCGTCGTAAAGGCGCGGCATCGCGTGAGGCTCGACGCGCCCCACGAATTGGATCCCAGCCACGCCGAGGGAGGCGGCCAGCCCGCGCAACCGGCCCTCCTCGCTACCGCATCCCGCCACAGTCAGGGTCGCATCTGGATAGCGGCCTTTCAGACGGGCGAACGCCTTCACGGTATTGTCCACCTGGTAATACGGCTCGAGGTTGCGGGTGGAGAGTAGCCGAGGGCGCAGGATCCGCCGCTCCCGGTAGCCGAACCGGGAGATGTCCACGATGTTGCATATGACGCGGGTCCGGTAACCGTGTCGGGCGAAGACCGCTCGCAAGTACTCGGATGGAACGACAATCTCGTCCGCCAAGCGCAACCAAGGATGCACCAGTGGCCCCCACCGCGCCAGGTGATCCGGGGCCTCACCGCTGTGGTAGTTTAGCACCACACGCTTCCCCAAGCTTCGCGCCACGAGAATCGCGGGGAGCGGCGCGAGTACGAACGACCAGTAGGAAGCGGAGAAGATGTGCACGACGTTCGCCTGCCGAAGCCGGAGGAGGGTTGGCAGATACCACGCCTCATTGACAACCGTCCTCACGTACCGGTAGCGACGAAACCTTCGGATCCCGGGGGGAAGGCTTGGGTTGATCGGAACAAACAGGACATGGTGGCCCTCGTTTCGGAGCCCGTGCGTGAGTGCCCAGGCCTGTGTAGCATGCCCGCCAAGGATCTCCAGGCTTGGTGCGATGAGCGCGACCGTCTGGGGGTTCACTTGTTCAGGTCCGCCCGCGCTTCAGAACCGCCGGCTTGGCCCCCTGCCCCGGATCCCGCCGATGTCCCGCGACCGGACCGACGTTGCTCGGCGTCACGAGTCCTGGCGTCGGGCTGCCATCCAGAAAGGTCCTGCGCCTTTGTTCGAAGGAGAACAGTGTCTACAGTTCCAGATCGAGATCCGTCTCGCGGTATTTTTCGGGCCCAGCGTCAGTTCCTCGATGTGTCCCGCGTTGAAGATGTGCCGGCTCCTGCCCATCTCCGACAACAGGCACTGAGTCCATAAACACGCTGAGCTTGGATAGCGCCACGATCCGGATGCCCTGGACGTGAATATAATCACGGAGCCCGCCCGCAATCGAAAGCTTGTCCGCGCCACGTAGGAGCGCAAAGAAGCTCGATCATCAAAATGCCGTCGGCGTGCATGTCATCCGCGCAGAATCCGCTGGGTCCACCGGCCGCGTGCAGAAGGCAACAGCAGCTCCGGTCCAGCGTTCTCGCGAGCTTGCCAATTGACGCTCGCCCCATCTGTGCCTGAACGAGTGGATCACGAACGGACCCTCGTACTGAGCGCCTCATATCTTCAGCGCCAGGGCCAGATGTTCGATCTCAGATTTCTCGACATTCCGCTCGAGCAGCTCAAACCCGTTGCCCGACTTCCTCAGCACAGACACATGATGGATCGGTGGGGCTTCCTGCATCGTTCGTCCAACGATCCAGATTCCGCCCGGCACAAGACTCCACCAGGCGCTGCGCGCGCCGCAATCAAGCAAAGCGGACTCGAAATAGCCCCGGTTCAAGATATTCATTGTGCGGATGACGTGAGCTGGCCGGTTGGCGGGTTCAAATACCGAGTGCTGCTCGATGCGGAATGATCCTGTCGCGCGACTGAGCCTTATCGCTTGCGGGTGAATCAGCGGTATTCGACGGAACACCAGCGGCCCGCGCCGTACCTCCTTGACGCCATCCGGAAACGCCATGACCGCCGGATCGATCTTGTACTCTCGCCGCAGCCGTTCGAGCCGGGCCTGGGCCCACCAGGCCAGTATCCGATTCACACAAAGTCGCCTCGGTTCCGGTGGATTTAGCCGGACCACGAACGGGGGCGCAATAAACTGAAGGACTCCTCCAGTGGCCTCAAAGACGTACGATCCTTGCCCGGTGACATGCATCTCGATTAGGTGTAGATTCAGGTCCGAGGCCGTGAGGCGCACGCGCGGGAACACCTCTGTCAGTCGCTCGTGCCAGGCCGCGGAGGTGATGCAGTCGGAGGCCGCCCAGTCCTGGACCTCGAGCTCCGTCTCCCGAGCGAACTGCTTCACGAGAATCTGGTTCAGCCACACATCCAGATCACAGAAGCGCCCCAGCGAGGTGGTGCGGAAGACGCCGCTGGTCAACTGCATTTCGCGCGTGATGGTCTCAAACACCTTGACTTCGAGCGGCGAGGGCGGACTGGAGGTTCTCAGCAACCGGTAATCCACGTGGTCGCGGCGCAGCCAGGCGAGCAGCCCGCCGTGCGTCTGGATACACTGATCGGTTCGATAGACACCCAACTTCAGCATGAAGGCGCGGTCTCGCCTACCCGGATGCCAAGCGTTAGCGCTTGGATCGGCGGGGATCCCGGCGCTCCTGGCCAGAGGTGGACGATCGCCTCCGGGTCCGTGGCGATGCAAACCCGATGGCCTTGCGCCTCCGGGTCCCAGCGCAGCCCCCGAACGTTGTCGTCCTCCCGTTGCATCCACCCGGACGGAGCCGACTTCATTCCGGATCGCTGTCCTGTCTCGAAGTCGATAAGCTCAACCGGCGCATGCCCGGCGACACTCGGGCCGAGGTAAAATCCCTCGTCGTTGGACCCACGATGGATCAGGACCGCGCACCTGGCGCAGATCTCATCCCGCAACATCGGCTGGCTGTCCAAGCCTACGATGCCTGCAATCCCGGACATCGGCTGTGCCCTCCCCTTCACGGCAACCCAGACGGCACAGGCCGAGCATTCGCGCGCTCGGCATCGCCGAGCCGCAAGAAACCTTTCAGGTGGTCCCTCAGCCCGGAAATCGCTACGATGAACTGAGCGAAGCTCATGTTGTCGTTCACCCCGATCCGTCGGACCGCGTACGGATCCTGCTTCCCATCGTTTAGCCCCTCGATGGTCGTCACGGCCCCCCCGAAGCCAGCCCTGATGACCACGTCCATGGCCTCGTCAGAAAACTCTCCGTAGGGGTAGGAGAGCCACGTGATCGGGCGACCAGTCACCGATTCCAGCATTCGCTTGGACTCGCTCAGCTCCGCCAACAGATCCTCTCGGCTCAGGTGGAGGAACGAGTCATGGGAGCGGCCATGGCTCCCCACGGAGATCCCTCCTTCCGCCATCTCACGAAGTTCACGCACCGAGAGTGGCTCAGGTGTCGTGAGCGCGCGCTCGTCCATCTCAAGGTCCGCGGCGAGCCTGCCGAGTAGGACCTCGCGGCGTTCGGGCGGCAATCCGTGGAGTTCAGGAGACAGCCGGCGGAGTGCGGCCTGCTTGTTCTGTGCCGTGATCAGGCGGAGCGACTGCTCGTTACCCTGGATGGGGACGATAATAGCCTGACGCCGTGTCGCGGAGACCATGGCGCGTAGCCGGTCCCACCACGGGGCCCGGCCATACAGGGAGAAGTCCGCGATGACGAACACCGTTGCAGGCAGCCCCAGCCGCTGCAGAACGGGAAAAGCGTTGCGGTACGTGGCCTGATACCCGTCATCAAAAGTGATGGCGGCCAGGGGCTTGCTTTGTCGGCGGCCGGCTGACGATGCCAGGATCTGCTCCAGTGGGATCACGTGATAGCGCGAAGCCAGGTAGCGCATTTGCCACTCGAAGCGTTCGGCCTGGACATGGAGGCCGTCGAAGTTTTGAACCGGATCCCGCGCGTGGTCGTCAACATCGTGGTACATAAGCACGAGTATCTTCCGCCTGTTGAGCCACGTGGCGAGCCACGTAAGGCCCGTGAGGACGAGGAGTCTGTACGCAATTTCCTTGAGGGTGGGCATCCGTGGTGGTATGTATGCGCGGCGAAATCTAGATGCCGGCCCCGTGGTTCGTGAAGCCGTTCGGCTCCACTAATGCACGGGCTCCAAACGCTAGCGCCCGACCCGCAGTCGGGAAGGGTGCCGGACGAGCGCTCAGCTCGGACATCGTCGCAGCAATTTCTATCTTTACAGGCTCGTCAGACCGCGCCATCCTAGCGTCTCCGGTGCGAGGCTCGCGAGGCATGTGGGACATTGACCCCCGAGCGGCCGATCGTGCGGGACGTGTGCAATCTTCTGTGTAGCGCTGCTATGGCTTCTGCGGCACCGGGGAGCGGGGACTGCTGCAGGCGGCCTCGGTGAGCGGCCACTGTTCTCGGATCGCCGCGGCCGACAGCGCAACCCCGCGAGCGTTCCAATGGTTATCATCCAGCAAGTAGAGATACTCACCCCGCTCTAAATGGCGCGCCGCTTCATTCGAGAGGAACGGTGTCAGGTTGAGGACGGGGACTTCCATCGCTCGCAGGGCGCGTTCCAGACGGTTGAGATCGTTGCCCGTCCAGGTTCCGACGGGGCGCTGATCGACCAGGAATGGCCGATACACCCTGTATTTGCCGGGGACAAGAATCACGACCAGGTCGAAGCCGGCCTTCTTCAAGTCCCCTCGTAACCACTCCCAGTAGTCGAGGGAAAGTTCGTGTGGGTGATAGAAGCTGTTCACCTGCGATGACGGAAATAGCATCGTATCCCCGTTGTTAAGGGTCGCTTTGACGACGTTGCTGGCATAGCTGTTGGGGAGAATTCTGTCGTTGTTCAGGGCCTTCCAGGCGCGCCCGCTCAGGCCCTGAAGCGGTGACACGGTGAGGAGCCCTCTCAGTCTCCCGACAACGGTGCGGACTCCCGCTGGCGTTCGCGCCACAAGCTTCCTCCACACCATCCTCTGACCAGTCGGGATAGCCGGCACTGGAGCGCCTTCTGTGTACAGGCGAATCACCACACGACTGCGCAGGTTAAGTCGGCCCGCCAGAGCGAGAATCTCATCGGGGACGACCATGTTGGCATCACTGCCCGCGTTGTAGACCACGCAACCCATCAAGGTACCCAGCCGCGAGGACAGCGTGTCGTCGTCACTCACCCCAGATCCCACGGCAAACGAGTCCCCGACCAGAATCGCGCCAACCTCCTCATCCAGGACGTGAGGGGCATTTCGAAATCCGAGCGCGTCCGTGGTAAAGCGTTCGGATCGATAGTGCCGTAGTTCGGGGAGGTTCCCGAGCGCCGCGAGTTCGCCATACGACCGCGCGTTATAATAGCGTCGGTTGGGCTCGAAAGCCATACCCGACGGCCGATACCGTCCCATCGCCTCCCAGGCCCGAAACGTGAGCGGGTCGATGGACATGAACCGCAATCCCATATCCACCAGACACGCCACAACCAGCAGGCGGGGGATCACGTATCCCAGCCGCCAGCGGGGGCGCCGCGCCACTTCTGTTCCCCTCGAGCGTTCTAGAACTGGAAGTATATGTACGGCGCCGGACGGGACCCGTAGAGTACGAACAGACAAATCCCGAAGAGCGCCGCGAAGCCCGCGACCCATGATGGTGACCACCGGTGACGAATTTCAAAGGTGTTTGGGGCCCAATGCGTAATGGCGGCCGAGAGCACGAGCATGACCATCAGGACGGCTGCGCCAACGATGCCTGCNCCTGCCTGCCAAGTGAACATCTTNTCCAGAAGCCCCAAGGCCATGTCAAACCCCGACGCGCGAAAGATCGCTACCCCGACCAGCCAGAGACCGAACGTCGCAGCTCTNCGNGTCCANAGTGGGAGCTGCTCCCACCTCCCCCTGCCCATCCGGTGCAGCACGAGCAGCAGTCCCTGGTAGGCGCCGAAAACGACATAGGTCCACCTCGCGCCATGCCACAGCCCCACGAGCATCATCGTGATCAGCAGGTTCCGTGCCGTCAGGAGCCTCGAGCCCCGGCTCCCTCCCAGGGAGATGTAAACGTAGTCCCGGAAAAACGCTGAGAGCGAGATGTGCCAGCGCCTCCAGAGATCGGCGATATCCGCCGCCTTGTATGGCGAGTCGAAGTTCTGAGGCAGGCGGAACCCAAACATGTAGCCNAGGCCGACGGCCATATCGCTGTATCCTGCAAAGTCGAAGTACACTTGATAGGCGAAGCCCAGCACGCACAGCCACGCGCTCACCGTGGACAGCTCCGCGTACCTCGCCAACGCCGGATCGATGACCGCGGCGAGAGTATCGGCGATGAGAACCTTTTCCAGCATCCCAATCACGAAAAATGACCAGCCCGTGTTCACGTCCGCGGTGCGGTCGGCCCGATCAATATTCTCGAAGTCCTGCTCGATCTGTCGGAAGCGGACGATAGGACCGGCGACCAACTGTGAGAACAGCGACACGTATGCCGCGAATTTGAAAAAGTTCCGCGTCGGGGTGATCACCCCGCGGTACGCATCGATGATATAGGTGATGGTGTGAAACGTGTAGAACGAAATGCCGATCGGAAGCACAATATTGAGGATCGGGAGTGCGGATTTGCCGCCAAACCAGGACGAGACCGCGTTGATGTTGGCCACCGCGAAGTTCCCGTACTTGAAGAACCCCAATAGCGCCAGATCCATGGCGATCGGAACTATGATGCACAGGCGTCGCCGTACAGGATCTTGCCACCGGAGCAATCCGCGTCCGGCCAGGTAGCTGACCAGGGTGGAAAATAGCATCAGCGAGCAAAACTTGTAATTCCAGAACGAATAAAAGACATACCCGCTGATCGCCAGCCACACGTACCTCGGCGTCTTCCCCGTGAGGCGCCAAAAAACTAGGTAGGTGATCGGCAGGAAAGCGTAAAGAAACCCCAGGCTGTTAAACAGCATTACTCGGCACCCACACCGGTTCGTCGCCCGCCCCTGGTCTGTTGAAATAAGGTCAGGTAGAGGCACTCGGTCTCGTGTACCATTCGCTCGAGGGAGAAGTGCTGAGCCACCCGCCGTCGTCCAGCCTGGGCGAAGCGCGAGGCCAGTTCACCATCTTCCAGAAACTGGCAGATTCCACGCGCCAGGGCGTGCGCGTCCCGCGGCGGCACAAGCAATCCGGTCACGCCGTCCTCGACGGCTTCGGCATTGCCTCCCACGTTCGTAGCGACGACTGGCACGCTTGCCGCCATCGCTTCGAGGATCGAGTTCGGCAGTCCCTCGCCCTCCACCGATGGAAGGACGGACACCGCGGTTTCTGAGAGGAGCTCTGGCACGTCCTGCCTGAATCCCGTAAATGTGACGCGGCCGTCCAGGCCGAGGCGTGCCGCATAACGTCCCAGTTCGTTCCGGTATGCGCCGTCGCTGACCAGCGCGCCGTCTTGCACACGCGTATAACAGTCGCCGACCACCAGGAAACGCGCGGCCGGCACCTGCTGGGCCACCAGCGCGGCAGCCTCCAAGAAGTGCTCCACACCTTTGAGCCGGATCAGGCGAGAGAATACGGCGACGAGCGGCGCACGGGGCGGAAAGCGAAATTGCTGGTGGAGCCGACCATCCCCGCGCTGGCGCTGAAACCTGGACAGGTCAATGCCGTTGCGGATGACCACGATCTTCTCCGGATCATACCCGTCCGCGATCAGGTTCCGCCGCACCGCCTCGGCGTTGACCGCGATCCGGTGGGCCAGGCGGCAGACGAGCCGCTGCGCCCGCCGCCGCAGCGGAGTCAGGTCAGCGTCGAGGCCGCGGATCGACGCCACGAGGACGGGGACGCCCGCCAGCCGGGCCGCTGGAATTGCGAAGACGTTGCCATAAAAGTTGTACGCGTGGACGATATTGATCCGCTCCCGCTTCAAGTCCCGGGCGAAGCGCAGCCGTTCCCTCAAGGCGGGCGCGTTGTAAAGCTTGTTGATCCGGTACTCGGCAACAGGAATCTCCCGCTCTGCGACCTCGTCGAGCAACTCGCCCCACTTGTGCAGGCAGCCGAAATGCAGCTCGAAGCGCGACGGGTCGAGCCCNCGCGCTAAGTTCACAACCTGTCGCTCGGTCCCGCCAATGGCGAAGACCGGGAGGAACTGAAGCAGCCGGATCCGGTCCGACGACCTAGCGACCCCGCCGCCTCCCGGCGTCTCAAGAGGCGTTCCCGTCGCTGCCGCGTCGACCATCGTCCCGGGGGATGGCGCGCCGGTCATGTCCCGCCATCCGCGCTACGTAGCAGATGTGGGCGCCAACGGGTCATCTCGTGAGGAGCAGCACGGATCTTCGGAGCGGCACGCACCTCGGCGTCATAGACGGCACCTGCTGCTACAGCGAGCGCGGCGAAGTAATAGAAGTAAAAGTGATAGGCTACAGGATAAAAGAATGCGGCCACGGCAAATGCCAGCAGCGCAATCCGAATCGCCTCGGCCAGGACGGAAAGTTCCCGCAGCGCCGGCACGTCGGCGCTGCGGTCACGGACTCGCGCAGCGCTGCGGATACTGCTGGCGAGCAAGAGGAGGAAAAGTCCAAGGCCGAGCCATCCCAGATCCACGGCGTATTCGAGGTACACGTTGTGGACCGGCTGCCACGTCGACCCTCGGATCTCGTTGAGTGCGAGAACGTTCATCCCGAGTCCAGCGCTGGCGAGCGGGTGGCTGAGCACGAAGGTCAGGGCGGCCCGCATATCCCGCCAGCGGACCTGGGCCGACCCGGTCGGGTCCGCCTTGATGTTGGCGATCGTTGTCGCTCGGTCCACGTACCCGGAGGGCAGGAACGGGACGGCGGCCATCGCCAGGGCTACAAGAAGGACAGCCCACTTCCCTTCACGCCGCCGCTGGAGCGTGCGCAGGTACAGGGCGAGGCTTGTCGCCAGCGTCAGGAGTCCGGCCCGGGAGAACGTGACGACGACTGCGCTCGCATCGAGCAACAGTAGGCCGATCAGAAAACCCCGCACGATCTGCCGCCGGCTGAGGAGAAGGAGCGCAGCCGTCAACGGGAGGATCAGGTTTAGCAGCAAGGCGAGGTCGT
>JGI25382J43887_10000502_pt1 | contig 13355 bp, 14 predicted proteins | sample GraSoi013_1_40cm_3_FD_43887 | JGI IMG/M metagenome (IMG submission 43887) | reverse complement strand
TCCCAACGCTGCGATCATGCCTTTGCGGCGCCCGGCTACTTGCGAGATGTGGCCAAAGATAATCGCGCCCACCACCGCCCCGACGTTATAAATCATCGCGATATTGGCTACCATCGCGGCAGAAATCTTGTGCACTTCTTTCAGGAAGTCCGGATATAGATCCTGCGTTCCGTGCGATAGGAACATCATGAACGTCATGAGCACGACGAGATAGACGAAGCGCTTCCACTCTCCCGCAACGATGCGCAGAACCTGCCCCGTGCTCGCAGCGCGGTGCTGCTTCCACGCTTCCGATTCCGGCACTTTCGTCCGGATATACAGCGCGAGTAGCGCGGGCAGCGCGCCGATCCAGAACATCGGACGCCATCCCCACACGGGCAGGAGAAATCGTGCGGCCATTGCCGCCAGGAGATACCCGATCGAATAACCGCTCTGCAAGATTCCGCTGAGGATTCCCCGCCAGCGCATCGGCGCTGCCTCCATCGCGAGCGATGCGCCCACTCCCCATTCACCACCCATGCCAATGCCGAAGAGCGCGCGCAGGATAATGAAGACCGTGAAGTTGGGCGAGAAGCCGCACAATAGTTCGATGGCCGAAAAATAGATCACGTTGGCCATCAGCGGGATGCGGCGTCCGAAGCGGTCCGCAAGCAGCCCGAAAAGCAGCGCCCCGAGGGGTCGCATGGCCAGCGTCGCAGTCGTGGTGAAAACGATTTCTTTCTTGGTTACGCCAAACTGGTGCGCGAGCGTATCAAACAGAAAAACGACGATGAAGAAATCGAACGCGTCGAGCGTCCAGCCGAGGAACCCGGCGAGCACTGCGTGATGCGCACCTGAACGAACCGGCTGCGCCGCGGCCGCCATTTCAGTTTGCTTGCCACTCCGCTGGCTTGGGCATCAGGCGCGAGATGGCGAGAGCGCTAGCGATAGCGAGAACGGCAAGAAGCAGCCCCTCCAGATAGAAACCAAAACAGAGCTTACCGATGCTGAAAAGGGCGGAATAAATGAGAATGCAGCCAATGATCCAGCTGAGAAGATTTCTGCCAAGGTCGCGCGTGACCGGCACATCGCCAGCCAGCTTGGCAACGGGTTGCCATCCGGTGATTTGCGGCCGCACCTTGGTGTAAAACTTTACGAGCGTATCATTGGGCTCGGCCGCAGTGAGGAGGGTGACGGCGATCCACACCAGGGTGGTGATGCCTGTCGTGCAGAGCGTAGTTTTGGCGAATATGACGGGGTCAGAGCCGCTGAAGGGCTGCGGGCGGCCAATGAGAGCAGTCCAAAGCGCGCCGAAATGAAGCGCGAGAGTTGTCAGCATCGCAGCGAGCATGGCGGAGATTTCGCTCCAGGCGTTGACCCGCCACCAATACCAACGGAGCAGATACACGCCGCCGGTGCCGGCACCGAGCTCGAGCACGATCTTCCAGCCTGCGGAAACGGATGTCAGCTGCCAGGCGACCGTGGCNGCGGCAACTACGAGGAAGCCGGTGGCCAACCGTGAAGCATTCACGAAATGCGATTCACTTCCCTCTTTCTTTAGAAAGCGCCGATAGAAATCTTCGATCAAGTAGGAACTGCCCCAGTTGAGCTGCGTGGCCACCGTGGACATGAAGGCGGCCATGAATCCAGCGAGAAGGATTCCCAGGAGCGCATGTGGCGTCTGGCGAATGGCCACCAGCATGAAACCGCGCTCGGGTTGCGCCAGATTTGGATAGAGAACGACCGCGACGAGAGCGGTGAGAATCCAGGGCCAGGGGCGCAGCGCGTAATGCGCAAGGTTAAACCACAGCACGGAGAGCAAGCCGTTGCGTTCATCTTTTGCGCTGAAGATGCGTTGTGCGATGTAGCCGCCGCCGCCCGGTTCCGCTCCCGGATACCAGAACGCCCACCACTGAACGGCAAGGTGCACGACGAAAGTAATCACAGGCAGCGTCCAAAGGGCTTCGCCCGTGAGCCCGCGCGAAAAATCAGGCAGCAGCGCGGTGATGTCGCTGGCTCCGGGCCCAGCAGCGGCGCGACGTTCCGCGAGCCTNGCCAAGAGTTGGGGCATCCCGCCGACGGCGCGGACGCCGTACCAGGCTACCGAGATCACGATGGCCATTTTCAAAACGAATTGGAACACATCGGTCCAGAGCACACCCCAGAGGCCGCCGAGCGAAACATAAATGCCAGTGAAAGGCATCAAGAAGAAAACGCAAATTAGCAGGGCATTCAGATCGCTGATGCCCATCGAAGTGCTGATGATGTAGACCATGGCCTTGGTGACCCAGCCGAGGATGAGGCAGTTCATCAGCAGGCCGAGATACACGGCGCGGAAGCCGCGGAGGAACGCAGCGGGCTTGCCAGCGTAACGCATCTCTGCAAATTGAACATCGGTGATAAGTCCGGAGCGGCGCCACAGACGCGCGAAGAGGAATACCGTCATCATTCCCGAGGGCAAAAAGCTCCACCACAGCCAGTTCCCGGAGATGCCGTTGGCGTAGACGAAACCGGTGACCGCCAAAGGCGTATCGGCGGCAAACGTCGTCGCCACCATCGAGGTTCCCGCGAGCCACCAGGAAACATTCCGGCCCGACACGAAATAGTCTTCCGTACTTTTGCCGGAACGGCCGCGGAAGTACAGCCCAAGAAATAAAGTAATGAGCAGATAACCGACGATGGCGGCCCAATCCGAGGCGGCGAGTATCAAAGTGAGTCCTTTCTCAATGAGGCGGTTGCGCGCAGTACTATATAGCACTTCCGGGCGGTTGGCATCATGGTCTTTTCTGCTTCCAGGGCAAGTTCATATGGGCACGGAGCGCGATCCATGGAGGTCACTGCGAAACCGGGGCTCGCGCGGCCCGGCCGGGGGAAACCCCATCAACGAGTTGCCCATCCTTGACAACGGGAACGCCGTTAACAAGCACAAACTGAATTCCCTCGGAGTATTGCAACGGCTTTTCATACGTGGCTTTGTCGATGACGCGATTCGCGTCGAACACAGTGATGTCCGCGTCCGCCCCCACGCGAATTCGTCCTTTGTCCTTAAACACCGGCGCACGTTTCTCCAGCCGCTGCGCCGGCATCAGCGTCATCTTCTTCAGCGCCGTCATCAAATCCAGCGCCTTCTCTTCCCGCACGTAGCGACCCAGCACCAGAGCGTAGGTGCCCGCAGTTCGCGGGTGCCCCTTGCCATTCGCAAGATGGCCGTCGCTGGCGATCATCGTCAGCGGGCTTACCGTGGCGGCATGAACATTTTCCGGCGTATTCCCCGGAACAATCACCATTCCGCCTTGCTTGCGGTAGCGCAAGAATGATTCCTTCGTCAGGTGCTCCCCGGTAGCAGGCCACAGAAGTGACGCAAAGTAACTTGCGGGCTCTTCTTCCTTGTGATCGAACATGGCGGCCTGGATGCTGGTCATCCCCATCGTGTAAGGATAGCTCTCCGTGGTCACGTCCATACCGTGGGATCGCGCATCCGCAATCATCTGCAGTTCTTGGGTGACGTTCGGTCCGCCGGTGCTTTGGATGTGCACGATGTGGAGCGGGGCTCCAGTGATCGCCGCAGCCGCCAGCACCTCTTCAAACCCGCTGAAATTCCCCGCCACCTGCGTGAGTGGCGCGCGAATGTGCACGTGGCACGATGCGTTGTACTTCGCTGCAACGCGAAATACGTCAACGATTTCCTGATTTGTCGCCGCCTCGGTGTAGGCAGGCCCAAGCCCTACGGCAACCGCACCACGCTTCAATCCTTTCTCCAGCAGGGCGCTGATCTCTTCCAGTTCTGCCGCTGTTGCGACTCGGTGGGCCGCGTCCCCGCTCGGGAGCAATCCACCGGGGTCGTGCATGACAGCCATGCGCACCGGAATGTGTCCCGCGCTCGCTCCAAAATTGATGAGCGCCTTCCCTTCCCGCTCGCTGTACCATCGATCGACATCCGCTACGCCGACTTCCAGTTCCAGCGCTGTCGTCACGCCGTCCGCAGCTTTCGCGGCATAATTCTCTGCGTCCTGTCCGTGCTGGTGCAAATCGATAAACCCCGGTGCGACTACCAACCCCTTGGCATCAATCGTCTGCTTCCCTTCAAGGGGCCCGCTCGAAACCGCTGCGATTTTCCCGCTGCGAATCCCGAGATTTCGGACCGCATCCAATCCCGATTCCGGATCCATCACTCGTCCATTAGCGATAACCAAGTCATAGATTTCGGTGCCGTTGGTTGCGCCGTTTCTTGCGGACATCGCGAAGGCGGCACCGAGTGACAGCACCGCAGCGGCCCACTTCCACCATCCACGAACGATTGAACGTGACATTTGACCGGCGTCCCTCCCCTGCGGCGCTAAGTCTCTTCGCGCGGACTCCGTCTGTCAAAGGTTTTCTAGACCGATTCAATAGGCGCGAGTTGCTCTTGCGAAATTTTCACTAAAAAGAAAAACCCCGGATCGCTGGGGGGAGCGACCCGGGGTGGGGGTATTGCTGAGGGGGGCCGGAGGAAACTCGTTTTTGCCTAATGCACCTGGTGCACGGCCAGCATGCAGATCTGTCGCAGCTCTTCGTACGTGAAATACGTCTCTTCCTCTTCGCCTGCGACTTCTTTGTGTCCGAATCCCGATTCGCTCGAGATGCGGCTCAATTCCATTTCCGATAGACCCAACAGCACCGCCGCGCGGCGCCGGGTTACGTATTTGAGCTCTTGTGTTTTCATGACAGCCACCTCACGCCGGAAGTAGAACCATCGAGTCTTCTTCGACCGCCAGAATCATGGCCTTATAGATATCCACGTCCCAGCCATCGCCGATTCGCATCCGTACAGTCTCGTCACCGTCTTTCAGCAGTTTCCCTCGCAGCGGCACTTTGATGTCTCCGAGCGCCACTTGCAGGACCACCGGCTGCCCGACCCAAGCCTTGAAAGCACTGTCCATTCCTGTTGGCCCCCTCAATGATTCAGCGTGACGGGAGAGAGAATCGCGCAGCGCGCCGCCGCTCACAATGGTACAGAGAGGGCACTGGACTAGTAAGTTGGTACTGTTTAGGCTGACGGCACGAAAGCAGGCCAAGTTTCCATGGCAGTACAGAAGTACCGCTCTTTCGGGACGCGCGACCCATAGGATGAGGATGCTCATTCTGCGATCCTGCGGGTATGACGAGGCACGGGCACGCGGTGCGCAAAACCCTGAACGACAGTGCAGTCGCCATGTCCAGCCGGGCAGGCATCNGCCTAGCGCTTGGCGGAGGTTTCGCGCGCGGCTTCGCACACCTGGGTGTTCTGCAAGTCCTCGAACAAAACCATATCCCCATCTCTCACATCGCGGGAACTAGTGTGGGGAGCATCCTGGGCGCTGCCTATGCCAGTGGTGCACCGCTCTCGCACATTATTGAGACCTGCCGCACGCTGCGCTTCCGGGACATCGCCCGTTGGCGCGTTTCGCGCCTCGGCTTGGCCAGCAATCAACGCCTGGAGAATTTGATCGAGCGGGTGTTCGAATCGCGACAGTTTGAGGACCTCCGCATTCCTCTGGCAGTGGTAGCCACGGACCTGACCTCCGGCGAACCAGTCGTGTTTACGCAAGGCAATCTCGTGGACGCCATCCGCGCGAGTTGCGCGTTCCCAGGCTTGTTCGAACCGGTCGAAATTGGCACGCGATGCCTTGCGGACGGCGGGCTCGTCGCCCCAGTTCCAACGCGTGCCGCCCGTGACCTCGGTGCCGCTGCGGTAATCGGCGTCTCCGTGGGCATGCAGGACGGCCACCGCGGCGCTCCCACCAATATCTTTCAAGTCGTGAGCCGGGCGGTCAACGCGGCGCAAAAACACCAGCTCGAAATCTGGGAGCGCTACGCTGACCTCGTCCTCCGGCCCGACGTGCAAGCGTTGGCCTGGGACGACTTTCACCGCGCTGAAGAAGCTATCGCTGCGGGCGCCTCTGCCGCGCTTCGCGCACTCCCCCGTATTGAAAAGCTGTTGGGGCAGCAAGAAGACGCCGCCCAGCATCTCCAGGCACAACTCGAAGCTGAAGACAAAAGTTATCTCTGGCTCGCGGAGGCGCACCGATGACTCGCATCGGCATCTGGCTCACAGCTTTTACCGTTCCACTCCTTCTCTGGCATGAATGTGGAGAGGATGTTGGTGTTTTCTGCTACCGTATAGGTCTGGGTGCCTTTACGAATTTGCGCTCGCGCGCGTTTGTTTCCGTGCCCGTAAGAAATTCAGCTTATCCATCCGCCGCAAGGAACAACGCCGAGTGCTCGACGCCATCCTTCACTTTTTCCACTCGCTCTACAATCCAGAAGGACTCAAGGAGCTAATCCGTTCGGGCGGCGCGCCCCTTATCTGCGNGATCGTCTTCGTCGAAACGGGATTTTTTGTAGGATTCTTTCTTCCAGGCGATTCCCTCCTCGTCACCGCGGGAATATTTTCCGCTGCCGGCGTCATCCCCTTGAAGTGGCTCCTTCTGCCCGTGATGCTCTGCGCCATCGTGGGGGACCAGATTGGCTATTGGATCGGCCGCTCGGCAGGTGCAGCTTTGTACCGCCGCGAAGACTCATTTTTCTTCCAGCGAAGCCATCTTCAACGTGCCCATGACTTCTACGAAAAATATGGCGGCCGGGCAGTTATCCTCGCCCGGTTTGTTCCCATCGTTCGAACCTTCTGTCCGCCCGTCGCCGGCGCGGCACAGATGCCCTACTTCAGCTACTTGGTTTTTGACATTTTTGGTGGGATCTTTTGGGTCGGCGCCATGATTCTTGGTGGCTACTCTCTAGGCCGCTCGGTCCCGAATATTGGTGAGCGCATCCATTACGTCATTGCCGTTGTAGTCGTGGTTTCGCTGCTTCCCGCGGTCATAAGCATCTATCGTTCCAGGCATAAGTTNGGTGCTGTCGACGACCACGGCTCCAGCACCAATTCCCATCCAGAAGGTGATTAGACCGTGGTNGTCCCCAAGTTCCGCGCTATCATCTTCGATATTGGCCGCGTCCTGATCCGCGTTGACATCTCTCGCGCCATGGCTGGCCTGGCTTCCGGGCTGCCGTTGACGCCTCAAGAGGTATGGTCCGCCATCGAAAATGATCCTCATTGGCTGGATTGGCAGGAGGGACGTATTTCTCCTCACGATTGGTACATCCATTTAACCAAGCGTCTTGGCGCCTCGCTTACTTTCGAGCAATTCTGCGAAGTCTGGAATCTTGCCCTCGACCCCAATCCGATCCATTCAGAATCCTTCCTGGAGAAACTCTCAAGAAACTACAGCCTCGCCTTGCTTTCCAACACCGACCCCATCCACATGTCCCATGAGGAGGCGCGCTTCCCCTTCTTCCGCTTCTTTCCCAACCGCATCTATTCCTACCGCGTCGGCGCAAGCAAGCCCGACCCGACTATTTATGGCGAGGCTCTTCGCGCCTGCAAAGTCCGGGCTGCGGAAGCCGTTTATATTGACGACGTTGCCGCCTACGCGGAGGCGGCCCGACACCTTGGGATGACAGGAATTGTCTTCCAGTCGCCCGAGCAGCTCCAATCGGACCTCCGGACTCTCGGCATCCGATTTGATTGATACTTCTTCAAGCAAAAAATCCGCTGTTCGCTCTCTGTTCGCGTAAACTTTGCTAGGACTAGTACTGCCCCTTTATTTCTGTGTTTCCCACAACCGTCCATTCCTCTAATACTTACGGGGAGACTTGCTTTACTTCCTTTGGCTGCTTGCATGCAACCTCCGGGTTATAGGCCGATCAAAGCGGCATTCCCCAAACCGGGGTGAGGAGAAAGATTGACTATGTCGGACGATAGAATTGTTGAAACGCACACGGAATCACCAGCTTGGATGCTGCCAGCGGTTGTTGTTCTGGGCTTGATCGCTATTGGTGGACTGGCATTTGGCTGGAGTGCTTCTTCAAAGCTTGATGCCACGCAACAGTCGGTTACGGCGCAGCTGAAATCTACGCAACAAGCTGTTCAGCAGGATATGTCCTCGTTGAAAGACCGTCTTGCCCAAGACGAAAAGGCTAACACGGATCTGCAGGGCGACCTGAAGGTTGTCACCGATAAGCTCAAGATTACCCAAGGCCAGCTCAAGAAGGCCCGCCAAGAGGCAGTAAAACTCAATGACGCGACGACCGAAAAGGTGACCGCGCTAGACACCTCGGTCCACTCTGAACTCGCTACTAAGGCCACCAGCGATGACGTCAAGACCGTCGACACCAAGGTTGTCGGCGTCAAGACTGACTTGGATGCGACCCGCGAGGACTTGAAGATGGCCCGCAGCGAGATGGGTACGCTCATCGCCCGCAACCATGACGAAATCGACCAGCTCCGCCGCCTCGGCGAACGGGACTACGTTGAATTCACCATCGCCAGCAGGAACAAGCCTGAGAAGGTGGGGAATGTCACCGTCGAACTGAGGGGTGTCAACGAAAAGCGCAACCAATTCAGTGCCGCCGTAACCATCGAAGACAAGCGGTTCGAAAAGAAGAATCGCGCCATGAACGAGCCAATCTTCTTCTACCTCTCGGGTACGCACATTCCCGAAGAAATCGTCATCAACAAGATTGGCAAGAACTCTGTCAGCGGCTACCTCAGCATCCCGAAGGCGAATTCGCAGACGGCTGCAGCCGCCACAAAGTCTGGCAGCTAAGTTACGTGGAGCATAACCCCGGCGGAAATTGCCGGGCACAGTTATCGGGCGGGCAGAGCGATCTGCCCGCCTTTTTTTCTTTCTGGGGAACAGCGCCTTTAGATATTCCGATAGAATGGACTCCGCTTGCTCGGAGTCTTTGCTTGCGCCAGACATCCAATGTGCTTTACATCGCTGTCGATACGCTGATTCCCCTCCGAGGACACAGTTTCCATGGCCTCGATGAATTCACCGCCGCACTCGATCACGAAGCCATTCCCGCGGTCTGGCTGACTAGCCGCTCTCGTCTCCAGTTCGACGATGCCCGCCGCAAACACGGCCACACCCAGCCCTTTATCGCAGAAGACGGCTGCGCGGTTTATCTGCCGGAGGGCTATTTCCATCTTCGGCCCGTGTCCGATCCTACTCGCACGAGGAAGGCCGCAACTGTGCGGCTCGGGCGCTTTACGTGCATTCCCGTAGCAGAAGCCCTGCCGGCGACGGCTGATGCCCTGCAAACCCTTTCACATGATACCGACGTGCCGGTTGTGACTTTGCGCTCCCTCTCTCCCCGAGAACTCGTACAGAACGTAAGTCTGCCACAAAGAGAGGCTGAACTTGCCCGCCAACGCGACTTTGACGACATCTTTTTCTTTGCTGGCGCCTCGGATGAAGAGGTGCAGAAATTCCTGGCAGAGGGACGCAGTCGCAACCTGCAATTCCGCCAGCACGGCGTTCTCTGGTCCGCCGCCATCGGCCCCAGCGTCCAGCGCTGCATCCGTGAGCTTGCGAAGCTTTACGACCGGGCACTCCGTTACCACGCCCACACTCTTGGTATCGCCACGGCTGATTTAGCTGCCGGACTATTTCCTTTTTGCGAGCGCACCATCCTTCTTAGCGATCGCAAGGCCGAAGAGGCTTACCAAGACCGGCCTGACGCTCCTCACTCGCGTCATCTGCCACTTCAAGCCCCCGATGTTTGGGAGCAGTTGCTTTCAACGGTTACTTCAAAAAATTAGAAGCGTTGGGAAAAATGTTGCGCAAAAGCGCGTCGATTTACACACTCTCGCCTCGGGGCCCAATACGGCATTTCCTGCGTCTATTTCACAAACCATCCATTTTCCGTGAGATAAGAGGTTCGGCTCGCACCCTTAACTTGGCCCCTCGATTGCCATCAGATTATGCGGCAAGCGCTACGCCTCTGGCGCTGCCGACTCGGATTCGCAGGCACAAGGTGGGAAGATCGAGCCGAGTACTAGGAGATACCTTACTATGTCTTGGCTTCGGCGCGCCTTCACCCTTCCGGTCCACGAGTCCAAAGTCGTCCTCGTTCTTATGCTTTGCGTTGTTTCCATGAGCTTGATGTCCGTTGCCCTGGTCTGGCAGGCGCAGATCATTGCCAGCCAGCGCGAAGCTATTCAATGGCTCCAAAGCTTCAAGTTCGGCGGCTAACCCCGCCCTCACGGTCGACTCGCNCGANCTCTCAAGATTTGCACGCCATTAGTAAAGAATTACCCTGCCTGATACTGTTGGCATCCNAAATCCCGGAGACTTTCTCGGCAACCTGTGATTCAATAGCATTACAGGGGATTTCACTCAGGAGAATTGCCGTGAAACGTTTTGCTCGATTCCTCTTGCTGGTGTCGGCTCCGGCGCTTATTGGTTCGGCGCAGCAAGCTTCCGCCATGCAAGCGGCATCACAGAATAGTTCGAGTCTCACCCAGGCGCAGGCCGCCAACCAGGCATCCTCGCATGATCGTCACCATCGCAAACACAGCAGCGTTAGACGTCACCACCATCATCACAANGCTTCGACGCAGCACTGATTCGAAATCATCAACGCCGAAAACGAAAGGGAGAGCCGGGCGGCTCCCCCTTTCGCTTCTTGACTGTGTCGTCTCGGAAGCGCGCTAAAAGCACGTATGTTTCGCGAGCGACGCGCACCGCAAAAGCGGTGTGATCAGCTGTAGTGCAGCTCTAAGCCCGGTGGAGTCATAGTCCGTCCCTCCGGAGCTACTTGAGCTCACGCCTCGCTTGTACTCCTTCGATTCGCGGAACGCAAGCGAATAGAGAGTGAACGCGCAATTCCCGAAGCGCCCCATAGGTTGGAAACTTCCAGTGATTACTTGATGAAGAGTGTTTCGCGCAGTTGGTCGCGGCCTACAAACGATTTCATCGTGCGGAAGCGGGAAAAGAGGTCCTGAATCTCACGGTTCTGATAAACCTTTTGTGCCGGGCAGATGACGGCAGTCGACATCACCTGCAGTGTATTCGAATCAGCCACTCGATAGCGGTGAAAACCTTCCGGCTTCTTGCTGTGAAACATCGCCAAAATCACTCCGCCGGGCCGCAATAGTTCCGCCAAATTCGCGACCATTTGCTTCACCAGCGCCGGCTCAAGATAGTCCAGCAAATCCCACAAAAGCACGGCATCGAACGAGGAGCGCGGGTATTGCAGGTTCTCGGCTAGGAAGCGCACTGCGCGCCCATTCGCGGTCATGTCCATCTTTTCACGCGCATCGGTGTCCTCGCGCAACCGCTTCTCTTCTTCGGTCAGAAATGCTTTCCACCCGCGAAGGAAGTCTTCCGATGAGACGCGGAAACCTCGCTCGATAAAAAAGCTCAAAGTCGTCTGCCAGGCGGGCCCCAAATCAAGCAGCGTTCCCCGCCCAAGGCCGTCAAGATTCCACAGGAATTCCTTCAACCCGTTCGAGACGCGCGTCGGTTCAGGCGATTCCGGCGCGCGAGCAGCGCCCACGGCGGAAATCGGCACGCCCGGAGTGCGTGAACGCGACTTTGAATGGAGCGGGAGGGAAATGTCGCGGCTCGTCCCGTTCCCCATTCCTAGCCCCAGCTTGTTCAGAAAGCTCATCTTCAGTTTGCCGCCGTTCCGGAGTTCAAGGATGTCGTGTCAGTCACCTTGCCCGTTCCTGATGCCGTCGCGGCTGACGCCTTGATCTCTGGGCTTTTGTTCGCCTGCCTTCCCGCTTCGACCTTTCCGCGCAGCAGCGCACCGTCCTCAATTGCCAGGCGATCCGTCTGCACCTCTCCTGTAACCTGCCCCGTGCTCCACAGTTGAACCTTGTCTCGCCCTGTGACTTTTCCCTCGATTTTTCCCCGCACGATAACCTCGCGTGCAAGCACATCCGCCTTCACATGTCCGTTTGGTCCAATCGTCAGGCAGCTGTTTGTCGTGAGACTCAGTTTTCCTTCCACCACGCCGTCAACGAAAAGATCTTCACTTCCCGTTACTTCACCCTTAATTTTAATTCCCTGGCTGATGCACGCGGCCGCGCGCGACGAATTTGGAAGAGCACTGGAAATCGAGGGCGTACTAGCAGTAGCAGGGCTGGATAAAGTCGCAGAATTTACAGGAGTTGCAGAATTGCCGGAAACTCCTTCAAGCTTCGCATCTTCTTTTTTCCACATCTGACACCTCGACATCGAAAATTGGATTTTCGAAGCCGCTTATCGCAGGGCTGGTTGGAGCTGCGACTCGGAAGAGTCAACATAGTACACGACTTAGCGGGAGTAAACAAGAATGGCGGGTAGCAAATGTAGCGTGTTTCCTAAGAGGCTATACCAAGGATTGTGGAATCAGTCCTCTCAATTCCACCACCGATTGCGTTGTCTCAGTTGTCTCACTCTTTCCCCGCAGTTCCCACACCGCCACCACCATCCCGGCAAACTCCTTGGTTAACTCTTTTATAGACTTACGCTCCTNCCACCAGTGCTCGGGATCNAAGTCTCCATCNCGCGCGCTCGCCACTCGCACCTCCACGCCCTGTGGAAAAACCCGCTGAAAAATATAACGCGCGCGACGCGTGTGAAAATTCGACGTCACCACTATAACGCTGTGCCACTTCCTTTCTTTTACAATCCGCACAAGGGATTGGGCCTCTTCCAGCGTGCTATCCCCATCGTGCGAAAACCGCACGATCTTATCTCTCGGCACTCCTCGCTCGACCAGATCGTGTTCCATCAACTCCGCGATCCCCGCGTTTGGCCGCAGGCGTCGTCCGCTGGCGACAACCACGGGTGCCTTCCCTTCCCGGAACAATTGCGCTCCCCGCGTAACCCGGTCGGCATAAAAATTGTCGTCACCTAAAACGATGAGCGCGTCCGCTTTGTCCAGCGTGTCCTCGATGATCCAGGATTCCGCAACAAAGCGCAGAATGGGATGGCGCACCAGGTACAGTGCAAAGCAAAAAATCACAAGAAAAAGCAAAATGATCAAGTTAAGAAAGATTCGGCCCGACTCGCCTGGATTCGAGGGGCCATGCTTCATGAATTGGGGTCCAACGCTCGCAGGTTCGCCGCTGCCTGCTCCGGCATTTCTGCATTGAAGTACACTTCTTTGATGCTGTAAGACTTGCTGGTCTTCTCCACGATCGGCAGGATTTCGATGTGCCAGTGGTAATCATCCGGCAGCGTCTTCCAATAGCCCGACAATTCACCCTTCTTGTTCCTTGTATTGGGTGAAGTGTGCACCACCAAATGATATGCCGGCGCCACTTTCTCCAGCCGGCGCAATACGCGTCCCAGCAGCGCCGCCAGCTGCCGCCGGTTTGATCCCGGGCGCGGCTGCTCGAACAAATGATTGTGCCGCCGGTGCATCAGCCATACTTCGTACGGCACGCGCGACGCATACGGGCACAGCGCATAGTATTCTCCCTGAACGTCCACGATGCGTTTCCCTTGTTTCTCTTCCTGTCGGACGGTATCGCAGAAAATGCAGCGCTCTTTATCTTTAAACCATTCGTGCGCGGAGCTGAG
>JGI25382J43887_10000500_pt1 | contig 13374 bp, 16 predicted proteins | sample GraSoi013_1_40cm_3_FD_43887 | JGI IMG/M metagenome (IMG submission 43887) | reverse complement strand
AGATCATCAAGACTTTTAGTTCAGACGAATACGAAGATCCACTAGATGAAATTCAAGACACAGCCCAGTTTGGATCATATCACGAATTAATTAAACTAGATAGATACAGATACAAAAGTGCTAGGAGAAACTAGTTGTCAAAATGCGAAAGCATACTACGGAAAGCCAAGGGTTTACAATTAGACGAATGTGAAGTCATTTTCATTGACAAAAAGGTTACTACNATAAGGATAACAGACTCTGAGATAGCAGAGACAAAGCAAAACGAAGAGAGGGGTCTTGCCATACGTATAATCGATAAAAAAAAAATATTTTCAGCTAGAGCAAGCATATCAGATGACGAGAATAATATCTTCGAAAGAGCTTTGCAAGCAAAATCCCTTATTCAACCAAAAACATTTTGGAAATCTCTTCCTTTTGCTTCCAAGTATACAAAAATCGAAAAGACNTATGATAAGAGACTTGAGGAAATTTCCGGTCCTCAAGCAATCGACATTGCAAATACCATGATAAATTCGACAACTCACAAACAGATAACACGAATTTCTGGCTCACTGAATATAGTCTCAGAACAATTTGAGATAATGAATACCCATGGATTAAACTGTTCAGAAAAAACAACATATGTTGCTGGCAGCATAAATGCCGATTTTGTTAATGGATCTGATACCATTAGTGGAGTGGGCGCAGCCTGCTCAAGAACCCTTGATGGGTTTTCTCCAGAAACTATTGGAAGCGAAGCTTCTACTATGTGTATAAATTCAATAAATCCCACAAGCGTCGAGTCAGACACTTATGCCATAATTTTTGAGCCGTATGCAATAGGAGAAATGTTAGCTTTTGTTTTTGCCTCAAACTTTAATCTAAAGACCTATTCTGAGAAGAGAAGCTGTTTTACAGATAAGATAGGAAAAAAAATTTCCTCAAACGACTTTAGCTTAATTGACGATCCACATAGCCCAGAAGGAATAGGAAGTAAGCCATTTGATGATGAGGGAATTCCTACCGNACCAAAATATCTCATAGAATCAGGAATCTTTTCTAATACTTTTTCTGACTCGTTTTATGCATTCAAGGAGGGCACTGAGCCAAGCGGAAATGCCACAAGAATGGGTTCCCCAATGGGGCGAGATGCACTCCCCATACCAACNCCTCTTCCACATAACCTTAGGGTAAAAGACGGCAGTATGAAAAAGGATGAGATAGTCAAAGAGACAAAAAAGGGCCTNCTTGTTGGAAGACTGTGGTATACTTATCCAGTTAATCCAGAGCGTGGCGATTTTTCGTGCACGGCAAGAAGTGGAATNAGAATAATAGAAAATGGTCAGATCAAGAGTCCTGGCAAGCCTGTAAGGATAGTGCACAATCTACCAATTTTACTTCAGAATATATCATCAGTAGGAAATGATTCAAGAAATGTTCTTCAATGGAATGCACTTCCATGCATAACTCCGTCCGTAAGGGTTGATTCTATCAAAATCACACCGCTCTAAAAAGACGGAAGAACAAATTGAAATCCTATTCCAATGGCGTAAAGAACTAGTAGTAGTATACCTGATTTTAAATCGAGTTTATTTCTAAACATTGGTATCAATGCTACAATGGTAATTACTGTAACAAGTATCATCTGATTTTCTAGGAGAGAAGTGTTTGGAATCTTTGCTGTAAACCCTTTGTAGCTCATAGCAGCAAAAACTGCAACAGAGAGTAGCAAAGTATTGTTTAAGATTTTGGAACCTAATACATTTGCAACTGCAATCGAAGCGCCTCCCATTCCTTTTCTTGCCAAAAAAATCATCGATATTTTTTCAGGCATTTCTCCCGCNAAGGGACTAATAATTACTGCCAACACTACAACTGAAANTCCCATGTCTAATGATACTCCCTCAAGTGAATGAACAAACGGTTCGGCTCCTATGAAAATTCCAGCAGTGCCTGCTACAAAGAGTATCATCGAACGGATAAAATGTTTTTTGGATTTTTTCGTGAGTTCATTGTGAAGCTCGACTTCAAGTGGTTTTGAGAGCTTTTCTTTTCTCATTTCTCTAAATGCAAAATATAGATACCCCCCAAAAAGTCCCGTAAATATAATGCCATCCATCACATCATATCCGTCAATAAACATTATTGCACCTATGACGGCTGTAATAACAAGCAGAATTTTGTCTAGCTTGAATTCTTTTACGTCGATGAATTTTTGTGGCGCCTTGGAAAGTCTGGTCGTTGCAATAATCGACATTATTGATAATCCTAATGTCATCATGAACAAATTACTTCCAAGTGCGGAACCAATTGCTGTATCGTATGAGCCGTCCTTTGCAGCTGCTACCACAATACCGATTTCAGGCAGTGTGGTTGCTATACTAAGCAGGGTTCTACCTACGAACCTTCCACCCCATCTTTCTGCTAGATGTTCTGCTCCGTCTGATAGCAGCCAGCTTGCAAAGATAAGCTCTCCCAGCCATCCTAAGAGAAAAAGAACNTTATCTGCCAACCTCTATCTTTGCCAAGTTATATTCTATTATTTGTGACGATCAGCTAAATTTGGGAAAAGGGTTACTTAAAGACAGAAATTTGAGATAAACTACAGGTTGCCCACAAGAATAACACGAGTCATTGTTCTTTGACTATTATCATGGTTAGAGTCGATTTTATCCCACCCAATTTTCTAACTCTTGTTGTAATGGCCTCACGCAATTCTTCCATTGAACCTGATTCTATAACCATCAAGACATCATAAACCCCATAAACTGGATAAACTTCTCTTACTTGAGGGATTTTTTTGAGTTCATTTACGATCTGAGTTTCTTGCCCTAGCTCTGAGTTCATGAGAACAAACGCACTATGCATAAGGAAATTGACGACATCTTGGATAAAAACAAATTGTATTTGTCCAAAAAAACTAGTATGCAGCTCAATAAAGTTGTCTAGTTAAAATTAATAAGGTACTATACCGTACAAATACCGTAATATGACGACCCGATTAACCTACATACCAATTGAAGTGGCCGACCAATTTTCTGACTTTATCATAAAACGAGGCGAACAAGTATTGGATTCAGTGAGGGCAAGAGCACGGGACTTTAGCACTATATCTATTCTCAAATTACTTTACCAATTGCGATGCAGTCCAATGACTTTTTCAGATCTGTATATGAAGTCAAATATACGAATGAAAAGATCTTTTCTAAATTATCTGCATCTTTGTATGAAGTATAATTTTATCAGAAAAGAACCCGCCGGTTTTAACATGATGTATCACATAACGGACAAGGGGCGAATCATGCTAGACCTATTTGTGCTCAAAGATAACTAACTCATTAATCTTAAGTGACTTTCTGCTTTCATTGTCAGAAGTTTAACATAAGAATCCAAATATCAATTTTAATTATTTCGTGCATGTCACAAATGATCCCAATTGATTCTTACCTGTAGTATAATAATGCTTCTCTTCTAATCGTGGTTTGAAATATAACTGCATTTTATGTCAGTTACTTCATGTAGACAGTTAACAATATTCAGTTTCTTATTATCTGGAAAGTTGCACAGTAACTGTTACATTATTTCTGAATATATCGATGCCAACTCTCTCGAAAGCGGATTTGTATTTTATTACCTTTCTTCCGTGACTGAAAGTAAATCCATCTGGTATGAGTAGACCATGTTGAACTAGTGACATAATTTTTCTGTAAGCAGATGTTTGAGGAATCTTACAAATACGTAGCATCTCCATTAGCGTCTTAGAAGCATCAGAAGTTTTTTCAAGAATTTTTCTTTTATCAACATCTGCATAGTTTTCAATAATTAATATTACAAGTGACGGGTCCTCAATTTTTATGAAGTTATCGTCATGATACAGCGTTTTTTTAGATGATTTTAATTCATCCAACAAAGAGTGTAAATTTACAGTATTTGCCATATAATGCTCTGAATAATGTTTAGCAAGATTAGCATCACGCTTGTCTTTTTCTCCCAATAGTGAATCCATATAGATACAGTCTTGTAGCAAAATAAAAATCCGTTCTGCCAAAACTGGAAATGTGTATGCTATTTAATACCTACTTGGCAGCGTCAATAATTCGGCTTAGCGATTTGATTGATTCTGGTACTCGACGCATTTCTTAATATCCCTCAAATAGTTGAAACCTAACAGACGATATTAAGAGCAAGGATTGCAATACTTAACATTTTGGCAATAGCACAGTTTTTTTATCTGAAAATGACAGCTTGAGATCATTGACTATAACTTACAAAGATGCGGGAATTGATATAAAAAGAATAAAACAGAGTCAGGCAACAATCGGTAGATTAATTGCATCTACGCATAAATTACAAAAGAAAGTAAAAACGTTATCTGGATTTGGGCATTATGCCGGAATTGTAGAAATTCCTGGAGGTAAGTTACTTGCTACTCACACAGACGGAGTAGGTACTAAAGTGATCATCGCGCAAATGATGAAAAAGTATGACACTATAGGTATTGATTGCGTGGCGATGAACGTTAATGATATCATATGTACTGGGGCCACACCAATATCTTTCGTTGATTACATTGCGGCAAACAGAAATGATCAAGAAATCTTCAAGCAAATTGTAAGAGGCCTAGTGAAAGGAGCCAAAAAGGCCCAAGTGCCAATAGTGGGAGGCGAAACAGCTATTCTACCCGACATTATATCAGCAAGAAATTTTTCATTTGATCTAGCAGGAATGACAGTAGGCATCCTCAATAAACATGAGATGGTGCTAGGCGACATGATAACTCCNGGGNACATAATAATTGGNGTAAAAAGTAGCGGCCTTCATTCTAACGGATATTCGCTTGCTCGAAAAGTCTTGTTATCAAAATATTCCTTGCGACATAAGATAAAAGGAGTTGGCACGTTAGGTGATTTACTCCTTGAGCCCACAGAGATTTACGTGCAACCAGTTCTTGAAGCTTTGAGGGAGTGTGACNTACATGGCCTTGCACATATAACAGGTGGTTCTTTTACGAAGCTTTTACGTCTAAAAAAGACAGGATACGTGCTTGATAATTTACCAGAGCCTCCAGAAATATTTCAAATAATAGAAAACGAGGATGTGGAAAAAGAAGAAATGTACAAGACATTTAACATGGGCGTTGGCTTTTGCCTAATTGCGCCAGAAGACGAAGAAGAGCAAATATTTGAGATCTTCAAAAAACATAGATTGCATAGNAGNCAGATAGGCCAAATCACAGAAAAAAAAGGCGTTTANATTGATTCTCTTCGAATAGCATAAAACATTGCTAGATAACCAAGAGAGTCATTGTTGTTTGTACGTGAGGGATCTTTCTTATCTTCATAACCATATTTTCTAGCTCTTGGGTGCTGTCAGTCTCAAGTTTGCACATGATATCGTATAGTCCCATCACAATGTTTGCTTCTCGAACCTTGCGAATGTCCATTATACGGTCAAATACATGCAATTCCTTTCCTGTATCGCAGTGAACTGCGACATATCCTAATGCCATCCCATATAGCTCTTAAGAGATCTCGTTCTTCGTTAACAAAATGCCTTGCTTAACATAGTTAACCTGCTCATAGACACGCCCACAAATTGAGATGCAATTAATGATGAAAAGAGATCCTCTGGGTGAGTGCTTTTGTTTGATATTTACTAGATTAGGATTTAATACCCAAATTAGTTCTAACAAGGCGTGCAACGCGCTGAGATNAGCTTCGAGGATGCATGCAGAGAGATTTCNCAGAATCTTCTTACAATTAGTAATCCCACAAACAAAGATGTCAAGAAGGAAATCAAACGAATCTGCATTAAATACTCCTTAGAGAAAATACCAAGAAATTACGAGATCCTTGCTTCTGTTAGCGGGTCTGATTTTGGAAAACTACAAAAGGCCCTAGTAAGAAAACCTGTCAAGACAGCATCCGGTGTAGCTGTGATTGCTTTAATGCCAAAACCATATGCATGCCCTCATGGAAGATGTACGTATTGTCCTGGAGGTGTAGAATTTAATACGCCAAACAGCTACACTGGTAGAGAACCTTCAACGCAAAATGCCATAGCAAACAACTATGATCCAAAAAAGCAAATTCTTGATAAACTAGATCATCTAATATCATATGGGCACGACAGTACAAAGCTTGAGTTAGTTATAGTCGGAGGCACATTTCTTTTCATGCCCCATGATTATCAAATTAGTTTTATTAAATCGTGCTTTGATGCGTTAAATGGATTTGACTCAGAGGATATAGAATCTGCAAAGAAAAATAACGAAACTGCCAACATACGAAATGTTGGGTTTACCATAGAGACAAAACCTGACTATTGTAAAAAGCAACATGTTGACTGGATGCTAGATTATGGCATAACAAGAGTTGAGATTGGAGTTCAGACTCTACATGAAAAAGTATATGAAATTGTTAACAGAGGACATACCTTCAATGACGTGATAGAATCTTTTCAAATTTCAAAGGACGCTGGTTACAAAATTGTGGCGCACATGATGCCAGGTCTTCCCACAATGAGCCCAGAAGAAGACATAAAAGACTTTAGAAAACTCTTTTCTGATCCTTCCCTTCTACCTGATATGCTCAAGATTTATCCTACTCTCATACTTGAAAATACCAGGCTTTATCAATCGTACAAAGATGGCAAATTTATACCGTATTCTGAGGATGACATGATAAAAGTACTCACTGAAATTAAGAAAATGATTCCTAGATGGGTAAGAATAATGAGACTTCAACGCGAAATATCTTCTGACCAAATAATTGCCGGACCCAAGCTTGGAAACCTGCGTCAAATAGTTCAGCAGAATCTACAAAAACATAATTTATCCTGCAAGTGCATTAGATGCAGGGAAGCTGGATTATCAGAGGATTCAGTTAATATCGACGATATCAGTCTACACCGAAATAATTATGACTCATCAGGCGGGCAGGAAGTCTTTCTATCATATGATGATTCAAATGACAAAATATTTGGATTTTTGAGACTGCGAAAACCAAGTGCTAATGCTCATAGAAAAGAGGTTACCAGAAATACATGCATTGTAAGAGAACTTCATGTTTATGGAAAATCTCTCAAGCTAGGAGAGCGCGATAGAGATAGCATGCAACATCTTGGTTTAGGCAAAAAATTGATGAAAGAAGCCGAACGAATTTCCAGCGAAGAGCTTGATGCAAAGAGTTTACTAGTAATAAGTGCCGTTGGCACAAGAGAATATTATAGAAAACTTGGATATGCTCCTCTGGGGCCATACATGTCAAAGGAATTGGTATAATGGAAGAGCAACAAATCATTGGAAAAGGAGTTTGGATAGACAAACTCGCTGATGAGCTTTTGGAAAGAGAAAAATCACTTGGTAGAAGTACTTCTCTCATCATAGTAGAAAGTGGTCTTGGAGCATCAGGAATTCCTCACATAGGAAGTTTAGGTGATGCAGTCAGAGCGTATGGGATAAAACTTGCTCTTGAAAACTTTGGATACAAATCGGAATTGATTGCATATTCAGATGATGTAGATGGACTGCGCAAAATTCCGGAAGGATTACCAGATTGGTTAAATGAACACATTGCAAAACCAGTTTGCCTAATTCCAGATCCCTTTAGTTGCCATGATTCTTATGGACTTCATATGAGCAGTCTTCTTCTTGACGGACTTGACAATCTTGGGATAAAGTACAGATTTCAGCGGGGAATAGACACCTATCGAAATGGGTTATTGAAAGAACAGATCCACGTCATACTAACAAACAGCAAAAAAATTGGTGAAAAAATTGCCGAGATGGTAGGCCAGGAAAAATATCAAGAAGCACTGCCTTACTTTCCTGTTTGTGCAAACTGCGGAAGACTGTATACTGCAATAGCCTACGAATATTTACCTGATGAAAAGAAGATCAAGTACAAGTGTAGTGGTACCACGATAGGCTCAAAAGGTCTGTCAGGGTGTGGGTATGACGGTATTGCGGATATCGGAAAGGATCTAGGCAAACTTGCATGGAAGGTAGAATTTGCTGCCCGGTGGCAAGCATTTGATGTACGATTTGAAGCATATGGCAAAGACATCATGGACTCAGTCAAGGTAAATGACTGGGTTTCTGATGAGATACTTGGATTTGCGCACCCTACCCATGTAAAATATGAGATGTTCCTTGATAAGGGTGGCAAAAAGATCTCAAAATCACAGGGAAACGTCGTAACATCGCAGGCTTGGCTAAGATATGGTACTCCAAAATCAATTCTCCTATTACTTTACAAGAGAATTACTGGAACTAGNGAAGTTGGTTTTGAGGACATTCCAGCGTTAATGGATGAGTATANTGAGCTTGAGAACATTTACTTTGGAAAAATAAAACTGGANAACGAGATGAAAACTATAAAGACAAAAGGCTTGTATGAATATGTCAATCTTCTAAATCCACCAAAGAATNCAAAACCATATGTTAACTATAGATTGTTAATTCAGCTTTGCAAGATATTTAGAGAAGATAGNATACCAAAAGTAACAAAGAAACTTATTGAATACGGTACCATTAAAGAATCATCTCTAGAAGTAGATGAACTCATAACACTAGCGGGCAATTATGCGGATGATTTTGACAAACCAACAAAGGTTGAACTCCAAATAAATGATATGTCAAAGAAGGCATTATCTGAGTTGTCAGGTCTCTTATCTTCTGAAAATGAACCAGATGATCTTCAAAATGTCATATATCAAATTGCAAAAAACAATGGAATTCAGCCAAAGGATTTTTTTAAGATATTATACCAGATAATTTTGGCCGCAGAGCGCGGGCCAAAATTAGGGCCATTCATCATAGACATTGGAAGAAAGAAAGTAGCGCAAGCAATAACCGAATACCTATAAGATATGGCTCACAGCGAGCACAATAGACCAAAAGGAAGTGGAATAATACTAATTGCCATAGGAATTTTGATTTTTATTTTTGCGCCAGGATACTTTAAGCAAGATATCGCTGGAGGCTTGGCTGTAATCATATTGGGATTTGTTCTAGGTGGAATTGGCTTTTACATTAGTTTTCTAAAGAAAAGGACCTAAAATTCAATTCTGCTTTATCTTCCTAATATATAGAGAGGAATACTTTTCTTACCATAGGCAACAGAGGTATATTTATGGGCNTATTTNGNCGAACNAAAAAAGAATCCNAAAAATCGGAGATTGAGAAAGANNCAAAGNCTTCCTATGAGNTAGAAAAAGAAGAATATCAAAGCGAGCTNGAGAAACTAAGAGAAGAGATTCATGAAACTGCGCAAACACTTGACTCNTATTCNAGCGAACTTGATCAGNTAAAATCAGAATGGGCTAATTTAACACAGCATATCAAGACCGCAAAAGANGAACTTGCCTTACTTGAATCTGAAATGACAGCCATTAAAGCTCAAGAGGATTCAAGTGTGGAGCAGAACAAAGTAGCAGAGTCCCAATATAGTAACCATGAGATTGAACAAATTAAAAATCAAATCCAACATGCAAGACAGGAATTGTCTTCAATTAATTCTGAAAAAGAAACCAGAATATTCGAGCTTGATCAATTACAATCAAAAATAATCTCTACAAGAAATGAGCTGGAATCATTGAAATCCCAACAAGAAGCAAAATATCAGGAAATTTCGCTTGCAAAAAAAGAACTTGAGTTTATAGAAAAGGAACTTGCTGCAGTGAGCACAAAAGATCAGCCAGCAGAGAAAATTGAAAATACCCAGAAAATTATAGAAGCTGCAGGTGCTATTGCAGCATCCATTAATGCAAAATATGAAGCGGCAAGAAAAGAATTAGAAGTGGTAAAGATTGCACTTGCAAGAGCAAAAGAAGAACATGCTACAACAAAAAAAGAACTTGATTCACTTAAAACTGAATTGGGATCGAAAAGGGTTACCGAATAAATCTTGACTTTAGTATCGCATATCAAACTATAGCAAATTTACCTGCATGATTTTCAAGAGCGACAAATTTAGGCAATGTTTTTAAAACATAATCTTGACAGGGATCTGTGAACGAAGCCTATGTCTTATTGAATGTTGATTATAAATATCAAAAAAACATAATTGAAAAAGCAAAGAAAATACCAGCTGTTAAATCTGTCAAGACCACTTATGGCATATACGATATCCTAATAATACTAGAATCAGACAAGATGCAAGAAATTAAGCAGGCAATAGATGTAGACTTGCACAATATTGAGGGCATAAACAATCTCACTTCGCTTATCTCAGTAAGTTAAGTTGGTTCAAGAATACGAAGTCATTATAATTGGTGCAGGACCTGCTGGTTTATCCGCTGGCATATTTGTTGCAAGACAAAAGGCGTCATGTCTTGTAATATCTAAAGATCTTGGTGGCCAATTGAATCTAATTCCAAAACTTGAAAATTATCCTGGAACACTGATGTCAAGTGGCCCTTTGCTAGCAAAGACACTAGAAAGTCAGCATCTTACGTTTGGCGGTGAAATGACTTATGATACCGTTGAGAGAATTGATGAGAACGAATCTGGTTTACGAGTAAAGACGAGTCGTTCCGAATACATTGCCAAGGCAATAGTTCTTGCACCTGGCAAAGTACCAAATAATTTAGGAGTCCAAAATGAATCTGCCTTTGCTAACAAAGGTGTGCACTATTGTACCAAGTGCGATGCTCCATTTTATCAGGGAAGGGTAACAGCCACAGTGGGTGTAGGCGGATATCTTTTGGAATCAGGAATTTTGCTTTCTAGAATGGCTTCGAAAGTATACTTGATTTACAAAGGCGGCGCCTTGGGCGGTGACAAAGATATGATTGCGTCTATTGAAAAAAAAGAAAATGTTGAGCTAATACCGCAGTCTAGTATCAAGTCATTATCTGGAAGCAACAATCTTCAGTCAATTACAATATTAGATAATTCTGGAAAAGAAAAAACAATCCAAGTCGATGGACTGTTCATCGAGATGGGTTCAAAAATAAACCTTGATTTTGTAAAACATTTGGTCAAAATTAATACAAAAGGCGAGATTGAGGTTTCCGAAGGCGGCAAGACTATACATCCTGCACTGTTTGCTGCAGGCGATGCGACAAGTATTCCGTACAAACAAATTGTAGCTGCATGCGGGGATGGGGCAGCAGCAGGATTGTCTGCCTTTAACTACATAGAAAAGTTGAAAGGCCACCCCGGTATCAGGGCAGATTGGAAGAAGACCATCGGAGATTCAGTATTTCATTACTAGGTCAAGTTCACATTTTGTAGTCTATCGGTTTAGTATGGTAATTACACCACATACAACGATAAACCGTCGGGGTTCTTGCCTCAGTCTTGCCTTCTTCTTTGAGTCTAATTTGGGATATTACTTCCATGGGAGAACCACATTGAGGGCAATCCATGAGCTGGATAGATAATTTTTGATATTAAGGTATGACGATCTAATTTGACATTTTGTGTGCCTATTTTTATGAAATACCGAATCAGAAATAGGCAATTAAACGCATTTTGTCTAGCTTGTATGTATAATGGTTTTAGGGATTGTTTTTCTGAGAATTATAGAACTCCTTTGAGTTAGACCTGGTGAAATACAAGCGTGTCAATTACANGTCATTGACTGAGTGTTACTCCAACATTTTTTCGTAGTTCCAAGTCCAGAGCTTTCTGAAATGNTTTTGCATTAATTTTCAACGATCTCTTTATATTCGCGAGACCAGCTTGATTCGTATCTGTGACGGAGAAGGAACCAGACGTAGTAGGCGTTGAGATTTTAGAACAGAATGGAGTAAATGTAAAAGAGCTCATAAAGGCGTTAGTTTACAACGCATCAGTCGAGTTTACAGCTTACTACTATTTCACAAATCTTAGAGCACATTGCACTGGAATGGAAGGCGAATCTCTCAAAGGAGTAATTGAAGATGCAAGACTTGAAGATCTCAGTCACTTTGAATCTTGTCTTTCAAGAATTTACGAGTTGGGAGGTGCGTTGCCTAAAGATGCACAGGCTTTCATCAAGATGTCAGGCTGTGAATTTTTGCAGCTTCCCCCAAAGCCAACTGACACAAAGGCAATCTTGGAAAAGTGCCTTAAAGCAGAACAGGGTGCAATCGTAAACTGGAACAAAGTATGCAAGATGACTCATGGCAAAGACCCAGCAACATATGATGTCGCAAAAGACATTCTAAGAGAAGAGATAGAACATGAAGCTTGGTTCTTGGAGTTATTGTACTCAAGACCATCTGGTCATATGAGAAGGAAATTCCCTGGAGAAAGACCTCACACTCACAAGCATTCAAGAGCTTTGGGTTAAAACCGTCTTTATTTCTTTATTAATTTCGTTTAACTGCAAATCCTTCGATTTGCTGTTCTAATGCAACAAGTTTTGGAGGAACTCCGTGTGAGGTATCAGTCCACTCTACTTTGTTTGAAAATGGTCCTTGCTTGATCTCAAGTGAATATGCAAAGTAATCAGCTGAACCTGGTATTGGAGGATATGATTTTTGATTTAGGTTAAAGAACTTGCTTTGTAAAATANCTGTTTTTAGGTCAGAGTCGTTTATTGAAAGAGTCGAACTGCCAGTTTGAGNCTGTTGTACAAGTGTATGATTTTGCGAATATATTGTTATATCCTTTGTTATCCCAGCNATTCCACCTGACTTGTTTAGGGTTACAGTAAAATNNCCTGAAGGTATTACCCATCTGTTTGATACGTCGATAATCATATCAAATCCTTGCAGAAAGCCTGTTCCNATAGAGANNTACTCTTTCTGGTTTTCCAGATCAAAACTTATTTTTGATACGTCACNCTCCTTTGCTACTTCGCTNTTTTTTACTTGGGTAACTTTAAGANCAAANCAAAGAGAATTCTGGCAGGTGTTNTTNTGAGATACNTCAAGCNTTATCACAGCAAGACCATTAGTACCTTGGTATAGGATAGTTCCTTTTTGACCGTCAATGATTGTCCATATCGCAGTTCCTGGAAAATGACTTACTGGTGNTATTTCACCTTTTGATGAGAGAAACAGATTTGATTCTGAAGCAGCAAGTGTGTTAGGAATTAGAGAAACATAAAGCGAAAAAATCAAAGCAGCCGAGCCTACCAGTTTATTCACGAGGAGTTGTGAATAGTGATTTAATAAAAGTTCTGCGAAATTTAGTTTTAACAATTAGTATTTCATGGCTTTTCGAATAGACCTATTCAACAACTTAGCTTATAACTAAAGATCTTAGCTGAAGAGAATCTATAGCGTTCAGTGCGTATAGCAATACATGAGCAAACTGGAGATAAAGAAGCCAAGCGTATGGAGGGGCGAGGTTCGTGCCTCCTTTAGAAAGGTTATTGCCTTTGACCTTTTGTTTTTGGGTCTTGGTGTAATAATCGGAGCTGGCATTATAACTGCAATCCTAATTCGCTAGGATTG
>JGI25382J43887_10000499_pt1 | contig 13377 bp, 13 predicted proteins | sample GraSoi013_1_40cm_3_FD_43887 | JGI IMG/M metagenome (IMG submission 43887) | reverse complement strand
CCCCTTATTTCTAGAACACCTGCCATCTGGCATGATTATGGGCGAGTCCAGCTGATCAGAGCCCGATTTGGGCTCGGGTCGGTCGGGAATTATCCGCGTTTTCCAACATGAGTCTTCCCTTGATCATGATCCGCTAGTTCAGATCCTGAATCAGGGCTGATAATGGACGATTTCGTCTCTGATAAATAGACCGCGCGAAGAATTATGACATAAGTCATGTTTAAATAGATTTCAAGGCTAATCGTCCAATGGCCTATTATTGATTATTCCCTGCGAAGTCGCTGCGAAATCCGTTATTCCCGCATTGAGAGCCATGATAGCACGTGAGCTGATTGAAGACTACGGAATGAAACAGGAACTAGTCGCAGAACGACTTGGGGTTACACAAGCTGCAGTCAGCAAGTACAGACACCAAGTCCGCGGAGAAGCAGTAGACCTTGAAGCTGCGGACGAGGTCCGTCAGATCAGCAGAGACATCGCCTCCACGCTGGTCGGGGACTCGAACCCGCTTGACGTTTCAAGAAGGTTCTGTCAAGCCTGCACTGACATTCGTGCGCTAGGCCTAATGTGTGAAACATGTAGGAAGGTCGACCCCAGCTGGGACGTGGAACATTGCACGATCTGTTTTGGGGACCACAGCTGTGCAGAAACCGTTAGTATCGAGCCCAGCAGCATTGCGAAGTATAGGAAAATCCCCATCCAGCAGTGACCCACTCACACGAATCTAGTACCCGGTCGCTCGCCCTGTAATTTCAGCGATTTTCTAAGTATAAGCACTTGCACTTGTTCTTTCGGCCGACGAGGCCAGGGCAGTGTCTCCGGCAAAAGGATCGATCTAGTACTTGATGACCCTTCCACTTGAGGACTTTCTGTAGGGCCCCCTTTTTCGTCGACGAGCCTTATCCTTGGATTCTCTCTTCCGAATCATCTTATCCTCAACACTCATCCTATTCCGTCTCCGATGGCTCGCTTCTCCACCTGGCTCCCCGAAACAGGTTAATTCTTAAATTGCTCGCTATAAGAGCTTACGAACCTTCGAGGAGAGACCTGGAACACTTTGAAGCTAGGCTTCGGAAAGTCGAAACAGAAGGACCCATCTCACGAAGCCAAACCCGACTCCATAGCAGCCAACAGGCTCAGAGAGCTTTGCGGCGAAGATGGCGACCTCTACGGAGCTATGTCGCGCCTCATGTTCCTAGATCCCAAAAAAATCACGATGTCCCTAGAGGGCGTGCTCAAGAATGCCCAAGACTATGAAACCCAAGGAAACAAGCTGAGGGCCGAAGTCGAGTACAGGATTGCGGGTGGTATCTCGCTATCGAAGGGCGACGTAGACGGAGTCAACAAGTATTTCTCGAAAGCCGCTTCGTTCTCAGGGGATTCCCATCCCGAGTACGCGACAATCCTCAAACGGAGCAGCGAAGCAGTGGCCATAGCCCGAAAGTATTACGATGAATTTAGCCAAGCAAGTCTGCAGTCGTAAGCGGGTAGCCGCCCCATCTGCTCGCACTAGACTATCTTGAACCCGCGGAACTCCTCCTTGAAATCAGACCACTCGACCTCAAGACGACTGACCTTCGCTCTCGGAGGACCAATCTGACAGAATCTTACTAGCTCATCTAGCATCTCCTTGTCTCCCTCCGCTACAGCCTCAACCCTTCCATCCGGAAGATTTCGAACCCAACCAGTGATTTGAGTCCGACGGGCCATATCGGTGATCTCTCGTCGAAAGAGGACACCTTGGACTAGCCCGCTGATCAAGATTCGAGTACGCGCCTTCAACCTTGGACATTGACAACCTTCTAGTTTAGTAAAACATTGTATCTCCGTAATCTTGCTTTCGGAGTAGCCGAAAAAGGAAGGAATCCTAGGCTGTTGCTGAGGCCACTATCTGGGGAACCGCCTGTTGGGGAGGTGGTTCCTTAGCAACACTGATTAGATCTTGAACCAAGGCTTGGGCTTTTAACCCATTCAAAGCGGAGAACGCGTCTAGAGTCATGTAAATGTCGCCGGCATCCTCCGCTTCCAACCTCAGACCATTCCTGACCAGTATCTCCCGGGTCCTTGGGAAGGCAACGAGAAGGTCCCCGATCGCGGTTTCCCCACGTATACTCTCAATTGTTATCCTGACGCTCGTTTGAGGCGGATGCTCGACTCGCGAGAGCGGCTGAAGCGAGATGGCAGCGTCAGCCTTTCTTGTCTCGGCCCTNTTCTGAGCTGGCTGCGGCTTCGTCTTCTTTGCTGGCTTAGCCTTCGTCCCTGTTTTCTTTTTCGGTTTTCCCCGAAAGCTTTCCTTCTTACGTGTCATTAGACAAGCCACTAGCTCNCTCTAGAGGGTGTCGAACTTGTGTTAAAAGATTCGGAACCATGCTTGGGCATCGCGATGACACGGAGAGCACGATGGTCATTGGCTTGGCCCTACCGACCAAGCGATTGGCAGCCCTTGTGTGAGCTGTGCGACCTGTCTAGTTGCTCGGGTCCGGAGTTCATCCGCGATATCGGCTATGACGCGGCTCGAATAGTCCTCTATCCTTCCCTGGTCCGACAGCTGGGCAATAGCTGCGTCAATGGGAACCGCCCCCAAGAAGGGCAAGCCTAGACCAAGTGCCAATTTTTCGCCTTTTGGTTCTCCGAAGAGATTGACCCTCTCGCCACAACCAGGGCACTTGAGATAGCTCATGTTCTCAACGAGACCAAGTATAGGGACATCCATCTTCTTGGCCATGTTCACCGCTTTCGAAACGATCATTGAAGCAAGGTCCTGTGGGGAGGAAACTACTATGACACCGTCCAATGGAAGCGATTGGAACACTGTCAGGGGAGCGTCGCTAGTGCCCGGTGGAAGGTCCACGAGAAGATAGTGGAGGTCGCCCCAGTCTACATCCCAGTACAATTGGCGGATCACACTGTTGACGATTGGACCCCGCCACACCACTGGCATGTTAGGGTCTTCCAAGACAAGGTTGATCGACATTACCTTGATCCCAGTCTTCGTCATCAGGGGCACGATGCCCCCTCCAGGACCTTTGTAGGGCTTACCAGTCACACCGAGCACCTTGGCGATACTGGGACCCGTCAGATCTGCGTCGAGGACCCCTACCTCGTACCCGCGTCTCTTGAGCTCCGACGCGAGTGTGCTGGTGACGAAGGATTTCCCAACGCCTCCTTTTCCGGAGATCACAGCGATAATGCTACGAACGCCTCGCTTCCCAAGACGTTCAATCCCTGGGCCGACGGGACCGCTCTTCGAAGGGGTTGACTGGCTTGTTCCCGCTTGCAGTTGAAGCTTCAACTCTTCTAGCTCCTTTCTCGACATGGTGGTGGTTTCGACCTTTACAGATCTCACGGCTTCGAGTTTCCGCACTGCATTCTCGACATCTGCCTGGAGCGTCTTCGCAAGCGGACAATGCGCAACCGTCAAGGCAATTTTTACATAGACGTACCCATCATTGACCGTAATATCTCGGACCATCTTGAGATCAACTATACTCCGGCCGATCTCAGGGTCCAGCACACCCCTCAGCTTTTCCAAGACTAGGTTCTTATCAACCAAACGATAAGCCACAGTTCGAAACACCATTATGGTGCCTCTCTTGCTATTTACACCCTCGTTCAACGGTGCAGCATAATGTCATTGGTTTAACTCGAAGAGAAAGAAGATGCCATGATCGTCTCCGAAACAACTAGAAGAGCCCTAAAGGAATTCGGGCTCACAGAATATGAAGTTAAGGCGTACATTGGCCTGGTGGAATCTGGACCGATGCCCGCGAGCCAACTGAGTACTACGGCAACCATTCCCTACTCGAAGATATACGAAATACTGGGGAATCTGGAGAGAAAGGGTTGGGTAGAAAGCGAACAAGGCAGACCAAGTAAGTATTTTCCCAAGCCTCCCGGTACAGCCCTCGAATCCTCCAGAGTAAGAATGGAGAACACACTCAAGTCCAGCCAAATGGACGCAATGTCGGAGCTACAGCCTCTATACGAGAAAAAGGGAGTCCAAGAAAGACCTGACATTTGGATCGTCAGAGGACAGAACAATATCATAGACAGAATCAAGGAGACCCTGAGCAGAACTCGAAGAGAGCTGCTTGTTGCCATGCCGATAGTTCCCGATTCGGTGATTTCAATGGCGACACCAGCGTTATCGTTAATGAATAGTCGAGATATCAAAGTCTCAGTTATGGTCCCGAGCCCAACCACCAAGGACGTAGTCAGGAAATTGAAGGGGGTGGCCGAGGTCAGGATCCGCGAACAAATGTTCGGCGGAGGAATAATCTCAGACAGCAACGAGATAATCATATTGCTGGGCGAGGAGCCAGAGAAGGGTCTTACCCTGGCCATATCATCACATCACCCAGGGCTTGTAAAGTTCGGAAAGAGCTATTTCGAATTCCTGTGGGAGAACTCGAAGCCCGTGTGAGAAACCAGGCCTTTGCGGATCTGCCGGAAGAGAACCTGGCGGGAAGACTGGACAATCTCCCGGCACCGTAACTGGGTTAGATGAATGTTGCCAAGGACAAAAGCTAGGTCGCCGCCTAAGAGCCAGGGTTCAGCACTGAGAATGAAGCGTGAGCTGTCCGAGCCATCTAGAACCTGACGGACTTCGAGGTCGAAAGTGCTCTAATCGTGACCTAAGAGTGCTAAGATTGGATGCGACAAAGCCTCGTCGGCAGGATCGCAGTTCATGCATGGGATGTTACGGCAACAATGAAGGTGAACGAATTAGAAGTGGCGAGGCCAGTCCCTGAGACCGTGATCCAGTACAGACTGGGTAGAGTGGTGGGGGTTGTATAGACATAGAGGGTCAGATACCTCGTAATATCAGGCTCGAGCCTGATCTGGCTGACGCTCAGAGCGGCGGTGGGAGCTCTTAGAGTAGAGCCCACGGTTGCGGTCAAATTAACTAAGCCCGAGAAGTCGAATATGCTGGTCACAGACATCGTAAAGTTGGCCAAACCTCCCGGTAGGATTTCGAACGTACTAGCCTTGCTCAACTTGATCGTGAAACTTGGCCTGGGCGTGATTGTTATGGAATGTATCTTAGAATTGAAAATCCCCCGAGCGTCCGTGACGGTGAAAAGCACACGAAAGGAACCAAAGGCAAGCAGGTGAACATTCAAACCTTCGGTGAATACATGGGACACGACAGGATTTCCTAGAACTATGATACCGCTGAGATCTCCGAAGTCCCACGTATAGTTTACAATGCTCAAACCTAAGTTGGGGTCGTAGCTGCCTGACGCATTAAAGAAAACCCTGTCCCCTTGCACCGGCTTGTCAGGGCTCCATGAAAAATCCACGACGGGCAACTTTCCGTTCCCGTAGATCCCGTTGCTAATAGAGAAGTCCAAGGGCGAACCTAGATCGTCTAGTGCGGCCCCGACGATTACAACCGAGCTCAAGGCGTTGCTTCCTGCGGTGTAGGTTATTGCGAAGAGGAGACCGTCAACGGACGGTCTCCCGCGGGGAGACGCGGAAAAGATGACTGAGGAGTGGACGATGCCCGGGCCATCTGTTATCGTGCAGCCAATCCCGGAGCCGTTGATGCAATGACTCAATTCAATGAAAGTGAGGCTGTAATTAAGGAAGAGGACGTTGGAAACTATTGAGAAGCCTGTGGCGTTGAGGCCTCCCTGATCTGTTCTTACGCTGACATCCCAAGAGGTGAAAAGTTTCATGTTATGGACCTTGACCTGGTAGGTCACCAATCCTCCAGGTGCTGCGCTCCCAAGTGAGGTGGGATTAATGTAGAGTAGACCGGTTGCGTTCTGAACCTGTGCGGCAGGGGTAGCACTAGCTATCATTGGAGAAAAGATGAATATCGCGACCAGAACCAAGGGCTTCAGGAGCCAAGTGGGCTTCGCCTGCATCACCTCTTTAGAAGAAAACGAGAAGCTGAACCCGAACGGGGCCTTAGCCTCAATTTGACCCTTGACNTTCGTCCTCGGCTGGAAATTTATACTTATCCGCCCGTGGACATGGACGCCTCTCTGCAGTTGAGGCTAGCTCAACCTGAGACGGAGGAACACTTTTTCCTTCGGCCGTAATTGAAGATAGGAAGCGCGTAAGACGAATCGGTGGCGATACCCTAGGATGAGTTCACTAGACGACTTATGCCTGCTCTTTTTCTTCAGTAAACCGTAAGACGGAAGACTTTTCCGTGAGTGATAAACCCTCGACCTGGCTCCGGTGGTGTAGCCCGGTTTAGCATAGCGGCCTTAGCTCAACGAGAACCATGAGTGGCCAATCGAGCCTTACCGGGTGGCGGCAGGGAATCTGAGACTCTATAGCCGTTGATCGCGGGTTCAAAAGCGACGCTCAGCCGCTGAAAATCCCGCCCGGAGCACTTTCCAGTAGCTCTAGCTACATTCACTTTGATCGTCAAGTGCATAGAGGCACGATTCAAAACGACCGTAGGGCTTAATTTGGCTGGACCTTGTCTGTCGTTTTCGCAACGAGCGGGGGTACCATAGCCAGGTCAAATGGGCAGTAGGCTCACTTGGAGCCTGCCAAAGGCTTAGGACCCTGTGGCGAAGGCCTTCGTGGGTTCGAATCCCACCCCCCGCACCAAATTGAAACTGTTCTCGCTGTTCTCCCTTGTTATATGCTGGCCGTCTCGCCAAGGTTGAAGGCTCGGGTCATCTACGTTGAACGGGTGGTTATCTCAATGTTGACGCTATATTCTTCTCACTGTAGGTAGCGTCATATGTAGTTTCTAGAATCTCGAATTCCTTCTGTTGGCCGTTATGGATTCGAGACAGGGATTGCGCATGAACTACTTGTATGCACCAAACTATTCTGGGAAACGGAGACTTACTTAGCCTCCACCGAAACCCCAAGGATTGAAGGAAAATCTAACTACTGGGAAAATTTCCCCGTGAAGGCATTCTTGGCGTCCCGCACGTGCCAACTAAATCCATTTGTTAGCTAAGAGTAAAGGTGACAGGCCACGTAGTGGTCCGGTTCAACCTCAACGACCGGGGGTTCTTCTGTCATGCACCTAGAGTGGGCATAGGGGCATCGCGTGTGGAATCTGCACCCGGGTGGAGGGGTTACAGGGCTTGGTATCTCGCCGCTAATCACGTCGGCCCGCCTGTAGCTCGGGTCTGGGACCGGTACCGCAGCAATCAAGGCTTTCGTGTAGGGGTGGAGGGGAGAATCTATCAGTTTCTCGGATGTGGAAGCCTCCATTATTTTCCCAAGGTACATGACGGCAACCCGATTACACACGTGCTTTGCGACGGCGAGGTCGTGGCTAATGAAGAGAACGGAGGCCCCTTTCTTCTGAACCAAGTCTACCATCAGGTTAAGGATTTCAGCTCTGATAGAAACATCTAGCATTGAGACTGGCTCATCGGCCACCACAAATTTAGGGTCCAAGGTGAAAGCTCGTGCCACTGCCACTCTCTGGCGTTGGCCTCCGCTGAGCTCATGGGGATATCTTAAGAGAAACTCTTCAGGCGGGACGAGTTCCACCTCTCTAAGGCTCTGCTTCACTCGTTCCACCAACTCGTCTTCGTTCTTGGCAATATGCTGGACCCTAAGAGGTTCCGCCACAATCTCTTTGATGGTCATTCGGGGGTCCAGGGACTCGAAAGGGTCCTGAAAGATTATCTGAACTTCACGCCTTAGAGGCTTCATCTCTGCCTCCGTGAGTTTTGTGATATCCTTCCCGTTGAAGTATATGCTGCCTTCGGTGGGAGGTATCAGCCTGACAAGAAGCCGCCCTGTCGTAGTCTTCCCGCTACCGCTCTCTCCGGCGAGGCCCATGATCTCTCCCTTGCCTATTTTGAAGCTGACCCCGTCCACTGCTTTCACCGTAGACTCTTCTCTGGACAAGACTGTCTCGAAAAATCCCTTCTTTAGTGGGAAGTGCTTCTTCAGTTTTTCGACCCGGATAACATAATCTTCCATCATGCCTGTCTCCCTCTAGTACAAATGGCACGCGACTAGATGGTTGCCTTTTCCAGCCTCTTGCAAGGGAGGGTCAACTCTTTTGCAAACATCCATGACGAATGGGCACCTGGGACTGAACCTGCAGGCAGGAGGTGGGTTGAGCAGGTCAGGGGGCTGACCGGGTATTGAGGTCAAGCGAGTCTTGGCCGCCTTTATGCTAGGAAAGGCCTTGATGAGACCTTGGGTGTACGGGTGCAGGGGCTCATCGAAGATTGCTTGTGCGTCGCCATACTCGACGATTCTCCCGGCGTACATAATGGCGACTTTCTCACAGGTCTCGGCAATAATTGAAAGATCATGGCTGATCATTATCATGGACAGTCCTAGCTTGTCCTTGAGCTCCCGCATAAGCCTGAGCGTTTGAGCCTGCACCACCACATCAAGGGCCGTCCCAGGCTCGTCGGCAATGAGGAGCTTCGGGTTGGCCGCCAGAGCCATGGCAATTAGAGCCCTCTGCCGCATTCCCCCGCTGAACTCGTGGGGAAAGTTGTCAATCCTGTCGGGCTCAACTCCTACCATCTCGAACAAGTGTCGAGCTCTATCGAGAGCTGTCTTCTTGTCGACATCATGCTCATGAGTTGTTATGGCCTCGGTAATCTGCTCCCCCACTTTGTAAACAGGGTTCAGTGCGTTCATTGCACCCTGGAAGACTATAGCTATGCCCTTCCACCGAAATTTTTGCATTTCACTGTTCGAGAGGGGAACTAGGTCTGTTCCGTCAAAGATTATTTTCCCTTTTCGAATTCTGCCTCCAGCAGGTAGAATCTTTAACAGGGACAGGGCGACGGTGGTCTTTCCGCATCCGGACTCTCCAGCTAGGCCTAAGGCTTTTCCCTGCTCCACTCGGAAGTTGATGCCTTCCGCGGCTCTGACCCAGCCTCTCAGAGTTGAATAGTGNGTTGTGAGGTTTTGGACGTCTAATACCGTTGACATGCAGTCTTGGCACTCAGAGCTTGTCTCTGGAGGTTTGTGTCCACGGGCTTCAATTAAGCTTTGGGGGAAAGACTAGTGGAGAGGGTATGATATGTCTCGATAAATGTCGAACGCCGCGATTGCCTCCAGGAAGGTTAGCAGGTGTATGTCCAGCACGTAGTGTGCGAATTGTGCTGTCCCATCGCTTTGATAAAACATCGCGAATATCTTTGTCTGATTGGTTGTGAGGAGGAATGTGGCGTTGATGTGAACTGTTTGACCTGGCCCCAAAGGAGTTTCGATCGAGTTCGGGCTGAAGACATTGAACGTAGGAAGGGCGGAGTTATTGGCCGCAGTAAAGTTGAGTTGGAAGTTCACCCAGGCTATTCGAAGCCCTGAATAGGCTGAGGGATTGACGATGTGGAGGTACAAGAGTATCCAGGTTGCATTGGCGTTAGTGTCGTTGACAATCCTTTGACTGTCAGGAACCGCTTGGAGTGATGTCAAAGCAGGAAAGAACTGTTCGTATTCCGCAGCATTAACTATCACTAGGATTATCGAGCCTACTGCGATGGCAGCGTAAAGCTTCTCAAACCATTCTCTCTTCATCTTCCCTTTCACCCACCACGAGTTTTATAGTAACTTTTGCGGGTTCCTTTGGGGATGAACGTGCCGCTTAGACGTCTTCTGAGACCGGCGCTTGTCTGTCTCACCTGGGGGCTTATGACCTCATCGGTCCTGCTTACCTTCATATTCCAGGGGTATTTCGTTCCCGGTTTCAGGCCTACATTCCCCACGGGTCCCCGAGAACTGATCTTTGTGGCCTATCTTTTGGTGTTCTTAGTCGCAGTGCTTTCTGGCATGTTGTGTTCGGACCTTGGCGAGACGGTCTTGTCATATTTTGGCTCTCTAGCNGTTACATCCACTGTCGAGTATGTCGTTCTCCTCGTTCCCTCTCTAACTGGCCTTGCGGGGCCGGCTGTCCTGGCAGANGCTGGTCTCGTTTCTCTCCCTGACCTAGCTCTCCTAGTGGTCTTCTATAGCTTGTTCCCTGTCCCATTGGTTCTGGGGCTTGTTGGCTCGCTCACCGGCGCGGCTTTGGGTGAGAGCTATCTATCCTAGCGACGCATCCGGAGCTTGGGATTGAAGATTTCGTCAAGCGCGTACCCGAGAAGGATGAAGGAAAGAGAGACGATGGCTATAGCCAGACCGGGGGGCACGGTTATCCACCAGTACCGAAGAGCGAAGGTTTCCTGAGCGCGGTTAAGGATCTGCCCCCAAGAAATAACTGTGGGGTCTCCCAGCCCGAGAAAAGATAGGGCTGCCTCTGCGAGAATNGCCCCTGGAACAGTTAGGGCCAGGTTGACATAGGTCAGGGAGACGATGTTGGGAAAGACATGTTTTGATAGAATCTGGTAGGAGCCTGCACCAGAAGCCCTGGCAGCTTCGATATAGGGCCGCTCCTTGATGCTCAGGACCTGGGATCGAATCACTCTGGCAAAGCCCATCCAGCCCAAGAACCCGATGACTATGATCAGGTTGGTAATGGAGGCGCCCAGCACCGCTATCAACACAATCAAGAGTGGCAGAAAAGGGATGACCAGCATCATATCAGTGAATCGCATCAACACCTCGTCTGTCAGACCTGTCTTGTAGCCGGCAACGAGGCCTATTATGAGGCCGAGACTGATTCCTATGAAAGCGGAGAGGAGGCCTACGAAAAGCGAGATCCGCGACCCATAGACATTCTGGCCCAGGAGGTCCGCGCCAAAGGCGTCAGTTCCGAGAACTCCGTAGGCTGTTCCGAAAAGCGTCAGGCCCACGTTGGTAACGTAGAGCTTGCCGGGTCCGTAGAAGGTGGCGGCGAAGCCGTACGAGTATTGTCCTACGGTCGAGAAGATGGCCTCGTTAGTTGATAGCCCTGTAATTCCTTTGGTGAAACCGAGGTTTGATCTGAAGTCCTCTGACAGCGAGTCTATGCCGTAGGGAGGACCATTCCACGAACCAGCTTGGGTTATGTTGGCCGACCATAGAACGTATTTGTGCGTTCCAGTGTCGATAAAGAACTGAACGAAGACGGGTTGTGCGGAGGATATGCCGTCAGCCTTCACTGCGAAGGCGTTGGGAAGATCCTCTAGCCGCCCCGGAGGTCCTCTGTATGGATAGTTGAAGCTCTTGGTGACGGCAACGTCAGTGATCGAGTTCGAGGTGGACGTGATTTGGAGGCTGCCTTGACCGGGACTCGGGGCCGTCGTGGACCAGGCTAACGCTATGCTCACCGGTTTCTGGTAAGACCATTCTTGGAGGGCGGAGGGTGACTTGAACAGGGGATCGTTTACTACGACAATGTTCTTGCTGAGATGGTATCCTTCCGGAAAGATTGTGACCCATTCAGGTTGGGCGAAGGGGGCTCCCACGACCTTGCTCGCCGGAGCTCCGGGAAAGAATACGGGTGCGGTTACAGCGAGGAAGGCCGATACGATTAGTATTATCAATCCGATGGCAGCCATACGGCTCTTGGCCATCAACCTGAGGAAAACAGCAAGTCTTCTTAGGCTATATCTCAGCCTACCTTCGTTTTCAGCCTGCATCAGTTTTGGCCTACCGTAGCTACTGGTACTTGATTCGGGGGTCGATCATACCATAGACGAGGTCCGCGATCAAGTTCGCTACTATCACACTTAGAGCCAGAATGTAGAACATCGCCTGCATAACGGGAAAGTCCTTCCATCCTATTGCATTGAAAAGATACCTGCCCAGCCCGTCCCAATTGAATACTGTTTCAGTGATTATTGCGCCGCTGAGCACTCCCCCAAAGGCTAGGGCGGAGGCGGTCACTATCGGCAGCGAGGCGTTCTTGAAAGCATGATGGAAAAGCACTCGTCTCTCTGAAAGACCCTTGGCGCGAGCAGTGGTGATGTAGTCTTCACTGAGCGCCTCGATCATCGTAGCTCTGGTAAGGAGTAGGAAACCTCCGTAGGTAACCAGAGTCAGTGTTACCATGGGAAGGAAAAGGTACTGGACCCTCGTGAGTAGCTGTACTGGAAGAGATGGAAGAGTATTAGGGGTCCACTCGAAGGGGGTTACGCCTCCAGGCGGAAACCAGCCCAGCGTCAACGCGAAGATCAGGATAAAGGATACGCCGATCCAAAAGGTTGGGAGAGAGAAGGTTACAAGGGAACTGGAGACCGAGAAGCTGTCGAATGCGCCCCCCCTCTTGCGCGAAACGACTACGCCCCAGAAGATACCTATCACTATGGATAGGGCTGTTGAGGAGCCCAAGAGCAGAAGAGTGTTTTCCAGTCGCCCTGACTGGATGATCTCGTTGATCACTGGGTGCTGTGTCTGGTATGAAATTCCGAAGTTGAATGTGAGCATTTGCCAGAAATAGTCCAAGAATCGTTCGAGAGGTGGCTTGTTTAGGCCGAACTGTTTCTCGTAGAACGCATACTGAGCAGCCGTCGCGTGCGTGTTCCCTTGAAGCGACGCAATGGCACCCTGGACTCCGGGCATTATCTGGAATATTATCCAGTTCAGTGTGATGACGAAGAGTATCAACACAAAGGTGTACACAAGCCTACGGACGATGTAACCTCGCAGCGTCATGTATGATCACGAGTAAGATAGAATAAAAAAGGGGGGAATTATTTGAGGCTTGCCGTGCTTCTATGGGCAGGTTGCCCCGCCTGGTAGCGGGAACTGGCAGTAGGATATTCCGCCCTCGTAGACNGAGCCAGTTGTAGGCAGGGCTCCAGTGAAACTGGAGTAGCTGCTGACACCTGGGTTCCATGTTTGCAGGGCGTTGGTCTCTACTTGGGAAACCTCGGTACCACTAATGGTGCCGCCATTGTTCCCTCCCAGAGACAGACTTCCAGCGTTACAGCTGCCAGCGGTTGTAGTGCATGTTATGGTAGCAGCGGGTGTGTCGAAGTGACCACAGCCCGTGGTAGTGGCCGGCTTACCGGCGCATGCTTCCACAGCGCTGAGATCGTTGAGAACGTTCACCGTGCCGATGTTAGCCGAGTCAGCCCACTGCCAGAGCTTCCACTGCGCGCTTCCCCGGAAGTACGAGTGCAACGGATCAGTGCCCGCGAAACCGAAACCAGTACGCTGGAGAATAATCTTACCTCCAACGTCCACAGCCTGGGTTCCAGGACCACCGGCCGCTGTCTGAGTACAACCACCACCGATCACGCCCGAGACCAGGTCCACGCACTGGAACGGTCCAGAGCCGATGAAAGTATGGTTGACAATCGGGTCAGCAGCAGCACCGCTCAGCAATGCAGTGTCCAGAAGGCATGGGTTGGTTCCCTTCGTGACGCATGGGGTGGACGCGCCGCTAGTGCAGCCTGTTGCAGCGGGGGTAGTAGCGCATACTGACCAGATGTGCCCGGGAACGATTGGAACTCCTCCAATGTTGAACTCAGCGAATGGGCTCGGATGCAGCAGACTGATGTCGAAGATGCTGTACTGACCAGGCGGGCTGGAGATGACGCTCACATCGTT
>JGI25382J43887_10000498_pt1 | contig 13383 bp, 13 predicted proteins | sample GraSoi013_1_40cm_3_FD_43887 | JGI IMG/M metagenome (IMG submission 43887) | reverse complement strand
GCGCGACATTGGGCCTGAGCCCTTCACCCTCGCTTCCCAGGACCAGGCAGATCGGCCCGGTCAGGTCCGCCGCCCACACCGGAACGCCGGCACCCACGGTTCCGCCGAAGACCCAAATGCCAGATTTCTTGAGGATTTCTACACCGTAGACCAGATTCGTCTCACGGGCGACGGCCAGATACTCGACCGCCCCCATGGCCGCTCGAACCGCCGTCTCGGTGAGGCCAACCTGATGGTGCTTCGGCACGATGACGCCATGCGCCCCGAAGGCCTCCGCCGATCTCAGAAGCGCGCCGAAGTTCCTCGGGTCCTGCACCTGGTCGACTGCCACGAAGAAGGCCGTCTCGCCGCGCGCTTTGGGGATCTCGAGGAGCGCGGCCAGATCCACGTACTCCGCCGACGCCACCCGCGCCACGACGCCCTGGTGGCGGTCGGACCCGGCCATCGCGGTGAGCTGATCGCGGGTGCGATAGGAGACTTTGACACCCGCACGGCGTGCGAGGGAGACCACCTCCGCCAGGGGCCCCCGCCCGCCGGCGAGAACAGCGACCTCGTCGGTGCGCCGCCCGCGGGCGCGCAACAGCTCGAGCACCGGGTTGCGGCCGTAGACGCGGCCCTCGGCCATCACCGCCCCTTCGGCGTGAGCCGCGATCCCGCGGACGTGTCCTCCACGAGCCAGCCGAGCCGCGCGATCTCGTCGCGCAACTCGTCCGCGCGCTTGAAGTCGCGCCGCGCCCGCGCCTCGCCGCGCGCGGCGACGAGGCGTTCGACGTCGGCCGGCGGCCCATCCACCGCCGCACCGCGACCGAAGAGCCCGAGCACCCGCGCCAGCCGCGCCAGCTCCGCGACGCCGGCGACGAATGCCCCGGGCGCCCCGGCGTGCCGGTCGCGCGCCTCGGCCAGCGCGCGCCCGAAATCGAAGAGCACGCCGAGCGCCTGCGGGGTGTTGAAGTCGTCGTCCATCGCCTTCTCGAAGCGCGTGCGGAACTCGGCAAAGGCCGGGGGCAGCGAGGCGGCGTCGCCGGCGGCGCGCACGGTGACCGCGTCGTGGAGCAGGCGCGCGAGGCGGTCGAGCGCCCGCGCGCTCTCCTCGACACGCTCCTCGGACCACTCGATCATGTTGCGATAGTGGGTCCCGAGCATCCAGAGCCGGAGTGCATCGGGGTCGTGGCGCTTGACGATCTCCCGGATGTTCAGCGTGTTGCCGAGCGACTTCGACATCTTCTCCTTGCCCATGTTGACCATGCCGTTGTGCACCCAGTAGCGGGCGAAGGGCTTGCCCGTGCACGCTTCGGACTGGGCGATCTCGCACTCGTGATGCGGGAAGATCAGATCCTCGCCGCCCCCATGGAGGTCGAAGGACTCGCCGAGATATCGCATCGCCATCGCCGAGCACTCGATGTGCCAACCGGGGCGACCGGGGCCCCACGGGCTCTCCCACGCGGGCTCGCCCGGCTTCGAGCTCTTCCAGAGCGCGAAGTCGCGCGGGTCGCGTTTCCGCTCGTCCACCTCGACGCGAGCCCCCGCCAGCAGCTCGTCGAGATTCTTCCCCGACAGCCGGCCGTACGGGGCGAAGCGCCCGATCTCGAAGTAGACGTCGCCGTCGATCGGGTAGGCGTGACCGGAGGCGATCAGCCGTGCGATGAGCTCGATCATCTCCGGCACGTGTTCCGTCGCCTTCGGATCCACGTCGGGTGCCAGGACCCCGAGCGCGGCCATGTCCTCGTGTTCGGCGGCGATATACCGGTCGGCGAATTCGCGTGGTGAAACACCCGCCTCGTTGGCGCGTCGGATGATCCGGTCGTCGACGTCGGTGTAGTTCTTGACGAACGTGACCCGATAGCCCTTGACGGCGAGGTAGCGCCGGATCACGTCGAAGACGATGGCGCTCCGGGCGTGCCCGATGTGCGAGTAGTCGTACACGGTCACCCCGCACACGTACATGCGGACGGCGCCGGAGGCGAGGGGAACAAAGTCCTCCTTCGTTCGGCTCATCGTGTTGGAGATCCGGATCATCCCGTCACCTCGACGCTCACCACCGCCATCGCCGCCATCCCTTCTTGCCGGCCGAGCAGGCCGAGTCCCTCGGGGCTCTTCGCCTTCACGCTCACCCGGTCGATCTCGAGTCCCAGCACGTCCGCCAGCCGCTTGGCCATCTCCGGCAGCAGCGGCGCGAGGCGCGGGGCCTGGGCGAGCACGGTCGCGTCCACGTTGAGGAGGCGGCCCCCGCGCGCGGTCACCAGCTCGACGACGTGCCGGAGCAGCGTGAGGCTCGAGATGCCGCGATAGCGCGCATCGGTGTCCGGGAAGTGCCGACCCAGGTCCCCGAGGGCCAGCGCCCCGAGCAGCGCCTCGCCGACCGCGTGCGACAGCACGTCGGCGTCGGAGTGGCCGGCGAGCCCGCGGTCGGACTCGACGGTGACCCCGCCGAGCACGAGCGGCCGGCCGGCCGCGAGCGGGTGCAGGTCGAACCCGAGGCCGACGCGTGTCACCGCGCCCTCGCGCCGCGCGCGCGCCGGAGGTCCTCCGGCGTGGTGATCTTCACGTTCTCGGCGAGCCCGCGCACGACCCGGACCGGATGGNCGAGCCGCTCCACCAGCATGGCGTCGTCGGTCCCGACGACGCCGTCCCGGCGCGCCTTCTCGTGCGCCTCGCGCAGCAGGTCGGCGCGGAACGCCTGCGGCGTCTGAACCGCCCAGAGCTCCGAGCGGTCGAGGGTCTCCTGCACGACATCGTCCCGCACGCGCTTGACGGTCTCCGCGATCGGCAGGGCACAGATCGCGGCGCCGGATTCCGCGGCGGCCTGCACGACGGCGTCGATGAGTCGACGGGTGATCAGCGGGCGGACGGCGTCGTGGACGACGATGATCTCGGCGCCGTCGGGCACGCCCTGCATCGCGAGCCACACCGAATCCTGGCGCGTCCGGCCGCCGGGCACCACCGAGAGCGGCGAGCGCCGGGCCATCACGGACAGCGCGCGGCGGGTCCGCCCGACGTGGGACTCCGGCGCGGCCACCACGATGGCGGCCACCGCCGGATGGCGCGCGAAGTGGCTGACCGTCATCGTCAGGATGGGGACGCGCTGGATCGTGACGAACTGCTTCGGGATGCGGGCTCCGAAGCGCGCCCCCACACCGCCCGCGGGGATGACGACCGCTACCCTGGCTGCCATGGATCCATCTCGTCAGCCGAGCAACGCGGCCAGGGCCTCGGCGACCGTGGCCACGCCGCGGACGTCGAGCAACGCCTTCGTCGGCTCGAGGACATTGCTCTGGGGCACGATCGCGCGGCGAAAGCCGAGGGCGGCCGCCTCGCGCAGACGGAGCTCGAGCCCGGCGACCGCACGGACTTCCCCGGTCAGTCCGACCTCGCCGACGACGAGCACATCGCTCGGCACCGCACGATCCATGTAGCTCGAGGCCGCGGCCACGACGATGCCCAGATCCGCGGCGGGCTCCGTCACGCGGCCACCGCCCGCGACGTTGACGAACACGTCCTGGCTTCCCAACGGCACGCCGGCGCGCTTCTCGAGGACCGCCAGCAACAAGCACACACGGTTGTAGTCGGCGCCGAGCACCGTCCGCCGTGGTGTCCCGACGGCCGCCTGGGCCACGAGGGCCTGAAGCTCGAGCAGCACCGGCCGCGTACCCTCGAGACTGGAAACGACGACCGAGCCGGGCGCCTCCGCGGGGCGTTCGGCCAGGAAGAACCCGGAGGGGTTCTTCACCTCGACCAGTCCTCCCTCGGCCATCTCGAAGACGCCGATCTCGTTCGTCGAGCCGAACCGGTTCTTCACGGCCCGGAGGACGCGGTACGCGTGGTGACGTTCCCCCTCGAAGTACAGCACCGTGTCGACGAGGTGCTCGAGGACGCGCGGCCCCGCCAGCGCTCCCTCTTTGGTGACGTGGCCGACCAGGAACGTGGCGATGCCGAGGCCCTTGGCGAGCGTCATGAGGCGGGCCCCGCACTCGCGGACCTGCGTGACGCTGCCCGGCGCCGACTCGAGTTCGGGCAGGAACACGGTCTGGATCGAGTCGATGATGAGCCCACGGGGCTTCACGGCGTCGAGCTGCGCTTGAACGACCGACAGATCGGTTTCCGGCCACAAGAGCAACCCGTCGGTCGAGATGCCGAGCCGGTCGGCGCGCATCTTCACCTGCGCGGCGGATTCCTCGGCGGTGACGTAGAGCACCGGCGGCGCGACCTGCGCGAGCGCGCGCGCCGCCTGCAGCAGCAATGTGCTCTTGCCCACGCCCGGATCCCCGCCGATCAGCACCAGCGAGCCACGCACCACGCCCCCGCCGAGCACTCGGTCGAGCTCGCCGATCCCGGTCCGCACGCGGTCGTCCCGCTCCATGGAGATATCCTTCAGCGGGCGCGGGCGGGCGGCCGGCGCGCCGGCCCGCCGCGTCGTCCGCGACGCGCTCGGCCGCTCCTCGACGAGCTGAACCCAGCTGCCGCCGGCGCGCCGACAATCCGGACACGTTCCAGGCTTGGGGCTGGCGAACCCGCACTCNTGGCACCGGTAGACGCTAGCGTCGCGCGCCGTCATCTCTGGGCTTCGCCCCCTTGTCACCGAGGCCGCGGATCATCGAACGCAGCAGGAAGCTCCGTTGGGCGCCGTCGAGGATGGCGACGAGCCGCTCGTAGATCGTCGGATCCGCGATGAGCAGGCCCACCGTCCCCTCGCCCTCGTTGATCTTCTCGCTGATCGCCTTGAGATTGGCGACGGCGACTCTCAGGTCCTGGAGGGTGAGGCCGAGCTCGCCCTCGCCCCCGGAGTCGGCCACCAGGCTGCCGAGTGTGCCGCGGCCGCCGGCCAGGCGGTCGGAGACCTCGCGGAGGTTGTGCGCGACCGTCCGGAGATCCTCGAGGATCGGCTTGTACTTCGGATCGAAGAGCAGGCCCGGCAGCAATCCCTGCTCGCGCTCGGGATGCTCGACCATGGCGCTGATCCGGTCCATCGCGGCAACGAAGTGCTTCGCGGAGGCCCCCCCTTCGGGCGAAACGAGGACCCCGGCGGCTCCCTGCCCCTTCTCGACACGCTCGACCAAGGCCTGCGTCGTCGCGATCAGCTCGTTGATCCGGCGCAACGCCACCGGTTCCTCGTAGAGGAGCGCGTGAGCCCACCCGCGGCCGTGCTCGACCTGGTCGACGACACGTCCGAGCTTGTTGACAGTCGTCGCGGCGCCCTCGATCACCTTCGACTGGTTCACGGTCTCCGCCGTTTCGCGCAGGGCCGCGGCGAGCGCCGAGACGTCCTTCACGGTGTCCGCACCCGCCGCGAGCACTCGACCGAAGTCCGCGGGATCGCGGGCGACCAGCACGTCGCCGGCGGCCAGTGCCGGAGCGGCGGCAGTCCCGACGGTGATCTCCACGACCTTGTCGCCGAGCAGCCCTTGAGTCTCGATGCGGGCAACGGAATTCTTTCGGATTCGCGCGGCGTAGCGGCGGGCGATGTTGAGGTCGACCCGGACCTTGCCGCCCGGCTCGCCGGGGAGGTGCACGCCCGTCACGCGCCCGATCTGCACACCGGCGAGCCGGACGGTCGCGCCCTCCACCAGGCCGCCCACCTCGGTGAAGTCGGCGTGAATCGTGTACCGGGCCTCGAACAGCCGGGCTCGGGCCCCGAGGGCGTACACCAGCCCGAGGAACGCGGCGAGCGCCACCAGGACAAAGACGCCGACGCGGAACTTCAACGCGGTCTCGCGCCGGTCTCCCATTACCTTGCTGCTCCGGCCAGAAAGGCCTGGACGGCTGGATCGTCTCCGCTGAGGACCTCGGCGGCTGGGCCGAGAGCGCCGAATCGACCATCGATGAGGACGGCCACACGGTCGGCGACCGTCTTCGCGAGCTCGACGTCGTGGGTGACGACGATGGCCGTGTCGCACACGCCGCCCCGGAGCTGCAGGATCAGCTCGGCCACGAGCTTGGAGTTCGTCGGATCGAGCCCAGCGGTCGGCTCGTCGAACAGCAGAATCTCCGGCTCGACGGAGAGCGCGCGCGCGATCCCGACTCGCTTGCGCATGCCGCCCGAGAGCTCCGACGGCAGCAGCGGCAGCACTTCGCTGGAGAGGCCGACGACCGACAGGTTCCGAACGACGCGCTCGGCGATCTCCGCCTCCCCGAGGCTGGTATGCTCGCGCAGAGGATACGCGACGTTTTCTCGAACCGACAGCGAATCGAACAGCGCCGCGCTCTGGAAGACGTACCCCATCCGGCGCCGCAGCGGAAGCAGCTCCTCCTCCGTGAGGCGCTCGATGTAGCGCCCGAAGACCCGCAGCTGCCCGCCGTCGGGACGGATCAGGCCCGCCACGAGGCGGAGGAGCACTGTCTTGCCGGAGCCGCTGCCACCCATGACGACCAGCGTCTCGCCCTTGGCGAGCGCGAACGACACGCCACGCAGCACCTCGTTCGAGTCGAAGCTCTTTCTCAGGTCGATGACCTCGACGACCGGCGTCCCCATGGCCGTCAGTAGAAGAGCGTCAGGAACAGCTTGGTGATGAAGAAGTCGGACACGATGACCCCCATGGTCACGTGAACGACCGTGGCCGTCGTCGCCCGACCGAGGCCCTCGGTGCCGCCCTCGGTGCTGAGACCGTTGTAGCACCCGATCAGCGTCACGATCACGCCGAAGAATACGGACTTGCCGACGCCGGTCAGGAAATCCTTCGGCACGACCCAGTAGGTCGTGACGTTCCAGTACGCGTACAGGTCGGCGCCGCGTTCGACGAACATGATCGCCATCCCACCGAGGATGCCGACCGCATCCGCGAGCACCGTCAGGAGCGGGAACACGATCAGCGCCGCCAGGACCCGCGGGACCACGAGACGCTTGACGTAGTTCACGCCGAGCGTTCGGAGCGCATCGATCTGCTCGGTCACCTTCATCGAGCCGAGCTCGGCCGTGATCCCGGACGCGACCTTTCCGCCGACGAGGATGGCGGTGAGGACGGGCCCGAGCTCGCGCAGGATCGCCAGGGCGGTGAGCGGGCCGACGTAGCTTTCCGCGCCGAAGCGGGCCATGTTGACCGCGCTCTGGATCGTGAAAACCATGCCCGTGAAGATCGCGGCCGTCAGCGCGACGCCGAGCGACTGCACACCCATCACCTCGATCTCGTGGACCACGAGCCGGAAGTACTTGGGCGGCAACGCGAGGCTCCGGAGCACCAGGCCGGTCAGCAGGCCGACGCCGCCGTACCAGACCGCGGTACGCCTGAGGTAGGCTTCCATTACTCTATCTGCTCCATCGCGAAGCTCTCGACGAACCTTCGAAACTCGGCGCGCCCCGCGTCGAACGACGTCGGCGGCGCAGCATACACGAAGTCGTAGACGCAGCGCCCGTCCTTCAGCACGTACACCTCGATCCGCGTCGGGGTGTCGTCGGGGTCCAGCCGGCCGTCGAGCACTCGGCGAACCGCGCGCTGCCCGTTCACCGAAACCTCCTCCTGCTCGATGGTCGCGCGGTCACGAATCCCGATCAACAGCTGGCCCAGCAGCAGATCGGCCCCTCGGGTCCTCGCCCGATCGTCGCACTGCGCGTTCGCCAGCATCGCCGCCGTCCCGTCGTGGTATCGCAGCTCCAGGTCGGCCTCGCTCTGTTCGGCCACGACCCAGTCGACGCCCGGGACGGTGACGCGGTAGCCCTTGGTCGAGTGATAGACGCCGTTGTCGATCCGCCGGCCGGCGCCGCATCCGGCCAGCGCGACGACCGCGCCGAGCACGAGCGCCAGCGGCGCCCGGCGCACGCGACCGCTACCGACCCGGCGTGGCCCGTCCCGCGTGGCGTCGCGCCAGCTCCTTCAGCACCTCGCGGAGCGGAATCCCGCGGGCACCGAGCAGGACGAGGGTGTGGAACCACAGGTCGGCGACCTCCTCCGTGACGCGCCGGTCCCCCTGGCCGCCGAGCGCCGCCGTGATCACCTCGGTCGCCTCCTCGCCAATCTTGCGGCAGACGGCGGCCTCGCCCGACGCCAGCAGCCCGGCGACGTACGATCCCGCCGGCCGGCTCGCTTTCCGCTCCTGGATGGTTCGCTCGAGCTGCTCGAGCATGCCAGCCGGCGCTGGCCGCGCGCCGCCGCCGTCGGGGCCGCCTTTGAGCGCCGTGAAGAAGCACGTCCGCTGCCCCGTGTGGCAGGCGACGCCCTCCTGGTGGACCAGCACGAGCAGCGTGTCCCCGTCACAGTCGGCGTAGAGCGACTGGACGTGCTGGACGTGCCCGGACGTCTCGCCCTTCGTCCACGGCTTGCCGCGCGAGCGCGACCTGAAGTGGGTCATGCCGCTCGACAACGTCGCTTCCACGGCCGCTCGGTCCATCCAGGCAACCATGAGGAGCTCGCCGGTGTCGGCCTCCTGGACCACGGCGGGGATCAGGCCCTGGGTATCGAACCGGAGCTCGTCGAGCGTCACGGCTCGCTCCGGATCTCGACACCACGCCTGCGCAGATAGGCTTTCGCCTCGGCGATCGTGTGGGTNCCGAAGTGGAAGATCGAGGCGGCCAGCGCCGCGTCGGCGCACCCCTTCACGAGCCCCTCGTAGAGATGGTCGAGCGAGCCCGCGCCGCCCGAGGCGATGACGGGGACGGACACGGCCTCCGAGACCGCGCGTGTGAGCTCGAGATCGTAGCCGTCCTTGGTCCCATCGCGATCCATGCTCGTCAGGAGGATCTCACCGGCGCCGAGCGTCACCGCCTCTCGTGCCCACTCGAGGGCGTCGCGTCCGGCCGGGCGGCGCCCGCCGTGCGTGTACACGCCCCAACGAGGGGGGACACCCGAGGGGGACGGCTCACGCCGGGCGTCGATGGCGACGACGATGCACTGGCTCCCGAACCGCTCGACCGCCTCGCGGATCACCACGGGGCGCTCCAGAGCNGCCGTGTTCAGCGAGACCTTGTCGGCGCCGGCCCGGAGCAGCCGTCGCACGTCGTCGACGGAGCGGACCCCGCCGCCGACCGTCAGCGGCATATAGATCCCTTCCGCCGTGCGGCGGACGATGTCGAGCATGATGTCCCGCGCCTCGTGCGAGGCCGTGATGTCGAGGAACACCAGCTCGTCGGCTCCCTGGACGTCGTACGCGAGGGCGGCCTCGACCGGATCGCCGGCGTCGCGCAGGTCGACGAACCGCACGCCCTTGACGACGCGACCATCCTTCACGTCGAGGCAGGGGATGATGCGCTTGGCCAGCATCTATTGTAGCGGGGGCCTCGAGCCCGGATCGGTCGGAGGGTGGCCCGAGATAGATGGGTCCCCGAGCAGGGGATCGGTCGGAGGGTGGCCCGAGATAGATGGGTCCCCGAGCAGGTGGCGAAGGTCGATCGCACCGGAGTAGAGCGCGCGGCCGACGACGGCGCCGACAACGCCGGGAATGGCCGCCAGCCGTCGCAGGTCCTCGACCCGGCCGACCCCTCCCGAAGCGAGGATCGGTATCTCGACCCGGCGCGCGAGCGCGTCCGTGTCCTCGACGTTGGGGCCGATCTCGGTGCCGTCGCGGCTCACATCGGTGTAGAGGAGCGCCGCGGCGCCCGCGTCACGCGCGCGCGCGCCGACTTCCGCCACGGTGTCGTCCACCACCTCGGTCCAGCCCTTGACGGCCACCCGCGAGCCGCGGGCATCGACGGCGACGATGATCCGCTCGGGGTGGCGTCGGCAGACGTCGCGCAGGAATGCGGGATCGAGCGCCGCGCGCGTCCCGACCACCGCCCACCGCGCGCCGGCCTCGAAAGCCGACTCGACAGCCCGAACGTCTCGCAGCCCGCCCCCGACCTCGACCGGAACGGGCGCGACGGCGGCCACGATCTTCGTGACGAGGGCGCTCTGCTTCGGCTCGCCGGCGAACGCGCCGTCGAGGTCCACGACATGGAGCCGCTCGGCTCCGAGCTTCTTCCANTGGAGCGCGACCGAGACCGGATCGTCCGAGAACACGGTTTCTCGTTCGCTCCGGCCCTGGTGCAGGCGGACACACAGCCCATTCCGGAGATCGACCGCCGGAATGACGATCACCGCCCGCCCTTCACGACGGCGGCGAAATTCTCCAGCAGGCGGAGGCCCCACCGCTGGCTCTTCTCTGGATGAAACTGCGTCGCGAAGATCCGGCCAACCTCGATCGCCGCCGCGAACCTGACCCCGTACTCGCACCACGCCGCCCGCACCGCATCCGCCCGCCCCTGCGAAAAGGAAGATGGCGCGTCCGGAGCCGCCCGCCCCTCCGACGGGGAAGATGGCACATCCGGAGCCACGCGCGCCTTTCTCAGGCCACCCTCGGTCAACGCCGGCCTCGAGGTCCCCGCTAAAACCGGATAATACGAGTGGACAAAGTAAAAGTGGGCGCCCGAGGGGATGCCCTCGAACACCCCGAGGTCTCCGGCGTGCTCCACGCGGTTCCACCCCATGTGGGGAATCTTCCGCCCGGGGGGGAGACGGCGCACCGCACCGGGGACGACGTCGAGCCCTCGTCCGTCGCCGAGCTCCTCGCTCGTGGAGCACAGCAACTGGTAGCCGAGACAGATCCCCAGAAACGGCCGGCTGCCATCGAGCGCCCGGCGGAGCGCGGGAAGCAGGCCCAGCCGGTCGAGATTCGCCATCGCGTCGTGAAAGGCGCCGTCGCCGGGTAGAACCACGGCCTGCGCATCGTCGACGACACGCGGATCCTCGGTGATCACCGCCGGGCTGCCGACCCGGCGGAAAGCCTTCTCGACGGATCCGAGGTTTCCACGCCCGTAGTCGATGATCGCGATCACAACTTTCCCTTCGTCGAGGGTAGGACCCCGGCGATGCGTGGATTGAGCCTGGTCGCGTCGGCGAGCGCCCGGGCCACGGCCTTGAACACGGCCTCGGTGACGTGGTGGAGGTTGTGGCCGTAGTGCATGGTCACGTGCAGCGTCATCTCGGCGTTGAACGCGAAAGCGCGGAAAAATTCCTGGAGCAGGTCGAGGTCGAAGTTCGACACGCGCGCGCGCGCCACCGGCACGCTGAAGACGAGGAAGGGCCGGCCCGACAGGTCCACGGACGCCGACACCAGCGCCTCGTCCATCGGGATGTACGCGGTTCCGTAGCGCACGATGCCCCGCTTGTCGCCGAGCGCCTGCCGGAGCGCCTGGCCGAGGACGATGCCCACGTCCTCCACGGTGTGGTGCTGGTCGACCTCGACGTCGCCCTGCGCATCGACCGCGAGGTCCATCAGCCCGTGCTTCGACCACGCCTCCAGCATGTGGCTGAAGAACGGGATCGGTGTCTGCACCTTCGACGCGCCGGTGCCGTCGAGGTTGAGATGGAGCGTGATTTCCGTCTCCTTCGTCTTGCGCTCGACGCGCGTCTGGCGGTCCGTCGTCTCCGTGCTCATTCGTCCCTCCCTCCATCCCTGTCCAGTCGCAGGGCCGCCGCGCTNCCGTGCCCGGTGAGGCCCTCGACGCGCGTCAGCGTCCTGAGGTGGGGAGCGGCGGCGAGCAGCCCACCCCGCGAGTACTCGATGACGCTCGAGCGCTTCACGAAATCCTCGGTGCCCAGCGGCGACGCGAACCGGGCCGTCCCCGCTGTCGGCAGCACGTGGTTGGGGCCCGCGACGTAGTCCCCCACGACCTCGGGCGTGTGCCGGCCCATGAACACAGCGCCGGCGTGCCGCACCCGCGGCAGCAGCGCCGCCGGGACCGCGACCAGCAGCTCGAGGTGTTCGGGGGCGAGACGGTTGGCGAGCACCAGCGCCTCATCGAGGCTGTCGACGCGAATCAGCGCGCCGTTCGCCCGGAGCGCCTGCGCGGCGATCGCACGGCGCGGCAGCGCCGCCAGCTGTCGCTCGAGCGCCGCGGTGACGCGGGGGATGAGATCGCCGACATCCGTGATGAGGACCGCGCGAGCCATGGGATCGTGCTCGGCTTGGGCGAGCATGTCCCCGGCGATCCACTCGGGGTCCGCGGTCGCGTCCGCGACGACCACGACCTCGCTGGGGCCGGCGACCATGTCGATGCCCACTTCGCCGAAGACGCGCGCCTTGGCGAGCGCGACGTAGATGTTGCCCGGCCCGACGATCTTGTCGACCCGGCGGATCATCGCCGTGCCATACGCGAGCGCGGCGACCGCCTGCGCGCCACCGATCCGGTAGCCCTCGGTGACCCCGGCGATGCGCGCGGCGGCGAGCACCACCGGCTCGATCCGGCCGCCGGGTCCCGCGGGCGTGACGAGCACGATCTCCCGCACGCCGGCAACGCGCGCCGGGACGACGGTCATCAACACCGTCGAGGGGTACGCCGCCCGCCCACCCGGAACGTAGGCGCCGACGCGGTCGAGAGGGCGGATCTCCTGGCCCAGGACGGATCCGTGCTCGTCGGTCATGCGCCACGACTTGGGCGTCGCAGCCGCGTGGTAGCGCTCGATGCGGTCTGCGGCATACTCGAGCGCGGCTCGCACGTCGGGGGCGATGCCACGCTCGGCGGTCTCGAAGTCGGCGGCGGTCAGCGCGAGTTCCCCAGCGGCGGCGGGGCTCCAGCCATCGAGACGCGCCGTGTACGCGCAGAGCGCCGCATCGCCCCGGCCGCGCACCGCACCGAGGATCTCGTCGACCGTCCGATGGATCTCGGGCGCCACCGTCTCGGGCGACCGCTCGAGCGCCGTCACGACGGCATCGATTCCTCGCCGCGCATCGAGCGTGCGGATCATGGGCGCGGGATCCTCGGCGGGGGCTGGGCCCGCGCGCCGGCCGGATGGTGGACAGGCTCGCTCCGGAGCGCGGCCTTCAGCTCGCCGATGAGCTCGCTGACCGCCGCATGCTCCGTCTTCATCGAGGCGCGGTTCACGATGAGGCGGGCGGTGGACCGGGTAATCTCGGCCACCTCGACCAGCCCGTTGGCCCTCAAGGTTTCGCCCGACTGGACCAGATCGACGATGCGCTCCGCGAGCCCGACGAGCGGCGCCAGCTCGATCGAGCCGTCGAGGCGCACGATCTCGACCTGGATGCCACGGTCGGTGAAGTACTGCTCGGCCAGCCGGGGATACTTCGTCGCGACGCGCACCCACGACCACTTCGCCGGATCGTCGCGCTCCCAGAGCTCTCGCGGCTCGGCGACGACGAGCCGGCAGAACCCGAACCCGAGGTCGAGCGGCTCATACACGTCCGGCTCCTGCTCGAGCAGGATGTCCTTGCCGACGATCCCCAGGTCGGCCGCGCCGTACAGGACGTAGGCCGGGATGTCGACCGGCTTGAGGAAGAGCAGGCGGAGGCCGCGCCGGGGGTCGGTGAAGATCAGCCGCCGCGAGTCCTGGTCGATGCCCTCGACGCCGAGCTCGCGCAGGAGCTCGAGCGCGCTGTCGAGCAGGCGCCCCTTCGGCAGGGCAAGCGTGAGGCGCTCCTTCACGTGCGCCGCTCGATGCGCGCGCCAAGCGCCGCCAGCTTGGC
>JGI25382J43887_10000496_pt1 | contig 13400 bp, 13 predicted proteins | sample GraSoi013_1_40cm_3_FD_43887 | JGI IMG/M metagenome (IMG submission 43887) | reverse complement strand
GGCCTCCACCGATGGCGGCTCCGATGCCCGCGCCCTCGGCGGCCTTGGTGCCGAGCTCCGTGTCTCCGCCCTCCCCGAAGTGTCGGCGTCGGGCGTCCTCCGACATGAGGAGCGTTACGTCGTCCCGCGTATATCCCCGGCTCCTCAACGATTCGTACGCGCGCTCGGCGCTGTCCCGGTCCCTGAACATCCCCGTCATCAGTCGTGAATGTTTCATGACATGTCTCCTCTGCTGGTTCGTGAACGATCAGAACCTTGAGGCAAAGGAGGTGCCTTCACGCGACGCGGTAGCGCCTGACCGCGTCCTCGTTCCAGTGAATTCCGGCACCGGGCCGCGCCGCGGCCTGGATCATCCCGTCCACCGGCCGGAGAGGCTCGGCGAGTACGGGCGCCGCCACGTCGAGGTACTCGATGTAGTGACAGCTCGGCGTCACGGTCAGCAGGTGAGCGCTCACCTCGATGAAGAGGTGGCTCGAGCACGGCACGCCGGCCGTCTGTGCCAGCGCTGCCGCGCGGAGCCAGCCCGTCACCCCGCCGATCTGCTGCGGGTCGGGCATGACGAGGTCGCACGCCTTCAGCGACAGCGCCAGCTCCATCTCGTACACGCCGTTGAAGTTCTCGCCGATCTGGATGGGTGTCGCGACCTGCGCGGCGATCTCGGCGGCCGCGCGGTAATCGTCGGCGCGCACGGGCTCCTCGATCCAGCTCACGCCCTCGCCATCGAGTACGCGCCCGCGGCGGATCGCCTCGGGTGTCGCCAGGGACTGGTTGTAATCGACCATGAGCGCCGCGTCGTCGCCGAGATGCTTGCGAGCCGCGCGCACGACCGCGAGATCCTCGGCCAGCGTCGGCCAGCCGATCTTCACCTTCATCGCCTTGAAGCCGGCGGCTGCGGTCTTGGCCGCGGCATTGGCCGCTTCGCTGGGCGGGATCATGCCGAGACTGTTGTAGGCGGGGATGGGGCGGGGACGGCCGCCCAGCATCTCGGCGAGCGGAACGCCGGCGCGGACGGCGAGGGCGTCCCAGGCGGCCATGTCGATGCCCGCCACCGCGATCCCCTGAAGTCCCCGTGTGCCGAACAGGGTCATGCGCGCGCGCATCTTGTTGTCCAGCTCGACCGGAGCGAGCGCATCGCCCTTGACGATCTCGCCCAGCGCCACGACGAGCTCGCGCAGCGGAGCCAGCGTGAACGCGTGGTAGCCGAAGAGGTAGGAGCGTCCGACGATGCCCTCCTCGGTGGCGAGGTCGATGAGGAGCAGCGGCGCCTCGGTCACGTGCCCCGACGCGGTGCGGACCGGCGGTTCCAGCGGCGCGACGACGGCGCGGGCCTGCACGTCACGGATTCGCATCGTGTCCTCCCACGAACGCCTGCAGCATCCCGTCGGCGCAGATCCGACGGGCGGTGATCGCGCGCCGCATGGCCAGGCGGCCGCGTGACTGCTCTTCGTCGGTCACCGCGATCTTCTCGAGAATCTTGATGGCGCGGTCGGCGTGATCCTCCTCGATCTCCATGTGGACGTGATAGAAATCGAGCGCCGCCCGCGGGACGCCATAGTGCTTCTCGAGCGCCTCGGCCGTCGGCCGCACGTGGATGGGATTGATCGACTCCGTCGCGATGTTGCCGCCGCACAACGCCTCCACGGTGGAGGACCGCTGGAGCAGGAAGAGCTCGTTCTTCTCGATGATCGTCGTGGGCAGATACTCGGTGGCGAAGAGCTCACCCCGCGAGATGCCGAGACTCTCGGCCACACGGATGAACAGGTATGCGTGCGCCGTCGTCTTGCCGCCGACCGTGTCCTCGCCGCCCTCCTCGACGACGAGCGGGATCAGAGCCCGCTGCCGCTCCAGATCCTCGAAGGTCGGCGAGTATCCGCCGACCGAGATGATCTTCCAGGCGGCGTGGCGGAGCGTGTCGAGGAAGAAGCAGCCCTGCTGACGGATGACGTCCTGAAGCTGGCGTCGCGTGAGCTGGCCGTCCCAGATCATCCGGAACAAGCGATGGTGCAGCCAGGGATGGGTCTCCTTCGCCTCGCGGAGTAGCGCGGCGGCGAATTCGGCGGGCGGTAGCGCCATGGCGACCTCCTGTCGCGGGTCGGAACATTGTATTCGCCGTCGCCCGTCGACGCTATAATCCGGGCCCGTGGCCCACGTCACGCGTCGCAGCTTTCTCCGGATCGGTGCGGCGGCGGCCACCGCGAGCCTCGGCGGGCCCTTCATCGGATGCGCGCGGTGGGCGGGCGACGCCCGCGCCGAGCACCCCATCGAGCTGATCGACCACGTCGTCGTCATTTACCAGGAGAACTGGGCGTTCGACGGGCTCTTCGGCACGTTCCCCGGGGCCAACGGTCTCGCCAACGCGCTCCACACCGTCCGCCAGGTCGACAAGGACGGTCAGCTCTACGCCGCGCTTCCCGCGGCGATCGACAACAGCAAGCCCCCGGGCGCGCCCGACCCACGGATCCCCGTCAACCTTCCGGTGGCGCCGTTCGACCTCGGACACTACGTCGCGCCGGATCAGCTCGCCGGCAACCCGGTGCACCGCTACTACCAGCACATCTTCCAGATCGACGGCGGGAAGATGGACAAGTTCATCGCCTGGGGCGGCACCGGCGGCCTGGTGATGAGCCATTACGACGGCACCAAGCTGCCGCTCGGCCGGTTTGCTCGGGAGTACGTCCTCTGCGACAACTTCTTCCAGGCTGCCTTCGGTGGATCGTTCCTCAACCACGTCTGGCTCGTCGCCGCGGCCACGCCTCCGTGGCCGGAGGCGCCCGCCGTCCTGCGCGCGCAGCTCGAGGGCGAGCGCCTCGTCAAGGACGGCGACGTCACGTCCGACGGCTACATCGTCAACACCGCATACACGATCAACACGCCGCATCCGCCGGCCGTCACCGATCGCGCGCGGCTCGCGCCCAGCTTCTCGCTGCCGACGATCGGCGACCGCCTGCGCGAGCGCGGTGTGTCGTGGCGGTGGTACGCGGGCGGCTGGAACGAGGCCCTCGCCGGCCGGGCTCACCGGATCTTCCAGTTCCACCATCAGCCCTTCGCGTATTTCGCGAATTACGCCGACGGCACCGCGGCCAAGGCCGAGCACCTGAAGGACGAGGACGACTTCTGGCGTGACGTGGCGGCGGGGACGCTGCCGGCCGTCTCGTTCGTCAAGCCCAACGGGCCCCTCAACGAGCACCCCGGCTACACCGATCTCTCGAGCGGCCAGCAGCACGTCGACCGGATGGTCCGCACCATCATGACCAGCCCGGCGTGGCGCCGCACGGCCATCATCGTCACCTACGACGAGTTCGGAGGCCGCTGGGACCACGTGCCGCCGCCCGTCGTCGATCGCTGGGGGCCCGGCTCGCGAGTGCCCGCCGTCGTGATCTCGCCGTACGCCCGGCGCCGCTTCGTGGACCACACCCTCTACGACACGACGTCGATCCTGAAATTCATCGAGACGCGCTGGAGGCTGGCACCGCTCGGCTCCCGCGACGCCGCGGCGAACGATCTGACCGCCGCCTTCGACTTCACTCAGACGCCGCCCCGCTGACGCGTTCGCGGCACGCGGCCGCATCCCCGACCCGCCGACGCGCTGCTACCATTGGCGCGTGGCCGACGAGATCGAAGGCTTCTTCGGGCGCGGCGTCACCGATGGCCTGCCCGTGGTGCCGCCGACGCGGGCCCGGGTGGACGCGATGCTGGGGACGACGAAGCGCGAGCGCGATCACGTCGTCGCCCAGGTGCCGCCCAACATGGGGCGGGCCACGGTCGAGAAGATCGCGGTCAACGCCGTCATGGCCGGCTGCCGCCCCGACTATTTTCCCGTGGTGCTCGCCGTCGTCGCGGCGGCGTGCGATCCCGTCTTCAACCTCCACGGCCAGTCGGGGACGACCAACGCGGCGTCACCGCTGATCATCGTCAATGGTCCCGCGCGGCAACGGCTCGGCGTGAACTGCGCGGCCGGAGTGTTCGGACCGGGCTATCGCGCCAACGCGACGATCGGGCGCGCGCTGCGGCTGATCATGATCAACCTGGGCGGCACCCGTGCCGGCCAGATCTCGATGTCGACCATGGGTCATCCCGGCCGCTACACGTACTGCATCGGCGAGTACGAGGAGGCGTCGCCGTGGGAGCCGCTCCACGTCGAGCACGGATTCGCGTCGACCGACAGCACGGTGACGCTGTTCTCTGGCGAGAGCCCGTTCATGGTCAACGACCATCTGAGCCGCGCGGCGCCGCAGCTCGTCGCCTCGCTGGGCTGGTCGGCCGCGGGCGCGTGGAATCACAAGAGCTACCCGCTGTATGGCCACACGCTGTTCGTGATCGGGCCCGAGCACGCCCGGACGCTCGGCGAAGAGGCATGGTCCAAGCGCGACGTGAGGCAGTTCCTGTACGAGACCATCCGCCGGCCGGCGCGCGACCTCGCGCCCGGGCCGGACGGCGCCGAGACGAGCCGCCTCAAGAATCTGCTCGGTGATCGCGCCCCCGACGAGCGGATTCCGAAGTTCCCGTCTCCCGAGGAGATCCTGATCGTCGTCGCCGGCGGCACGGCCGGACGCTTCTCGGCCGTCGTGCCCGGCTGGATGGGCGGCGAGCTAGGCTCGCGGCCGGTGACGCGGAAGATCGACTAGCGCCAGCGCGGGCGCTCCGTCACCGCCGGCCAGACGCTGGCCGAGCGCAATCAACGCCCGGCCGAGACGGCTCCGCCAGCCGAGCCGTGTGCGGCGCTGCTCCCGCACCAGGGGCGCCGTAGACCACTGGGCGCGGGCCTGCTGGAGTCGCTCCTGGACGATCGTGGCCACGAGACATTCGTTGATGTCCATGCCGTCATCGTCGCCGTTCCGCGACCATAAGCAAAATCAATTGTCGTTATGCTGACCATCAGCTCGGTTTTGGGTGTGGATCTGCCCTTCGCGCTGGCGCAGGTGCGGACGCTCGACGCGGTCGTGCGCCACGGGAGCTTCTCGCGCGCCGCCGCCGAGCTGAAGCTCACCCAGCCCGCGGTCAGCATGCAGGTTCGCCAGCTCGAGACGGCGCTCGGGCTGCCGCTGGTCGAGCGCATGGGCAAGCGCGCGTTCGCCACCCGTGCCGGCGAGCTGCTCCTCGAGCACGCCGCGCGGGCCGTGCGGGAGCTCGAGACCGCCGTTCAGATGATGCAGCGGCTGCGCGGGCGGGTGGCCGGCCGCATCCGGATCGGCACCAGCGCCTCGCTCAGCATCTACGTGCTGCCGCCGGTGTTCCGCAGCTTCCGGGCCCGCCATCCCGAGGTCGAGCTGATCGTGGTCACCGGCAACGCGCCGGAGATCGCGCAGGCGATCGTCGCCAACCAGCTCGACATCGGCATCACCAGTCTGCCCGTACGCGAGCGCGAGCTGACCGTGCTCCCGTTCTGCGAGGACGAGCAGGTGGCCATCGCGCCCCGGCGGGCGCCGTGGCGGTCGCGCCGGCGGATCACCGCCGCCGAGCTGGCCTTGCACCCGCTGATCCTGTTCGAGCGCGGCGGAACCGTGCACCGGGTGATCGAGGAGTGGTTCCACCGCGCCGGCGTCACGCCACGGGGCGTGATGGAGCTCGGCAATACCGAGGCGATCAAGAAGCTGGTCGGGGCCGGGCTCGGTCTGTCGATCGTCTCGCACTTCACCGTCGACGGCGGCGGCCGGGTCGGAGGCGTGGTCGCCATGTCGCTCGACCCGCCGCTCATCCATCAGCGCGGTATCATCCTGCGCCGCGACAAGCCCCGGACGCCCGCCCTCGACGCGCTGCTCGCCGCGCTGCGGGATGTGCGGTTCACGCGGCGGCGCCGATCGACGCGCGTGCGCTGACGCTTCAGGGCGAGATAGTTTCCGAGCGCCGGATCAGCGAGGTGTTCCGGCGAGGGCGAAGCCTTCGACCGGGACGAGCCGCTTCGCGACGGGATCGACCGCGAGAAAGAGGCTCTCGAGAGCGACGGCGCCAAGCAACGCTGGACCGCTCGGCGCGATGAAGCACGGCGTCGTGACTTCGCCGCCGTCGAGTCCGAGTCTGACGTCTGCGACGGGCCAGGACGCTCGCTGCCCTCCCGCGATCACGACGGCCTGGGTGCGGCGCGCCACCAGCTGCAGTCGCTGAGCCAGCGGTGCAGGAACGACCAGGAGCGTCGCGCCAGTGTCCACGAGTAGTTCGACATCCTCGCTAGCCCCGGTGGGACCCGTGAGACGGGCGGTCACTCGAAAGGGGCCCATCGTTTCCATTGTATTCAGCAGCCGGTGGTTCTGGCGATGTCCTCAGAACGATACGGCGCCTAGTTCTTCACCGACCCCGCGGTGAGCCCGGCGACGTAGTAGTCGACGAAGAACGAGTAGATGATCGCCACCGGGACCGAGCCGAGCAGCGCGGCGGCCATGAGCTGGCCCCAGTAGAAGACGTCGCCGCGGATGAGCTCGGTGATGGCGCCCACCGGTACCGTGCGAATCTCGCTCCTGGTGAGAAAGATCAGCGCGTAGAGGAACTCGTTCTGCGCCAGCGTGAAGGCGAAGATCCCGGCCGAGAGCAACCCGGGCGTGCAGAGCGGCAGCACGACGCGGACCATCGCCTGCCAGCGGCTGGCGCCGTCGATGCGCGCGGCTTCCTCCAGCTCGCGCGGCACGCTCTTGAAGTAGCCCATGAGCAGCCACGCGCAGAACGGGATGAGGAGCGTGGGATACGTGAGCATGACGGCGCTGAGCGTGTTCCCGAGCTCGAGGCGATTGATGATGTCGGCCATGGGGATGAACAGGAGCGGCTGCGGGACCAGGTAGGTCGCGGCGACGCCGATGGCGACCACGGCCGCGCCCGGAAAGTTCATGCGCGCCAGCGGGTAGGCGATCATCGTGCCGAGGACCAGCGACACCGCGGTCGAGACCACCGCGACGAGCAGGGTGTTGTACGTCCAGGTGAGGAAGCTCGTCTGCGTGAGCAGGTCGACGTAGTGCTTGAGCGTCGGCTGGTGGACGACGAGCGGCATGATCCGAGCGTTGTAGAGCTCGCGATTCGGCTTGATGGAGGTGATCGCCATCCAGTAGAACGGGAACAGCATCGCGACCAGGAAGAACGCCAGCGGCAGATAGAGCCTCAAGCTTCGCGCGCCGATCCCGCGTCCACCCGCGATCATTCCCGCCGCAGGTAGAGCGTCAGCGCGACGATGAGCAGCGCCAGTGGCGGCAGCATCGACAGCGCGACGGCCGCGCCCATGCCGAACTGGCCGCCCGACATGCCCACGTCGAACGCGAACGTCGCGAAGAGGTGGGTGGCGTTGGCCGGCCCGCCGTGCGTGAGCGCGTAGACGAGCTGGAAATCCGAGAACGTGAAGATCACCGAGAACATCGTCACGATGATCAGCACCGGCTTGATGATCGGCAGCGTGACGTGCCGGAAGCGCTGCCTGGCGTTCGCGCCATCGATGGCGGCGGCTTCGTAGAGGTCGGGCGCGATGGTCTGCAGCCCGGCCAGCAGCGTGATGCCGTAGAACGGCAGGCCGCGCCACGTGTTCACGACGATGATCGAGACCATGGCCAGGCTCGCGTTGCCGAGCCACGAGGGCCCCGCCTTCATCACGCCCGCCTTCACGAGTGTCCAGTTCACGACGCTGAACGTCGGATCGAGGATCCACATCCACGCCACGGTGCTGAGGATGGTCGGGACGATGAAGGGCAGGAGCAGGAACGCCCGGGCCAGGTTCTTTCCGCGGAAGTGCTGGTGCATCACCAGCGCCATCGCCAGACCGCCGGCGAGCTTCAGCAGCGTCGCGACGATCGTGTAGACGAACGTGTTGCGCGTGATCTGCCAGAAGACCGCGTCGTGCAGCAGGGTCTCGAAGTTGCTCAGGCCGACGAAGACCCCGGACTGGGTCACCCGGCGCTCCTGGAGCGAGAGGAAGATGCCGTAGAAGAACGGATAGGCGACGAAGGCGAGCAGGAAGAGGACGCCGGGCGTCAGCATCAACCAGCTCCAGACGCCCTCGCGCTCGAGGAGGTCGCGCAGCGTGAACGAACGACCGGCGGCGGGAGCCGGGCGCGCGAGCGACGCCGGGCCGACCGCCATCGCTTACGTCGCTCGAGAGAGGTGCATAGGGTTCCCGTACGGTACGGGTCGGCCTGTTCGCTGTCAAACGGCGGCGCCCCGATGCTATGCTGTTCCGCTTCCACGGGAAGCCCATGAACATCAGGCGCTGCATTCCCGCCATCAGCCTGGCCGTGCTGGTCCTCCTCGGCGCCTTCCCTGCGCTCGGACAGGCGCCGAAGTCGGGTGGCCGGCTCAACCTGAGACTACGTGAGGACCTCCCGCAGGGCTTTGCGATCAACGAGAGCCCGACGATCTCGACGATGTGGCCGGCCATGCCGTGCTTCAACAACCTGGTGCTCTTCGATCCGTTCAAGCCCACGCACAGCGCCGACACGATCATCGGTGAGCTCGCCGAGCGATGGTCGTGGCAGGACAGCTACCGCAAGCTCGTCTTCTTTCTCCGCGCCGACGTGAAGTGGCACGACGGCAAGCCGTTCACCGCCAGGGACGTCACGTACACGTTCGACCTCCTGCGCGAAGCGCCGGACGCTCCGGCCAAGCTCCGCCTCAATCCCCGGCGGGAGTGGTACGCGAACGTGGAGAGCGTCGACGCCGTCGATCCCCAGACGGTCGTGGTGCGGCTGAAGCGGGCCCAGCCTTCGTTCCTGCTGATGCTGGCCTCCGGCTTCTCGCCCATCTACGCCGCCCACGTGCCGGCCGCCAGCTACCGCACCGGCTGCATCGGCACGGGGCCGTTCAAGCTGAAAGAATGGCGCAAGGGCGAGTTCGTCGAGTACGTGAAGAACACCGACTACTTCGTGAAGGGACGGCCGTACCTCGATGGTCTGCGCTACCTGATCATCGCCGAGCGGGGCACGGCGACGGCGGCGCTGCAGGCGGGACGTGTGGACGTGGCGTTCCCGGGCGAGACCCCCAAGCCCATCGCCGACCAGCTCAGGAAAGCGGTTCCCCAGCTCGTGATCACGCCGGTGGGCACGAGCGTGGTCGATCATCTCATCATCAACACGAGGAAGGCGCCCTTCGACAGCGTGAAGGTGCGCGAGGCGGTGAGCCGTGCCATCGACCGGCGTGCGCTCATCGCGGCCGTATACCAGGGCGGAGCGGTCGTCGGCGCCTGGATGGCTCCTCGCCCGTACGGAGTTTGGGGACTGGTCGAAGGTGATCTGCGCGGGCTGCCGGGCTACGGGAATCCCGGTGACGAAAAGGCGAAGGCCCGGACACTTCTCGCCGAGGCCGGATTCGGTCCGGCCAGGCCGTTGAAGGCCGAGATGCTGACCCGCGGACTGCCGGCCTTCGCCGACCTCAGCTCATTCGTGATCAGCGAGCTCAAGCGTGTCGGGATCGAGGCCTCACTCAGGCAGGTCGAATCCTCGCAGTGGTATCCACTCCAGGCCCGCGGCGAGTTCCAGATCGGCACCGATCGGAACGGCATCGAACCCGACGACCCCGACGCCAACTTCTACGAATTCATCGGGTGTCGATCGCCCCGCAACTATTCAGGCTACTGCGACGAGGAGATCACGCGGCTGATCGATCAGCAATCGCAGGAGCTCGATACCAGGAAGCGGCTCGCGCTGGTGCAGGAGATCCAGATGAGGATCGAGGCGGCGGCGGTACGCCCGGTGCTGGACTGGCGACTCGACTATTTCACGGTGTGGCCCCACGTGAAGAACCTCGTGCCCCACCAGTCGATCTACGGCTGGGGGCGCATGCAGGAAGTCTGGAGCGAGCGGTAGCTCAGGGCGTTCCGGTCAGGATGGCGATGACCTGAGGCACCGCCTCGGCCGCCCGCGCGTCGAGCTGCGCGCGCGTCAGGCTGCCGATGGGATGCGGCACGATCGCGAACGGATAGAGCGGATTGCCGCAGATCTCGGCCTGCGCCTTGACGCTCGCCACGAACTCCTCGGTACAGATCACTGCCGTCGGTACGCCCCGCCGATCCAGCTCGATCCCGTCGTGCAAACTGCACGTGGAGCACGACCCTCAGTCGCCGATGGCGGTCACGACGACGTCGCATGCGCGCGCGAGCGCGTCGAGCATGGCCGCGTCGGCGACGCGGCTGGCGCTCGACTTCGTCATCGTCACGACGCGCTCGATGCGATACCGCGACGCGAGCCGCGCGCGCACGAGCTCCAGCAAGTGATCGCCGTTGACCTTGCTGTTGCTGAGCAGCCCGAGGACCTTGCCGTCGAGGTCGGCGATCCGCTTGGCCATCGTGCTCTCGGCGTGGTCGGCGGCGATCGTCGGGTCGAGGATCTTCAGCGTCATCAGCGAACCTCCCGGGTGACGGCCAGCGAGTTGCGATAGCGGCTCCAGGACGGAATGAACGCGGAGTGGCCGCCGGCGCCGCCGCCGGCCACCACGACGTGGATGTCGTCGGGTCCGTTGCCACGGTGTACCCACCGGTCCTCGTCGTCGGGCTCCACGGCGCCGGCGAGCTTGCCGCCGCGCTTCAGGTCGGCGCGCGTGCGCCGCGCCCGAGCGTAGAGCTCCGCCTTGATGCGCGACTTGGTCCATCCGTCGCGCGCCAGGATCTTGACGTGCTCGGGGGCCAGGACGACGAACGACTGACCGGGACTGAAGCTGCCGAGGCTCGCCATCGTGTCGCCGAGCGCGACGAGGATCGCATCGGCCGTCTCGCCGTAGTGGCTCAGGACGTTGTGGGGAGCCTCGGCTGCGAACACCGTGACCGTGCTGGCCGTGCGCGCGAAGCCCCGCTCGACATGGAGCGGCTCCCACGGATTCTCTTCCTCGCTCTCGGCGATGCAGTAGCTGTACTTGCCGGGATGGCCCTGCGTCGACTTGTCGAGGACGCCGGGCTGGGCGCCGAGGCAATTGAGCGTGATGAGGCGGATGGCGCGGCCCACGGTCGCGTTGGCCCGCCAACCGGGCCCGAAGACGTTGGTGGAGCTGTTGAAGCCGAGGCGCTGGCGGATCGGGCCATTGACGACGACGAGCGTGGCCGATCCGCCGGTGCTCGTGATCGCCCCATGAAGTGTGAAGGCGGGATCGCCCATCGCATCGAGCGCGGCGAGGATCACCGGCATGTACTCGGCCAGGCAGCCGGCGAGCACGGCGTTGATCGCGACCTTCTCGGCCGTGATCGTGCGACGTCGCACCGGCTCGGTGATGACGACGTCGCCCGGCTCGCGGCCGGCCGCAGCGAGGAAGCGGCGCACGGCCTCCTCGGTTGCCGGCACGACGGGAAGCCCGTCGGTCCACCCGCGCTCGAAGTACGCCTCGACGCCCTCCGCCCAGTCGGCGACCGCATACCCGGTGGCGGTCAACTTTGCCGACGAAGCACACATGATGGATTCGCTTCTACACTGCGACTCTTTGACGTGTCAAACGACCTTCGCGAGAAGCTCACTGGGCGAACGGTGCGGGGAAGAGACCTTCCAGCTTGTCCTCCGGCTGGCGTTGTGGAAAAGTCTTCCTATGTCGTCAGGGAAAAGTAGTGACCATCTTGCCTTCTCACTTCCATCAAGTTCAGAAATTGAAATTCTCGGCCAAAGTTGGACCGTTACGTGCACCGCGTGCCACTCTGTGCATCACATCCAGGCGCTCGTCATGCGGGATCAACGTGGGATCTGCCCGGAGACGATCCGATCGAAGCCGTGAACGAGAACGCTGGCGGAATCCCGGACGGTCAGGCCACGCTGCCGAAGGTTCTCGTCGGCGATGATCACGGTGACGAGGGCTCGCTTCGATGGCTCATGGGATCGAGTGGCCTGGTGCAGGACGTCATCGAGCAGATCCGGGAAGTGGCCGACTCCAACCTAAGGATCCTCATCCAGGGAGAGACGGGCACGGGCAAGGAGCTCGTGGCCCGTGCTATCCACCAGATGAGTTCCCGACGCGACAAGCCGTTCGTGGCGCTGGACTGTGGAGCGACTCCGGAGACGCTGATCGAAGCCGAGCTATTCGGCTATGAGAAGGGCGCGTTCAGCGGCGCGCATCGACGAAAGAACGGATACTTCCACCTCGCCGAGAGAGGCAGTCTGTTCTTCGACGAAATCGCGAACCTTCCCTCGACCATCCAGGCAAAACTCATCCGGGTATTACAGGAGCACCGGGTGCAACGTCTGGGAGGCCGACGCGCGGCTGCCGTGGACGTCCGAATCCTCGCCGCCTACAGCGCCCCGCTGGTCGATGACATCCGGGTCGGACGTTTCCGACAGGATCTCTATTACCGGCTGAGAGAGTTCGTGATCATCCTGCCACCTCTGAGGGAGAGACCGGAGGACATCCCCCACCTGGCGGAGCGGTTCCTGATCGAGACCAGCGTCGAGTTGAGGAGACCGGCGCGCGGCATCTCGGACGAAGCGTTCGAGCTGCTCCGACGGTATTCCTGGCCGGGCAACGTCAGGGAGCTCCGAAACGTGATTCGACAGGCCGTTGTCCTCAGCTCGGACCTCATCCAGCCCACGCACCTCGCGGGCCTCTTCCCCGAACGCTCTCGGACGCCCGCGACGTCGCCGGACCCGACGCCACCGGACGGGCTCTCCCTCAAGCAGATCGCGGAGACGGCCGCCGCCGAGGCTGAAAGCCGCGCGATCCGGCGAACCCTTCAAGCCACGCGCGGCAAGAAGAGCGAAGCGGCCCGTCTGCTCAAGGTTGATTACAAGACGCTTCATCTCAAGATGAAGCGATATCGGATTTACGCGCGGGACTTCATGGTGTAGATCGCGATCACAGAGGCTCGAGGAAGAAACAGCATCAGCATCCCTGGCGTCGCCGCCAGAGCTGTGGCGTCGGCGCCAGACTCTCGATTCCGGTTGAATCCGCTGCCCGCCCCGGTCCCCGAGCGCTCTCATGCGTTCGCCTCTGTGGCGTCGAGACCAGAGTTCTGGACCGCGCACCACAATCCCGCCCTTGGCACTCGGTTTGCCCGCCGTTGTTCCCTCGTGACATTCAGCTCCGGTATTCGGAGGCGAGATCGATCGAGAGTGTATGACCTGTTCCATGACCACTACGAAGGAGGGGATCGTCAGCTTCCTGGCACTCAATTGGCTCGAAGGAGGCGACAACGATGAGGCTCCAGGTACGGCCTTTGCGGCTCGCGTTCACGACGTTCCTCGCGCTGATGGTGGGATTCGCCGGGGTTTCCAGTTCAGCGCCACCTGCGAAGAGCCTACCCGGGAAGAGCTCTTCCGTCTCTTCAACGGTCGCCACGACGGCTCAGGCGGGAGTTAGCTACAGCGGCCGGGCCTTTGCGGCGTTCGTCGACGTGCCCGCGCTGGGCGTGCACCGGATGTACGTGTCGGACACCGGCAACCTCCCTCCCGAGGGCGGATTGCAGACGGCGAAACTCGCGGATGTCACCGTGCCCAGCGTCCTGAGTGCCCAGATCCTGATTGCCCGGA
>JGI25382J43887_10000494_pt1 | contig 13412 bp, 13 predicted proteins | sample GraSoi013_1_40cm_3_FD_43887 | JGI IMG/M metagenome (IMG submission 43887) | reverse complement strand
CTGCGCCTCCTCGTGACGCCTCACCTCAGTTTAGGGGCGAGGAGAATCCATGAAGATCTACCTTGCCGGACCGCTCTTCACAGAGGCTGAGCGGGCCTTCANCCTGGANCTTGCCCACCTTCTCGAGAAGGAGGGGCACGAGGTGTATCTTCCTCAGCGCGCGATGAGCNGAGGCGGAAGGCACTGCGTGTAACGGCGTTCCCAACGCCGGAGAGCCGGCTATAGTCGAGGCCAGTATGCCGCCTCGCAGCCGGACACTCGGCGACCTGCTGGACGAGACGGCGCGGGCGCGTCCCGACGCAGACGCCGTGATCGTCCGCGATCAGCGGCTCACGTACGGCGCGCTCCGGGCCCGGGCCGATGAGCTGGCGCGCGCGCTCCTCGCCGTCGGCGTCCGGAAGGGCGACCGCGTCGCCGTCCTCCTCCCCAACCGTCCGGAGTGGCTCGTCGCGGCCTTCGCGATCGGCAAGCTCGGAGCCATCACCGTCGGCGTTAGCACCTTCTCCGCGCCCCGAGAGATCGCGTGGACGATCGAGCACTGCCGGCCCGCCGTCATCATCACGATGGAGGCCTTCCGCGGGCGCAGCTACCTCGATCCGCTGTACGCGGCCTGCCCTGAGCTGGCGACTTCGTCGCCCGGCGAGCTCCGCAGCGAGCGCCTGCCCGAGCTGCGCGCGGTCGTCTGCCTCGACTCACGGCGGCACGACGGCGTCTATCGGCTCGGCGATTTCGTCGCGCGCGCATCGGCGGTCCGGACGGAGGCGCTGCGCGCGGCGCAGGCCTCGGTGACGGCGAGCGACCCGTGCTACATCCTCTACACGTCCGGTTCGACGGCCACGCCCAAGGGCGTCGTGCTCGCCCATGGCAGCGTGGTCGAGAACGGCTTCCACATCGGCGAGCGCCAGCACCTGACCACCGCCGATCGCGTCTGGCTCGCGGTGCCGCTCTTCTGGTCGTTCGGCTCGGCGAACGCGCTGCCGGCGATCATGACGCACGGCGGAGCCTTCGTGCTCCAGGAGAGCTTCGAGCCCGGCGAGGCGCTCGCCCTCCTCGACGAGCAGCGCTGCAGCGTCTACTACGGCATGGCCAACATGGCGCGCGCGATGCTGGAGCATCCCGACCGGCCGCGCCGCGCGCTCGCGGCGATGCGGACCGGCCTCACGATCGGCCTGCCCGAGGACATCCAGATGACGATGGAGGCGGTGGCGGCGCGCGAGCTCTGCAACGTGTACGGCTCGACCGAGACCTACGGCAACTGCGCGGTGACCGACGCCCACGACGCGCTCGCGCTGCGGCTCGAGACGCAGGGGCGGCCGCTGCCCGGCATGACGATCCGCGTCGTGGATCCGGAGAGCGGCCGGGCACTGCCGCCCGGCGACGTCGGCGAGTTTCGCGTGAAGGGCCACGTGACGCCCGGCTACTTCAACGACGCCGAGCAGACGCGCGCGGCCTTCGACGCCGAGGGGTCCTTCGTCACCGGCGATCTCGGCCTCATCGGCGACGACGGGCGGGTGCGCTTCCGCGGACGGCTGAAGGAGATGATCAAGACGGGCGGCATCAACGTGGCCCCGCTCGAGGTGGAGGCCGTGCTGCTGAGCCATTCCGCGGTCAAGCAGGCCTACGTGGTCGGCGTCCCCGATCGCGCGCGGGGCGAGCTGGTGGTGGCGGCAGTCGAGCTCCACGACGGCGCGACCGCGTCGGCGGAGGCGCTGGCGGCGTTCTGCCGGGAGCGGCTCGCCGGCTACAAGGTGCCCGCGCGGTTCGTGTTCCGGAAGGCGGACGAGTTCCCGCGCACGCCGACCGGGAAGGTGCAGAAACCGAGGCTCAGGGACGAGCTCGGCTGACGATCACGCGCCCAGGTAGGCGTGCTGCACGCGCGGGTCGGCCAGGAGCGTCTCGCGCTCGCCGACCAGCGTCACCCGCCCGGTCTCCAGCACGTAGCCGCGATCGCAGAGCTCGAGCGCCTCGACGACGCGCTGCTCGACGAGCAGGATGGTCAGCCGGCGCGCGCGCCGGCTGGCCGCGATCGCCTCGAAGATGATCTCGACGATCCGTGGCCCGAGTCCCTGCGACGGCTCGTCGAGCAGCAGCAGGTCGGGTCGCGCCATGAGCCCCGGCCGATGGCGAGCATCTGCTGCTCGCCGCCGGACAGCGAGCCGGCGAGCTGCGTGCGGCGCTCGCGGAGCACCGGGAAGAGCCCGTAGACGCTGTCGAGGCCCTCGGCGCGCTGCGCCCGGGCCGCCGACCGGTACGAGCCCATCTCGAGATTCTCGAGCACGCTCAGCGAGGAGAACACCTTGCGGCCCTCGGGCACGTGCGCGATGCCGAGCCGCGCGCGCACGTGCGACGGTCGCCCGGCGATGTTCTCGCCGCGGTACTCGATCCGCCCGACCGCCGGCACGCCGCCGCCGATGGCCTTGAGCAGCGTCGTCTTGCCCGCGCCGTTCGGCCCCACGATGGTGACGAACTCGCCCTCGCCGACCTCCAGGGCGACGTCGGCCAGCGCATGGAGCCCGCCGTACGAGACGCTGAGTCCCGAGAGTCTAAGCATGCGCTATTCGTTGCACAGCCCTTTGGGCATCCAGTTGGTATCGAATCCGCTGGCGGGTTTGCCGGTCTCATGAAGGATCAACACGAGCGATCGACGCTGCTCTTTCCCCACCACGGTCAGCTGCATCGGCCGATCGGCAGGAACGATGAAGCCGTTGTCGCCCGCCCGCCCGAAGTCGCGCCCTTCTGGAGTCTCCAGGCAGACGCCCCCCGCCTCGTGATACCAGGCTTCAGGGCCTGGATGGGTATGCGGCCGCGTCCGCGCCCCCGGCGGGAAGATGGCCTCCATGTACTGAGCCGTATAACTGGTCCCCGCCTTGACCACGAGCGGTCCGATCTCGGCCACGCGCGTGCCTCCCGGCGTCCTTGAACCCGTCGGCGCTATCGCCAACATCCACACCTTATCGAGCGCCTCCACGACGGTAGCGCCGCGAACTTTCTCGGCGTCCGCAGCCGTGCGGCTGGCATAGGTGCTCAGGTGCCAGAACAGCGGTGCGGCCGGCATTTCGCCGAGCCGTTCGTGCGCGATGATCCAGCATCCCACCGGACCGGTGCGCTCGCTCGCCGGTCGGCAGGTCGCCAGCATCCTGGATTCCTGCGCTCGAGCATCGTTGCCCGTGCAGAGCAGCCCCAGTACGAGGACGAACCCTGTAATCTTCATGATGCCCCTCCATTCGTCCCATTCCGGTCACTCGCATCAGCCCTGGGCGCCCACTCACGGCCGGATACTCTCAACATGGCGGAGCCAGCGCGTGCCCAGGTAGGCCTCGATGACGGCGGGATCGCGCACGACGTCGTTCGGCAGCCCCTCCGCGATCCGGCGGCCGTGGTCGAGGACGACCAGCCGGTCGACGAGCTGCACCACGGCGTACATCGTGTGCTCGATGATCGCCACGCTCACGCCCGCGTCCCGCACGCGCCGCACCAGCGCGGCCATGGTCTCCACCCCGTCGCGCGAGAGCCCGGCCAGCGGCTCGTCTAACAAGATCAGGTCGGGCGCGCTGGCGAGACAGCGCGCGAGCTCCATCAGCCGCAGATCCAGCGTGGTCAGCGCGCCGGGGACGTCGTCCGCCCGCCCCAGTCCGACGGCGGCCATTGCCGCCAGGGCGCGCTCGCGCGCGCATGGCGGCGACGTCTCGTGCGCGAAGGCGCCGACCATGACGTTGTCGAGCACGGTGAGCTGCGGGAAGGCGCGAACGACCTGGAAGGTGCGGCCGATACCGCGGCGACAGATCGCGCTCGGGCGCAGACCGTGGATCGGAGTCCCGCGGTAGCGGACCTGGCCCGCGTCGGGCAGCAGGAAGCCGTTCAGCACGTTGAAGAGCGTGGTCTTGCCGGCGCCGTTCGGTCCGATCACGCCGACGATCTCGCCGGCGCGGACGCTGAAGCTCACGTCGTCGAGCGCGCAGAGGCCGAGGAACGCCCGCGACGCCCCGCACCTCCAGGAGCGCGGCGCCGCGCTCCACCGGCGTGCGGCCCGCCACGGTCGTGTCGGTGCGCGGCGCCGCCGCACTCACGCGCGGCGCCTCGACCGCGCGCCGCGCCGGACGCAAGGCGTGGAGCCGCCAGTAGATCCCCTCGGGCGCGAAGAGCATCACGAGCACGAGCGCCGCGCCGTACACGACGCCCTGGATCCCGGGNAGCCGGTCGCCGACGGTGGCGTCCAGCGTCTCGCTCATCGGCACCATGATGGCCGAGCCGATGAGCGGGCCCCACTTGCTGCCCACGCCGCCCACGAGGCAGACCACCAGCGTCTGCACGATCACGAGCACGCCGAAGACGGCGTCGGGCGTGACGACGAAGAGGATGGCGTGGGCGTAAATGGCGCCGATGACGGCGGCCGGCGCGGCGCTCAGCGTGTAGGCGACCATCTTGGCCCGGAACGTGTCGACGCCCGCCGCCTCCGCCGCCTCCTCGTTCGCCCTCAGCGCGCGCAGCGCGTAGCCGAGCCGCGAGCCCTCGATCCAGTGCGAGAGCAGGAGCGTGCCCCCCAGCGCGGCCAGGGCGAGGAGGTCGTAGGCGCGCGGATCGCGGAACTGCATGTACGCCGCGGGGCGGTCGCGCATCATCGGGATCGGAACCTCCTGGTAGCCCAGGAACTCCATGCCGATCCGGAAGATCAGCGGGTAGGCGAGGGTGGCCAGCGCGAAGTAGATGCCGGCGAGCCGGAACGTGGGCAGGCCGATGAGCACGGCGGCGACGACGGCGGCCACCATCCCGGCGGCCATCCCGATCCACGGGGTGAGGCCCGTGGTGACGACGAGCAAGACCGTGACGTAGGCGCCGATGCCGAAGAACGCCTGGTGCCCGAAGGACGTCTGGCCCGCGTAGCCGCTGATGATGTTCCAGGCGAGCCCCATCGTGGCCCACACGAGCACGAGCGTCAGCACGCGATGGTGGTAGCGCTCGGCGAGCGTGAACGTCAGCGCGACGCCGACGAGGACGACCAGCGCGATCGGCAGGAGCCGTCGCATCAGACGGCGCGCAGCCGCTGGCCGAAGAGACCCTGGGGCCGGAGATAGAGCACGAGCAGGAAGGTGATGAAGACGCCGACGTTCTGCAGCTGAAACGGCAGCACCAGCAGCGTGAGCGACTGCACGAGCCCGATCAGGAGCCCGCCGGCGAAGGCGCCCGGAATCGAGCCGAGGCCCCCGAGCACGACGGCGACGAACATGAGGACGATGAAGTTGACGGCGACCGTCGGCTCGATCGGGTGGTAGGTAGCCAGGAGCCCGCCCGCGGCCGCGACGAGCGCGATGCCGACGCCGAAGGCGAGGCCGTGCATGGCGCGGACGTCGATCCCCTGGTAGCCCGCGGCCTCCGGGTCATCCGCCGCCGCGCGCAGCGCCTTGCCGAGATCGGTCCGCGTGAGGAACACGTAGACGACGCCGGCGAGCACCAGCGCCATCAGGAAGGCGTAGGAGCGCGCCTGGTTCAATAACACGGGGCCGATGGCGAAGGCCTGCGTCGCGTAAGCCGTCTTGATCCCGCGCGGCATGGGCGTGAGCAGCATGGTGGTGCCGTTGGTGATGATCAGCGAGAGCCCGAGCGTGAGGATGAGCTGCGCGTCCATCAGGCGCTGCGGGTCGCCGCCGCCGGTGACGCGGACGAGCAGCGCACGGTGGACCCCGACCCCGACGAGAAAGAACGGCGGGATCGTCAGGAGCGCGCCGAGCAGGGGATCGACGCCCGAGACGACCGCCAGGAAGTACGTGAGGTACATCCCCAGCATCATGAAGTCGCCCTGCGCGAAGTTGACGACGCGCATGACCCCGAAGATCAGGGCCAGGCCGATGCTCATGAGCGCGTAGATGCCGCCCACGAGCAGGCCCGTCACCACGTACTGCGCGAGGTCGCTGACCGACATGACGCCGCTACTTGGCGCCGTGCCAGACGGGTTTCTTGGTGGCGTACTCCACCGGCACGACGGTGAACGGCTCGCCGTTCTGCCACTGCACGATGATGGGCGCGGCGCCCACGCGGCGGCCGCGCTCGTCGTACTTGATCCGCCCCGGCGCCAGCGTGCTCGCCGCCGGCCCCGATTTGAGGTCGAGCTTCGCCACGGCGTCGCGGATCGCCTTCGGGTCGGCGGACTTCGCCATCTCCGCCGCCTCCTTGATGATCCAGACGTGGGCGTAGGTCATGAGCGGGTCCTGCGTCATGAACGGCTCGCCGGTGCGCTCCGTGAAGCGCTTGACCAGCTCCTCCTGGCCCTTGAGCGGGTGGGCGGCGGTCACGGTCATGATGTTGTCGAGCAGCTCTTTGCCCACCGTCTTGACGTACTCCGGCGTCACGAGCCAGGCGCCCACCCCCTGGATCGGCACGTTCAGGCCGAACTCCTTGACCTTCTGGAGCACCTGGATCGAGTCCGGGAAGTTGGTGGCGCCGTAGAAGACGATGTCCGGCTGGGTCGAGCGCACCTTCTGGACGATGGCCGTCGCATCGGCGAGCGGCGGCGTCCAGATCTCGTCCACGACGATCTCGATCCCTTTGGCCTTGAGGAGCTTCTCGCGCAGCGGCTTGAAGAAAAAGACGGTGGCGGCGGTGTTGTCGCCGACGATCGCCGCCTTCCTGAGCGTCTGCTTGTTGCGCTTCGCCAGATCAACGACCAGATCCAGCGCCTGCTCGGCCTGCAGCGAGGAGACCGGACTCGTCTGGAATGTGTACTTGAAGCCGCGCTCCGTGATCGAGTCGGCGTAGGAGAGCGTGAACCACGGCACCTCGAGCCGCTCGGCCACCTCGGTGACGCCGAGGGTGAAGGAGCTGAGCCACGCGCCGATCCCCGCGCTGATCTTCTCGCGCGCCAGCACGCGCTGGGCCGCGCTCACCGCCTTCTCCACGCTGTCGCCCGCNTCCGCTTCGCGCAGGACGATCTTGGCGCCGCCGAGCGCCTTGATCCCGCCCTGGGCGTTGATCTCCGCGATGGCCATCTCCGCGCCCATCTTCTTGAGCTGGCCCTGGCGCGCCCACCGGCCGGAGAGCGGCGCCACCAGCGCGATCTTGAAGTCGTCGGCCGCGGTCGCGACGGGAGGGGCGAGCAGCATCGGGGCCGCGACGAGCACGGCCAGCAGGATCGCGAGTGGCTTCATCGGTCTTCTCCTCACGTGTAGTTCGGGTTGCGCTTCTCGAGAAACGCCCGCACGCCTTCCTTGAAGTGATCGCTCTTCCGCACGCGGTCGCCGAGCTCCTGCTCCAGCGCTTCGCGCGACGCCGCGTGGTCGGCGATGGTGCTGCTGATCTGCTGCTTGACCGCCTGCACGGCGGTCGGGCTGTTGGCGGCGATAGTCTCCGCCGTCCCGAGCGCCCACGGCATGAGCGCGTCCGCCGGCACCACGCGGTTGACGAGCCCGATCCGCGCCGCCTCCGCGGCGTCGATCAGCCGGGCCGTGAGCAGCAGCTCCATGGCGTGGACGTAGCCGATCTGCTGGACCAGCTTCACGGTCGCGCCGCCGAACGGATAGATCGACCAGCGGACCTCGGGCAGGCCGAAACGCGCGTGCGGCGCCGCCGCCCGGACGTCGGTCGAGAGCAGGAGTTCGAGGCCTCCAGCGACGCAATCCCCGTTCACCGCCGCAACGATGGGCTTCGCGTACGCGCGATTCTTGAGCAGCGCGTGATTGACGATGCGCGCCGTCTCTGGGTCGGCGGAGAGATCGCCGCTCACGTCGGCGCCCGAGCTGAACGCGCGCGCGCCCGCCCCGGTGAGGACGATGCAGCGACAGGTGCCGTCGCGCTCGAGCCTGTCCCAGAGCGTGGCGAGCTCCGCCATCATGGCGCGCGGCATGGCATTGCGGCGCGGCTGGTTGTCGATGGCGACGACGACGACGTGCGGCCCGTGTGGCTCCGCGCGAAGCTCCATCAGGCGCGAAGCTCCGGCATGATGACGACCTTGCCGTGCGCCTTGCGGTCGCTGAGCAGGCGAATGGCCTCGGCGCCGCGCTCGAGCGGCAGCCGATGTGTGACGAGCGGCTTCAGCGTGCCCTTCGCGTACCACTCGAGCAGCTCGTCGACAGACCGACGGAGCTTGTCCGGCGCGTGCCAACGGAAGTAGCGTAACGACGAGCCGAGCGCCGCCCGGTGCTTCACGAGCAGCCGGTTGGCGGGAATATTCGGGATCCCCCCGACGAAGCCTATCAATAGTATGCGTCCGCCCCAGCCGAGCGAGGACAGCGCGGCGTCGAACAGATCGCCGCCGACGGGGTCGAAGCACACGTCGGCGCCCTGACCGTCCGTGAGCTCCATGACGCGCTCGGTCAGCTTCTCCGTGGCGTAGTTGATGATCGCGTCGCGCCGTGCTCGCGCGCCACCGCCAGCTTCTCCGCGGTGCTGGCGCCGGCGATGACGCGCGCGCCCATCGCCTTGCCGATCTCCACCGCCGTCAGGCCGACGCCGCCCGCGGCGCCCAGCACCAGCAGCGTCTCGCCAGTCTCCAGCCGGCCCTGCCAGCGGATCGCCACGTGGCTGGAGATATAGGCGATCGGGAACGCGCCCGCCTCGTCGAACGGCATCGCGTCGGGGATGGGGAACGTCTCGGCCTCGTCCGCCAGCGCCTGCTCCGCGAACCCGCCGTAGGCGAGAATCGCCATCACGCGGTCGCCGGTCTTGAAGCGAGTCACGCCCTCGCCACGGCGCGTTACCACGCCGGCGGTCTCGAGGCCGGGACTGAAGGGGAACGGCGGGCGCGTCTGGTAGCGGCCAGCCACCATGATGGAGTCCGCGTAGTTCACGCCCGTCGCCTTGATGTCGATCACCAGCTGGCCAGGGCCAGGCTTTGGCGGCGCGACGTCCTCGAGCTTGAGGTCGTCCACGGGTCCCCACGCGCGGCAGATCACGGCTCTCATTAATCCGGAAGAATACACGGGGGAGGCCCCTTGCGGTGGGCGGGACACCGATGCAGACTGCGGGGGGTCGTCATCCCGGCAACGAAGGAGCACGACCATCGAGCCTGTCCGTGCCTACATGCGCGTGCCCGGAACCCAGCCGATGCCGCAGCTCGTGCGGCTCGTCCAGGACATCGAGGCGGCGGGATTCGACGGCGTCGGCATTCTCGACAGCCAGCTCCTGTCCCGCGACACGTTCGTCGTCCTCGCGCAGGCGGCCACCTCCACGTCGCGCCTCACGCTCTTTCCCGCCGTCACGAACCCGCTGACACGCCACGCCTCCGTCCTGGCCGGCGCCATCCAGAGCGTCGAGGAACTGGCGCCGGGGCGGGTGAAGTTCGTGATGGGCACGGGCTACACCTCGGCCAGCACCATCGGCCGGCGCGCGGCGACGCTGGCGGAGATGCGCGAGTGCCTGCGCACCGTGCGCGCGCTGCTGGGAGGGGAATCGGTGGATTTTGGCGGGACGCCGGGGCGGCTCACCTTCGCGGCGAGGCGACCGATCCCGCTGATCATGGCGGCGTCTGGCCCAAAGGCGATCGAGCTNGCCGGCGAGATCGCCGACGGCGTGCTGCTGCTCGTCGGCTTCAACCGTGGGATCGTGCAGCGCGCGCTCGAGCACCTGGAGCGCGGCGCCAAGCGGGCGGGGCGACGGGTCGAGGACCTCGAGGTCATCTGGGCGGCGCGGACGGCGACGGCGGCGACCACGGCCGGGGCGCGCCGGCTCGCGCGGCCGACGGCGGTTCACTGGGGCGTGCTGCGGTGGGGCGGGTACTGGCTGGAGCCCGCGGGCATCCGGCTGCCGAAGCTCGAGATTCCGGAGGCGGTCCACACGATCTATCCGGATCTGTCGCACGCGCGGGACTGGGAGGCGGCGATCGACGCCACGTCGTTCGTCTCCGACGAGGTCGTCGCGCAGCTGTGCGACGCGCTCGGATTGATCGGGGCGCCGGGGGATTGCGCGGGGCGGATCGCGGAGATGGCGAAGCTCGGCGTGAGGAACCTCTATCTGATGCCGACGCTGACCTTCGGGCCGCCGGAGCAGGAGATCGCCGCATTCCGCGACGTCGTGTTCCCACGGCTCCTGGAGGCCGGGCTCAAACTTGGAGTCTGACGGCGGCATCGACACAACGGTCACGATCGACTCACACTTCAGCGCTCGCTGCGGGCCATTCGCGACGAGCTCAAGCAACCACGGCGCGAGCTCGAGTGAGAGGTGACGTGCGGCCATGATCTCGGCGATTGTCTCGGCTCTCCACGTGCTCGCGCTCGCACTCGGGCTGCCGAGCATCTTCTTCCGCGGGCGCGCCCTCAAGGGTTCGCTCGACGGTCCGGGGCTCCACCGCCTCTTCACGGCCGACACGGTCTGGGGGATTGCCGCGCTGCTCTGGCTCGCGACGGGCCTCGCGCGCGCGTTCGGAGGCCTCGAGAAGGGGAGCGCCTTCTACCTCGCCTCCCCGCTGTTCTGGCTGAAGATCACCCTCTTCGCGACCGTGGCCCTGCTCGAAGCCTGGCCCATGGCCACGTTCATCCGATGGCGGCGGGCGCTTCGCCGAGGCGAGGCCCCGGATACGAGCGCAGCGTCCCGCCTTTACATGATCAACCATGCGGAGATGGGCCTCGTGGTCGTGATCGTGTTCGTCGCGAGCTTCATGGCTCGGGGGTTTGGGCTCCGGTAGACGACAGCGCACACCGAGCCGGGGGCGGCGCCTTGCACGCCTGCGCGTGATCGTATAGGTTGGCGGCGCGATCGCACCTCGCTCGGCGACGGAGGCTTCCCATGAGCGTGACAACGGCGTGGCTCGCACTGGTAGCGCTGACGATCGGGCCCGGCATGGCGGTCCCGGCGGCGCCCCAGCCGGCGGGGACGCTGGTCGTGGGCCTCGTCGCCGAGCCGGTGAATCTCGACCCGGCCCAGGTGACCGACCTCAACTCCAACCGGGTCGGGCGCCGTCTCGTCGAGACGCTGGCCACCTTCCCGGACGAGAGCACCCAGATCGTCCCCGGGCTGGCGGAGTCGTGGACGGTCTCCAAGGACGGCCTGCGCTACACGTTCAAGCTCCGCAAGGGCATCAGCTTCCACGACGGCACCCCGCTCAACGCCGAGGCCGTGAAGTTCTCGATCGAGCGCCAGATCAATGCCGAGCACCCGTTCAACAAGCTCGGTAAGTATCCGTTCGCCAACTACTTCTTCGGCAACGTCAAGGCCGTCGAGGTCGTCGACCCTTCGACCGTCGAGTTCGTGCTCAAGGAGCCGCGGGCGTCGTTCCTGGCCATCCTCACNGCGGGCGCCGCCTCCATCGTCAGCCCGACGGCCGTGAAGAAGCTCGGCGTCGACTACGCGCTGCAGCCGGTGGGCACGGGCCCGTTCAGGTACGTGGCGTGGGATCGCGGGCAGCGCGTCGTGCTGGAGAGGAACGCGCAGTACTGGAAGTCCCCGGTGAAGGTGGAGCGCGTCATCTACCGCCCGATCGTGGAGGACCAGGCGCGACTCACCGAGCTCCTGACCGGAGCGCTCGACCTCATCGTCGGCACACCGCCCGACTTCGTGGCGCAGCTCGAGAACAACCCGAAGGTGACGCTCCTCAAACAGGTGGGCGCGCACGTCTGGTACCTCGGGATCAACAACCAGAAGAAGCCCTTCGACGACAAGCGCGTGCGGCAGGCGCTGAACTACGCGGTCAACAAGGAGGCGATCGTCCGCGACGTGCTCAAGGGCACGGGCTCGATGTCGGCCGGCCCGGTGTTGCCCGGCACGTGGGGCGCGGACGCCGGGCTCAAGCCCTATCCCTACGACCCCGAACGCGCGAGGAAGCTCTTGGCCGACGCCGGGTACCCCGGCGGGTTCACCACCAGCATGTGGGTGCCGGAGTCGGGCTCGGGGATGCAGTCACCGGTNGCGATGGCGACCGTGATGCAGTCGAACCTCAAGGCGGTCGGCGTCAACGTGACGCTGCAGACCTTCGAGTGGGGCGCGTTCATCGCCAAGCTGCGCAGCAAGGAGCAGGAGCTGTTCGCGCTCTCCTGGATGGCGGGCAACGAGGACCCCGACATGGTGATGTACCCGCTGCTCCACTCGAGCCAGTGGACGCCGGGCGGCCCCAATCGCGCGCTCTACAAGAGCGACACGTTCGACGAGCTGCTGCACCAGGCGCGGCTGACGACCGACCAGGCCAAACGCGCCGAGCTCTACCGCCAGGCCCAGCGCATCCTGGCCGATGACCCGCCGTGGATCTTCGTCGACCACGAGATCCAGACCGCCGTGCACAGCAAACGCGTCCAGGGGTTCAAGCTCCACCCGAGCTTCGATCTCCGCGTCGAGACGATCTCGCTGAAGTGAGGCGCTACCTCGCGCGCCGGCTCCTGCTGCTGGTGCCGGTCCTGGCGGGGGTGTCGGTCGTCATCTTCATGGTGCTCCACCTGTCGCCGGGGGATCCCGTCGAGATCATGCTCGGCTCGCAGGCNACCCAGGAGGACCGCGCGCGCCTGCGGGCCGAGCTCGGGCTGGACCAGCCGCTGCACGTGCAGTACGGTCGCTGGCTCGGCCACGTCGCGCGCGGCGACCTCGGCCGCTCGCTCTGGATGAAGCGCCCGGTGCTCGATGAGGTGCTCGGGCGCTTCAAGGCCACCCTCGTCCTCACCGGCACCGCGCTGCTGCTCTCGTCGCTGGCCGGCGTCGCGCTCGGCGTGGCGTCGGCCACCCGGCCCAACTCGGTGCTCGACCGGCTCAGCGCGGTCGCATCGCTGTTCGGGGCGAGCATGCCCACCTTCTGGCTCGGCATCGTGCTGATGGTGATCTTCGCGCTCTGGCTCGGGTGGCTCCCGGCCTCGGGGATGTACGCGGCCTACGGCGGTGGCGATCTCCGCGACCTGCTCGCGCATCTCGTGCTGCCCGCCGTCACGCTGGCCGCCGCGTCGGTGACGATCATCGCGCGGCTCACGCGCGCGACGATGCTGGAGACGCTCGGCCAGGACTACATCCGCACGGCGCGCGCCAAGGGCGTCGTCGAGCGCGCGGTCGTGCTGCGCCACGGGCTCAAGAACGCGCTGATCCCCATCGTCACCGTGGTCGGCGTCCAGGCCGGCTACCTCCTGGGCGGCGCCGTGCTGACGGAGACGGTCTTCGCCTGGCCCGGTGTGGGCACGCTGATGGTGCAGGGCATCCTGGCGCGCGACTTCCCGCTCGTGCAGGGCTGCGTGCTGGTGGTCGCGCTGAGCTTCGTCCTCGTGAACCTCGCCGTTGACCTGCTCTACGCCTGGCTCGATCCGCGCATTCGGTACGAATGACGGCGAGGGGCGCGCCCCCGTGATCGTCCGGGTGGCGGATGGCGGCCGCGCCGACGCCACGGAGCTCGGGGCCGAGGGGCGTCTGACGCGCTCGCTGGCCCGGGTGGCGCGCGGGAACCGCCTCGCCGTGCTCGCCGCGCTCGGCCTGCTCGCCGCGGCGACCCTCGCGCTGGTCGCGCCGTGGCTGCCCCTGCT
>JGI25382J43887_10000493_pt1 | contig 13414 bp, 17 predicted proteins | sample GraSoi013_1_40cm_3_FD_43887 | JGI IMG/M metagenome (IMG submission 43887) | reverse complement strand
GCCCACGGCCGGTGCTCGATCGACTCGTACGCCAGCACGCAGAAGGGCGGGATGACGTCTTCCTTGAAGTTCTCGTACTGGTCGTCGCCCCAGATCACGACGAGGTCCGGGGCGAAGTCGTCCAGCCGCCGCCGCGTCTGCCGGAAGCCCTCGATCAAGGCCTTGCGGTGTCTGCGCGCCGCGCCGAGCCCCTCGTCGGCGCCGTACTCCTCGCGCATCGCCGCCGGCCACCCGTCCGGGCGCCGGTAGCGCTCGGGAAGGTCGGGGTCCTGGAGGACACGCTTGAGAATGCGTGCCATGTCTTCGTCCCGTCCGCAGAGAGGGGGGTAGTGCGTCACGCCGAGACCCAGGATCGCGCTCATGGCTCGTCCTCCTTGGCGGGATGGTATACCATCCCCGGAGAAAAGGAGAGCCTGTCATGACAGCACCCGCTCTTCCTCCCCTGATCTCCAGCGACGGCCATCTCGAAGTCCGCCCCGAGCGCTGGTCGCCGCGGATGCCGGCCAAATACCGGGACCGCGCGCCGCGGACGATCAAGCTTCCCGACGGCGGAGACGCCCTCCTCGTCGAGGGCCAACCGCCGTATCCCGCCCCGTTTCTCGACCTCAGGGCCGGTCGCACCAACGAGACCTGGGAGCCCTTCGGCGTCACGGTCGACGACACGGCCGGCGTGGGACCGCCGGAGCAGCGCCTGCGGGAGCAAGACCAGGACGCGCTGCACGCCGAGGTGCTCTTTCCCAACATGCAGGTGGGGCCGCGGCTCTGGCGCGCGATACCCGACGACGACGTCTACCGGGCGACGGTGCGCGCCTACAACGACTGGCTCGGCGAGGAGTATTGCGCCGTGTCGCGCGATCGCCTCATCGGTCTCGGCGTCATCCCGTGGACCAACGTCAGCGACGCGGTCGCCGAGCTGGAGCACTGCGTGAAGCTGGGGCTCAAGGGTGTCAACCTGGGGGTGTTCCCCAGCGGCAAGGGCTATCCGACGCCCGAAGACGACCGCTTCTGGGCGGCCGCCATCGACATGAACATGCCGCTGACCGTGCATGTCGGCTTCGACCGCCTCGGGCCGCGCGCGTCGCAACCCACCTTCGAGTACCCTGGCGTCGATGCCGCGATTCTCGCCAAGCTCGGGCCGAGGAAGCTCGTGGAGTGGGTGGCCCTGCCGTTCCTGGGGACGGCGCCGTCCATGAGCTTCGCCCAGCTCATCCTGTCCGGCGTCTTCGATCGCCTCCCCGACCTCAGGATCTTCTTCGCCGAGACCCGCTTGGGCTGGGTGCCGTTCTGGATGGAAGAGGCCGACTACTGGTACGAGCGCCACCGTCACTGGGCCGCGCGGCTCCTGAACTTCAAGCCGCTCAAGCAGCGGCCCAGCGACTACGTCCGCCAGCACATCTGCTTCAGCGTGCAGCACGTGGAGCGCGTCGCGATCGAGCTGCGTCACCACATGGGCGTCGAGCGCATCATGTTCGCGACCGACTTCCCGCACATCGAGTGTGACTGGCCGAACACGCGGCCGTTCGCCGAGCGACTCTTCGCCGACGTGCCAGCCGACGAGGCCTTCAAGATCGCGGCGCACAACATGCTGGCGTACTTCCGTCTCGAGGGCACGCCGATGGGCCGGAAGGTCATGGCGCAGGAGTCGGCCGCGTCCAGATAGACGACGGGGACCGACGGAGGATGCCACATGCCCATGATCACGACCCGGGACGGCACGCAGATCTACTACAAGGACTGGGGAACGGGACAGCCCGTCGTCTTCAGTCACGGCTGGCCACTGACGGCGGACGCCTGGGAAGACCAGATGGTGTTTCTGGCCTCCCGCGGATACCGCTGCATCGCCCATGACCGTCGCGGCCATGGCCGATCGAGCCAGCCGTGGAATGGCAACGACATGGACGCCTACGCCGACGACCTCGCGGCGCTCGTCGAATCGCTCGATCTGAAAAATGCGATCCACGTCGGTCATTCCACGGGCGGTGGCGAGGTCGCCCGCTATGTCGGCCGCCACGGCACCAAACGTGTGGCCAAGGCCGTGCTGATCGGCGCGGTGCCGCCGCTGATGCTCAAGACGGCGGCCTATCCCGGCGGCTTGCCGATCGAGACGTTCGACAATATCCGCGCCAACGTCCTCGCCGACCGCTCGCAGTTCTTCAAGGATCTCAGCGCGCCGTTCTACGGCGCGAACAGGCCGGGCGCCAAGGTCTCGCAAGGCCTCCGGGACTCGTTCTGGCTCCAGGGGATGCAGGCCGGCTTCAAAGGCGTCCTCGACTGCATCAAGGCCTTCTCCGAGACGGACTTCACGAAAGATCTCGAGGGGTTCGACGTGCCGACGCTGGTCCTGCATGGCGACGACGACCAGATCGTCCCGATCGGCGCCTCCGCCCTGCTGTCCTCCAAGCTGATCAAGAACGCGCGCCTCGAGATCTACAAGGGCGCGCCGCACGGGATGTGCTCGACCCACAAGGACCAGGTCAACGCCGACCTCCTGTCATTCGTGCGGGCCTAGACGACGAACGGAGGTGTGTCGTGATCCTGGGCATGTCCGCATCGACGTTCACCACGGTGCACGTGGTCCTGAGCGTGATAGGAATTTTCTCGGGGATCATCGTTCTGGTCGGCATGTTCAGCGCGAACAGACTCACTGGCTGGACCGCGCTGTTTCTCGTCAGCACGGTGTTGACGAGCGTGACCGGCTTCTTCTTTCACTCCGAGCACTTCGGACCGCCCCATGTGATCGGCGTCATCTCGCTGGTGGTACTGGCGCTCGTGATCCTCGCGCGTTACGTCTACCGGCTCGCGGGAGCCTGGCGCCGGATCTACGTGGGCGGCGCCGTGCTGGCCCTCTATCTGAACGTCTTCGTCGGGGTGGTACAGGCGTTCCAGAAGCTGCCGTTCCTGAGCCAGCTGGCGCCAACGCAGTCCGAGCCGCCATTCCTTGTCGCGCAGCTCATCGTACTGGCGATCTTCGTGGTCCTCGGGATATGCGCCGCGATGAGGTTCCGCCTGACGACGGCGAGGCTGTGACGTGAATCGCTCAACCCCCTCCTGGCATCTCTAGGGTATGAGCCGAATGACCGAGCGACGTGTCGTCAAGACCGCCATCGGACAGCCGACGTCCGACGGCGCGGGCGTGCGTCTCACGCGTGTGATCGGCACCCCGGATCTCGACCACCTCGATCCTTTCCTCTTGCTGGACGAGTTCAAGTCGGACCGGCCCGGGGACTATCTCGCGGGCTTTCCCGATCATCCGCACCGGGGCTTCGAGACTGTGACCTACATGCTGGCCGGGTCCATGCGCCATCAGGACCACGTCGGCAACCGGGGTGAGCTGGTCGCCGGCAGCGTGCAGTGGATGACGGCCGGGCGCGGCATCATCCACTCGGAGATGCCACAGCAGAAGGACGGCCTCATGTGGGGCTTCCAGCTCTGGGTCAATCTTCCGGCGCGCGACAAGATGACGGCGCCGCGTTACCAGGACATCCCGCCGGAGAGAGTCCCCACGGTGGCTCTGGCCGACGGCGTGAGCGCCCGGGTGCTGGTCGGTGAGGCCGGCGGCGTGAGCGGCCCGGTCGCGGGTATCGCCACCCAGCCGCTCTACCTCGACGTGACGATGGCGCCGCGTTCGCGCCTGTCGCATGAGCTCCCGGCCGGCCACAGCACCTTCGCGTACGTCTTCAACGGTCGGGCGCGGTTCGGTCCTCTCGAGGACAGCACAGTGGTGGCGACCGGGCAGCTCGCCGTGCTCGGCGACGGCGAGCTCTTGACCGTGGCGACCGGCGACGCGGCGGCGCGGTTTCTGCTCTTGGCGGCCCGGCCGCTCCGCGAGCCCATCGCGCGCTACGGCCCGTTCGTCATGAACACGCGCGAGGAAATCCTGAAGGCGGTCGAGGACTACCAGCGCGGGACGTTGCTCGGTTAGCTACAGCCCCTGCCAGTAGCGTCGTCCCTCGAGGCGGATGATCCTCCCGAACCCCGGCGCCTCGAAATGGCCGGCCGCGACCAGGATCTGCTCGCGCTCCAGGCGATCGAGCAGGGCCTTGCGGGTCTGGCGTGTCAGGTCCGGGTCCATGTCGGCGCGCGAGACCCAGTCCGGCTCGAGCACCTGCACCGGACTGTGCGCCGCGTCGCCCAGCACGAGCGCCCGCTCTCCCTTCGAGGTGATCAGGATGCTCATGTGCCCGGGCGTGTGGCCAGGTGTGGGCACGGCCGTCAGCTCGCGCGTCAGGCTCTGCTCGCCCTGCATGAACTCGATCAACCCGAGATCGGCCAGGGGCCAGACGCAGGTCGGCGCATTGACGAAGCGCGTCGGCTGCAGGTCGGGCTCGTGGCACGACTCCCAGTCCGTCTTGCTCATCCAGTAGCGCGCGCGGGGGAAGGTCGGCACGTACTTCCCGCCCTCGGTCATGAGGTTCCAGCCGACGTGGTCCCGGTGCAGATGCGTCATGACCACCATGTCCACGTCTTCCGGCCGCACGCCCTTGGCCTTGAAGTCGTGCATCAGCTGGCCCCACGGGACGTCGGGCGTCTCCGCGGGCTTCGGACCGAGACCCGTGTCGATGAGGATCGTCCTCCCACCGCCGCGGATCAGGTACGAGCCCAGATTGAAGCGGACTTTGTGCTCGTGCAGGTGCGACTCGTACGCGGTCCAGTTGCCCTCCGGGATGGTCGGAAAGAAGTTGCACAGGTCGAACTCGAGCATCCCGTCCGACAGCATCATGACTTCCACATCGCCGACGCGGATCACGTTGCTCGCCATGCTGGTCTCCGCAGCTCCGTGGTGGTGAGAGTCGCTCAGCGCGGGACCGAGCGCACGAACGCCGCCAGGTCCGCGTTGTAGCGGTCCGTCGCCTCGTAGAACGGCGCGTGGCCGATGCCGTCGTAGAACGCGCCCTTCGCATGCTTGACGACCGACAGCGTGTGCTCGCTCATCGGCACCCGCACGAGCAGATCCTCGCGCCCCTGGGTCACCAGCACGGGCACCTTGATCTTGGCGAGCACGGCGTCGTAGTCGGCCGGGCGCCCGCCCATGAAGGCCCGCACCTTCGCCGGCACCAGCATGTTGAACGCGAGCGCGGTCGCCATGTCCTCGGCCGACGGCTGGATCTTGAAGCACGCGACGAGGAACTTCTTCGTGCCCTCGATGTTGGTCGCCAGATCTTCCGACGTCATCGGCGGGGTCAGCTTGCCGCCGATGCCCAGCGCTCCGGGCTTCGCCGTGCTGGTCGCGGCGACGTAGTTGAGGCCGGCGATCGCGCTGTCGCCGTAGTGGGCCAGGTAGTCGTTCATGACCCGGCCACCGTAGGACCAACCGACCAGCACGGGCCTCCGGAGGCCGACCTGCTTCATGATCGCGTCGATGTCGTCCGCCCACCGCCGAGTCTCTCGGTAGGCTTCCGGCACGAGCGGCTTGTCGGAGCCGCCGTGCCCCCGGAGATCGAAGGTGACCATGCGGAACTCCTTGGCCAGCTCGCCCTGGACCTGCCGGCTCCACGAGAGGCTCGCCTGCGAGAAGCCGTGGATGAACAGGATCTCGCGCCCGGTCGGGTTGCCCCACTCCTGAACGGCCAGCGTGACGCCGTCGGCCGACTTCACCGCGTGCGCCTTGTACGGTAGCGCCGGCGACTGCTGCGCCGCTCCCGCGGTCGCCAGAGCCAGTGTCCCCGAGAGGGCGATGATCGAGGCGAGCGTGCGCATCACGTCCTCCTTGTGTAGGTGCGCCGACTCTACAGGAGAGGTCGCGGCGGCGCCAGCCCTATCGCGTTCCGAGATAGGCCGCCGGCACCAGACTCGAGCGGACCAGGTCGGTCAGTTGTCGTCGGCGAGGACGACGATTTCTACGCGGGCCACGCCCGCGCCGACCATCCCGAGCGCCTTCGCCGCGGCAAGGCTCAGATCGAGAACGCGTTCGGGAACGCGCGGCCCGCGGTCGTTGACGCGAACCACCACGCTCCGGCCGTTGTCGATGTTCGTGACCCGCAGGCGAGTGCCAAAGGGGATCGTACGATGCGCGGCCGTGGGCTGGTTCATGTCGTAGGCCTCGCCGGACGCGGTCGAACGCCCCTGGTGCCACCGGCCGTACCACGACGCGAGCCCCACGATCCGCGTCGGGCTCGGCGGAGCCGTGACAGGGCTACCGAGTCGCCTCGTCTCGGCGCAGCCCAGGAGCACGAGTCCGAGACCGACGAGACCGAGCTTTACCAGAACGCGCCGTCGGCGTGCGGTCACCCGACCATCCGTCCAGCCAGGTGTGATACTACGTACCGCGGCCGACCCAATCGAAGGAGAGAACCTGGACCCGGTACGATGCGGCTGGCTCGACCGGAGCGCTGAAGTAGGCCCGATTGCCTGCCGGCACGCCCCCGAGCACCCACGTGCTCGAGCTCCCGATGACTTGGCCGGCCGCGTCGAGGCGCTCGATCGAGAGTCGCACGCGGTCGGCCGGCAGGCCGCCGTTCATGTTGTAAATATACCCGCTGACCACGGGCCGCGGCGANCCCGCCGAGACCTGGAACTCGATCCGAAAGTACCGATCGAGGGTCTCTTGTGCATAGTTGGCCGCTACGGCGCTGCCAGCGGCCATCAACGAAACCGTCACCAGCACGAGAGCGACACGGATTCCGCGCATTGACGCACCTCCGTCTCCAACAACTGGGAACCGTCGGCGCCGGTCCGCGCCCCGTGGCTCCACCCACGCTCTATATGATGGTCGATGACCGGGTGGCGATTCGCCGCCTCCGGAATCATCGAGGTTTCTCGACTATCCGCGCGGTGTACCCCTTCCGTTCCATGCAGCGGTTGAAGAGGGTCCGGTCCACGCGGTCCGAGCCCGGAAGCGCCACCACGCGCGGATCGGCCGCTTCCTTCCGACAGATCGCCATGTCGTGGTCGAGCTTCGCCGGGAGCACGCCCGGCTTCTCGTAGATCCATTCCGGGGCGGCGCATCCGACGACCAGGCTTGCCGTGTAAACGAGCGCCGCCGTGCGTCGCGTCACTGGATCACTCGATCGGCCTGGTGGAGCAGCGGCAGGGGAATCGGGAGGGCGAGGGCGCGGGCGGTCCGGAGATTGATCACGAGCTCGAAGCGCGACGCGCGCGTCACCGGAAGATCGATCGGCCGAGCGCCTCTCAGGATCCGGTCGACGAGCCCGGCGGCTTGACGGAAGACGTCGGCCCAGGTCGCGCCGTACGAGAGCAGTCCGCCGGCATCGACGAAGTCGCGAAGCGCGAAGACCGTCGGCAGCCGGATCCGGCTCGTGAACGTCGCGATCGGCTCCCGGCGCGCGAGCGTGAGCGCGTCGGCAAGGACGATGAGGCCTTGCGGTTGCTGCGCCTGGACCCTGGCGAAGACCTCCCGGAGGTCGGCGTCGCCCAGGACCTCGACCGAGGTCAGCTGCACGTTGTGAGCCCGGGCGGCCGCTTGCGTCGCGCTCAGATCCAGGGCCGCGCTCGCGCTGGCGGGATTCCACAGGGCTGTCGCGCGCACGATACCCGGCACCACCTGTCTCAGGAGCTCGAGGCGGCGCACGCTCAGCGCGGCGACGAACGTCGTGAGTCCCGTCAGATTCGCGCCCGCGGACCCGCCGGTGAGCCCGGCGGCGGCCGGATCGTCCAGCGAGACCATGACGATGGGGATCGTCTTCGTCGCGCGCCGGGCGGCGTCGATCGCGGGCACTCCGACGGCCACGATGACGGCGACGTTCAGGCGCACGAGATCGTCGGCATGCTGAGCGTAGAGCTCGGGCTTGCCCTGGGCGTAGCGTTCCCAGATCTTGACCGATTGGCCCTCGATCCTGGCGCGCTCACGGAGCCCGGCGCGCAGCACCGGGATCGAGTCCGGCGTCGGCTCGTTGGCGAGATAGCCGATCGACGGGGCGCGCGTCTCTGGCTGCGCGGCGGGCGCCCCCGGCAGCCCGACGGCCAGCACGCTGACCAGGAGAACGCGCCCGCTGGTCGCGATCCGACGCGCGATCGAGCGTTTCACGTTCTGGCGGGCGTCTCCCACGCGGCGACCTGCACTGCGCGGAACGGCGTCGTCTCGAAGGCGGAGCCGGTCGCGCCGGTCGACGAGTGCGCACGGCGCCGAGCGCCCAGCATGCACGGAGCCTATCAAACCGGCGGGGGAATTGGTATGATCCGCACGATGGCGCAAGGGCTGCGTGATCTTGTCGGTCGGGTCATGATAGATCCGGAATTCCTCGCCGAGCTGCAGCGTGCGCCCGAGCCGGTCCTGGCCCAGTACGAGCTGAGCGATACCGAGCGAGCGACCGTCCGTCAAGCCCTCGCTCGCCTGGCCAAGACTCCGGCGAGCGAGCGGCGGCACAAGTTCCGCAGCTCCCTCATCAGCCGCGTGGCCACCTAGGCCCCGGCCACCGCGCGCGTGTCGGCGTCCCCCGAAACACTCGCGTTCCTGCGCGACGTTCGCGTATTCGAAGGCTTCTCCGATCCCGACCTCGCCGCCGTGGCGGACCGTTTGCGTGAGCGCGAGCTCCGCAAGCGGCAGGTTCTCTTCCGCGAGGGCGATCCGGGCGACGAAATGTTCATCGTGCGACGCGGCACGATTCTCATCTCCAAGGCGGTGACCGGGAAGGTCGAGCAGGTCCTGGTCCGGGTGGAGCCCGCCGACTTCTTCGGCGAGATGAGCTTGTTCGATGGCTCGCCCCGCTCGGCCACCGCGCAGGCCGAGACGGACGTCGCGCTGCTCATCCTCGAGCGCGAGAGCCTGCAGGCGATGACCGAGACCGTCCCGCGCGCCGCCGCCGCGTTCTTCTATGAGATGGTCCAGGTCTTCATGGAGCGCCTGCGGCGGTCCACGCAGCAGGTGGCCGAGGCGACCCGCTGGGGTCTCGAGGCCACCGGCCTCGACGTCGAGGCCCGGTGATGGAGCAGCCGGCCCCGGCCAAGTTCGAGCTGCTCGTCCGCCACGACGACGGCGAGGACTTCGAGCTTCGCCAGGTCGCGAGCGTGGTCGGCTACCTCAACTCGCGGCCCCGCCGCGTCGACCCGGAGTCCTTCGAGATCTCCGAGCTCCGGTCGCGGGTCGCCGTCACGCCGGGGTTCGTCCTCAAGAACACGACGACGGACCGATTCCTCCTGCTCTCCGCGCACGAGCGGTTCCTCTGGGACCAGATGGACGGCACCACGTCGCTGCAGGAGATCGCGACAGCATACGTGCTGGAGTACGGGGAGTTCGACTTCGACATCATCCCGAACCTCCTCCGCAAGCTCCAGCGGGCGCAGCTCCTGACGTTCGAGCCGCGCTCGCGCCTGCGCCAGGCGCTGGCGCGCAATCGGGGCCGTTTCAGCGTGAAGGCGATCGAGCGGGCGCTGACCGGCCTCGAGCGCGTCCGGATCGCGAGTCGCAACGTCCACCCGTTCTTCCAGCGCCTCTACCGGTACGGCGGATTCGCCCTCTTCACGCCCGCCGCCATCGTCGCGTGCGCCGGCCTCGCCCTCGTCGGTGCCGGCGCCGCCGTCGCCCTCTGGCGCGAGATGCACGACGTGATCGAAGGCTTCGGCGGCCGGGCCCTGGTCGGCCTCCTCACGGTCAAGCTGCTCTTCTTCGGGAGCATGGCGCTCCACCAGCTCGTGCACGGCCTCGCGTGCATCCACTATCGCCGGCGCGTGCGCGAGTTCGGGTTCACCTTCCTGCACGGCTTCGTGCCGACGTTCTACGTGGACATCACCGACATCTTCATGGCCAGTCGGCGCGCCCGTGTCGTCGCCGCCGTCACCGGCGCGCTCGTGCATCTGGTGCTGGGCGCGGTCGGGTTCATCGTCGCCGCCCACGCCCCGGTGGGCCGCTTCACGCAGGCGTTCGCGGCGGCGTCCGGGATCATCCAGTGGCAGGCGCTGGTGATCGCGCTCTATCCCTTCTGCTTCATCGAGATGGACGGCTACCACGTGCTCGTCGACGTGCTCGGGGTCCCGACGCTCAAACATGACGCGCTCACGTACGTGAAGCGGCTGCTCACCGGCGCCGGTCGGGTGCGGCTGGGCCGCGAGGAAGCACTCTGGCTCGGCTACGTGGTGCTCTCGACGCTCTCGGTCGCCGCGTTCATCGCGTTCAATATCTGGATCATCGCCCGCGCGATGAGCTGACGCTCAGCCCGCGACCTCGGCCAGCAGGGCGTCCACCGCCAGGGCGATGTCGCGCGCGCGCTCCGCGCCGCCCCGCGGCCCGAGCCTCCCCGAGCCTTCGAGCGCACCCGGCTGAGCGGCCGGCGGCAGCCCGAGGATCGCCGCCTGGGCCCGACCGCGCAGCTCGTCGCCGACCAGCGCCGCCATCTCCGCGATCACGGCGAGCCCGAGCGCGGCGCGGTCGGCCCGGGCCGGCGCCGTCGCCAGCCGCCCCGCGAGCGCTTCCCGCAGCCGCTCCGAGATTCTCACGCGGCCCCGTCCGATCTGCACCAGGTCTCGGGCGATGGGCCCCCACTCGAGCGAGAACGCGCCAGCGNCGGACTCCACGAGAGGCGCCAGCGGTTCCGCGCAACGCGCCGCGACCGCGGCGACGACGCCCGACCAGATGCTCGGCGACAGNAGCCGGCTCGGCGACGTCGAGGGCGCGCCCGCGAGGATCGTCACGAGATCGCCATTGGGATGGAGCAGGAGATGGTCCTCGAGGCACAGCGCGAGCGCCCAGAGCCCACAGCGCACCCCCTCGGGCGCGTCGACGATCCGGCGCGGCGAGTGGCGCGCCACGCCCTGCCAGTCTGGGCGATAATACGTGACGCCGCGCCAGACGACCTTCTCGATGCGTTCCCGGAGTTGCACGTAGAGGTCGTCGGCGACGAAGACACGCTCGCTCGGCGCGGGCCTCCACTCGAGGCCGCCCCGCATGAACGTGGCGAGCGGATCTGCCGACGCCGGCTCGTAGCGGAACGACTCGAGCAGCGCGAGGAAGAGTTGCTCGGTCGGGTAGGGGCCCCGATATACAAGCCGTTCGGCACCCTGCTCGGCGGCCAGGGTGGCGATGAGGTTGAGTATGGCGGTGCCGCCGCCCGGCGGCAGCCGCGCGGGCTCGCCGAGCGCCGGGATCCGGTCGATCCGCGTCCAGTCGAGCGCCTCGAACACGGCGAGGGGAGTCCCGTGCCACGCACCGCTCGACGGCTCGTCCGCGTGCCACAGCCGATCGGACCAGCCCCACGGGGCTTCCCGCGTCGCCTGCGGCTCGACGCCGAGCCACGAGCCGTCGGGGATGCGCACCCAGGCACGCTCGAGGGACCCGGCGGCGGAGCGGCGCAGCATCGCGACGAGAGTCCCGCGGCGGTCGACCACCTGCACGGAGCGCAATGATACAATGCGGGCCGTCAATGATGATCTGGCGCTCGGCGCTCGAGCTCGCCCACCTCATCCGGCAGAAGGAGATCAAGCCGCTCGAGGTGCTCGATGCCGTGCTGGCGCGGCTCGACGCCGTCAACCCGAGGATCAACGCGTTCTGCCTCGTCGCCNCTGACGCCGCGCGTGCGGCCGCCCGCGAGGCGGAGATCGCGGTCATGAAAGGCGAGCCCATCGGTCCGCTCCACGGCGTCCCCGTGTCGATCAAGGATGTCCTGGCGACACGCGGTCTCACGACCACCGGAGGATCGCGACTCTTCGAGGACTTCGTGCCGGAACACGACGCGCTCGCGGTCGGCCGCTTGAAGGCGGCCGGCACGGTGCTCTTCGGCAAGACCAACACCTCCGAATTCAGCCACAAGGCGCTCACCGAGAACCCGCTCTTCGGCGTCACGCGCAATCCGTGGGATCCGGCCCTGACGCCGGGCGGCTCGAGCGGCGGCGCCGCGGCGGCGGTCGCCAGCGGTGTCGGCCCGGTGGCGCTCGGGACCGACGCGGGGGGCTCGATCCGGATCCCGGCCGCGTTCTGCGGCGTCTACGGTTTCAAGCCCTCGCTCGGCCGCGTGCCGGATCGCGCGGCATTCGGTGGATTCGAGCGCGTCGGCCACGTGGGGCCGATCACGCGCACGGTACGCGACGCGGCGGCCGTGCTCGACGTCATCGCCGGTGGCGACGACCGCGATCGCGGGTCGCTGCCGCGCGAGGGCGGCTCGTATCTCGAGGCGTGCGATGCCGACGTGAAGGGGCTCAACGTGGCCTGGGCGCCGGATCTCGGCTACGCGGCGGTGGACCCGCGAGTCCTGGCGGTCTGCGAGAATGCGGCCGGGGCGTTCGAGGCGCTCGGCTGTCACGTGGAGGTCGTCAATCCGGGCTGGGAAAGTCCCGAGGAGCTCTTCTCCACGATGATCGCCGCGCAGTTCTATGCCGCGTGGTCCGATCGGCTCCCCGACGCCGAGCCGCTGATGGACCCGTCGCTGGTGAGGTTCATCCGGCGCGGCGGCGGGATCAGCGCGCGCGACTACCTGCGCGCTGTCGCCGGTGTCGAGGAATACTGGGCGGAGGTCCAGACCTTTCTCGAGCGCTTCGANGTGTTGCTCATGCCCACGGCGGCNGTGCTGCCGTTCGCCGCCGGCGCCCTCCCGCCGCGCGAGATTGCCGGGCAGGACGTCTCGGCGCTCGGGTGGATNCCGTTCACGTATCCTTTCAACATGACGGGCCAGCCCGCGGCGAGCGTGCCCGCCGGCTGGGCCGACGACGGTCTCCCGGTCGGCCTGCAGATCGTCGGGCGCCGCCACGCCGACGGCACGGTGCTCGCCGCGTCCGCCGCCTTCGAGGCCGCTTCGCCCTGGAGAGACCGCCGTCCCGGGCTGTAACGCCGCCCGCTTGCGCCGATGACGGACCGCGCGCGGTGGGCGATCGTCACGTCGATACTCTTCGCGCTGCTCGCGGTCGTCGTCTGGCTCGTCGTCGTGGACGCGCCGATCGTCCGGTTCCTGGTCCGCCTCTACCAGGACAAGAAGTTCCTCAAGGAAACCGTCAGGTCGTGGGGCTGGATGGCGCCGATCGTCTTCATCATGATCCAGGCGCTCCAGGTGATCATCTCGCCGATCCCTGGCGAGATCACCGGGCCGGTCGGCGGGGCGTTGTTCGGGACCTGGCTCGGGCTCCTCTACTCGAGCATCGGCTTGACGCTCGGCACGCTCTTCTGCTTCTGGGTGGGGCGTAAGTGGGGCGAGCCGCTGGTGCGGCCGTGGCTCAGCGAGCACCACTGGAACCGGATGAACTTCGTCATCGAGGCGGAGGGCGCGATCCTCTGCTTCGTCATTTACCTTGTCCCCGGCTTCCCCAAGGACATCGTCTCGTACCTCTTCGGGATCAGCCCGATGCCCTTCTGGATCTTCGCGATCGTCTCGACGCTCGCCCGGATTCCTGGTACGTGGATCTCCTCGTACTTCGGCGCACACGTGGCCGAGCAGCAGTACATCTACGCGATGGCCTTTCTCGCGATCATCATCGCGCTGTGCCTGCCGCTCTACCACTACCGCGATCGCATCATCAAGCGGGTCCACAAGCGGAA
>JGI25382J43887_10000491_pt1 | contig 13425 bp, 15 predicted proteins | sample GraSoi013_1_40cm_3_FD_43887 | JGI IMG/M metagenome (IMG submission 43887) | reverse complement strand
GACGCCTGCCGCGCGCGGCGTGACGGCCGCCGCCGGCGGCGCTATGCTCTCCGCGTGCGCTGGCCTGCCGCGCTGCTGCTCGTCCTGATCGCGGCCCCGCCGGCGGCGCACGCGCAGCCCGCGCGCTGGCGTGGCACCGGCGTCGTCGTGGCCGTGCTGCCCGCGCCCTCCAGCCTGCACGCCACGCGTCCGGTGATCGTGCTCGACCACCAGCCCATCGCCGGGCTCATGGAGCAGCGCATGTCGATGCCGTTCATCGCGGCGTCCGCCGACCTCTTCCGCGGCATCAAGGCCGGCGACCACGTGGCCTTCGCGCTCGCCGAGACGCCGGACGCGCTGCTCGTGGTGAGCCTCGAGCGGCTGGGACCGTGANGATGGGGGGCCCCGAAATGGCCCCCCAGCTTCTTCAAGCGAAGGGGGGCTACGCCCCCCTCGGACTCCCCCGGCCACACGCTCGGAGCGCCGCGGCGAAGCCGTGGCGCTCCTCGAATCGCTACTTCGCGCTCAGCGCGGAAGGCGGCGCAGGAAGGCGGCGATCGCGCGACCGATCTCGGCTGGCGAATCCTCCTGCACGAAGTGGCTGCCGCGCACGGTGACTTCCTGCTGGTTGGGCCACCGGCGACAGAAGTCGCGCTGCGCGCCGACGAGGATCGAGCCCGGCTCGGCGTTGACGAAGAGCTTGGGCAGCGGGGTCGTCGAGAGCCACTCCCCGTAGGCGGAGACGATCGCGGCCACGTCGGCGGGCTCGCCGTCGATCGGGATCTCGCGCGGCCAGGTCAGCGTCGGCCGCCGGGACTCGCCCGCCTGGCGGAAGGGCTCGCGGTACTTGTCCATCTCCTCGTTCGCCAGTCCGCGCAGCACGCTCGCGGGCAGGATGCGCTCCACGAAGACGTTCTTCTGCAGCACCATCTCCTCGCCGGCGGGCGAGCGCATGGCCTGAAAGACCTTGCGGGCGGCCTCCGGCCACTCCGCCCAAGACATCGGCCGCACGATGGCCTCCATGTAGACGAGCGCGCGCACGCGGTCGGGATGACGGCGCGCCCAGTCGAATCCGAGCGCCGAGCCCCAGTCGTGCCCGACCAGCGTCACGTCCCGAAGCGCGAGCACCTCGAACCAGGCGTCGAGGTAGCGCGCGTGGTCCGCGAAGCGGTAGCTGCCGCCGGCGGCCTTGCCCGAGCGGCCCATGCCGATGAGGTCGGGCGCGAGACAGCGGCCCGAGCCCTGGAGCAGCGGAATCACGTTGCGCCAGAGATAGGACGAGGTCGGGTTGCCGTGCAGCAAGACGATGGGCGCACCGACCCCCACCTCCACGTAGGCCATGAAGCTGTCGAGGACGGGCGCGCGCCGCCGCTCGTAGAAATCTGCTGCCGACACCGAGGCCGCCACGGCGCCAGCATTATAATCGCGGCCGCCGGCACGCTGGCCGGTCCGGAGAATGCAATGGCTCGCACCAACGACGGCCGCGCGCGTCGCGGCGTCGCATGAGGACGCTCTCGACACGCTGCTGCGTCGCCGGCGGCGGCCCGGCCGGGATGATGCTCGGCCTGCTCCTGGCGCGCGCCGGCGTCGACGTGGTCGTGCTGGAGAAGCACGCCGACTTCCTGCGCGACTTCCGCGGCGACACGATCCATCCCTCCACGCTCGAGGTCATGCACGAGCTCGGCCTGCTCGAGGCGTTCCTGGCGCTGCCGCACACGCAGGTCCGCGAGCTGGCCGGGATCATCGGCGGCGAGCGGATCCCCATCGCGGACTTCGGCCACCTGCCGGTGCGCTGCCCGTTCATCGCCCTCATGCCGCAGTGGGACTTCCTCGACTTCCTCGCGGGCCACGCCCGGCGCTACCCGGGCTTCGCGCTGCGCATGAGCACGGGCGTCGTCGGCCTGATCGACGACGGTGGGCGGGTGGTCGGCGTGAGCGCGACGGCGCCCGACGGCCCCCTCGAGGTCCGCGCCGACCTCGTCGTCGGCGCCGACGGCCGCGACTCCACGGTCCGCGCGGCGGCCGGGCTCCGCGTGGAGACGCTCGGCGCGCCCATGGACGTGCTGTGGTTCCGGCTGCCACGGAAGCCGGGCGACGCGGGCCAGCTGCTCGGCCGCGTGGAGGCCGGGCGGATCTTCATCATGCTCGACCGCGGCGACTACTGGCAGTGCGGCTTCGTGATCGCCAAGGGCACGCTCGACGAGATCCGCGCCCGCGGCCTCGCGGCGTTCCGCGACGAGGTCGCGCGGCTCGCCGACGCGCGCGCCGACGCGAGCGCGCTGCGCGACTGGGAGGACGTGAAGCTGCTCACCGTGCGCGTGGACCGGCTCGCGCGCTGGTTCCGGCCGGGCGTCCTCTGCCTCGGCGACGCCGCGCACGCGATGTCGCCCGTCGGCGGCGTCGGCATCAACCTCGCGATCCAGGACGCGGTGGCCGCCGCCAACCTGCTGGCGGCGCCGCTGCGCGAGGGACGGGTGAGCGCCGAGGATCTCGCGCGCGTGCAGCGCCGCCGCGAGTGGCCGACGCGCGTGACCCAGCGGGTCCAGGTGCTCGTCCAGAACCGGATCGTGCGGCGCGTGCTGCAGCGCCGGCGTCCCCTGCGGCCCCCACCGGCGGTGCGGCTGCTGGCGCGCTTCCCCCGGCTCCGCCGCCTGCCGGGGCGGCTCATCGGCCTCGGGGTCCGCCCCGAGCACGTCCGCGTCTGAGCCCGACCGCCGCCACCCCGCCGCGCAACCATGCGACGGCGTGGCATTGTAAGTTTCACATCCCCAACTAGGAAATGTTCTTCCCTTCGACCTCGCAGGCGTGTGAAAATGCCGCGGGGTATGAAACGGATTTCCCACCGCTGGTTTGGCGTCGCCGCGCTGCTGGCGCTGGTCGTCATCGCAACCTGTGGCGCCGGCCGCGTTGTGATTCTATTCACCATCGATCCCGCCACCATCGCGGTCCCGCGCGACGCGCGCTCGCTCAGCAACCACGAAGCCGCCGTGCGCGGGCTGACGGCGATCCTGGTCCGCGAGCTGGGGCTGCCGATGCCCGCGACCTTCACGCTCTACGTGTATGGCGGGCGCCAGCCGTTCGAGCACGGTCTCGTGCACGACGCGCAGGTCGCGCCGTCGCGCGCCGCCGAGCTCTCGGAGTTCGCGGTCGGCATCGGCAAGCGCCGCCAGCTCCTGCTCAACGACGACGGCGCGCAGCCGCGCGGCCGCGAGTGGCTGCGTCTCATCGCGCACGAGCTCGCGCACGTCTCCCAGATCGAGATGGCGCAGGGCGAGGGGCGCGCCGAGCAGTGGCTGGCCGAGGGCATGGCCGAGTGGGTGGCCTTCACGTCGCTCGAGCGCCTCGGGCTCGACACGCTGGCCAACCGCCGCGGGCTCGCCACCGCCGGGATCCGCAACCACGCGGCGCTCGTGGCCGCCAAGCTGGATCTCGAGACGCTCGGCAATCCGCGCGGCTTCACGGTGCGCCACCTCAAGGAAGGCTCGCTGCCGACCTATCAGCTGGCGTTCCTGATGGCGGATTACCTGATCGAGCGCGACGGCTTTCCGCGCGTGGTCGACTACTTCAAGTCGTTCGAGCGCCGCCAGGACCGGCACAGCAACTTCCGCGACATCTTCGGCCAGAGCCTCGACCAGTTCGAGCGCGAAGTCCTCGCCCACCTGAAGACGGTCGTCCGTTAGGCGCGGCCCGCCAGGGCCGCCGCGCACGGTATACTGCGCGGGGAGGAGCCGCCTGATGATCCGATCGTCCGTCGTGGCCGCCATCGCCCTCAGCCTCGTCGCGTGCGCCGCCGCCCCCGTCCGGGCCGGCGCGCCCACCGACCAGGTCCGCGAATACACCGAGGCGGTCATCAAGGTCCTCGAGGATCCTACGCTCAAGGCGGAGGACAAGAAGTCGGAGCGGCGCGCCGCCGTCCGGAAGATCGCCACCGAGGTCTTCGACGTGCAGGAGACGGCCCGGCGCGCGCTGGGCCCGCACTGGCAGCAGCGCACGCCGCAGCAGCGCGAGGAGTTCGTGCACCTCTTCGCGGAGCTGCTGGAGCAGACGTACATCTCGAAGATCGACCTCTTCGGCGGCGAGCGGCTGCGATTCACCGAGGAGAAGCTGGACGGCGACAACGCCGTCGTACGCGCCAAGGTGCTGACCAGGCAGCAGACAGAGGTGCCCGTGGAGGCGCGCATGCTGCGCAAGGGCGATCGCTGGCTGATCTACGACATCCTCATCGAGAACATCAGCCTCGTCGGCAACTACCGCGCCCAGTTCGACCGCATCATCCGCACGTCGTCGTACGAGGATCTCGTGAAGCGCCTGCGTATCCGGGGCGAGTTCCTCAAAGAGTCGGAACGCCCCCGCCGCACCGAGCGGTGACCACGACGCCGGTCGAGATCGTCGGGTGGCCCACGCGCTTCGTGGGCGGCGACGGCGCGGCCCGGCGCGTGTTCGAGGAGCCGCTGCCGCCGGGCGCCACCGTGCGCTCGCTCCTCAAGGGACTCAGCACGCGCTTCCCCGAGCTGGACGATGCCCTCTGGCACGGGCGGGAGCTCGGCGAGCACATCGAGATCCTCGTCAACGACGCCGTCCTCGGCGTCGCCCACGACCTCGACAGCAAGCTGGCGCCCGGCGACCGCGTGACGCTGCTGGCGCAGTTCATGGGCGGACGCTGACGTGGCGCGCTGGGAGATCGTCGCCTGGCGCGACATCCCGGCCATGGTGGAGGCGCGCGACGACGCCGGGCAGGTGACGCTCTCGCTCAGCGAGAAGTTNCAGACCCTCATCGACTCCGTCGCGATGCAGCTCGGGCTGCAAGACGAGGCCGCCTATCTCGAGCACTGGGCGCGCCTGCCGGGCGGCGAGCGTCCGGGCAGCGCCCGCGCCGTCGGCGAGGCGGTGGTGGCCGAGCTGGAGGCGCGCTTCCCCGAGTTCATCGCGCGCGCGTTCCGGCCGTCGTGATCTCCGCCAAGCTCGTCGAGGACACCGCGCGCGAGCTGATGGCGCGCGCCGCCATCGACATCCCGGCCGACTACCGCGCCGGCGTGACCGCCGCGCGCGAGCGCGAGCAGAACCGGCTGGCGCGCTTCGTCCTCACCGAGATGGAGCGCAACTGGGACATCGCGACCGCCGACCGGCGGCCGATGTGCGCCGACACGGGGCTGCCGCGCTACTACGTCCGCGCGGGCAACGAGGCGGTCGTCGACGGTGGCTTCGTCGCCCTCGAGCGGGCGCTGCGCCGGGCCACCGCCGACGCCACGGCCACCATTCCGCTGCGCCCGAACCGCGTGCACCCGCTCACCCGCGCGGATCACAACAACAACGTCGGCGCCCACGCGCCCGAGGTCACGTACGCGTTCGAGCCCGGCGCCGACTGGATCGACGTCACCACCGTGCACAAGGGCGGCCTCTTCGGCAGCGACTACCGGATGCTGTTCCCCGCCGACGGCGTGGGCGGCATCAAGCGCTTCTTCGTCGACACCCTCGTGCAGTTCGGCAAGCGCGGGCTCGCCTGCCAGCCGGCCATCATGGGCGTGGGCCTCGGCGGCGCCAAGGACACGTGCGTGCGGCTCGGCAAGGAGGCGGCGTGCCTGCGCACGGTCGGCAGTCGTCATCCCGATCCCGTCGTCGCGCAGCTCGAGGCCGAGCTGACCACGCTCGGCAACTACGTCGGCATCGGCGCCATGGGCTTCGCGGGGACGTCGCTGGTCGTCGCGACCCACGTCGAGATCGCCCACACGCACACGGGCGGCCTGCCGGTCGGCATCCACGCCTTCTGCCTGTCGTCCCGGCGCGCCACCGCGCGCATCCACGCCGACGGTCGCGTCGAGTTCCGCAGCGACCCGCAGTGGTTCACCGACTACTACCGCCGCGAGGGACTCGAGTGACGCCCGCGCCGACACGCCTCGAAGACGTGCGGATGCGCGACGTACACCTGACGACGCCGGTGAGCGACGCGGCGATCGCCGGCCTCGAGCTCGGCGACGTCGTCTACCTCTCGGGCGTCCTCTATACGGCGCGCGAGGGCGTCTATCGCAAGGTCGTCGACCGCGGCGTGCCCATGCCGCCCGGCGTGCGCGAGACGACCAACGTCAACTTCCACTGCTCGCCGGCGGCGGCCGTCCGCCCCGACGGCAGCTACGCGGTGGAGGCGGTGACGGCGACGGCGTCGTTCCGCTTCGGCAAGTCGATGAGCCGCTGGTTCGAGCGCTCGGGGGCGAAGGTCATCGTCGGCAAGGCCGGGCTGACCGAGCTCGCGTATCGCGAGTGGTTCGTGCCGCACGGCGCCGTCTACCTGACCACCGTCGGCTACGGCATGGGGGCCGCCTACGGCCAGGGCATCCGCCGCGTGCGCGAGGTGCACTGGCTCGCCGAGCTCGGCATCGCGCAGGCGATGTGGGTGCTCGAGGTCGAGCGGCTGGGCCCGTTCCTCGTCGAGGGCGACTGCGCGGGGCGCAGCCTCTTCGCGCTCGCCAACCGCGAGATCGACCTGCGCCTGCACGAGGTCTACACGGGGCTGCCCGGATACTCGATGGGACGCTTCGGCGAGGCCACCTCGCGGACCGACGAGGTGGTGTGATTTAAGCCAGCGGGCGCGCGATCGAGGAGCGCCACGGGTTCCCCGGGGCGCGTGGGAGTGCGAAGCCGCAGGCCGTTCGACGGCCGAGGCGAGCCTGCGATGAGCCGTTGGGGGGTGTGGGGGGCCATTTCGGGGCCCCCCACCTATTAGTCACCGCGCCAGCGCTCCGCGTAGCGCTCGGTGTCCAGGCCGAGCGTCCACCGCGCGAGCAGCCAGACGATGAAGAAGAACGTTCGCCACGGCCCGCGCGCGAGAAAACGGCGCCCCGACGTCACGACCGGCGCGTCCACGAGCACGCTGCGCCCGCGCGCCTTGAGCCGCTGGGAGAAGTCGAGGTCCTCCATGAGGCGCAGGTCGCGATACCCGCCGAGCGCGCGGAAGACCTCGGCGCGGACGAAGATCCCCTGGTCGCCGTACCAGTTGCGCGTGAGGCGGTAGCGAATGCGGTTGACGAGGTTGATCGCGCGCAGGCTCCACGCGGGCTCGGCGAAGCGGTGCTCGAAGGCGCCGCCCACGACGCGCGGGTCGGCGAGCGCGGCCGCGATGCGGGCGAGCGCGTCGGGCGGCGGCATGGAGTCGGCGTGCAGGAAGAAGAGGACCTCGCCGCCGGCGGCGGCCGCCCCCGCGTTCATGAGGGCGGCGCGCGTCCCGCTCTCGGGCCAGAGCAGGCGCACCCTTTCCCGGGCTGCGTGTGTCGTACCGGCGGGATCGCCGCAGGCGGCGACGACGATCTCGGCGCGGGACCGCTCCTCCAGGCGGTCCAGCGCGTCGAGCGTGGGCGCCAGGGCGGCAGCGTCGTTGCGCGCGGGAATGACGATCGAGCACCAGACGGCCATGGCCGCCACTCTACCGCGCGGCTCCGGCCAGCCACCCGTGCGAGAATCGACGTAGATTCGTGGGGAGGACTGCATGATCCGACGTCGCGCGCGCCTCACGCTGGCCGTCACGCTGCTGACGCTGGCCGGCGCCGGCGGGACGGCCGCCCAGCCCGCGCCGGGCACCGCCGCGCCGGAGATCACCGCCGGCAAGTGGATCAACAGCGCGCCGCTGACGATCGACGCCCTGCGCGGCCGCGTGGTGGCGGTCGAGTTCTGGACGTTCGGCTGATACAACTGCAAGAACGTGATCCCGCAGTTGCGGGACTGGCATGCGCGGTACGCGGGGCAGGGGCTGACCATCGTCGGCGTGCACTGCCCGGAGTTCGGCTGGGAGAAACCGTTCGACAAGGTCGTGGACGCCGTGCGCGAGCTCGGGATCAAGTACGCCGTCGTGCAGGACAACGACTTCGCCGTCTGGAACCGCTACGCCGTGCGCGGGTGGCCGACGCTGGTCCTCGTCGACAGGCGAGGCATCGTTCGCTACCGCCACATCGGCGAGGGCGAATACGCGGAGACCGAGGCGACCATCCGTCGCCTCCTCGCGGAGAAGTGAGCGCCGGGGTCGGGGGGACATGATGAGGCTGAAGCACTCGGACGTCACGCCGGAGCCGGTCTATCTCAACCGCCGCGCGTTCATGGTCGGCGCCGCCGCCCTGGTCGTCGCCGGCGGCGCGAGCGCAGCCGCCGCGCCGCCGGAGCCGGGGCCGCTCAAGGCCACGCCGAATCCGACGTTCCGCGTCGAGGACCCGCCGACCAAGTACGAGAGCGCGACCACCTACAACAACTTCTACGAGTTCGGCACCGACAAGGGCGATCCCTCGCGGCGCGGCCACACCCTCCGTCCCCGGCCGTGGTCGGTCGTCGTCGACGGGCTCGTGGCCAAGCCACAGCGCCTCGACATCGACGAGGTCCTCAAGGCCGCGCCGCTCGAGGAGCGCATCTACGCGCTGCGCTGCGTGGAGGCGTGGTCGATGATCATCCCGTGGATCGGCTACCCGCTGTCGGTGGTGCTCAAGCGCGCCGAGCCCACGCGCAAGGCGAAGTACGTCGAGTTCACGACCCTCAAGGACCCCGAGCAGTTCCCGGCGCAGAAGCCCGGGCTCTTCGGTCTCGGCGGCGGGCTCGACTGGCCGTACACGGAGGGACTGCGCCTCGACGAGGCGATGCACCCGCTCACGCTGCTGACGGTCGGCATGTACGGCAAGGTGCTGCCCAACCAGAACGGCGCGCCCGTGCGCGTGGTCATCCCGTGGAAGTACGGCTTCAAGAGCGCGAAGTCGATCGTGCGCATCCGTCTCACCGAGGANGAGCCGAAGACGGCCTGGAACAAGGCGGCGCCGCAGGAGTACGGCTTCTACTCCAACGTGAACCCCACCGTCGACCACCCGCGCTGGAGCCAGGCCACCGAGCGGCGCATCGGCGAGTTCCGCCGGCGCAAGACGCTCATGTTCAACGGCTACGCGGACCAGGTCGCGTCTCTCTACACGGGGATGGATCTGAAGACGCTCTACTAGCGTCGTGTCCCGGCGCGTCCGCGTCGNGCTCAAGGTCGGCGTGTGGGCGGCCTGTCTCGTCCCGCTCGCGAAGCTCCTCTACGNCTTCTGGACGGACGATCTCACCGCCAACCCGATCTCCTACGTCACCAACGAGCTCGGCCAGACGACGCTGCGCCTGCTCCTGATCAGCCTGTCGCTCACGCCGCTCCGCATCCTCTTCGGCTGGGGCTGGCAGATGCCCTTCCGCCGGCTGCTCGGGCTCTTCGCGTTCTTCTACGTGTGTCTGCACCTGTCGGTGTGGGTGGTGCTCGACCACTTCTTCGACTGGCGCGAGATGGGCGCCGATATCGTGAAGCGGCCGTACATCACCGTGGGCATGCTCGCGTTCTCGCTGCTCCTGCCCCTGGCCGCGACCTCGACGACGGGCATGATCAAGCGGCTCGGCGCGGCGCGCTGGCGACGGCTGCACCGGCTCGTCTACGTCGCGGCGGTGGCGGGCTGCCTGCACTTCATCTGGCTCGCCAAGAAAGTGCGGGTCGACCCGTGGGTCTACGCGGCGATCCTCGCGCTGCTGCTCGCCATCCGCGCGTGGGACGCCGCGCGGAGATTCGCCAGGAGACGCGGCGATCTGCTAGGCTCCTCGCGCATGGACTCGACCGTCGGTCCGCCCTCGCGGCCGGGCGCGCTCCTTCTTCTCGTCCTCCTCCTCGCGGGCTGCGCCTCCGTGACCCCGCGCGCGCCCGGCGTCGCCAGCCCGACGCGGCAGGTGCTGCCGAACGGCGTCGTCGTCATCAGCCAGGAGCACCGCGCGAGCGACATCGTGGCGGTGCAGCTCTGGCTGCGCGTGGGCGGGCGCGACGAGGCGCCGGCCGAGCTCGGGCTCTCGCACTACCTCGAGCACATGCTCTTCAAGGGCACACCGACGCGGCCGCCCGGCTCGATCGACGCGGAACTCGAGGGGCTCGGCGGCAACAGCAACGCGTTCACCTCGTACGACTTCACGCATTACGACGTCGTGGTGCCGCTGTCGGGCCTCCGCGCCGCCGCCGCGCTGCTCGCCGACATCGCGGTCAACGCCGCCTTCGTTCCCGCGGAGCTGGAGAGCGAGAAGAAGGTCGTCTTCGAAGAGATGAATCTGACCGAGGACGACCCCGAGCGCTTCCTCACGCGGCGGCTGACCGAGGCGGCATACGNGGAGCACCCCTACGGCCGGCCGATCCTGGGCACGCGCGAGCTCGTGGGCGCCCTCACGCGCGACACGCTGAACGCGTACTACAAGAAGCACTACGTCCCCGGCAACATGGCGCTCGTCGTGGTGGGCGCGGTGACGCCCGCCCAGGCGCGCACGGTGGCCGCCGAGACGTTCGGCCGGCTGACCGGGCCGGCACCCGCGCGTCCGGCCGCGCCNCCGCCCCGGCGCCTCGCGGGCGGCGCTGGCGAGGACGTGCGGCGCCCCGAGCAGCAGGCCTATCTCGGCCTCGCGTGGCACGCCGCGCCGACCGGCAACACGGACATCTACGCGGTGGACNTGCTGACCTACATCCTCGGCGACGGCCCCTCCAGCCGCCTCAACCAGGTGCTGCGCGAGCAGCGCGGCCTCGTGCAGACGATCGAGGCCTCGTACATCCCGCGNCAGCAGTCCGGGCTGGTGTCGGTCACCGCGCGTCTCGACGCGAAGCACCTCGACGCCGCCGAGGCGGCCGTGCGCGAGGTCGTGCGCCGCGTGCGCGAGCAGGGCGTGACGCCGGCCGAGCGCGAGCGCGCCATCATCACGGCCGAGTCGACCTACGCCTTCGACATCGAGACGGCCGAGGGGCTGGCCAAGAACTACGGTCAGGCCGAGACGACGTGGAGCCTTCAGGACGAGGTCGAGTACCTGANGCGGNTGCGCCAGGTGACCGCCGAGCAGATCCGCAACGCGGCGCGGACCTATCTCGCGGACGACAACTACGTGCGCGTCCGCTTCCTGCCGGAGAGCGCCCGGTGAGCCGGCGCGGCCTCGTGGCGGCGCTGCTCGTGGCGCTGGCGGTGCCGGCGCTGGCGCCCGCGCAGCCNCGCGACGACGTTCGCCGGATGCGGCTGCCGAACGGGCTCACCGTGATCGTGCGCCAGAGCGACGTGGCGCCCGTGGTGGCCGTGTCGCTGCTGATCCGGATGGGCACGCGCTGGGAGACGCCCGAGACCGCCGGGCTCTCGAACTTCGTCCACGCGGTGATGGTGAAGGGCACGGCCCGGCGCAGCGGCTCCGACCTGGCGGAGGCGGTGGCCGGGTTGGGCGGCAAGCTCAGCGCCTCCGGCGAGGCGGATTACTCGGAGATCCGCGCCTCGGCGCTGTCGCGCTTCTGGCGCGAGCTGCTCGGGCTCACCGCCGAGCTGGCGCTCGAGCCGAAGCTGGCGCCCGAGGAGGTCGACCGCGAGCGCGACTTCCTGCTCTCGCGCCTCCAGCGTCGCCGCGACAACGCCCCCTCGCGCGCCTTCGACGAGTTCTACGCCCTGCTGTACGGCCGGCATCCGTACGCCATCCCCGCCCTGGGGACGTCCGCCTCGCTCGCGCGCTTCGACCACGCCGCCGTGGTCGAACGCTATCGCGCGTTCTACCGTCCGGACCGCATGGTCCTGGCCGTGAGCGGGCAGGTGCCCGTCGACGACGTGCTCGCCGAGGTCCAGCGGCGCTTCGGCGCGCTGCCGCCGGGCAGCTCGGCCGCGCTGGACGCGCCGATCCCGCCGCCGGTCGTCGTCGCGCGCCGCAGCGTGATCGAGCAGGCCGCGCAGCAGACGCAGATCCTCGTGGGCGGACTGGCGCCGCCGCTCGACCATCAGGATCACGCGGCCGTGAAGGTGCTGTCGAGCGTGCTGGGTGGCGGGATGGCGGGGCGGCTCTTCGTCGAGCTGCGCGACAAGCGCGCGCTCGCGTACACGGCCACGGCGTTGTACGAGCCCGTGAAGGAGCCGGGCGTGCTCGTGCTCTACCTGGGCACGACGCCGGAGACGGCGGCGCAGGCGGAGCAGGCGCTGCTCGCGGAGGTCGCGCGCGTGAAGGGCGAGCCGGTGCCGGCCGAGGAGCTGGCGCGCGCCAAGAGCTACTTGCTCGGCCGTTACGCGATGGACCGGCGCACGAGCGAGCGGCTCGCCTGGTATCTCGCCTTCTACGAACTGGAGGGCGTGGGCGCCGAGTACCCCGAGCGGTACCGCCGCGCGGTGCAGGCCGTCACCGCCGCCGACGTGCAGCGCGCGGCCACGACGTACCTCGCGGCGCCGGTCACGCTCGTGCTCGGCCCGCGTCCGCCCCGCTGAGCCGCCTGCTCGACCGCCTGCAGCGCCTCTTTCCCGACGCCTCGCGCACGTCCATCCGCGGCTGGCTCGCGGCCGGGCGCGTGCGGGTGGACGGCGTCGTCGTCGGTCGCGGCGACGCCGACGTCCCCGACGCCGCGCGCGTCACCCTCGGCGCGCCGGCGCCGTCGTTTCCCTCCGCGCTGCGGCTCGTGCACGAGGACGACGATCTGCTCGTCGTCGAAAAGCCGCCCGGCCTCCTCACCATCGGCACGACGCGGGAGCGCGAGCGAACGCTCTACCGGCTGCTCTCCGACTACGTCCGCGCGACTCCTCACCGGCGTGCCTCGCCGTCGGCGGCGGCTCGCACGGCCACACGACTGTTCATCGTCCACCGCCTGGATCGCGAGACCTCGGGACTCCTCGTGTTCGCGAAGTCGGCCGCGGTGAAGCGCGCGCTGCAGGCGCAGTTCGCCGCGCGCGCCGTCGAGCGCGGCTACGTGGCCGTGGTGGAGGGCCGCGTGCGCGACGATGCCGGCACGCTGCGCGACCGCATCGTCGAGGACCCGACGACGCTGCGCGTGCGGGCAGGACGCGGCCGCGAGGCGGTCACGGAGTACCGCGTGCGCGAGCGCCGTGCCCGCTCGACCGTGCTCGAGTTGCGCCTGCGTACCGGCCGGCGCGGCCAGATCCGCGCCCAGCTCGCGGCGCTCGGCCATCCGATCGTCGGCGATCGCGCGTTCGGCGCGACCACCGATCCGGTGCGCCGCGTCTGCCTGCACGCCGCCGTGCTCGGCTTCACCGACGCGCGCGGCCGCGCGCAGCGATTCACGAGCCCGCCGCCTACCTCATGGGGGGCCTCGATAGGGCCCCCCAAACCCCCCGACGCTCGGCGCGTCCCGGGAAACCCGTGACGCGCCTCGAATTCGCCGGGCCCTCAACCCCCCCGACGCTCGGCGCGTCCCGGGAAACCCGTGACGCGCCTCGAATTCTCGCGGGACCCGACGTGGCCTCCCAAACTCCTCGGCGCTCCTCGATTCCGAATGGCGCCATGCGTGCAGCCGTCACATGGGTGAAGACGAGTCACGAGGTCGCATGAGGAGGTTCGCAGAAATGACAAAGCGAATGGCAGTGGCGATTGCCGGCCTCGGCCTGCTCGCCACGACGATGGCCGCGTGCAGCACGGTGGCCGGGGCGGGCCTGGGCGCCGGCGCGGGCGCCGCGATCGGCGCCG
>JGI25382J43887_10000490_pt1 | contig 13450 bp, 8 predicted proteins | sample GraSoi013_1_40cm_3_FD_43887 | JGI IMG/M metagenome (IMG submission 43887) | reverse complement strand
GTTGTTCCCGGATATCAGGCTGTTCGTGGTTTACGTCATGATTCCCGAACAGGTGTCCTAAGAAAAGTCGTTACCTGAAACGGTGACTTTGGTCGAGTGGCTAAGGAATATGCTTCTTGATCCCGTGAGATGTTATTATTTGAGACCTTGACTTGGCCGGAGTGGATTAACACCTGTCAAACAGGAGTTCGTACCCCCTTATGATGTCTGACCAGTTGTATGCTTCCTTTATCCGAGCTGGCCCCCACACCCTGGCCTTTTCCCTAAGGGCGAGAAGTTCCGGGTCAGCGGACTCTATCGTCTTAGCGATGGAATCGGGTTCCGGACGGAAATANAATGCCGGAAGCTCAAGACCTTCACCGATCACTTCTCGGTTGAACTCTGTGTCCGTCCCTAAGACAACATTTCCCGCGCTGAGTGCCTCAAGTAGTGACGGGTTTGTGCCGCCCACCATGTGCCCGTGGAGATAACCAGCACAATGCCATCGAAGCATCGTTTTGATCCCTTTGTCGTAAACTGCGCCTGCCAGTATGATCCTGTCATCCTTTCTTGCAAGATCCTTTAGCCTCAAGAGGTAGGAGGGTGAAATGCAGGGACCTACCAAGAGCAGCTTTCGAGTCGTTCTTGTCTGAGCGAAACCCTGGATGATTTTGTCTATGTTGTTGTCGGGCTCCATTCGTGCTAACACAAGGTAGTAGTTATCTGGTCTCAACAGATCGACAAGGCCAGGACGCCATTTCATTATCGAGTCTGGGTCCCACGGAGGCGGAGAGATCGCCGGAGTCCCGTAAGGGAGGAATATTGGAGTCTTGCCATATGTCNGCTCGACGTATCGAGCAACACACTTTGAATCAGCAACAATCACGTTNGCTGCCGTAAGCCCCAACCTCTCGCTCATTCTGAGAAGAGACCGCGACACTCTCCCGAACTTTGGACGCTTCCACTCCATCCCATCAGAATTGACTATTAGCGTCTTTCGCAAGAATCTAGCAATCCAGAAGAAGAAACCTGCTCCGTAACCTAGCATATAGATCGCATCTACTCTCGTCCCAATCTCTATGAGAGAACGGATGTCGTAGGCGATTTCAGAGAGCGGGCGCAATGAGTCTTTCACTGGAAAATAGACCAGTTCTACACCCTGATAGCTGAGAAGATGTGGCCTGCGGGAATCCTCTTCGCAGGCAACTATGACNCCGAATCCAGCCTTTCTCAAACCAACAGCAATCGTCTCGGCAGCGGTCTCGAACCCACCATAACGTGCGGGTAATCCGCGGGTTCCCAGAATGCCGATGCTCTTTATTCTAGTCAATCAGATGCTTCCACACTTTGAATANCTTTTGCCNATTGAACTANGCGTAAGTTGATTATCAGCTTCATCGTGTTAAAGGTGATTGAGCAATCGAGACTAGGGAGATGTCTCGAGATGAAGATTGTGAAGACTCGTTTCGACCGACCACCAATCGAGCCCCCTTCGAAACGTTGACGTCAAGTAGCATATCTTGACCTAGCAATATGTTGTTGCGAACAGCGCGCTCCCTCCCCACCGAAACACCGGACTATGCCCGAAGCATGCAGGTGCAGAGGCGAAAAGTGCTATTTCATCCGTGTGCGCTACGACATATGTAATGTTGTAATCGCGAATAATCATAGGAACCCTTCCATCACTTGGGCTCTCGTAAAGAATTGCCATGCTCTTGTAGATCTGGATATAGTTTGCTGGCGCCACTATCGCGGCAAAATCAGCCCGATAGAGAAAATGAAGTCGCATGGAGTATACTTGCACCCAGGTTGATGTCGAATCCACATCATCATCATTCGTTATGACCGCGGATGACGGAGAATTTGTGGCGAGCCAAAGCCCGATTTGCTTGTCATCTTGGTAGAACGCTTCAACCGGCAAGTATCGTGGCGGCAAAGAGAACACGCTAGGTGTTCCTCCAAGCACGGGCACTGCCAAGGCACCGATCTGGACCGCGATGATAGTGGTCAGTAATAACGTCCCTAGAAGCGGGACCTTGCGACGACGAATCCACTCAAACCTAGTCATTGGAGATGACGCGGGTAGGATGCTCCTGCCAATCACAAGATACCCAAAGATTGCTCCCAGAATTGCGAAAGGCTCAGTCAGCCTCCATAGAAAGCGTAGCGGGTCAGGAACGGGGATTCCGATCAATAGGGAATTTGTCAAGAAGAATAGTGCAGATGTCCAACCAAAGAGCATCATAAACTCCAATGCTTTTCGCTTCAGTGTTGCAATAATCCCTGCGATTCCGAGCAAGCCAAGGGTGGCTCCCGGTACCAAGGGGTCGATGTAAACTGCCGGCACGTATTGCCTCCAATTTCCAGTCATGAGCTGGGAGGCGGCGCTAGAACTGACATAAGTCGTTGTCGCGGCATACGCAAATGCCAGGAGAACCATTGTCATCCAAAACACAAGGTGAATGCGGCCCGCAAAGATAGATCGAAGGGTCTCCCATAGTGCAGAACGAGACCGAATGTAGGAATAAGAAATTGTGAACAGAACAACTACAGGAAGAATAACAGTCCCCAGTTGATGACTTGGAATGATCGAGACGGCGGTCAAGCCAAGAGGATAAGAGAACGAGGGAGTCCTTCGTACCCGAAGAATCGAGTAAAGTGTGGAGATCAGAAGGAGGTATCCTGCAATGTCAGGGAGGTTGCCTCTTTGTATGTACCCGTAAGGTTGGTACGCACTTCCATAGAGAAAGGCGGCTATTAACGCCGCCAACTTGGATTCTGTGATTCTCAGAGTGATTAATACAACGCCTGAAAATATCCCGATCGACCCAATTAACGTCGTAATCCATGTGTATTCTTCTATCGGAAGGCCGGCGAGAAGGAAGAATTGTGCAAGTATCAAGTGGCCCCCGTACGTGAACTTAACTGCCTGATCGAGAGGTTCTACTGAAAAATAGTTCGGCAACCTGCCCGTGGCTACTATAGTCTTCGCCCAAAACACGTGCTCGCCCATGTCTTCTCGATGTGTCCCAATCGCCGAATACCAATTGAACCCAGCAACTGCGGCGGCCGTAAGGGCTAGTAGAAGCAGCTTCGGGTCTACGTGTCTTAGGTCGATTAGAAATTGTCGAAGTTTTGCCCGCGTAGCCAAATAGATCCAGAGTTTACGCCCGACTGAAACAGCACCAACAAAACCTGCTATGCAAAAAGAGGCGAGAACTGTTGTGGTGTTGATCCCGATACTGTTTCCCAGTATGAATCCGATAAGGACTACTGAGGCAAAACTCAATGAGAGGGAATAGAAGATGCTCTCTGCGAAATTCGCAAACTTTAGCCTGAGGAGGCAGGAGATACTATAGCCAGGGAGGAGGAAAACTAGAACTATCGCGAGGACGGTGATAAGATAGTTTGGCACGAGTCAATTTTCCCGATGCAAGAGTCGAGCCGCCTTGTCTCTTCTGAGCCATCTAATGAGTCTGCCAACCGGGCTCTGAGCAATTGCCAAGGTGCCCAGGGTGAACGCTAGTGTTGAAGCCCCGAATCCAAGCCAGGAGAATGGCATTCTCATTAACTCGAGTGACACCAGTACCGTTGTCAGAGTTCCTAATGCAAGTGTCCAACCTACTCTTGAGACCGTTTTCCTGTAACTATGCTTGGGGAGAACGATTGACAAGATTACGCGAATAATGTGGCTCACTGGGTTCAGTGTGGAGGTGTCTCCGCCGTAAGTAACTGTGATATCTCTTTCTTCTATTTTGAAACCCATCTTGGCCAGCTCGATGAGAATTTCTGAGTCAACACCCATTCCGTTTTCAGTAATCGATATGCTAGGAATCACCTTTGAAGAATATGCTCTAAAGCCGCTTTGAGTATCTCGAATGCTAGTCCCCGCGCTCCAGTTCGTGATGAGATTTAGTAGATTGTTTCCGAATCGGCGATAGAAAGGGATCTGGTTTTTCCCATTGAACCTGCAACCTACCACAACGTCAGCTAGTCCATCTAGGACCGGTCTTGTAAGCAGAGGAATGTCCGACGGATCATGCTGCCCATCACCGTCCAATGTCACAACAATGTCGGGATGGAATTTTGATGCCTCTTGCAGAAGGGTCTTTAGAGCCGCCCCTTTCCCCATATTTCGTAGGTGGGTGGTGACAGTGGCGCCGTTCTTCGAAGCTTCTGAAGCTGTGTCATCCGCTGAGCCGTCATCGCAAACAACAATTTCTGTTCCATATGTTTTAGAGCGGGAAACTATGTCTCCTATCGTAGTTTCCTCATTGAAGGCCGGTATGCATATGACAATGTCAGGACTGGAATCCGCATGAATCAGACTTCCACCTAGCCCTGTGACCAATGTCGAATTTGCAGAACCCTGCGGTGCAATCGTCACTTTCTAAACCTCCGGCTCTCAGCGCTGAGCCACGTTGACCAATACTTGTACTCAGAAAGTGGNACACTCAAGAATGGCCTTTCTCTCGAGACAATGTCAGTCGCGCCAGGAGACAAAATTACATCAATTCGGGTCGCGTGAGGCAAACGCGACAAAAAGCTTTTGGTCTAGTTTCGACTGGTCAATCGACTAATCGACAATTGACGGGAAAAACATTCAACAAAAATAACTGCGGTTCTTTGCCGGTTTCATGAGACTGAACCTATCCTTCATTGTCCCTAAACGAGGTTTTTTTTTGGCATCTGAGGGTGATATGTGAGGGCACGATTGGCTTAAGCTTGGTCTTGGTCGTCTGTACTACGGCGGCACCAGCCTTAGGCGGCCGCATTGAAGGCTGAGAGGACCCTTTTGGCATTTTTCTCAAGGACGCACTTCTCGGCGGAGACCGCGGGCTCTTGGACAGCTCTCATTTCCTTCATGCTCACGTAGAGATAGATTGCAATTAATGCAGCGACGCCAAAGGCGATGCTGAGGACTGGGACCAAAACCGGGGCGAGGCTGTTGGTGTATGTTTGGAAGTATACGCCGTTAAGGGCAAGTGGCCCAAATCCATGAACCTAGAGTGGCGATAGTCCCCGGCTCGAATAGAATGATGAGCCACGCTTTCTTTAGGAGGCTCCATCAGGTGAGATAACCCATCTCTGAGATCCTATTCTCTTAGGAGAAATTCGCGTTGGTCCGAAATTAAGGGCAGAAGTGTTACTTTGCATTTGGAACTCGGAAGGCAGACTCTCGCGAGAACAAGCAGGGTGCCCGGAGATGCACTTGGCTATGACGGAATCGCAGTCCCAAGCCGTAAGAATCAAGGTTTTAGTCTTAGGGGTGTGGTGGTGCCAAGTTCCACGAATAAAGCGGGATCGTACACATTTGGAAGAAAATAGCCATGAAGAAGAGGGTCCACCAAAGTATCGTCAACTTGTTCAGAAGAATCCCCTTTTCGCGGCTACGGCATCATCTATGTCTTGACAGAGGACAACTGTTTGCTGAGATGGTTGCCATAGACAGCCGCGGTAGAAGCGAATATCATCTTTTTTACCGAACGTCTCAGGCAGCCTTCCAAAACGTTGAGCGACCCTTCCACATTTGTCCTATAGACAAGTTTGGGGTCTTCCAAAGATCGGTTAACGCTCACCACAGCCGCCAGATGACCACCTCATCTGGCCCCGGCAACCTCCTCGTTAGTCTTGAGTTGATCAAGTACGCTCCCCTCAAACAACTTGAATTTCGGATTTGCCATGTGCTGTCCAACACTAGATAATCGGCCGGAGGATAGGTCATCGAGAACGGTAACCTCGCTCGTTGAAATTAAGCGGTCAACCAAATTAGCTCCGGTAGATCCCAGGCAGCCAGTGTTTAAGATTCGCTTCATGGGAGTACTATGTGTCAAATGTTGATTCTCCTAAAAAAGTGGATTCAAAATCTAAAACTTGTCTTCTCGGCCTGAGATTCGTAACGAGGAAGCGAAGCCAAACGAGCTGAGCTGTTGGCCACCGGAGCCTATTGGGGTTCATGCGAGAAATGTTCGTGGGACGGGTTCTATGCCTGCCAGTAGAGATCTGGGGGAGCGTAGGTCGAGCCAAACCTCGCTTGACTCGACTCTTGTGGAGAACACATTGGGTCCCCAGTCCACCGTCTTTTGGATACCATCTGTAAATTGTAACTCGCCGGCAAACCCGGCTTTCGTGGTCTCTAATGCCTTGAAGATGTTGGAATCGAAAACATACACGGGCATGATGGCCGACTTGGATGCTGGGTTCAAAGGTTTCTCGACTAGACGCTTCACTCTCACGAGCCCGTTTTCGACAATCTCATCCTCACGATCACGAACCGCTTTGGATCCTCTACCTCCACATACAAGAACAACCCATTCGAGCCAGACCCCTCACTCGCCCTTATCACTCGTCTCAAATGGTCGGCATTCTTTTGAAATGAAATGGCTATCACCAGCATGGACCATGAATTTGTCGACTCCGACAATCGACTTCGCCTTCAACACCGCGTCCCCAAACCCCTCTTGGGTCGGGCTGATTCACACACGACAATGTGGACCCCTCGATCATTTTGTAGAAATGTTCTAGATCGGCTGCAGGTCCATCTCGACCCCTACGATCCAGCATGGATACAAAGTTGAAGTTGGGAGTAAAATGATCCTCGATTGCTCTTTTGCCACGCCCAAGAATGAAGCAGAACTCGCAAACCAACCTGGCACAGCTTAAACACCAGCTAAACAATCAGCTTTAAACACGAAGCTCCATCCCCACTTTTTGCAAAACGGGCAGCATTTCCTTGGGTTGCTCCTTAGTCACTGTCAGCAATCTCGTCCCTAAACCGGCTGCAGGAATGACTGCTTTCTTTAACAAGGGCCTTGCCCTCCAAGAGGAAGCAGAACTCTTGGAGACTTTATAATTTCTATATCGGAAAGATAACGCAAATGAGATCCAGGAAAACCGCGGTTTCCATCATAGGGCTTGGCTATGTCGGCCTCTGCACAGCGGCGACCTTTGCCTCACGAGGGATCAAGATTATCGGGATAGATGTCGATAGAAAGAGAGTAGAGCAGCTTCAGAAGGGCGAGGCACCGATTTACGAACCAAAACTGGATGGATTGCTGAAGACCGCGGTCAAGAAGGGACTCTTTCAGGCAAGCGATGACATATCTCTCGTATCCAGTTCTGGCGTTATTTTCCTCACAGTTGGCACACCCAGTCAGGGCGACGGCTCGATTGACCTGACTTTCATAAAGAACGCAACGGATAGTCTGGGTAAGTCCCTCCGGCAGCATGACGATTACCATGTTGTGGTTGTTAAGAGTACAGTTGTTCCCGGCACCACTAACAATGTCGTAAAACCATCACTGGAAGACTCAAGTAGGAAAAAAATAGGGACAGAGCTCGGGCTGTGCGCGAATCCGGAGTTTCTAAGAGAAGGAACAGCGATAGAAGACGCTCTTCATCCTGACAAGATTGTTATCGGTTCAAACGACAAAAAGTCAACCAAGGAATTAACCAAACTCTACCGGCGATTCTATGGGTCGAGACTTTCACCGCTCTTCACGATGAGTCCAGAAGCCGCGGAACTAGTCAAGTACGCCAGCAACGCTTTCCTCGCGACAAAAGTGAGTTTCATCAACACAATCGCCAACATCGCTGAACGAACCTCAGGCGTCGATGTCGGTGTAATCGCAGACGCAATAGGTTCCGACCCGAGAATTGGAAAACTATTCCTGAAAGCAGGGCCCGGATACGGGGGAAGTTGTTTTCACAAAGATCTCCAGGCTTTGATGAGCTACAGTCAGAGAAGGGGATACGATCCATTGCTATTGCGCGCGACCGAAGAAATCAATGAGAATCAAGCAATGAGGGTCGTGGAGATAGCGGAAGAACTCCTTGGATCATTACTCGAAAAGAGAGTCTCGGTCTTAGGGTTGGCGTTTAAGAGAGACACAGACGATATCCGCGAAGCTGCCTCTTTGCGAGTCATTGAAAAACTGAAACAGAGGGGCGCGCAAGTTGTTGCTTATGATCCTATGGCGATGCCTAACACTAAAGCGAAACTAGGAGATTCCATAGACTACGCTAAGAATATTCTCGGAGCTATCAAAGGAACCGATTGCGCTGTCATAATGACGGAATGGGACGCGATCCGCAAACTCAAAGCGAAGGACTTCAAAGAATACATGAGAAGCCCAAACGTTGTAGACGCCCGGAAGGTCTATGACCCAAAGGGCTTCAGGGAGATACGTTACGCTGCCGTTGGTCTGGGACCTCTCGTTCCTGACTGCGAATAGAACTGCCTCTAACGGTTTCAGCCAGCCTCCACTGGATGCCCGGACTTTCAGCAGGCTAGTCGGCTATGTCGAGCTTGGAGTAAGCTCTGGCTGTCTCTATCGAAGGCAATTCTGCAAGCTTCAAGGGTCTAAGGCTGTTTCTTGGCCTCGGGGGCGGTCGTATGATCATCCAGCTCCTTCGCATGCGGCCGTGACCGAACGTGGCTGGCAGAAGGAGCAATGGGCCTAGGTCGACCTCGGATTAGTTGCGATTGGCTGTCGTTCTTGGAGGTTGACGCATTATCCCGATGAGCCTCGGTTGAGTCTTTTGCTGGATGACTTGCTTTCTTTTTGATAGAGGCCCCAGCGTCCCGCCCGATCTGGATTCTCCTGATTCTAACGTACAAGTAACCAGCAATTGACGCAGATGATATTCCGAAAGCTACGCTGAGAGCAGGAACCAGTATTGGGGAGAGAGTGTTTACGTATATCTGGAAGTAGACGTTTGTCAGGTAGGTTATGTAAAGCGAGAGGGACAGAGACGTGATGATGGCTAGCTCTCCTATGATGATGAGCCAAGCTTTCTTCGGGAAGTTGCACCAGGTCAAGTAGCCCGTTTTTGAGACCTCCGGGATAGTCTCATGAGAATTCGTTGTGCGCTGGGATTAAGGCGAGGTGTTACTTGGCAGAGGGGACCCTGACGGTTGAGGCCCGCCAGATGGGAGACTTGAGGCTTGACCTGGTTGCTTGTGGTTGGCTACGATCGCCCTCACACCTTGAAGGACCCCTAGACCAAGGATCCCGATCATGACTGTATGGCCCAATGTTATCAGCGTCAAGGCTTTTCTTGAGAAAGCGAGGGCTGCGAGCGAAACGTAGTTGTCACCGGCAAACAGAAGGGTCAATGTAACGATAGAGACCATGGGGATAGCCAGATAGACAGATTCTCGGTGGGACTTGGTAACGAGCTTGTAGTCTCCGTTAAAATAGGCTAATACTAACACAATTCCAAGTGCCCCAAGCTCTAGAGCCGTGTCCGCGGGACTAGGCAGTCCCAGGTTTATTCCCAGTTGAAAATCCGACAGTGGATAGAGAGGCGGGATTGTTCCAACTACAGAGTCCGCGACGAGGTGAGAGAGAATCCCTGCTGAGAATGCTAGGCCCAGACCCTTGAATCTGATGACGAGAACTGCGCAGATGGGTAGCAGGATGATCAAAGAGTGGGTGTAGGTGTGGTGTTGAATCAGTGGTTTGAAGTAGATGTCAAAGTCGGGGAGAACTCCCGCCAGGAGAGCCATGTTGGCTGGAAGATTGACTTTGACTTGTCTGCCCGTGAGCTTGGAAAAGATATAGCTCCAGCAGCTGTGTCCGAGAAGAAACACGACTCACTCTGCTCCGTGTCACCAAGCCAATTGAAACCGTACGCTCAGTCGGGGATACTAATGGTTAGTGTCTAAAACTTCTTCGACTTACCCCTTGGATGAGATTTTCAACATTCTCGTCGAGCTGGCTAAGTCTTCTTGCGTAGCAGGTTCGCCTGTTTTTCAGCCTGTTCTCGGATCCGAGCTGGCGATTTTCAACCAGCCCATTTTCCGCGCTCGTCCCCAGCGGATTCTGCGGGAGGTTGGATGTGACCGAAAAAACCATTGTCTTATGTAACGTTTCTTTTTCCGTAACTATTTTTTCCTGTAACTATTCTCTCGCGCTAACTATTGTGTGACCCCCCGGGTGGTCGGTTTTCCCGTGCCGCGCCCTTCACGAAAACGTCCAAAATCGGCGCAAGAAGGGAACGATCTGGAAAAGGGGGTCTTACGCAGGTAATCTCGTGACGCAAGAATGCCACGATGCCCCGCCTTCTACCTGTGTGGATCTTGCATCTTCGTTGGAACACCAGAATAAAATAGAGCCCGGCAGGGGTGCCTCGTACTGGTAGGACCTTGCAGAAGCCGATACGAGGGGATGGAGGGGGGGTCCTGCTTTCTCACCTAACTGTTAAAGGGTCATTTCGCGGAATCACAGTCAGGCTTGAGTCGTGTATTCCTATAGGGTCTAGTCCATGATTGTTCCGATCAGTCGTATTTCTCACCTCCTTAGGACACGTGCAAGTCAATTCTTCGGTCTGAACCAGGAGCCCTCCGCACAGGCGGGAAGGGGGACGAGAATAGGGCTGTTCGTTTCAGGGGCCTTCTTAGTAGCCGTTGGTCTGCTTATCGTTCTCATCTCCAGCCTCTTCGTCGTTCTAGCGATTCCTGTGTTCCTTTTTGGCGCGTACAACTTGGTGAATTCAAGGAGGAAAATATTGTCGCTTAGCAGGTCGAACCTGCTATCTCTGTCAGGACATCTCTGCGCCACTGTGGTGCTGTACCTACTCTTCACCAGAATCCTCTGGGTCACCTACATGACCGACAGCATCGTCGGCTCGTACATGGGAGTCCTCAAGGTGCTAGCATTACAGAACCCGTACGGCTATTCAATCAAACCCTTTCTAGACCACTTCAGCTTTCCCCCGTCCTTCTACACCCCCAGAATAGACGGCTCGTTCGAGTTCCACCTCAACTACCCGGCCCTCAACTTTCTGACTCTCCTCCCCCTCTACGCCGCAGGACTACACGACCTTCGCGACGGAGTATTCATCTTCCACATACTATCAGTGCTCCTAATCTTCGGGCTCGTTCCTTCTCGCCAGAAAGCACTCAGTCTCGCCCCCTTCGTGTTCTTTCCAGCGTTCGTTGCGGCAAGCTGGACCGATAGCGTCTGGGCCTTCTTCCTAGTCGGAGGCGCCATCCTTTGGTATAGAAACAGGAACCTTGGTCTCCTGATGGTAGGTTTTGCCGGAGCCACAAAACAGATTGCCCTCATCGCTGCCCCGTTTCTCCTTATTCGTCTCTGGCAGGAATCTCCCGGCTCAAAGTTGAGAAACACCCTCGTAGGCGCCGGTGCCATAGCCACGGGCTTCCTAGGCCCAAACATTCCGTTCATGCTATCCTCCCCATCCCAATGGTGGGCGGCCACCATCGCGCCGTACTTCCCTGGCGGTGCAGCTCAGGTTCCCGGAGGAGTCGGGCTCTCCGGGGTACTGTTGGACCTAGGAGTTGTCCCTCCTCCTCTGTTTTTTGTCGCACTCATGAGCCTTGTAGGCGTCGGAGCGCTCTATCTCTACTCGACCCGCTTCTCCAAGTCAAGATACTTCGTCTGGATCTTCCCGATCATGATCATGTTCTTCTATTATCGATCCTTTCCCAACTACATCTTCTACTGGGCTTTCCCCCTCGCCTATGAATTCTTCAACAGCAGGCCCGCGTTATCGATCTGGCATTTTTCTCCATTCCACACATTACCCTGGCACCCTTCAGTGGGGCCCACCCTTCGCTCCGTCCGAAGCAGATTGAGGGTCCCCTTGCTTGCCGGCTTGTTGCTCACCACAGTATTTGTCGGAGCCTTCGGAACCTATGTCTCAAATTCGCCGCCCTCGAGGGTAGACGTGCAAATCAACTCAATAGTTGATCCTGACGGAATAGGCGCATCAACACTGCTCAACGTGACGCTGGACAACCTGACTCCCCGACCCATCGTCCCGTCGTTTTTCGTTAAATGGAGCTACCTCCCATACCTCTGGGCCTCGGACTCAAATCAGAGCCTCGCGCCATCTTCAAGCGCTTCGTATCTCGTGAGTGCTACCGACGGTCTAGCGGCAGTGCCCCGATCAACAAGCTTCCGCGTCTATGTCTTTGATGCCGGAACCCGAAACCTTGTGGGCCAATCTCTACCATTCCGCATCGATTCCCCTCTCCCAACCATAGAGAACCCGCACTTCAGATGGTGGACGCTCGATGTCGGAGCAGGAGCCAAAGTCCCATTCAGTTGGAAGCTGACCAAAGCCAACATAGATTCGCTCACACCAGTAATCCAAGGCCTCGACCATAACCAGACATCAGGGATAAGCCTTCGGCTCAACTACACGAGCCCGGCAATCAATGTTGAGAAGATAATGCTGTCTCAGAAAATTTTCCTCAACTCTACAACCATGAACCTCTCCCTGTTCGATCCTGCAGCAACAAGCACTGGCAATCGAGCCGTCCTCGGGGTAACCCTGACGGATGGCGCTCACGAACTATCCTACATCTTCTCCAATACCACCGCTAAGTCGACACTTTTCACTTCCAGCTATAACATCACAAACGTAGTTCCCGTCGCAGCTTCTGCCTGGACTACTGTATTCATTGACGCAAACCAGGCTTGGCTTGCCCAGGGCTGGGCCGTTCCTAACCAGGTGACGTTTACGATCTTTCTGCAAGCCAACAGTGCAGGTCTCTACTCGGCAAGCATCCGAGACCTATCATACCCCGTCTCTGGCCAAGTAAGTTTGTAGATGCCGGTCCAACTCTGTTCCTCCTAAGACCCGACTAGAACTCCGTTGGAGCATCGTCGGAGTTACTGCACGGTAAAGGTAATCGACAGAGAGTGGGAGAAGGTCCCGCTGGTCGCCAAGACAAATATCGTGTAGCCTCTCCGCGGCGTCATTCCAGACGTTGAGACGGAGAGCAGTGCGTTTGCAGTTCTCCCAGATGTCAGAGACACCTTCGTCGTTCCGTGTCGCAATCGGTCCGTTGGCGAGGATCGGCGAGACTGTTGCGGTGAGGTTTACTATTCCTGAGAATCCGCTCACGCTTGAGATTGGTAGGCTGGCGGTCGCGGAGGAACCCCCGCGAAAGGGTCAACCCTTGCGAGCGATAATGCTCGACCCGGCATGACCTTACCCATTCCTAGCATGGACTCTCGCGAAACAGTGTGACTTCGGCTGTCGCTCTCCGGAGAAAAGATTCTCGATAGACATTTGACCCAACCTCCAAGCTTGAATTGTATACCTAGAGGTATCGTAATGTCGCAAAAGGTTAGTCGGTGTATGATGCGAGCGCTCGGCCTTATATGGCGCCCGACTGCTCTTGCGGAGTTGAGGTTCTGGCAGATATTAACGGCCGTGTTCGCAGGGGGTTACCGATTCGTCTAAGTTCATGCAGTCTCTGGGAGACTCCGCGTACACGAAGCTACGAAAAATCGCTGCCGATAGGGACATTACAGTGCAGGAATTGATTAGAGCTATAGTCATTCCCGACTGGTTGAAGATGGATGAGAANCACAATGGAGGAGACAGTTCANCATCAGAGAGACATCGGAAACGGATTTCAAGGTCGAGGACGCGATCACAAACGCTTTCCATAGCGGCGATGCCGAAACCGAAGAAAAAACAATAACCGGTT
>JGI25382J43887_10000488_pt1 | contig 13467 bp, 18 predicted proteins | sample GraSoi013_1_40cm_3_FD_43887 | JGI IMG/M metagenome (IMG submission 43887) | reverse complement strand
ATCAGATATCGGATGCACACGGCCCTCCCGCCTATTTCCCAATCTTGGCCTAGCGAAGTTTTCGTGGGATGGGGAGGAGAAGAAGGAGCGGGCGTTGCAGTAGGCCTCGGTGACTATCTCGATGGAACGGGCAGCTTTCGGTGCTTCGTCGCAAGAAACATTGCTCCGGGTCTTGAGGAACTGGAAGAGATTGTGTCGAGCCTAGCCGGCAGCGACATCGCCGTCATGGTGGTCACGAAAAACACTTTTCGATCTCGACGATGGCGACACGAGCTCAACTTTGCTTATCGACGAAGAATTCCAATTCTACCATATGTAGCGGAAAAGTCACCAATACCTTCGCTGTTAGACTACATGGATCTCCAGCGAATGAAGTTCGATATCGACAACCCTTCTGCGACGTATCCTGAAGTAGCCCGTTTCATCCCTATTCTAGTGAACGCAAGGAGACGAGCATAGTTTGGAAANGTCTCTGNCACTCGAAAGAACCAAACTGTTTGAATCGTTCCTTCGAGAGGGNTACAGGGATTCTAGTGTGCTCCCCGAAATCATAACGACGAAATGGTATGANGAGGAAACGGATATCGACGCGAAGTTCGAACAATTTGTTGTTCGACTGCCCACTGAAAGGTCTTGGTTTACCGATCTATCTGTGACTGCTGACCTGGTGTTTTCTGAGATAGGACGATCAATTTCTCTGCATGAAGAGAGGACCATAATTTCGCTAATACTCGCAGCAACACATGATTCTCTCATGAAGCAAGACGAGACCCTGTTCGACACCATCTTTACTGCTGTCGATACTCTTCGATCGCGTGGATTCCGGCCTCAAGTTCTGTACGTTCCCATAGCAAATTATACGCNATTCTTCGAGTGGGCGCTCCATAGGAAAATGGGCTTTGATTTTGGGGTCAAGGGAGACGTTCTCCACTTAGACGCAATTACCAGTCTTCTCGTACGTTGGTCCAATAACTTCATGCCCCTTTTTGATATGATACTTCTCGACCCTGCTTTTGGCAAGTGGATAGTCAAGCCTCAAGGGCGTGAAAAATCTAGAATTGATGTGTTTCTTCAGGCCGGCGAAGAACTGATCGCAAAGACGGAATTTGCCTGTCGCGTTGTCGACAAGGAGGCNATTGTTCGCTGGCGATCTATCGTGGAAGAATCCGAGGCACGACTTACCGATTTCCTCAGAACGTTCCAAAATGTAGANAAGCAAGTNGGGAATATTCTTTCGAAAAGAGGGATCGCGGCTTCTACTTTGGACCTGTCTTCTTTAGCTTTCAGGCTGTCCTCCGTCGACCAGCGGCTTGGGGAAGCGATGGAAAGTCTTCTCGAGGTACGCAATCGGATAGTGCATCACCCACGCTCAATGAGCAAGGATGACATACTGCAAGCCATCGAACAGGCAAACCAGCTCGCGACCAACTTAGCTGATTTGAGAGAGCAAGATGAGGGACGGCCGCAATCGACATCACGATAATGCATCGCCTTTGGCCAATATTCCTCAACTCGAAACGTTTTTATCAGAGTAAATGAGTAATCATTTACTACAACCATGGGCAATTTACTGGGTCTGACACCACTTCAAAGCAAGGTATGGAGTTTGCGAGGGGCAAAGGGGATGTCAGTATCTGAGACTGCAAATAAACTCGACACATTCAAGCAAAACATTCACCAGACGTTCCTTATGGCGAAGAGCACGGTTTCCAACGCTCTCTTGGAGGTTGCTGAGGCCAATCGATTAGAAGTGAGGAAAGTTGATTCGGATCGAGGGATCCTTTGGGGTTATCAGCGCTGGCTAGGGTGCGAAGTCGTAGTGACTTACAGCACAAAGCTGGGAGTCAAGGTATGGTACTGGAACGACAAAGCGGAGAAAGTCTTGGATAAGACAGTGCTGGACGAAGCTAGAACTTATCTCTTGGATTTCGCCGAAGAAAGGAGAATTTCTATAAATGGGGAGCAAGCCAAGCAACACCCTGCGAAGTTAGCTAAGCTGGTGTTCTCCCAACTTGTCCCGGAGACGGTAAGATGAGTTTTCTAAGAACGATGCGCAACTTCTTCTTCCTACCGAGCCCTCCAGCAAACGGGTTTCGCTGGAGACTGTTCGGTCTATACAGGAAGACAGTAGGCTTTCATCGTCGATTCAATACTTTCTGGGCTAGGGTCTACACCCTGGTAGGCCTCATCTTGTTAGCATCCGTCTTCANCACCGTTCCGTATGGCTTAACGAAAGCGGGAGTTGCGCTTGGATTTCTCATATTTGCAGAATTGTTGGTTGTAGCTTGGTACAGTAATCTTCAGACGAGAACCGTGGACTGGTTCAGAATGACTTTACGTCTTATCACCAAGAAAGGAATAGAGAAGCGTCCGCTAACTCCAGCTCTGAAGGAGGTAGCGGAAAAAATGGATGAAAACATCACTGAGTTATGGATTACGGACGGGTTCGACAACGCATTCAGTCTACCAATGTGGAAGGTCGTTGTATTCGGCCGCCCCCTCTTCGAGAGATCGTCTGAGAACGCTTTGAAGGCTGTATTCGCTCACGAATTAGCTCACATCAGAGGCCGACACAATCTGCTACAAATACTGCCATGGGTCATATTGTGGGCTCAACTCGTTCTCTGGCGAGGCCTTCCTCTGCAAATGCTTGTCATAGCAGGATTTGCCTTCTACCTTCTCGCATCGATTCCCGTAAGCTGGATGACTGAATTCCTAGCTGACAGGACAGCGTCCAATTTTGTCGGTGCAGCTGCGATGATAGAAGCATTGGAAGCCTTGCGACCGAACGAAATGCACACACTAACCGAAACCCACCCATCTCCATTTCGACGGATCAGGCGTCTTCAGATAGGGTCGGTTCCAAGAGGACTATTCGCTATTTGGATTGTGGCATGGCTGATAGGCTCCTACATTTTGGTTTTCATAACGGTCTGAACTTGAAAGCAGATGAAGGCTAACATTCCAGAACGCCAATCCTGCAGCGGACGGTCCAAGTTTATTCATAGAAATGTTGGGAGACAAAATGAATAGGGCCAAGCCAACCTACACCACCGTGGGTGCCTTCGNGGTGCTATTCATCATTGCCGATGTCTTTCTCGCGTTAACGTTTGCGGTTGCTCTACCATCAGCAATGCCGATGCTCTGGATCTTAGTAGTTCTCGAGGCTTTCGCTCTCATAGTACTCTTTGCAAGAGCCGTCTGGTGGTCCCTTCCTCGAAGGGTTCGAAGAACTTTGCAGGATCTCTAGAGGGGCACTCATTCTCGGCTTCGCGACTCAAGACAGCTCTACGAAACGTTTCGGAGCGGGGAGATTGTTTTCCATGATTATCCCTAGAGGGTTGATAAACGTGAATGGCCTGATAGTCCCCGGGAGAACGCATCAGAAATAGTAAGCAGATTCTTGACAATGATAATCTCGCCTAGGTCATCAATGATACACCAGCAGTTTCGTTCTCATGTCTGAGCTATAGCCGATCAACAGCTCAACCCTACAGATGTCGAGTCAGCGGAGCGACTGGCGCGAACGACTACACGCCAACCCTTCACGAATGGAACAAGAACTCGCGATCAAACTCCAAGACAACGGAATACACTACCAGACACAGGTCGAGATACCAGTAACCACAGCAGACTTCTACTTCGCGCTAGAGACTATACCACNGGTTGTGTTTGTCGACGGCCGGGTCCATCTTGGGACATCACAAACGGCGAAAGACGAAGAGCTACGATCACTCTTGCGGAAGAGAGGTTACAGGATTCTCGAACTATCCCATGACGGTTACTCGGACAAGAAAAGAGACAAGCTTTACGAAGAAATTCGGAACAGCCTCATCAAGTCAGCTTACTAGTGTTACTGTCAAAATTTACGTTCGGTTCGGGTCCTGCTGTCAGATATTCGTAATCCCGATAAGAAGATCGGATTCAGGGCAATAAGCGCCTATCCTTGTTCTCGCAAAGACATGCCTGTCTTGTGTTCAGATCGCCTTTGCTTCGATTACACGGGATGCACGACGGGACTAAGTTTTGAAGATAGTCGGTTCCTCCTCTTGAAACCGGTATGCTGTGGTCCACTTCCCAGGCGCCTCTTGCTCCAACAACCCCATAGTTGTTCCATGAAAGGGCTTTTCCACAGTGCCAGCAGTGACCGCGATTCTTATCGAAAACGTAAGACAATTCTTCGTCGCTGTAGCCCACTCAAGATCATCCCTGACCGCTAAACTTCCCGTCTACCAGAACATCTATTCTATGCAGTAGAAGGCCATGGACTCTGACCTCAACATCATGTCTTTCCTTCTCTCCGACAGAGAACTTGACCATCTTCAACCTTCCTGGCATGTCAAAAGTTGAAACGGGTTTCCCATCAAGATGAACTTGCGTGCCTTTGAAGGTTGATGCGTGCACCTCGATATTGTGCTGTTCATTCTGTCCGATAGGAAGCGTTAGTTTGGTCATTGTTCTAGACACTGAATGTTGTTTGAGCTGAACTGAGCACTGTGCCCGTACCGGTCACAAGTGATAACGATGNAGTGTAAAGTCCCGAGAAGTTCAACCCTTCACTCGGTCCGAAAACGGCGGTCTGCGTCGTAGTGCCTGCCGGACCTTCGATGGTCCCTACAAGTGAAATATTACCGCCCGAGGGTGTCAGGATGTTGATGGCGACTTTCAGAGAGATCTGAAGGTACGAGATGTTCAACTGCTCAATGGTCCGAATGATTCCATGCTGTTGAGATGCGTATACCATCCAGAATTCTGATCCTACAGTGACATGATCGATTGTGATCGTGCCTGGACTGCTACCGGTCGATTCCTCGAACACGAGGCTGGCGACTTCAACCATGGGGTTCGCGGAGTCGTATAGAATGACCGGTGGCAAGAACACTAATCCTACAATGACCAGTGCAGCTATGACGAGTGCATACAATCTACGATTCTCCCGAGAAGATTATTCCTAACACGATGGCGCCGATGGCCCCTAAGATTATCCAGTGCGGAGCATCCGCGAGAAGATGCCCGAGCGGATTTCGAACGGCGCTAACCTNGTCCCAGTGAACCGTGTAATGGTCACCGTACTCCCGTACGTGAACCTCTCGCCCGTCGTCTATAGGCAGTCTGTAGTCTGCCTTCTGCCCGGCTGCCTCACCAATGGATGCGACAAACCNTGCCTCAAGAGGATGTGGCNTCCCCCACTTCGAAAACGAGGTTTCCGTGTGGACTGGTTGCCAGAGAATGTGGGAGTACTGCTGACGCCACATTTCCATCGCATAGAAATTGTTCATTCGTATAACCCCCGCGGACCAAAGCTTCGGAAGTTCTCTATCCGCGTCAGATATGTTCTCTCCAAGCCAGAGAGAACCTATCGCGCATCAGATAAAGTTTTCGGTCTGCGGGAAATCGAATCGTCACTAGAGAGAGGTTGAGCATTGACAGCAATCTATAGCTGTCTATGGGGTGTTGATACCGACACAGTATATCGAACGATACAATGGACCCATGTATGCTAATAACCCAGTATTCTACGTAGCGAGGATAGAGCTATACCGACTATGGTGTATCTACATGGTGAGAAATGTGCTGAAAGGTACTACAGACAAGAAACTGTATGATGAGAGACTGTACGTAGCAATGCAACCAGCGCGCAAACGAATCTTGTTCAGTCTATACGATTCGGAATCGTACGCGAGCAAACTGGCTGACGAGCTTTCCATCAACCCTAAAGTCGTTCAGTTCCATCTCGACATTCTACAAAAGTTCGGTCTCGTCGCAGGTAACTTCGATCTGGAAAGCCCTTCTAAGGGACGACCCGTTGCTGTCCGACGCTTCAAACTGACAGATGCTGGGCATGATATGATCGACGTGATCCGGAACATCCCGCATCGACCATAGAGAAACCTCCCCCGACATCTTTCTTCACCCTTTTTTTCCTTTTTGAACTACTACCTTCTCCGAATCTCCCGCTTAGCGGTCGCTCGTAAACAGCAGACCACTTTTACTTCAGTCTCCCAAACATAACCCTCAAGGATTCTTCGATAGCCTGACCGTGCCGTCTCTAGAAAAGAACCCCGACTTCTTCGCTCGCTTCGAATCGATCTGGTGCTGGACATGCGGCAGAGTCACGAATCATGAGATAACTTGGCGTTGGGGCGGAAAATGTTTCATGTGTAAGGAATGCGCGAATATCGTGGTGGAAAAGCTCTAAGCCGTCCTACAGAGGGGAACGGCTTTCTGGGTGATTAGTACCGATAAGTATACTTATCGGGTTTAGAGCCTTGAAGAATGCAATCAGAGACAGAAGCAAGGCTGACCAAAGGGCTTGCAGTATCCCTTGATTGGTCGGGTCTCGCATCAGCCCACAAACGAATCGCTCTCCGAAGTAGATAAGCACTCTGCAAATTCGAGATCTCAAAGTCCGATTGTTCGTTGTGATGAGTATACTAATCAGTACTCACACTAGCGGGAATTCTACCCTGCCGCGATCTTGATTCCTCTTTCGAGAACGTAGGCTACTATTCCAGTCACCAGCGCTCCTATGACGGATAGGAATACTATCGTCTGAATGTTTGATGCAAGTGTCTGACTAAGATTGGCGGGGGTCGTTCCAATACTGGCAAAGTAGCTGTTGTACAGCACCCAAAGGAACCCTATCCAGCTGTACACCATGAGGGATACAAGGAACAGCAACAGCGCGACCGTGATGTGTTTCATGTTAGCATTCCGTAGCTACCCTCCAGTTCACAGTTTATTTGAATATCGTTTGTCGCCGTTTCGATCTTACGATTGACAGTTTGGTTTCGGGTGACTTGATCAAATCCGTGTTTTGTTCTACCCTCAGTTAACTTAACAGCTTCCGAGTAGTAGTTTCTCAGTGGAGACTGTTTGGGTATCATCAAAGGCATTCTCAGAGAGATTCTGAGATTTTTCGCGGGTATGCTCAAACAGTGGTTAGGGTACATCTTCCAAGCAGTCGGAGTAGTTGCAGCCCTAGTATTCTCACCCTATCTTCAGTATGGCGCTAANGTCCGTCAAGATATCGTGTACTTCCTCTACGCCTACGTTACAAGTGTCATAATCCTCAGGCTTAGATTCCGGGACAGCCTCCGGGGCCTCCAATACGCGAAGCTGTTTTTCAGATTCATGCAGTGGTTCCTCGCGGTTTTGGCTTCTATCTTTGCTCCATATGTTCTTGTCTTCCTGCCGTTCGTAACCCTCCCCGGAGTGGTTCCCAAACTCGCGATTAGTCTGATCGTGCTCCTTCTCTTGCTCTTCACTGGCATCTTTGGTGGGCTCAGCGAACTTTTCAAGGTTATAGAAGGTGACTGGGTGAGCGGATTTCAGAATCGCAAGGCAGCTATCGACTATGAAGCTGTCTTGAGGGGCGAGGAGTTCGGACATCAACCCGAGCCTCCGCTGACGCGCCGAGAACGTCGTAGAAAGTGGTGGGTGTANGAACAGAGACAATGGNAACGAACGTGGCGAAAATTTCTTCGACGCGTCCGGGATGGTTAAGTAACATGGGTAATGTGATCACATGTGGGGAAGCACCAGTAACGCTTCTCTGATTTCACGGAAGTTTGGAGATATACTCCCCTTCTGGAGTCTTCTCTCTGGACTTTCGTCTGCGCCTCATCATGTAGAGCCCAAAGACCAGTCTCTGCGAAAAGCTTGCGGTCTGAACCGCTATCGCCGTCAGGAGGCCAAACAGCACTCCGAACACGGCTAATCTTTCAGTAAAAGTAGAGGCAGCAGGAGCCACCCACAGCCACACAACGAAGATAGCCGTTACACCAAGAATGAACGGTGCAGACATTCCAAGCACCAGCAGCATCATTCCAACCTGCCGAGATTTTCCTCCACGTCCGAACCACTTGAGGAATGAATTGACGTACTCTCTAACCTGGTCCTCTGGGTCTTTCTCTTCGCTCAATGGGACATCCTCAAGTCAATCCACAAGTAGCTCAACTCTTGAACTTGGGGTAAACCGTAAGCTCAAGGCTCTTGCTCTCTAACTTTCCCTTCGACGTAGAAGCTTGGTATTGAATCCCGAGAGTCACAGGTGTAGACTTCATTAGCTCTTTGAAAGTCTTCTCGGGTTTTCTCTTATCTTGCTCTGCATCTCTCAACGTGAAGTTTACAGTTACTTTGAGTGACGCAGTGTCATTCTCTCGAAGCTCAATTACGTCCGATGATGGGTCATNGTGCTGAAATCTCGTCCGCTCGACTGCAACNTCGCTTTCAGTCCATTCTGTGGATTTGACTCCGTCTCTGTTGGTCTCATACTTCCAAGCGCCAGGTTCTTTCAGAAAACAACGCAAGCCAATAATCGCGCCGACTCGCGCTCCTTTGTTTTGGAAGGTCAGCGGAAGCGTGAAGAACATTCTGTGTCTAAAAGGCGACTCAATGTCCATCGTGTAAGCAACCGTCTCAAAAGTAACTGGAGTTATGAGTTCTATCTCCGGTCCTCTCCGTGAATCTCTCCACGTAAGATATGCAATAGTGCCTGAGACCGCGGTGAACGCCGTTACCGCGATGTTGAACCAGTTGTCTGAAAGGTAATTTAGGACCCCAGCGAAATCCATTTGATTAATTTACTATGTTCGTCGATAATACGAGTTGCGATTACGATTCAGAACTCGGGATTCAAGCCTGACCTTCCCCCGCATAATGAGAACCAATGGTTGTTGTTATGCTCTCCTGCTTTAGTCAATGGTCTCGACATCTCATATGGTCGAGATGTCTAAGCAGCAGACGGGTCTTAGAATAGACCGGGTCCTCTTCAAACAGTTTCAACAGCTCTGCGCCTCGGAGAAGCTACGCCTGGGTGAAGCAGTCGAATCACTAGTCCGGCTAGCAGTCGACAGCGGGAGTATAGCGGACCTTCATGCTAACGTAGCTAAACGAGGAGGCAAGGGACGCGCGTTGGATGAAGCGCTCTTCAAGTCACGATTGTCAAGACTAAAGACCTGCCTTGAAACAGAGCGCCGACACTGGAAGGAGACCGGCGAGGGGATGGAGGAACCGGAGTCGGAGCGGTTTGTGAAGGAACTGGTAGAGATCGGGAAGAGATCAGTCAGTGAAGAACTCGTTAAAGAGTTCGAAACGATTCTGGCAGAAGCAGACAAGCTCTACGACGAGATCGAGAAAGACACGATCGAACGATTGATCAAACGGGAAAGTGGCGCGATAGCATTAGGGTAATCTAGATCATGCCGCGGGGCCGCTCCCCAGATCAAGCAATTGACATTGCATCGAATTGTGATTCTGACGGCCCCCAGGATGCTAGCGCGACCTTGTCGGCTCCGAGAGTGCCAATCCACGAGTCTACAGCGTCAATGTACAATGCCCCGTCAACGTACACTTTGACCTCGTTACCTGTAAATATCATAGTGATTGTGTGCCATGACGTGACCGGGGGTAAGTTAGTATTTGCGGTATAGTGATGGGCGGTACAACCCGTCGCTATGGAAAGGTCAAGGCTCAATGTTGGACCATTGTCGAGGATCAATGTGGCAGCGTCGCAGTCGCCAGTGTATTTCCCTCGGATCCAAGCCGTGTACCATGGCTGGGACCCTGGTGTCAGTGTGATAGCCTTCACCGTGACCGTTCGGTCAGAGGCTAAACTGCTCGCAGACACGATCTCGGCAGACGTTCCGGAACCATCCAGATATCCATTCACAAGTCTCCATGTCGGCGCGCGGATACTCCAGTCCGGGCTTGAAGGATCATTGCTCAAGGTCGTGCCAATCGATGTGGTCACAGTTATGTCGGTTGTGTGATGTATTGGTCCCCCAGTCCCTGCAAAGTCAGCAGAGACTGTGAAGTGATAGGTTGCTACAGTGGTCGCAGGAGTGGTTTGAACGTACAAAGTTATTGCACTTGATCCGCCAGGCGTGAGACTTGAAGATGTTGAAGTGACATGATTGGATCCGATCAAGAAGTAAGCGTAGGGATATGCTGTGGAAGGATTGTTGTTACCTGGTGGATTACTGTCAACTGACAGGCTCACAGTCCCCGAAAATGGGCATTGGGTCTCTTGGAGTGTGAGTTGAGTGGAGCTCGTTGAGGCATAGGGAATTGTGAATGTAGAAGGTGAAGCTGTGACTGTGAAGTCATAGGATGGCGTCACGGTGACGCTGACCGGCCATTGACTTGTGCTCACGAAGGCATTGGCGTCTGTCGCCGAGCCCAGCGAAGTGGCAGAAAATGTTCCACTATCGCTTGGATTCGAATCAGTGATGGCTAACGTTGTAGTCGAAACGAAGTTTGCGGGGGGAGTCACGATGTTGGGGCTGTACGAGAAGTGTAGGTTCGTATTGGGAGAGGAGCCAGTGAGGGAGACTGGAGAACTGAAACCATCATTACTGAACACGGACATTGTCCCGATAGCGCCACCGCAACCTGTTATGGAGAACGAGTTGGGTCCCACCAAGGTAAAATCTGGTTCAGACAACGCATAGTTTGCCGATAACCAGGAGACATAGTAGCAAGGACTCGATATGCTCGGCGGGCACGAGGTGCTCCCTGATGGGTCGCCTGAATAGTTCTTCTGACAAGTCCACCCGTTACCCGTTGTATACCAGAAGCAGGAATAGGCGTTTGCAGTGGTCTGGCCCGTATCAATGTAGGAAGCGAACGTCAAGCCAACGTGATACTTGTGCCCTGGAATCAGGCTTGCGGAGCCTCCCAGGGTTTGATCCCCATCGAAATACTGGGTGCCCCAACAATTGACACCTGTCCAATTGCAATTACTACAATCGACCCGGCTGTTAGTGTTGCTGCAGTCTACGTCGATATGTGTCAACGTCAGCTCGTAAAACCTTGCCATTCCCGCGTGATTGTCGTCTTGGTACACGTACATCCTAACACTCAAGTGAGCGTTGGCATGACCTCCTAGGATATTGCTGATATCAGCCCCAATGTACCCGGTCACATGAAAGCGAAAACTCACAGTAAGAGATGTGGTCGTCTGCCCAAACGTAGGAACATAGAAGCCAGGATCGGTGCCCCCCTGTCGGTATGGGGACGGCACGCTCAATCCTTTATCTTCGAAGATTACCTCTCTATGACCGTGCGACCCTCCACCACCGGAGGTCTGACTCACCTGGTACATGGTCTCCCCATACGAGGTCCCCGCATCCGCTCCGATCACCCCTCCATCATTCACAGAAGAGACTATCAAGGCACCACCGGCGTTCCCACCCGGACTGTAGACGTTAGACCAGGAGATTTGTGAGGCCCGAACNTCGGGAATGTTGAAGACGAGGAGGATGGTCGAGACGAGTACTATCATGAAAGCGAAAGATCTAAGAATCCTAACAGGGGATGAGACTCGTCCAATGAGAAATGTCATAGGCGTCTCATAATCTCGTTCTGAAGTCTCTATTAGAACGGAAGGAAACACTGTTCAGGAAGATTGATGCCTAAATATCTGCGAGGTTTCTAGACCCAGTTTTCTAGGTATTGTCGGCCCTGCTACTTTTTATTCGAAAAACAGTCAATTATCGTTATTATCACAACAAAGGTGATAATTATTGTGGCTTCTCCAAAGCTTCGGCGTGATTCTACCCGAGTAATATTTGATATTCTCAATCTAGCGAAAAGGAATGTTAACAAGACACAAATTGTTCATCAGGCCAATCTGAACTTCAATTTGGCCAAACCATACCTGGAATTCCTCATCTCAAAAGGATTCATTGTCGAAAATTCTCGTATCGAACATGGCTCAAGATGTTATCATTTGACTCAGAAGGGTGATGAGCTACTGTTGTTATTGCGCGAAGTTCAAAACAGACTGAATGGACTATTCGACGCACGCGACGATTTGCCACCACCCCTCGCCAGCCATTATCAAATAGGCAATTTGAAGTTGATTGTTAACTAAGGTCTTTTGATGTTGGTTACTCGAAGCTTGAACTGCAGCGTCTTACCCGCCATCGGGTCCGGGAATTCAAATCCCGGCGGCCGCACCACGCGTCAATTGTCGAATCACCTGGTGTAGGGTAACAACATCCTATTTTTCTTGAGATTGCAGTTCCCAAGAGACTCTCATGGATCAGTACCGATGTACATCTCCTTCATATGAATTCGTTGCGAAATCAGTCAAGATTGCTCACAATCACAAAGAACAAACGGGACATACTCTCGAACTGATAGGAAGTGGATCACAGCATAGTCCAGATCCAACGGGAACTTTCGGCCAAGCCGTGATAACCGACAGCCCATATCGATACTTTCTTGCATTCACTGATGATCACATTCTCTGGGAGAAACAAACCTGGGGTCCGAAATCTTCCAAGATCCCAGCCAGGGTCGAACACGACCAGATTTCCTATTCGAAAATCAAATCGATAACCTATGAAGAAATCGACCTCGGGCCGACGAGCTTCTTCAACCGAGAACGGAAAGTCTGGAAAGGCTGGTATATCATTCTAGCCAATGGTATGCGGTTCCCAGTCCCCGACGATGACAAGAACGGGCAAATGATCGTTAGAATCAAACAACGGATGAAACTCGACGATGGAAAAGCTACCGAAAAGTCGTCTACCGCGAATCCAACGCGCGAAGTAATCAAAGAGTTCAGGGAAGTCGTCTTGATCCAATGCCGAAGCTGTAGTGCTCGCTATCAACAAGGAACACCCAGATGTCTGACTTGCGGAGCTAATCTCTGACTGAATAGTTTCGAATCGGGAAATTGGATGGCTCTAGTTTCTGAGTGAATCCGGTGGGATTCTCCTTTCTTTGTGTTTAGCCCTTAATGGCTTATGAGCAGCTCGATCATTACTCTCGGACGAGAGACATTGCCAAACGGGATCGATCTCGAAGGTATGTTTCGAACCGGCAGTCGATGGTCGAGTATCGCTTGGTTGCTGGCAATAATAGGACTGCTTGCGTCTGTGTTGGTTGTAGGAATCCTATCGACTTACGGACTCAATGGAACCCTTTGGGCTTTGTGGATCATGATCTTCTGGCTCAACATCACAACATTCCTTCTCGCTTATGGTTCTAGTAGCCAGCTCACTGCGATTTACCTAGCTATTCGAGGGACGAGAGATGAGAGCGGGTTCTCCAGTAGGATCTGGGGATACAAATTGAAACCTGATTCCAGTCGACTGCTAGGAGTGAGGGTCTCAGTCGAGGTCCAGGAAGGAAACAAAGAGGACTTAGTTACTTTGAAAGGAAGCACGACAAGGTATTGGGAGAATCCTGATGGAAGCGACTCTCTGGTAGTTCATCTCGACTCTCCCACAAAATGGGGAAGATCGACTGGAGAATCTGTTGGTCTGCCGGAGCTAATTCTCGAGAATCTTCTGATCTGGCCAGTGTTCAAAGGCGACTCATTGAGGAAGCTTGGGAATAAGTTCGGACGCAATTTCGTCCCATGTGGGATAGGAAACCTAAAGGTAGAACCAACAGAAGGAGTGAGAATCAATCCAATTGGAGACTATGATCGCTCGAAACTGGCGTACTTCT